>Ga0228699_1001026_pt1:0-15000 | contig 16221 bp, 13 predicted proteins | sample McNCre217_Aug_MG_FD_178016 | JGI IMG/M metagenome (GOLD analysis project Ga0228699, IMG submission 178016) | Freshwater microbial communities from McNutts Creek, Athens, Georgia, United States - 2-17_Aug_MG | ecosystem: Environmental > Aquatic > Freshwater > Creek | place: USA: Georgia...
TGGTAACAAAAAGTCCAAACGGCGAGGACTCCGTCATACCCAGCCCCGTAGTCATGACGATGCGCTCGCCCAGTTCGGCCTCTTGGCTTTCAAAGAGGCTATCCCAAATCGGCTGCGCCAGCGCTGCGCCTGCATAGAAAAACATTTGCACGCGAGAGAGCAATGTCTTGCGCAAAAGCCTTCCGTCCGCATCGTCCTTTTTCATCGCGTCCGCGATGTACTCAAAGCCCGTGGGCACGTTCAAATAAATGGTTGGCGCAATTTCGCGCAAGTTGCGCAGCGTCTCGCCAATCAAGGCGGGCGTGGGTTTGCCCTCGTCGATATAGATCGTGCCGCCGTTGTACATCAGCAAACCAAAATTGTGGTTGCCTGAGAACGTGTGATTCCACGGCAGCCAATCCACTAGCGTGTGCCAGCCATCCTTTAGCGCGGGCATTGAGGTACGCATTTGCTCTTGATTCGCGCACCACATGCGCTGCGTATTGATGACCGCTTTAGGTAATTTGGTCGAACCGCTGGTAAACAAAAATTTGACAATCGTGTCGCCATTCGTCGCTTGCATTGCGGCTTCAACCTCAGGCGTGGCAGGCGTTGCCAGCAATTGGGCATAACCCGCATTCGTATAAATCACTTCCACATCCGCGCCGCAGCATTCCACCGCCGTCGCTTCAATCGCCCTGCCATAGCGTGCTTTATCCGCCGCAAAAATCAGCCCTGGCGTGAGCGTTTTCAGCACATGGCGCAGCTTTTCAAAATCTTGGCTCACGAGCGAATAAGCGCTGGACACCGAGCAATATGGCACACCCGCATAAATGCAGCCTAGGATGAGCTGCGCGTGCTCCAAGTCGTTTTCCGACAAAATCGCAACTGGGCGATCGGCTGACAAGCCTCTCTGGATAAGGCCTGCAGCAATGCGACGTGCGCCTGCGAGTGCGTCGCCCCAAAGTAAATGTCTCCACTCTCCACTAGTTACCAAACCATTGCCGTCAGCGTTTTTAACGCGCTGCGCCATAAAGATTTTTTCTGGATTCGCATTGGCGTTAGCGATAAAGCGGTCAGTGATGCGAATCGCGTAATCACCTAGCGGCACAGAGCGCAGATATTGCACGCCGCCAGCGCCTTGTGTGACTTCGCCGCTGGTCACGCCAAATTTGAAATCGCGATACTTTGGAGTCGTCATATTGGCTGTCATCGCGTCACCTCAGGCTTTCACTTTGTCTTTGCCATGCTCTAAAAACGCTTTGATACGCGCCTTGGCTTCGGGTGCAGATTGCGCCACCGATGCCAGCAGCGACTCGGTAAAGAAGCCGTGATCCGCTGGCTGCTCGGCAATGCGCGGCAGACCGTGCATCAAGGCGTAATTGGTCATGGGTTCGTTTTGTGCGACACGCCTAGCAAGCTCAATCGCCTTATTCAAAGCACCTTTTTTATCGTCGCCGTTGGGTTCAAAATACTGCGCAAAGCCAAGCTGGATGCACTCCGCCCCTTTGTACACACGGCCTGTCAGCATCATGTCCATCATGCGATGTGCACCAATCAGCTTGGGCACGCGCACCGAGCCGCCACCGCCAACAAAAATGCCGCGCGAGCCTTCGGGTAGCGCATAGAAAGCTGTCTCGTCCATCACGCGGATATGGCACGCAGTCGCCAACTCCAAACCGCCTCCCACTACCGCACCATGCAGCGCGGCAATCACGGGGACGCGGCCAAATTCGATACCCGTCAAAATGCGATGCCACGAGCGTGAGTGATGCACGCCCTGCACTGCGTCACGCTCTTTAATTTCCGATAAATCAAGCCCCGCACAGAAGTGATCACCCTCACCGTCCAGCACGACAGCCTTCACCGAGTTTGGCAAATTATCAAAGGTAATCTCCAGCGCCGCCATCAAACCATCGGACAAGGCGTTGCGTTTTTTGCCGCGCATCAAGCGCACGATGGCGATGTCACCTTGAATGTCAACGGCGATTTCGGATAAGGATGGGGCAACAGCGCTCATGGATGACTCGTTTCAAGGCTAAAAATTTTGATTAGTTACTTTAATCAAATATGATAGCTCTTAACCTAGTATTAACCCTATAAATGTATGCATTTAAGTTCATAATAATTAGCAAGACTAATTAAATACAGAAAGCTAGCAATGAGTCTGAATCGAATTTTTGGCTATCAACTTGTACAGGCAGGCATTGTGACGAATAGCAATTTCACGCAAAAAATTGGTAAGCCCTACAAACTGCGCCCTGTCGAGTTCACCATCTTGCAACTCATCCGAGAAACGCCGCACATCAGCCCGACAACGCTTGCCAAAACACTAGCCATGACGACACCCAGCATGACCGCATGGCTGGATAAGCTGTCCAAGCGCAAGCTGCTCATGCGCGAAAAAAGCGTCAGCGATGGCCGCGGTCAAAAGCTCGCACTCACGGCTTCAGGGTCGGCCTTGGTAGAAAAAGCGCTGGCGGATTTGCTTGAATCGGAAGCAACGCTTTTGGCGCATTTGAGCCCAGGTGAGCGTGAACTGCTGCTTGAGATTTTGAAGAAAATCTCATTGCAGCTTAAGTAATATTTTTTTTGCGATTTTTGAACTAGCAACATCAGAAATGTGATTCCCATAGCTATACAAAAATTGTTTATCTTCATGATAGGTGCAGTTATCCTTTGCCACATCACAGAGATAGGGTGATGTATCAAAAAGAACTATATTAGGTCTGCGATTTGCCAGGTTAATAAAGAAATCGCGGTACGGCGCAGTACCGATCATGTGATCACTATAGCGAAAGCTGCAATCAGGATTCGCCTGCCGATACACCACGCGGTTCAACCAAGCGTAAGGAGTGAGATCACCCTGGATACAGCTATTGGGATCAGGCAGCGTCGGGTTGTCTAAAACAATCATCACGTGCTTACCACTACGTTCCAAGTCGTCTACAAGCATTTCGTAATGCTGCAAATGCGCTGCCATCACCCCAGGATGAGGCGGCACATCAATCAAGCCTTTGTCATTCGTTGTCACCAAATGAACAAGGGTATTACTTAAGATCACCCAATCAACAGTCGAATTGCTCTTAATGCTCTCTAAAGCAACCCGTGCCCGCTTGTTTGCAAGCACAGATTGATCAGGGAGCACGCTATTGACCAGAGTTAAAGACCCCATGAGTAGCACATTGCTGGTCGCAGGTGCTTCGCGTGCGATCCCGTAATACAAGGCTTCCGCCTTACTGTCACCCACGATGGCATAGCGTGCAGGTACTGCTTTGTTTTGACTCAAACACCACTCAAAACCAAAGTTTTTAATTTGCTCGTCGGACAAGCCGCACTCATGTGCGAGTAGCTCTCGGTCAGCGCCAATCACGATGGTGCTGGCATCAGCATTCAGGCGGCCATAGTGCCTAAATTTCAGCCCATCATTTTGTTTAATGCCATAGCCAATGAACAACATCGCGATCATGGCAAGCGACAACCCCCACAGCACAGCTCGCTTTTGCGCAGGGGTAGCTTTTAGTAAGCGTATGGGACGCTCGATCCACCGATAAGTTAAATATGCCAACACCGCACTTACGATCAACAAGCCCACGCGGATGGCAGCTGACGGCGTTTGCGCTTCAAAAATTCTGATAAACGACAACAGCGGCCAATGCCACAAATAAAGTGGGTAGCTAATCAATCCCACCCAAACCATCGCGCGATTGGCAAGCAACTTGCGGTTGACAACAGCTTCTCCTCCCGCCGCAATCAAACAGCCAGAGCCCAGCACGGGCAGCAAGGCCCACGCACCTGGAAACGCACGGTGCTTGTCGATAAGTGCATACGCTGCAATCAAAAAAACGAGTCCAAGTAGCGACAAAATATGCTTCCTGCGTATTTGCAATTTCGCGGGCAGTGCCGCCAGTGCAGCGCCCGCTAAGAGCTCCCACGATCGACACAAAGGCGAATAAAAAGCAGCCACCGTATCACTTTGCACTTGCCACACGCTCAAACCAAAAAACACGACGAGCAAGCCGCCGATCAACCACAGGGCACGCGTTTTAAGGCGGTCATCTTTCGGAAAAAGCTTCGCAAGCACGATTAGCAAGAGCGGCCAGAAAATATAAAACTGCTCTTCAATTGCTAGCGACCACAGGTGCAACAACGGCTTGGAGTCGGCAGCAGAATCAAAATACCCAGCATCACGCCAAAACAAAAAATTATTAAGAAAGGCCGCACCGCCCGCCACATAACGCCCCATCTGCTTGTACTCGCCCGACGTCAGCGCCAGCCAGCCAACGCCCAAACAAAACAACAGAACGAGCAGCAGCGCAGGGAAAATACGCCGCACGCGCTGCGCATAAAAATGGCGAAGCGAAAACTGCTGTCGCTCCAAATCACGCAAGATGATGCCCGTAATCAAATAGCCAGAGATGACAAAGAAGACATCAACGCCGACAAAGCCACCAGGCAAGACCTCAGGAAACGCATGAAAAATTAGGACAGCCAAAACGGCGATGGCGCGCAGGCCATCAATATCGGGGCGGTAGGTAGGATGATCTATCATGATGCCAGCACCTTATTCGGATTCATGATGCCTTGCGGATCGAGTGCCTGCTTCACCGCTCGCATCAGGTTTAACTCGACGCTGGATTTGTAACGGGCTGCTTCGTCGCGGCGCAGCGTGCCAAGGCCATGCTCGGCGGACACTGAACCGTTGAAACGCGCGACGCTGTCGTGCACGATCAGGTTGATGGCATCTTGATTTTTCAAAAATTCCTCGTGCGGTTGAGAGAGATTTTGAGTCCCCTGCGGTAGAGGCGGCGACACGTTGTAATGCAAATTGCCATCACCCAAATGACCAAACGTGACCATACGCACAGCAGGGAAAGCAGCTGCCACCAGCGCATGCGTCTCCCTCACAAAATTCGCCACTTGCGACACGGGGACGGCGATATCGTGCTTGATGTTTTTGCCCTCAGCCGCTTGCGCTTCGGACACATCTTCGCGCAGCGCCCAAATGGCTTTGTACTGTGCTTCGGAACTAGAAACTGCTGCGTCCGTTATGAGCGATGCATCGAAGGCCGCTTCCAGTATGGCTTGCAAAGTAGCAGTGCAAGATTCATCACTCGCAAAGTCCACCACTTCCAGCAGCACATACCAAGGCGAAACTTCTGCCAGCGGCCTACGGGAATTGGGTACGTGCTTTAAAACGATGCCATGTGCCATCTCGCTCACCAGCTCAAACGCCGTCAAAGCCGCACCGAGCTTGGCCTGCGCCAGACCCAGCAATTGCAATGCCACCTCGGGAGATTCAACTGCCATCCACGCCACTTGTCTGCTCGCAGGCAACGGATAGAGCTTGAGCACTGCCGCCGTGATGATGCCCAGCGTGCCCTCCGCGCCAATAAACAAATCACGTAGGTCATAGCCCGTGTTGTCTTTGCGCAAGCCTCGCAGGCCATTCCACACCTCGCCTTGCGCCGTGACCACCTCCAACCCAAGGCACAGCTCGCGTGCATTACCGTAGCGCAGCACGTTCACGCCGCCCGCATTGGTCGATAAGTTACCGCCCACGGTACATGAGCCTTGCGAGGCCAAAGACAGTGGGAAGAGCCGTCCCGCTTGACTAGCCGCCTCTTGGATGGTTTGCAGCACGCAGCCCGCTTCAACCGTGAGCGTGTTGTTGATCGTGTCGATTTCGCGAATGCGGTTCATCTTTTTGAGCGAGATCACCACGGCTTGGCGCACGGCAGTCTCCACTGGCTCAGGCGTTGCGCCGCCCGATAAACCCGTGTTGCCGCCCTGCGGCACGATCACGACGTTGTTGGCTTCGCACCAGCGCACCACGCTAGCCACTTCCTCCGAACTAGACGGCTCAACCACCGCCAAAGCCATGCCCTGCTTGCGCTTGCGCCAATCGAGCAAATACGGCTGCTTATCTTCTGCAGACGTGAAGATGCGACCTGCGTAGGCCGCTTTGAGCGAAGATAAAAGTAAATCAGACATGACGCGTTTTGTGATTTAGTGATGACGTGCTAGTAAATATTTTTCGATTGTCCAAACAACCTGGCAAGCCCCAGCAGCGCGTCGATGTTCGGTGTGCGCACGCCAAGGCGCTGCCCGATCTCTTGCACCGCGCCTACGATGGCATCCAACTCGATGGCACGCCCAGCTTCTACATCTTGTAGCATCGAGGTTTTAAATGCGCCAAGCTTGGCAGTCACGGCATGCCGATCTTCTGGTGTTTCGTCAATTTTGCAGCCGATGCATGCGCCAATCGCTTTGGCTTCCAGCATGACGGCTGTCACAAACGCACGCGTGAGTGGATCGTCTAAAACCCTATCCACCGTTGCGCCAGTGATCGCGGAGATAGGATTCATGGTCATATTGCCCCACAGCTTGTACCAAATATCGTAGCGAATGTTGTGGCTATGAACGGCCTCGAAACCCGCACCCGTTAAGGCTTGCACGAGTGCCGCTACGCGCACCGATTCGCCGCTGCGGGGTTCTCCCACAATCAGTTTTTGCCCTGCCACGTGCTGCACAAGTCCTGGTGCGATTGCGCGGGTGCTAGCGTGCACCACGCAACCAATCACCTGATCGGCTGGCAGGGCTTGCTGGATAAGCCCTGCGGGGTCAATGCTTTGCAGAGGCTTATTCAGAACGGCCTGCAGGCCATTTGCTTGTACGTTTTTCATAAACCACCAAGGTACACCGTTCATAGCGGGCAGAATGAGCGTGTGCTTGCCGATGAGCGGCGCAAGCGTGGGGGCAACCTGCGCGAGTGATTGCGACTTCACTGCAATCACCACCAAATCTTGCTCGCCCAAATCAGCCGCATCGCTGGAGGCCTTATGGAGCGGGGCTTGCACGAGACCTGAATTTGTATTGAGTCGCCAACCATGCTGCCACAAAGCAGCCAACGTGTCACCACGAGCCAATGCGGAAACTTCGTGGGCTCCCGTTGCTGCGAGCTTGGTGCCGATGAATCCCCCAATGGCGCCTGCGCCAACGATGCAGATTTTCATAATTCCTACCTTAATTTCACACGAACAGCAAACAATTGATCCAATAAGTCTTCTCGATTGAGTCGCCATGGATGCCCATGATTCCGAACCGATCCATTTTCTTTTTGCGACATCGTGAATTCAAAGACAAGTTGATTCTTTGAAACCAAATCCATAAATCGATTGATACTTGGTTGCTCGCAGTAAATTAGTTCGTCGTAGCAATAAGCATTTCTTGTTTTAGTAATTTTTTCAGTAGCTAAAACAAACACAGCTCGCGTATGTTTTTCCATCAGACGTGCTTCAAGCGTTGCATTCAACCAATGTCCAATTGAAACATCGTTCTTTTTCAAATCGACCTTCAAATCACTCGCATCTGGCAGCAAAGCTAAATTTAGATTATTTGGTTTAGTTGTAACTTGCGAATAGCACGAATAAAGCCCATTGGCGTTCAATAACCCAATTTCTTGAATGCGCTCAATGGCAGATTTTTTGCTTGCCCATTCTGGTCCTTGTTGAAAGAGGTTCAGTTTTCCGTGAACAGTACTTTGATTTTCTTTTTTCCGTTTGGATTTAATTTCAATGCCCAAAAAATCGGCTTTCCTGTCATTATTTTCTTGAATACCCAATAATGACTCAAGCGTGTATCCAATCCCTGTGTCGCCCGTCCTTAGCGAATCGACCCATGTACCTTGAAATTTATCAAAACGATATAAAAGCTCGCTAAGGGGCTTGTCAAGATGCACCCCTGAAAATTGCATTGGTACAACCAAATGCACGCCCATTTCAGGCTCAACCGCCTTGCCTGCAAGCAACGCCCATAGCTGATGAAACCGCCCGTCACCACCCTCGTTAGTCGCATCTTGAATGTAAATAACTGAACCATCAGCTAGCTCAGCGCAAAAAATAATTTGAAGTCTTTTCCCTAACGTTTGATCATTAATTACAGGATTCAGACGAGTAATTCGACGCTCGGGGTAACGTTGATAATATTTATAAGCGAGCTGCCTAGATTCACCAGATTGAGCATCAATCGATAAAAATTCGAACGTCTCATTTGTCTGCGGGTCAACAATATTTAGCGCTGGAAATAGGAGATAGGCATCTGCGGGGATGAGAACACCATGTCGTCCCGAATCATCGTTTTTAGTCAACACCTTAGCAAAAAATTGTCCACGCATAACATGCGCGTTTGCGCGCTTTGCTAGAGAGTTTGCGTAATCGGTAAGCGTCTTCATCAAACTAAATAATTACGCCACCAGACGTCTTTCATGGGTTGTGTACATTGATTGGTAAATCATAGGCTGAATTGCTTGGGCAACAGCACGAATCACGGGCATTACTACGGAATTTCCAAATTGTTTATAGGCTCGAGTGTCTGAAACAGGTATCCGAAAAGTATCAGGTAATCCCATTAGTCTTGCACACTCACGCGGGGTCAAACGTCTTGGATTTTTTCTTTTCCCTTGCGATAACAAAATCTCAGACCCATCTTTGTAATATCTCGCTGACAAGGTTCGCGTTACAGAATCAGGGGTGACAAGTCCAAAACCAAATCCATTACCCGCCGCTTGATGCTTCTCTTTGTAATTTTGCAAATAAGCCCATAAGTTGTCAGTCAACGTGTATTTATCCAATACTTTTCGTTTTTTAAAGTCATAGTATTTATCTTCATCCCAAGGCAGATACGGCTCCGATTCATTTTTATGAAGAATTGAACCTAATTTAATGGTGCCTTTTTCTGGCAAATTCAGCATCTCCCAGCTAAAAGCTGTGGGTTCTCGAAACCCAACAATAATGATCCGCTCTCGCTGTTGAGGGACAAAATGCGCACCGCTTATGACTTTATAAAAGACCTGATAACCAAGTTCCTTAGTTAGTGTTTTATAAATCACATCGAAAGTGCGACCTTTGTCATGTGATTGCAAATTTTTAACGTTCTCAAGCAGAAACGCTTTGGGTTGTTTGGTTTTAAGAATACGTGCAACATCAAAAAATAAAGTACCCTGGGTCTCGTCGTCAAAGCCATGCAGTCGCCCTAGAGAATTCTTCTTGGACACCCCTGCTATTGAAAAAGGTTGGCATGGAAATCCAGCTAGCAGCACATCGTGATCAGGAATATCTATCGCATCAATTTGCGTAATGTCACCGTGTATTGCGTGGTAGTCGGTAAAATTTTCTGCATAGGTCTTTTGGGCATAACTGTCCCATTCGCTGGTAAAAACACATTCCCCACCTATGGATTCAAACGCACAACGAATACCACCTATACCCGCGAACAGATCGATGAAGCGAAATGAACCAACTTTTGTCTCATTTGAAGCAAAACCTAATAGGCGCTGAAATTCTGCAATAGTATGCTCAGATGGCAACGATTCGCCTCGCTCCCAGCGCAGTAATTGGCGCTCACTGTAGCCCAATCTTTTAGCAATTTCCGTTTTAGTCATGGGGCGATTCGTGGAAGATAAATAACGAATCAATGGGCTAGGATCGTAGGTCGATAGTGCGGTTGTCATCTATTCATTCTATCGGACATATGTCGGATAGTTATCCCGCCGAAATCCAATCATCTGGATGCATTAATTTTTTACAAATCCGAGTGGACACTCCGAATCTGTAAAGATATATTGATCAGCTACTTAAGAAATAACTGCGAAACACCCAGCGTTCCCTCGATTAAAACGGCTTCGTTGTGCGAGTGGTGGCTTGCCGAAACTCTGCTTCGGTGAGCCGCGCTTCAGTCACAAAACCATGCAAGTGCTTGACCAGCGAAGTCATGATTTCGCGCAAACGCGGATCGGTGGTTTGCTGCATGACCGCTTGAACGGCGGTGGTGACATCTTCGGGAGATTGAATAGGGCTCATGCCCTTTAGTCTACGTCGCCTTGGGCGCTCTATACAAAGCGCACAGCTTGTTGCCATCAGGATCACGCAAATACGCAAGATAAAGAGACGGAGGGCCAGCGCGAAAGCCTGGTGGGTCTTCGCAGGTTACGCCGCCGTTGGCAACGCCCGCCGCGTGCCAAGCATCGCCCTGTTCGGGTGAGCTGACGGCAAAACCAATCGTGCTGCCGTTGCCGTAGGTGGCTGGTTCGCCATTGATCGGCGTGCTGATGCCAAACGTGCCGCTAGGACTGCGATAAAAATAGCGATTCTTGTTCGCCACGCCAGGCGCAATGCCCAGCGTGCCAAGCGTTGCGTCGTAAAACTTTTTAGAGCGCTCTAAATCGCTCACACCCACCATCACGTGACTAAACATTTTTAACTCCTCGTTTTCCTAGTTCGATTTTGGCAATCGCTCTGCGGTGGACTTCATCAGGGCCATCGACTAAGCGAATCGTGCGCTGGTGTGCGTAGGCTTCGGCCAACCAGAAGTCTTGGCTCACGCCTGCGCCGCCATGCGCTTGAATCGCCCAATCTACCACTTTGTTGGAGACTTGCGGCGCCACGACTTTAATCATGGCGATTTCAGCTTGCGCGGCTTTGTTGCCTGCCACGTCCATCATGCGTGCGGCGTTAAGTGTCAGCAGCCGTGCTTGGTCAATACCGCAGCGCGACTCGGCAATGCGCTCATGCCAAATGGATTGATCGGCCAGCTTTTTGCCAAACGCGGTACGGGCGAGCAAACGGTCGCACATCATTTCTAGCGCGCGCTCGGCTGCGCCAATGCTTCTCATGCAATGGTGGATTCGTCCAGGCCCTAAGCGGCCTTGTGCAATCTCAAAGCCACGACCTTCTCCCAGCAAAATGTTGGACACGGGCACGCGCACGTTCTCCAGCAAAATTTCCATGTGCCCATGCGGTGCGTCGTCGTAACCAAACACGCTGAGGTGACGCAGCACCGTCACGCCTTTGGTATCGCGTGGCACCAGCACCATGGACTGCTGCGAGTGGCGCGGCGCATCGAAGTCTGTCTTGCCCATCACGATAAAAATTTTGCAATGCGGATTGCCCGCGCCCGAGCTAAACCATTTGCGCCCGTTAATCACGTACTCATCACCTTCGCGCTTGATCGAGCATTGGATATTGGTGGCATCGCTTGAAGCGACTGCGGGCTCGGTCATCAAAAATGCAGAGCGAATCTCGCCTGCCAAAAGCGGCTCTAGCCATTGCTGTTTGTGCTCGTCTGTGCCGTATTTGGAGATCGTCTCCATGTTTCCCGTATCGGGCGCGGAGCAATTAAAAATCTCGCCTGACCAGGTCACGCGCCCCATCAGTTCGCACAGCGGCGCGTAGTCAAGGTTAGAGATGCCACCGTTACCTTTGTAGGCGTGGGGTAAAAATAGATTCCAAAGCCCCGCTGCACGCGCCTTGGGCTTGAGCTCTTCAATCAGAGCAGGCGTTTGCCACGCATTGCCTGCGGCGCGGAACGCTGCCATCTCGGCGTGATAGCGCCCTTCGTTGGGATAAATGTGCTCATCAAAAAAAGCTTGCAAACGCGCCAGCAAATCTTGTGTCTTTGGTGAATAGTCCCAGTTCATAGCGATGCGTCCTTTGTTGGTTGTGCGAATAAGTTGAAGCCTCATTATCCCCAGCAACGGCAGCTATTTCGTATAGAGAAACCCTAGGCAGGTGTCGCTAGCTTGGCCATAGTTTGACGCAACCACACATTGCCTGCATCCGCATGAAAGCGCTCGTGCCAATGCTGTTTGACTTTGTAATGCGGCAAAGGCACTGGCGGCGCGAGCAACTGCACGCGCTCTTGCTTGGCGAGCGCCATACCCAGCTGTCTTGGCACGATCACCAAGCAATCGGTTTGCGCCACAATGCGTGCCACGCCCAAATAACTGGGCACACGCAGCACCACGCGGCGCTCTATTTTTTGTTTGGCAAGCACCTTGTCAACAATGGCGTGGCCCGTGCCCGAGGTGCTGACCACGATGTGCGCTTCGGCAGAAAACTGATGGGGCTTTAACTTGGTTTGCACACGCGGATGATTCTTGGCTGCCAAGCACACAAAGTCTTGCTCGAACAGCGCTTGCTGGTAAAAGCCTGCTTCCAAATCGGGCAAGAATCCAACCGCCAAATCGACATCGCCATTACTGAGTTTTTGCCTCGTCTCGCTTGATATTTTTTCCGCAGCTACGCAAAGGCCTGGCGCGACTTTTTGCAAATGGTTGAGGAGCTTGGGCAAGATGATGATCTCGCTAATGTCCGTCATGCAGATGCGAAATTCGCGCACCGCCTGGCTTGGCACAAATGCAGCGGGCTTGCCGCGCGCCGCGTCAATCCGTGCCAGCGCTTCTTGCAAATGGGGATAGATACTTTGTGCTCTGGGCGTAGGTTGCATGCCGCCAAAAGTGCGAACAAAGAGCGGATCGCCAAAATGCTGACGTAATTTTCCAAGGGCAATGCTGGCGCTGGCTTGCTCCATACCTAAAGCGGCGGCGGCGCGGCTCACGCTTTGCATTTGATAGATTTGCACAAAAACTTCTAGTCCATCAAGATGAAGTTTTGTCGTTGATGCCATGAATGATTCTCACAACTATATAAAAATAATATAGTAACTATAACAATCTATGCGTTGACGCAATAGTTTAGTCTAGCGATAGTTCATGTCATTCAACATCAAAAAAGCAAGATCATGCAATTTCATTTAAACGGATTTAGAACGGGTGATCCAGCCGTATGGGATGCCGCCGCATCGGTACAAGTGCAAAACGACCAGTTATCTGCCGAGGCGGATGTGCTCATCGTGGGCTGCGGTCCAGCGGGTCTGACGCTTGCAGCTCAGCTCTCGGCTTTTCCAGACATCAAAGCCGTGATCGTTGATCAGAAACCAGGCCCGCTGCAATTGGGGCAAGCCGACGGCATCGCTTGCCGCACGCTAGAGATGTTTGAAGCTTTTGGCTTTGCGCACAAAGTATTAGAGGAATCTTATTGGGTCAACGAGACCACTTTTTGGAAGCCTAGCGACAAGGACGCAAACCACATCGCGCGTAGTGGCCGCGTCCCTGATGTGGAAGAAGGCCTGTCGCACATGCCGCATGTGATTTTGAATCAAGCACGTGTGCATGATTTTTATTTAGAGAAGATGCTCAACTCCGCTTCGCGCCTTGTGCCGTTTTACAACCGTAAACTGGCAGAACTTGTGCGAGGTGCAGATGACGTTGTTACGGCTACGTTTGACGTGAATGGCAAGTCAGAGACCATCCGCGCCAAGTACGTTGTGGGCTGCGACGGTGCGAGAAGCGAAGTGCGGCGCTCGATGGGACTTGCGCTCAAAGGCGATTCGGCCAACCACGCATGGGGCGTGATGGACGTACTGGTAGAGAGCAACTTTCCTGATATCCGTTTTAAGTCGCTGATTCAGTCCGCAGCAGAGGGCAGCCTGCTTATCATTCCGCGCGAAGGTGGCTACATGGTGCGCTTGTATGTGGAGATGGACAAACTAGCCGAGAACGAGCGTGTGGCGGGTCGCAACATTACCAAAGAGCAATTGATTGCAGCCGCGCAGCGCATTTTTCATCCCTACACACTCGATGTCAAAGAAGTGGCATGGTGGTCGGTATACGAGATTGGACAACGCCTTAGCGACCGATTTGATGATGTGCCGCCCGAGCAAAAATCGACAACACTCCCTCACATTTTTATTGCAGGCGATGCCTGCCATACCCATAGCCCCAAGGCGGGTCAAGGCATGAATGTGTCCATGCAAGATGCGTTCAACATCGGTTGGAAATTGGCTGCCGTGTTGCAAGGCCGCAGTCCTGCAAGCCTCTTACACACTTACTCGGCAGAGCGCCAAGCCGTCGCTAAAGAACTGATCGACTTTGACCGCGAGTGGGCCGCTATGCTCAGCGGCGGTGCAGCCAATGATCCAGGTTCTGTACAAAAATATTTTGTGCAGCACGGCCGCTATACCGCTGGCACGGCCACGCATTACAAGCCCGCCCTTTTGACGGGAGAGTCCGTCCATCAAGGCTTAGCAACAGGGTTTCACATCGGCAAGCGCTTTCATTCTGTGTCCGTGACTCGCATTGGCGATGGCAAGCAAGTCCAGCTTGGCAGCACGCTACTGGCCGATGGTCGCTGGCGCTTGATGGCGTTTGCGGGCGAGGGTGACCGCGGCGCGGCCGATTCACCCATCGGCAAGCTTTGCAGCTATTTGACGCAATCGAGCGAATCGCCACTCAAACGCCACACACCAGCGGGAAGCGATGTGGATGCCGTGTTTGACGTACGCGCGGTTTTCCAACAAAACCACCACCACTTTGCCGTGACCGATTTACCTGAGCTACTCTTTCCGCGCAAAGGCAAGCTTGGGCTGCGCGACTACGAAAAAGCGTTTTGTGCAATCGAAGGCGCGCAAAAAAATATCTACGACTTGCGCGGTATCGACAAGCAAAACGGCTGCTTGGTTGTCGTGCGCCCCGATCAATATATTGCGCAAGTGTTACCGCTGGATGCGACCGACGAACTCACCATTTTCTTTGCCAACTTCATGCTTTAATTTTTTGCAACTATAGGATACTTCCATGAAAACTTTCATCTCCACCATCGCTCTAGTCCTTACGACATCTGCCTTTGCACAAAACAGCTCTTTAGGCAGCTACCCCAACAAACCCGTCAGCATCGTGACCGCGTTTGCCGCTGGAAGTGGGCCCGATGCCGTGCTACGCCAAGTCTCGGAGAAGCTCTCGAAGCTTTGGAATCAGCCCGTGCTAGTCAGCAACAAACCAGGCGGCGGGGGATTCATCGCCATTGAAGCGACGAAGGCCGCACCTGCCGATGGCTACACGCTCTTGCAACTTGACAGCGAACATTTGGGCGCTCTGCCGCATCTGTACAAAGCAAAAAATTTCGTCACGCTCAACACCTACGATCCTGTCGCCACGCTGTTTAGAACGCCCTTCTTTGTTGCCGTCGCCACGGAGTCCAAATGGCAATCAATGCGTGACCTCATTGGCGCTGCAAAAGCCTCTCCAGGCAAGGTCAGCTATGGATCGTGGGGCATTGGCAGCCCTGGTCATTTAGGCGCAGAGCAATTGGAATTGGCAACTGGAACAGACATGACTCATGTGGC
>Ga0228699_1001027_pt1 | contig 16220 bp, 18 predicted proteins | sample McNCre217_Aug_MG_FD_178016 | JGI IMG/M metagenome (GOLD analysis project Ga0228699, IMG submission 178016) | Freshwater microbial communities from McNutts Creek, Athens, Georgia, United States - 2-17_Aug_MG | ecosystem: Environmental > Aquatic > Freshwater > Creek | place: USA: Georgia...
CACCCAGATGGGCTATGACCTCGCCACACGTTTGCAGCTGTGCACGGTGGGGCGTGCCATGAACAAACACTTTCTGTGCTACACCGCCGCTGAGCGCTTGCAGCTAGACCCGGCCTTGGCACAAGCTGGGGTGCAACGCGTGGCTGCTGCATGAGTGCCGCATCTGACAACACCACCTCTGTGGGGGTGACATGGTGGGCGCTGGCTTGGCGTACGCTGTGGCGTGATGCCCGTGCAGGCGAATTGCGTTTGCTGGTGGTGGCTGTTGTGTTGGGTGTGGCCGCCTTGAGTTCGGTCAGCTTTTTGGCCGACCGCTTGAACGCAGGCTTGCAGCGCGATGCGCGCCAGCTCTTGGGCGGCGATGCCGTGGTGGTGAGTGACCAAGTCACCCCTGCGCACATCGTGCAACGTGCCCAACAGGCAGGCTTGCAAGGGGTGACCACCTTGAGCTTTCCCACCATGGCGCGTGGACTCACACAAAACGGTGCGCAGAGCAACAGCCGTTTGGTGGCACTCAAAGCGGTGGAGGCGGGCTATCCCTTGCGGGGCGAACTTCAAGTCGCCAGCAGCTTGGCCCAAGCGCAAACCGCCTTGAACAATGACAGCGCGGGCAGCGACAGCAAATCCAACGCAGCACAGAAAACGAACACCATTCCTGCCAGCGGCGAGGCTTGGGTCGAAGTAGGTGGCTTAGAAGCACTCAATCTGGAAGTGGGCGATACCTTGATGCTGGGCGACAGTCGCTTGCGCATCAGCCGCGTGCTGGTGCAAGAGCCTGACCGTGGTGCCGGGTTCATGAACTTTGCCCCACGCGTGATGGTCAACAGCACGGATCTCAAAGCCACGGGCTTGATGCAACCGGCCAGTCGCATCACGTGGCGCTATGCCGTGGTGGGCCCTGAGATGGCCGTGAAAGATTTCTTGACTTGGGCCGAGGCCCAAAGCAAAAAACCTGAGGTGCGCGGCGTGCGCGTGGAATCGTTGGAAGCCGGGCGTCCGGAGATGCGTCAAACCTTGGACCGTGCGGCCAAGTTCCTCAATCTGGTGGCCTTGCTGGCTGCTTTGCTCAGTGCCGTGGCTGTGGCCTTGGCAGCGCGTGCCTTTGCAGCCCGCCATTTGGACGATTGCGCCATGTTGCGCGTGTTGGGCCTGAGTCAACGCCACATTGCTTGGTCGTACACGGCTGAGTTTGTGTGGGTGGGCACATTCGCCAGCGTGCTGGGTTTGGCCTTGGGTTATGCCGTTCACTTGCTGTTTGTGAGTTTGCTCAAAGGGTTGGTCGACACGGCTTTGCCCGCGCCCAGTGTGTGGCCCGTGGTGTATGGCTTGGGTACAGGTTTGACCTTGTTGCTGGCTTTCGGTTTGCCGCCCGTGTTGCAACTCGCCAGCGTGCCTGCGTTGCGTGTGATGCGCCGCGATGTGGGTGAACTCAAAGCCACCACACTCAGTGTGTGGGCCTTGGGCCTTACAGGCTTTGCCATGTTGTTGATTGCCGTGAGCCGTGATTTGAAATTGGGCCTCATGGTCGTGGGTGGCTTTGCAGCTGCCGTGCTGTTGTTCGCAGGCATGGCCTGGTTGGCCGTGGTGGTGTTGCGACGCAGTGTGGTGGAAGGTGCTGCTCCGCCGTGGCTCATGTTGGCCACGCGTCAGGTCAGCGCACGGCCTGTGTACGCGGTGGTGCAGGTGAGCGCGCTTGCAGTGGGTTTGTTGGCCCTGGCGCTGCTTGTGTTGTTGCGTACCGACTTGATCAGCAGCTGGCGCAAGGCCACACCGGCCGATGCACCGAATCGTTTTGTCATCAACATCCAACCCGCGCAAGCCGAGCCTTTTTTGCACACCTTACGTGAAGCAGGGGTGAACAAGCTCGACTGGTACCCCATGGTGCGTGCGCGTTTGGTGGCCGTCAATGGCAACACCGTCACTCCCGACAGTTACACCGAAGAACGCGCACAGCGCTTGGTGGACCGCGAGTTCAATGTGTCTTTCAGCGCCGACAAGCCTGAACACAACAGCGTGGTCGCCGGTGCTTGGCAAGCGGAAGAAGCCAACGCCTTGAGCATTGAAGAAGGCATTGCCAAAACCTTGCAACTCAAACTTGGCGACAGCTTGCGTTTTGACATGGCAGGTGTCTTGCACGAAGCACGTATCACCTCGGTGCGACGCGTGGACTGGACGTCCATGCGCGCCAATTTCTTTGTCATCTACCCCGTCAGCCATTTGCACACAGAGGCAGGATTCGATGTGCCCACCACCTACATCGCCGCTTTTCGTGCGCCACAACGTGCGGTTGCGTCAGGTGCCGGCCCTGCTGGCGAAGACAAAAAATCAAGCCCCATATTTGACAACCAACTCATCAACCGTTTTCCCAACGTCACCAACGTCGACATGGGGGCCACCTTGAACCAAGTGCAGCGCGTGCTCGACCAAGTGGTGAGCGCGGTGGAGTTTTTGTTCTTGTTCACCTTGGCTGCCGGTTTGGTGGTGCTATTTGCAGCCGTCACAGCCACGCGTGAAGAACGCGCGCGTGAGTACGCTGTGTTGCGTGCGTTGGGTGCGTCGAACCAGTTGCTGGCGAATGTGCAGCGCGCCGAGTTGGCAGGCATTGGCGCACTGGCAGGGTTGCTGGCAACCAGTGTGGCCATGGCCATGGGTTGGGGCTTGGCCCGTTTTGTGTTTGAGTTTGAATGGACGGCCAGCCCCTGGGTGCCTGTGCTGGGTGCTGCCGTTGGGGCGTTATTGGCTTTGGCTGCGGGCTGGTGGGGCTTGCGCGATGTGTTGCGCCGCCCGGTGGTGCAGACTTTGCGCCAAGCCAGCCATTGATGTGTCGCCATCTATTTGATTGAAAATCACTGCATGCACATAGAAGACAAACCTCCGTTTGACACCCCTTTCGAGTGGATCGGCGGCGAAGCGCGCGTGCGCGCCCTGACCGAACGCTTTTACGATCTGATGGACTTGGAGCCTGGCTATGCCGAGTTGCGTGCAGCGCATGGCCCTGATTTACACAATGCGCGTGAACGGTTGTTCATGTTCTTGTGCGGTTGGCTGGGCGGCCCCAGCTACTACACCGACCAATTTGGCCATCCGCGCTTGCGCATGCGCCACATGCCGTTTGCGATTGGCATCAAAGAGCGCGACCAGTGGGTGGCGTGCATGGACCAAGCCATGGGCGAGACCGAAGTGCCAGAGAGTTTGCGCACGCGGTTAAAAAACAGCTTCTTCCAAACCGCCGATTGGATGCGCAACAAAGGCGTTTGATTTTTCAGAGATTGCTGGGACCCAGCAACACCACCAAGGCCCCTGCGCCACCATCAGATGGCTTGGCCTGCACAAAAGCCAGTACTTCGTTCTTTTGCACCAACCAGCGCTGCACTTTGCTTTTGAGCACCGGCTCTTTGCCGGGTGAGCCCAAGCCTTTGCCGTGCACCACGCGCACACAGCGCCATCCCATGCGCTTGGCATCACGCACAAATTGACCGAGTGCTTCGCGTGCCTCATCGCTGCGCAGGCCGTGCAAGTCGAGCTGGCCTTGCATGCTCCATTCGCCTTTGCGCAGCTTGCGTGTCACATCGGTGCCAATGCCGGGGCGTCTGAAGCTGAGCTGATCGTCCACATCCAGCAGGGTGCTCACGTCGAACTCATCGCTCATGCTCTCTTGCAAGGCCGCTTGGTCGTCCAGGTCTTGTTGCAAAGGGCGTGGTGCAGGGCGTTGCGCAGGTGTGAACACGCGCTCTTTGGCTGCAATCGGTTGCACGGCCCCGACTGCGCGGGTGAACAAATGGCGTTCGGCCTCGGCGCGGCGCTCGGCTTCGCGACGCGCTTCTTCGGCGGCCGCAGCGGCCAATGCCGCCTCGTTCACTTTTTTACGAATGGCACCCAAGTCTTGCAGTGATTTGGCTTTCACAGCAGCCCCTCTTCGGCCATCGACAAATACTTGCCTTGCGCCACGATGATGTGGTCGCGCACGCCCACATCAATCAAGGCCAGTGCTTCTTGCAAGGTGCGGGTGAGCGTCATGTCTGCGGGTGAGGGCCTGACTGAGCCGCTGGGATGGTTGTGCGCCAATACCACGCCATCGGCTCCTAACGACAACGCAGTTTTGGCCACTTCACGTGGATAGACCATGGTTTGCGACAGTGAGCCGCGAAACATGGGCTGGTACGAGAGCAGGCGGTTGTGAACATCGAGAAACAAAACTGCAAATACCTCGTGTTTGAGTTGAGCCAATTCAAGTTGCAGGTATTGTTTCACTGCTTGGGGCGAATTCATCACCGTGGTTTCGGTTAATTCTTGCGTCAGCGCACGGCGCGCCATTTCCAGCACCGCCACCAGTTGGGCCCGTTTGGCGTCGCCCCCCATGCCTTTGAAGGTTTTAAGCTCCGACGCACTGGCGTGAATCAAGCCGGCAAAGCCTTTGAAACGCTCCAGCAGCTCTTGGGCCATCACAAACACGCTTTTGCCCTTGATGCCCGTGCGCAAAAACAAGGCCAGCAATTCGGTGTCGCTCAGCGCGGCAGCCCCATGCTTGAGCAGCTTCTCACGTGGGCGCATTTCAGGGGGCAATTGCTGAATAGACACGGTTTCCTGCATGGCACGCCTTTCGGTCTGAGGTCATTGGGTTGTTTGCTGGTGTGGGGCTGGAGCTTTCTACAATAGTCACCAGTTCATTGAGAATCCCATGTCTGCCACCAACGCTCACCCTACCATCGGCCCTGCTTCATTTTTAACGCTGCACTATCGGCTTTCGGGACCGCAAGGCGATGTCATCAACACGTTTGCCGACAAACCTGCCACCTTGTCCTTGGGCTCGGGCGAGTTGTCACCCGCTGTGGAGCAGCGCTTGCTGGGTTTGGCAGAAGGCACTCACACCCAATTTGAATTGGCAGCGGGTGAAGCCTTTGGCGAACGCAACCCCGACATGCAGCAATGGGTGAGCAAAGCCTTGCTCAAAGAATTTGGCGACCCGGACGAGCAATACACCTCGGGCGATGTGGTGCAGTTTCCCGCGCCCAACGGCCAAGGTTCGTTTGCAGGTGCCGTGCAACAAGTGACGGATGACGCAGTGTTGTTTGATTTCAATCACCCCCTCGCGGGCCAACCCGTGACGTTTGAAGTACACGTCATTGGCATTCTTTGATTGCGTCCCATGAGCAGCACGTTTGAAGAAATCGTCTTAGCAGCGCCGCGTGGCTTTTGTGCGGGCGTGGACCGTGCGATTGATATTGTTGATCGCGCCCTTGAGAAATTTGGGGCCCCCATTTATGTGCGCCATGAAATCGTGCACAACACCTATGTGGTGGAAGACCTCAAGCAACGCGGCGCCATCTTCATTGAAGACTTAGCCGATGTGCCTGCGGGCGCCACCTTGGTGTTCAGCGCGCACGGTGTGCCTAAAGCGGTAGAGGCCGAAGCTGAGCGACGTGGCTTCAATGTGTTTGATGCCACCTGTCCGCTGGTGACCAAAGTGCATGTGGAAGTGGCCAAGCTGCACAAAGAAGGCTTTGAATTCATCATGATTGGCCACAAGGGCCACCCCGAAGTCGAAGGCACCATGGGCCAATTGCTTGACGGCATCTATCTGGTCGAAGACGCTGCCGATGTGGCCCTTGTCACGCCCAAACAAACCGAGCGTTTGGCGGTGGTGACCCAAACCACGTTGAGTGTGGACGATGCCGCGCACATCACGGCCGCTGTGGTGGCGCGCTTTCCCAACATCCGCAAACCGAAGGTGCAAGACATTTGCTACGCCACCCAAAACCGTCAAGATGCGGTCAAGGTCTTGAGCCCGCAAGTGGACTTGGTCATCGTGGTGGGCAGCCCCACCAGCTCCAACAGCAATCGACTTCGCGATGTGGCACAACGCCATGGCACCGAAAGCTACATGATCGACAACGCGGACGAGCTTGAACCCAAATGGTTTGAAGGCAAAACTCGCGTCGGTTTAACGGCCGGTGCGTCTGCCCCCGACATCTTGGTTCAACAAGTGATCGCCCGCATGCGCGCCTTGGGTGCTGTGTCGGTACGTACCTTGGATGGTGTTGAAGAAACCATCAAATTTCCCCTGCCCAAAGGATTGAAGTAGATTTCAGATACCTTTTTGCAGATTCCGTTTCACGGAATATAATGATCCCATGATTCATTCGTTTCTTTGTCCGAATACGGAGGCGCTCTTTCAAAGTCGCGTTGTGCCCCGTTTTAAGAACATTGAGCGAGTGGCAAGAAGAAAGTTGCTGCAACTCCACGCAGCGACAGATTTGATGAGTTTGCGCGTGCCACCGGGTAATCAATTAGAAGCACTCAAAGGTGGGCGAGCAGGGCAGTACAGCATGCGCGTGAACGACCAGTGGCGTATTTGTTTTGTCTGGCGAGAAGATGGCGCTCACCAAGTCGAAATCGTGGACTACCACTAGGAGTGAAAGAAATGGCCAAATTACTAGATGAAATTCATCCTGGCGAAATTTTGTTGGAAGAGTTCATGAAACCCATGGGCATTTCTGCGCGGCAGCTTGCTGCGGATATTGATGTGTCTCCTAGTCGTATCAGCGATGTGGTGAATGGTGTGCGTCCGATCACTGCCGATACAGCGCTTCGCTTGGGCTTGTTTTTTAAAATGGAACCCCGTTTTTGGATGAACCTGCAAGCCGAGTTTGATATGCGCGTAGCTTCGCGCACGCTCCACGACAAAATTGCACCGCGTATCCGCGTGTTTCAACACGCAGCTGCATAAATTAATCAACTTTAAAAAATAACTCCATGTTAGATATCAACCAGCTGCGCCGCGATTTGCCCAGCGTCATTGCCAAACTTGAAGCTCGTAAAAATCCACAAGCGTTTTTGAATGTGGACGCCTACCAAGCGCTGGAAGCCGAACGCAAAACCTTGCAAACCCGCACCGAAGAACTGCAAGCCAGCCGTAACGCGCTGTCCAAGCAAATTGGCATGCTCAAAGCCAAAGGCGAGAGCGCCGACGGTGTGATGGCGCAAGTGGCTGACATCAAAACCGAGCTCGACACCTCGGCCGTGCGCTTGGATGCCTTGCAAGCCGAATTGCAAGCCTTGTTGTTGGCTGTGCCCAACCTGCCGCACGACAGTGTGCCCGTAGGCGCTGATGAACATAGCAACGTCGAGTTGCGTCGTTGGAGCCCTGTGGGGACCGAACCCGCGCCGTTGGGCTTCACACCCAAAGACCATGTGGACTTGGGCGAACCGTTGGGCCTGGACTTTGAAATGGGCGTCAAGCTCTCAGGCTCGCGCTTCACGGTCATGAAAGGCCAAATCGCGCGCATGCACCGTGCCTTGGCGCAGTTCATGCTCGATGTACAAACCCAAGAGCACGGCTACACCGAGTGCTACACGCCCTACATCGTCAACGCTGACAGCCTCAAAGGCACGGGTCAGTTGCCCAAGTTTGAAGAAGACTTGTTTGCCGCCAAGAAGGGCGGCCAAGAAGGCGAAGCCAGCAGCGAAAGTACCGCGCTGTATTTGATTCCCACCAGCGAAGTGCCTTTGACCAACTTTGTGCGCGACGTGGTATTGGCCGAAAACGAATTGCCCATCAAGCTCACCGCTCACACGCCCTGTTTCCGTTCCGAGGCGGGCAGTGCAGGGCGTGACACACGCGGCTTGATTCGTCAACACCAGTTCGACAAAGTCGAGATGGTGCAAATCGTGCACCCCGAGCACAGCTATCAGGCGTTGGAAGACATGACCGGTCACGCCGAAGCCGTGTTGAAAAAATTAGAGCTGCCCTACCGCGTCATGTCGCTGTGCACGGGCGACATGGGCTTTGGCGCGACCAAGACGCATGACTTGGAAGTGTGGTTGCCCGCGCAAAACACTTACCGCGAGATCAGCTCGGTGTCCAACTGCGAGGCCTTTCAGGCGCGTCGTTTGCAAGCGCGTTTCAAAAACGCACAAGGCAAAAATGAATTGGTCCACACCTTGAACGGTTCAGGTTTGGCCGTGGGCCGTACCTTGGTGGCGGTGTTGGAGAACCACCAACAAGCCGATGGCAGCATCCGTGTGCCAGAGGCCTTGCGCCCCTACATGGGCGGCGTGAGCGAGCTGCGGGCCTGATAGAATCTCGGCTTCGACAAACGTCATCGAAACCCGGAGAGGTGGCAGAGTGGTCGAATGTACCTGACTCGAAATCAGGCGTAGGGGCGACCCTACCGAGGGTTCGAATCCCTCCCTCTCCGCCAGAAAAACGACCCTAAGTAATTGATTTACTTAGGGTTTTTTTATTTCTGAGTTTGCGCTGCCAACTATTTATCAGCCACGATGAATGTCATGAAATGTCATAAAACCACAAATGCTCCTCCTAGCATTTATGTAAATTTGGCAGGAAATGAAAAAAACATTAGCAACATCACTATGCAAATGGCTACTCACAGTGTTTGTCACGTGCGTAGTATTTAGCGCGACTGCGAATGATCACATCACGGCACGTGGCTATTGGGAAGACAAAACTGCACAAGCAACATTTGAAGAAGCACAAGCGCAACAGTACACAGCGTTTGATGGTGTACTGAGCCGTGGCTACACACAGTCTGCAACATGGATACGGCTAACGATTACTCCACCAGCTGGTGAAGACGAACTTGTGCTGCGCATACGTCCGGTGTACTTGGACGAAATTACGTTGTACGACCCACTGGATACATCGGGCAAGCCGCGCAAAGTGGGTGACACAACAAGCTACATGGACAACGAATACAGGTCACTCTCTCACACATTCAAAATCACCGCAGGCAGTCAACAGCGTGATGTGTGGCTGCGGTTGGTGAGCACCAGTACTTCGCTGATCGACATCGAAGCATTTACACATGAAGAAATGCTGGACAGCGAATTCAATTTGCTGCTGTTCTACGCAAGTGTGTTGGCCGTTGTGATGATTTTCATGTTGATGGTGCTGATTAACTGGCTCAACTTCCGTGACTACTTGTCTGGATTCTTTGTCATTCGGCAGGCTTACTACTTCATTTACACCGCTACGTTATTTGGCTTCCATCGTTATTACTTGTCTGGACTGATGAGCCCAAGTAGCCTCGACCTGCTTTACAGCTTGATGGTGGTTTGTGCAGTAGCAGTCACGTTTACTTTTGAATATCAATTTTTAAATGAGTATTCGCCTCCTAAATGGGCTAAAGCAGTTTTATGTTTTTTGATTATTTGGTCGGCCGTTGTTCTGACCTTGTTATTAGCTGGTTATGAATTTCTGGCACTCAAGTACACCATGGTGCTTAACGCTGTGGGGGCTTTCACGCTGTTGATGGTGGCGGTCATATGTATAGACGATAAAAAATCACAAGCCAACAAAACAGCATCACTGCTACAAAAAAGGGTTGTGGTTGTCTACTACTTGTCCATCAATTTAGTGATGGTGCTGGCTGCTTTACCGGCGCTTGGTGTTCTCAAAGGAAATCTATACGCCTTGAATGGCTTGGTGTTATACACATTTGCATCAGGGCTCATCATGACCGTGCTGATGCTAGTTCGCGCCAGCCAAATTCGCAAAGCGAAAAGTGCATCAGAGAAAGAGTTGTTGCTCAGCAAACAAGAAATTGAGCTTGAAAAGAATCGTCGGGAAGAGCAATCGCACTTGCTGCACATGCTGATGCATGAGCTCAAAAATCCAATGGCCATCATCGACATGGCGATGTTGGCAAAGAACGATTTCCAAGCGACAAAAAGCGATGTCCATGACGCAGTGGGCAGCATGAAGTCCATCTTGGAGCGATGCGTCAATGCCGACAAACTGACTGAAGGGAATGTCGCTGTTCACATAGAGCGGGTGAACGTTAGCGAGCTCTTGTGTGACCTGTTGGTTGCTGGGGGCCATGATCCATCACGCGTGGCTTTGGATGTTGCAGATGAATTAGCTGTCCAAACAGATGTGCAATATTTTCAAATCATGTGCAGCAACTTGATTGACAACGCCGTGCGCTATGGCGACCCGCTGATGCCCGTGTTGATACAAGCACAAAGACAAAAAAATGAAGCACAGCAACTGGGTGTTTGCATCACTGTTTCCAACAGGCCCAGTGAGGCATCGTGGCCTGACCCAGAGAAAGTTTTTACCAAGTACTACCGCAGTGCAAGTGCAGAAGGGCAATCAGGAACAGGGCTTGGTTTGCATTTGGTCCGTACCTTAGCAAGGTTGGTGGGAGGTGATTGCGTGTATGCGCCAGACGAGACAAACATAAGGTTCAAGCTATGGTTGCCAAGCTAAACATTGTGGTGGTGGAAGACAACCACAAACTTCGTTCACTGACCTGTCAGGTACTTGCAGAAGAGGGGCACAGCGTCAAAGGCCTGTCATGCGCCGAAGAGTTAGATGACTTGGCGGGCGGTGAGCCAGCAGATATTTTTTTGCTGGACTTGAACTTGCCTGGCGAAGATGGCATCAGTTTGTCGCAGCGGATACGCAAAGCGCATCCGCTGGTAGGCATCATCATTATTTCGGCGCGAACTGACTTAGGTGACAAGTTGATAGGCTATGAAAGCGGTGCAGATTGGTATATGACCAAGCCTGTTGTGTTTGCAGAGTTAACGGCAGCCATCAGAAGTTTTGCGCGTCGTCGACTTGCTGTTAAACAAGACAACGTGGATATCGTGCGTCGCATCACTTTGAATAAGTTGAACTTGGTGGGGCCATTGGGAGAGGCTAAGTTGACGCCAACAGAAGTCATGTTGTTGACTGCATTTGCCAGAGCGGCAGCAGGCAAATTAGAGACGTGGCAGATTGCAGAAATGCTGGGTGTTGAAGTGAATCAAACGATGAAAAACAGCATTGCAGTTCGTGTTGGACGGCTGCGAAGAAAGCTCATCGAGTTAGGTGCGGAAGGCGTAGTGATCGAGCCAATCCGCAACGTTGGGTATCAATTATTGCTTTACATAGAAATTACTTAATACTTTAGTGATTTTTTGTCATCTTTTGTCATAGAACTTTTCGCAGAAATTCAAAAATTCGTCGCTGATTTTTAGTTAAACGGTCCATCGTTAACCCGCGTACAGAGGCTTGAAGCCCATTGCTCAATGCGATTTGGGGAGTGTGTGGACCGCTCAAATGATTGACGAATGAAATGTTGAATATCGCAAGGTTTGTAGCATCCCAGTTTAGATTGCTAGCACTAGCCTTTCTGGTGCTCTCTACAAATTGTTATGCCGCGATGACTATCACGATTTATGAATCTGGATCAGATGTAAAAGTTGATGCGTCGGGTTCTTTAAAAATTCCAACACTAGATACAGCCACGTACACGCCGCCAGCAAATAGTATTACCCCTAAGGCGCCAGGCCCTCAAATTATTTTCGCAGGCTCACTTTCGGAGGTTTTAAAACCAAGTTTGGCTACTTCGCCGAGGTGCACGCGTGCCGGTGGAACTGACATCCAGTTCGGAACAGGTATAGCAGCCCCCGCTACCACAGGAACTGTTAATTTTCCATTTTTAATCGCCCTAAATAATTCCTTTGCAATGTATTTCAAAAGCAGTTTGGTACCTGGAACAGTATTTTCAGGCATCTCGAACTCACTAACCTATTCAGGGGCCAGTTTTTCAAGTCTTGGAATTAGTGCCGGCATTAGTATCACTTGTACGTATGGTGGTGCTTCGAGTGATGAAACAATTTATGTCTCGACAGGTCAGATTACTCCAATTGCTAATAATGTTGCCACTCAATCAATCCCGTACAACTCTGCACCTGTAAACATCCCTATTAATACTTCAGGGCCTGCAACTAGTGTTGCAGTTTCGACTCCAGCCCAGCATGGGACAGCGATAGCTAGTGGAACATCCATTACATACACCCCAACAACAGGATATTCAGGTCCAGATTCTTTTCAGTACACAGCAACTAATTCATTAGGAACATCGAGTCCTGCGACTGTATCCATTACGGTGCAAAACCCTTCTTCAAATGCAACACTTTCAGCGCTAACGTTATCCAGTGGCACGCTGTCACCAACATTTCCAGTATTTAATCAATATGCCTATAGTGCATCAGTTGCGAATTCGATTTCATCCATAACACTAACACCCACTGTCGCACAAGCTAATGCAACGGTGAAAGTGAATGGAACAACAGTCGCATCAGGTACTGCAAGTGCTGCGATTAACTTGAACGTAGGTAGCAACACAATTACATTATTGGTGACGGCCCAAAACGGCACGACAACAAATACGTACACGATTACCGTCACAAGAGCTGCAGTAGCACCAACCGCAGCTGACGTTTCACAAACGGTTGCATACAACTCATCGGCAAATAGCATCACATTAAGTACCGCCAATACGCCTACAAGTGTTGCAGTATCCACAGCCGCATCGCACGGAACTGCCACAGCGAGTGGTACAACCATCACCTACACACCGACCACAGGTTATTTTGGTACAGATACATTTCAATACACGGCTACCAACGCTGGCGGCACTTCAAGTCCAGCGACTGCAACCATTACGATCAGTCCGCCTACGCTCGTTGCATCACCTGCGGCGGGTGCGCTGACAGCTGGAACAGTAGGAACTGCATATACAACGATAACACTCGCAACCAGCGGTGGAAAAAGTACGTATTCGTATGCAGTCACTTCAGGTGCTCTGCCTACTGGTCTAACGCTAAGTGGCGCTGCAATTAGTGGTACGCCGACAGCGGCAGGCACATTCAATTTCACAGTCACCACAACCGACAGTAGTACGAACACGCCCGCAACATTAGCCACGAACTATTCCATCGTGGTGTCGCTTGCCACACAAGCAACACTGACTGCAATTCCAGCGGCTACAACCATCAATACAAACGGCACGACAACATTGAGCAGTTCGGGTGGTAGCGGAGCAGGTGCAGTAACGTACGCTGTAGCAAGTGGCAGTTGCACGGTTTCAGGCACGACTTTGACAGCGCCAGCCAGTGCGGGGACTTGTACAGTGACTGCTACCAAGGCTGCAAATGGGATATACGACGCGGCAACATCTGCGGCAGTCAGTATCACCGTTAACACAACACCAACTCCGACGTTGACATTTGCAACGCAAAACACGGCATCGGTCATGTTGACGGGTTCGTTAACGAATGCGGTAACTTCGAGCATTCCTAGCGGAGGTGCAATTACATACACAAGCTCAAATCCTTCAGTCGCAACTGTGGATAACTCGGGTGTAATCACTGCTTTGACGGCTGGCACTTCCACGATTACAGCGACACAAGCGGCCGTAGCAGGGGTGAATGCACAAGCAACGCAGACCTATGCGTTGACGGTAAATACGCTGCTGACACCTACACTGACATTTGCGACCCCAACTTCTGCGTCAGTTGTGTTGGCAGGTGCGCTAACGAACGCAGCTACATCAAACTATTCTGGTGGTAGCTACGGCGCAATCAGTTACAGCAGTTCAAACACAAGTGTGGCAACTGTTAACGCAAGCGGTGTGATTACAACTGTGGCAGCAGGCACGACTGTAATCACGGCAACGCAAGCGGCTGTAGCTGGTGTCAACGCTCTGGCAACGCAAACCTATACGCTAACAGTCATCTCAACCAATGCGGCCTTGTCTAATTTAGTGATCACTGGTGCAACTTTGTCACCCGCATTCAGTGGCACTACCTATGCCTATACCTCTTCAGTTGCAAATAACGTGACTTCTGTAACGATAGCGCCAACTGTTGCACAAGCTAACGCGACTGTAAAAGTAAACGGAACAACCGTTGCATCTGGCAGTGCAAGTGGTGCAATCAGTTTAAGCGTAGGCAGCAACACCATCACCACAGTAGTCACTGCGCAAGACGGTACGACAACCAAGACCTACACCACAACGGTGACAAGGGCTGCGTCTGCAAATGCTGATTTGTCGAGCTTGGTGCTTTCTAGTGGCGCACTTGGACAAACATTCGCAAGCGCAACGACCAGTTACACCCAGTCAGTTGCTAACTCTGTAGCCACCTTGACGGTAACACCAACGGTAACTGACAGCACTGCTACGGTGAAGGTGAACGGAACAACGGTTGCATCTGGCAGTGCAAGTGGTGCAATCAGTTTAAGCGTAGGCAGTAACACCATCACCACAGTAGTCACTGCGCAAGACGGTACGACAACCAAGACCTACACCACAACGGTGACAAGGGCTGCACCTCTCTCTAATGTTGCAACATTGTCGGGAATGGCCATCTCCAGTGGCACACTGTCGCCGGTTTTTGCAAGTGGTACGTCAAGCTACACGGCATCAGTGACCAATGCAACCTCCAGCATCACTGTGACACCCACCGTGACCCAAGCCAACGCAACCATTACGGTCAATGGTACGGCAGTGACATCAGGCAGTGCAAGCAATGGCGTTACGTTGAGCGTGGGCGCGAACACGATCAACACCATCGTCACGGCGCAAGATGGCACAACAACGCAAACGTACTCGCTTGTGGTGACGCGGGCTGCACTGCTAGCGCAAGCAACTTTCACAGTCAATGCTTCACCGACTGCGCTTAACGCAACAACTACAACCACAACACTCAGTACAAGCGGTGGCAGTGGTACAGGTGCGGTGACTTATGCAATGACAGCGGGCACGTGTACGTTGTCTGGCAGCACAGCAACAGCTGGAACCGCCAGTGAAACTTGCACGGTCACAGCGACCAAAGCGTCCGACGGTACATATGCAGCAGCCACAGCCAACGTCAGCATCACGGTGGCACGACGAGCGAACATTGCAGCAGCAGCCACTGACGCATCGGTGTTGGCAATACACGGCGCACAAATCATGCAATCACAAAAGTTTGTGACAACACAAATTGACAACGTGGCAAGCCATTTAAATGGCTATCGCAACAACTTCAACTTGCGTCCCAGCAATTTTGGTTTTGGCGTGAACTTTCAAATACCTTCAATGGGTCCTGCTTCGCAAGCCTTGTACAAAATCAAGGACGAGCTAACGCCTCGTCCTGACATGCAAGCGCAAAACAAAGGCCAAAGCAAAGGGCAAGATAAAGATGCTCAAGCAGGCTTTAAGAAAGTGGGTTATGTGGAAGAGCAAGACCTCATGCCCTACTACGATTACATGCGTGAAGAAGAATTGGCAGCTGCAAAAGACAAGCAAGGGCAGCAAGACCAGAAAATGCTGCAAGAGCAGATCGACAAATCACAGGACGAAACTGCAAACAGCTACTACGAGCGTGAGAACTTAACGTACAGCGTTTGGACTGCTGGCACGATTGACTACGCAACATACAAAACTGGCGACAACAAAGAAACGCAGAACAAGCTGACTGCCAACGGTTTGACCATGGGCATTGACTACAAGCTGCACGATGCTGCCATTGTGGGCGCTGCTGTGGGTGTAGGTACCGCATGGCAAAGCGCCGTAGCCATCAACACCAACCTGAAGGCCAAGCAAACTGCCGTGACGGGATATGGCATGTTTGGGTTTGCAGACCATTGGGTGGTTGAGGGCTTGATGGGCTATGGCGTGGTGGACTTCTCTGGAACTCGCACGACCTCGGATGGTGCGGCGCAGCTGGGCGTGAACCGTAAAGGCGAAACTTACTTCAGCAGTGGCACGGTCAGCAAGATGTATTGGGTTGAAGGTTACAAAGTTACCCCCTTTGTGCGCCAAGACGTGATGCGCATTAACTTGAATAGCTACGCAGAAACTGGCGCTGCCGATTACGCATTGGGTTTTGACAGTACGAACTTCATGCACACCACAACGTCAGGTGGCTTGCAGGTGTCCCGAGACATATTCTTGGACAGTGCCAAGTTAACGCCCACAGCCAAGATTGCACTGAACAGAATTAGGTCTGGTGGCTTGGCGCAGAACGTTTACTACGCTGACACAGGCGCAGCAGGTGGAATGTACACACTCAACCAATCAGGCAGCTACATCACAACGCAATCGCTTGGCTTGGGGCTTGTGTACGTAACCCGCGCGGGTGATGGTTTTGATCTTGGCTGGCAGGGTGCAATCGGTGCAAATCAATACAAACTCAACGGGTTGCGTTTTGCTGTGCGGTTTGCCATGTAAATGCGCCTTACATGAAAAAGTAAAAGTAGATGATCATCTGCATGCGTCGCAACCCATCTGCTCGGCCAATTTGACGGCCCGAACCATCGTAAATTCGCTCGCCGTCAATGCGACCCATCTGCGAACCTGAGCCGCTGTAAAGACGTTCACCGTCGATGCGCCCAATTTGGCTTCCCGAGGCGCTGTAGACGCGTTCGCCATCGATGCGCC
>Ga0228699_1001032_pt1 | contig 16190 bp, 18 predicted proteins | sample McNCre217_Aug_MG_FD_178016 | JGI IMG/M metagenome (GOLD analysis project Ga0228699, IMG submission 178016) | Freshwater microbial communities from McNutts Creek, Athens, Georgia, United States - 2-17_Aug_MG | ecosystem: Environmental > Aquatic > Freshwater > Creek | place: USA: Georgia...
TATCTAAAATAGCAGATAGAATCTGTTCACTGTTCATTATTGTTGTCCTTGATTAGGTGCTTGTTGATCTTGAGGTTGCATTGCTGCTTGTGCTGCAGCGTCTGCCTCTTGTTCTTTTTCCATATCTACATCCATTTCATCGATATCATTCTGAGTCAGTTTCATGATATTACGTTGGATGTAATGTTTAGAGAAGTATTTTCCGGCAAGTTGATCTGCTTGTAATACGTTCTGAATACGATCTTTGAAAATCTCAGAATCTTTAAGTTCTGCGTAGTAATTATCTTCTACGTAATTGAACTTAATGTGATCTTTGATCTGGTTCCAGTCATCAAGACTAGTGATACCTTTTAGGATCAACTGAGTCTTAAGTAAGTCTACGAATAAAGAATTGAATTTTCTACGTAACTTATCGACGAATTTGGAAAACTTAACTTCGTCTCTAGAGATTTCAGAACTTCTGCCGATATTGAACGGAGTCCCACCCTGCATTCTAGAGATTGGGATATTTAGTGCTTGGTACAACTTATTCTGAAAGTATTGTACATCGGACATATCACCGAAACCCTGACCGCCGGGTAATGTAGTAATTTCAGTACCTTTGCCGCCATTGGCACGCGGTAACCAAAAATCTTCTAGAATTGACAGATGCTTTTTGTCATCCTTCAATTCACCGGTCTTTGCATCATATACTTGTTTGTTTTTATATCGTGCCATTACGTCTTTAACGTATTGTTCTGCACGAGTTCTATTCATACCAGAAGTATCAATATAAAACACTCTACGTTCTGGAGCGCGAACCATCTTATAGATGACAGTAGAGTCTTCCATTAGACGTAGTTGATTGAGTGGCCAAATAGCTTTATGAAGGTATCCAACAACCATCATGTTTGCGGCATCAAGTAATCCAGAAGTCACCCAAGCAATAGCATCTTTAGAGATTTTGATACCGGCTTTTGTATTACCATCGCCTTGCACAAAACCTTTATCGGTATACACGAAGTACTCATCTGTAGACTTCACGATATCTACACCGGACGCGTCCTTTTCCTTCTTTACTTCAATGATCTTACGAATCTTCAAAGAATCAATTGGGCGCAGTTCGAGGATACCTTTTTTAGGATCATCACCAATTACTTTATGATATGCAAGACGGCCGTCGACATACCACTTCCTTGCAATGTCATAACCTATACTATTGAGGTTAAGCATCGTGGTAATGTTTTGGAATTCTTGCTCGATTAGTTCTCTTGTTTTCTTGGAGTACTTCTCTGCAAAGTCATCGGTGAAGTCGATATTGACGCATTGACGCTTGTCATCATAGACTAACATTTCATTGACGATCTCGTCAATTGCCTGGTCTAAATCTGGAGTCATCGCAATTTCGCGATACTTCATGATTAGATCGGTGTCAGTCTTAATTGATGATGGATCCAGGTCTAGATAATACGCATTGTAACCCGCACCGGTGTTCGTGATAATAGAAGAATTACCATCATCGGTTGGCGCTGCTACAAATGATTCGGGTTGCTTCTCAGCCTTACGTTTGATAGCAAACCCGAATAAGTTAAAACCATTGGAAGAATCAATTGCCATAATGTATGATTAGAATAGAGTGGATACTCTATTTATCAGTTTGGCTGATCGGTTGTATCTGATGTCCAGTAGTCGATTGAGAAGTCGATACGGAATTCTTCAACACGATTATTGTCTGCAAAGTCTAGACCGATGTCAGATAGTTGAACTGGGAAGCAGTTACGGAACTTGTACTGCTTAAGTGGTACATCGTTCTGGTCTAACTGAACAACTTCAAGATCTGCTTGATACTGACCGGATGCAACTGCGCCGTTAGTACGAACGTGATTACGGATACCGTTCATCCACTGTTCCATTGCATTACGGATAGCGAAGTCGGTATCATTGATAACGGTTACATCCCAGTTATCAAATACACGATCACCTGCTACCTTGGTCGTACGACCGCGGAATGGGATTTCGATTGTGGTTAGACGTGAAGCGGGTAGACTTGCGGACTTAACCATGAATTCTACCTTGTTCTTTGCATTACCAGCCGCAGGAATCTGAATGCCCACCGGGAAGTTCAGACTAACACGGAAGTGGTCTGGGCGAGCACCGCCACCTGCTAATTGTGCTCTGAATGAATCAATACGTGCCATTTCTTTTATTCCTTAAATTAAACGCCAGCGGCGATAGCAAAATCAACAGCAGGACCGACAGCAGTGAAAGTAAGCGTGATGAAATTGATCGAATAGACGGGTTTGATCAGAATCGTACCGCGGAATTCATTATTCGCCACTACTGTCGGGGTGTTGTTGGTCTCATCACAGATAACTCTGAATGCATCGATACCACGACGTCCTTGTACATCACGCAGGAATGGTTCTACAGATGAAACGAATTGTGAACGTGTGATAGCATCATTCTGTTCAAATAGTTGGAAACGAGCAGAACGAGCGATTGACTTTTCTATTACGATAAACAGACGACGTACATTGATACGATCGAATGCAGATGGTTTAGAAGTACCAGTCTTGTCACCATAAAGAACAGTACCTTGACCTTGTAGAGTTACTACTGGGTTGATAGAATTCTTGTAGAGTTCATCACGTTGTGCCTTTGTTGGATTCCAAGCTAGCTTGATAACGTTCTTGACTTGACCCTTTGTCAGACCACCTGGAGAGAACCAAGCATCTGAATTCTGATCGACGCGAGCACATAGACCTGCCATGTCTGCATTCAGAGCAACCCAACGGAATTTATCGTTATACTTGTCGTACTGGTATTTGTAACCAGAATCATAGAAAGCATATGATGAATTGCCCATTGCAGTTTTAAATGCACCGGCATCGGTTACTGCAGTTGTAGAAGTACCGAAAATGATATCGCCATTAGAATCAACGGCAGATGCAAATACTACTAGATCTTTACGAACTTCAGCAACATTATCTACTACAGATTTAGCAACGGCAGAACTAACTTTACCAGTGAACAGTAAAGAGATGTCATATGTTTCTGCATCGACAAATTTAGTGAATGCAGTTTCTAGTTCACCGGCAGTTGCGGCGTTGTCATCAGCACCACCAGTAAGTGTAGATGTACTTGCAGTAGATAATCCTGTAACAAGATGAAACACCGTAGCAGATACATCAGCACCCCAGTTGGACAAGATAAAAGTGCCAGTGTGAGCGGGATCTGGATTTGGTATACTTGGCTGGTCCATTAACCAGACATATCCAGATTTTGCTAGAACGTTACCATAGTAATTAGAAGTGCCTTGGTATGATAGAGCATTCTTTGCTTTTGAAACAAATGCGAACTTTTCTAGAATAGCACCAGCAGTACCAGTAAATTTACCCAGGCTATCAACGATAACGATGTGCAATTCATCAAGAACGTCTGCACCGCCAGAAGCAGCTTTAGCAAAATCTGAAGTTCCAGGAGCAGCAGAGAACTCAGCTTTGTATTTGGCATCCCAAGCATCAAAACTTGAAGAATCTGCGAATGATACTTTTAGACCATTACCGAGAGTGCCAGGGTACTTAGCGGCAAACATTCCAACAGCGGCAGAACCATTAGAAAAAGTTTCAGAATAATGTTCTGAATTCTTTACTAGGAGGCCTGTACCATCTGAGGTAGCATTCTTGTTACCAGTTTCTGCACGATTGACCCAAAGCGCATTTGAATAACTTAGAAAGTTAGCAGCAGCGAAGAATGAACTGAATGTAGAATCATCTGGTTTTCCAAAGATTGAAACTAATTCTTGTTCTGAAGATACTAGGATCGGTTGTGCAACAGGACCCCAGACAAATGTACCAGCGAAACCGCCGATAGATGAAGATGCACCAGGTGTAGTTGCAGAAGCATCTTTTTCTACGATTTGCACGCCTGGAGACTGTGTGTTAAAAGCCATTTATAAATTCTCCTAATATATGGAAATTTTTTAGAATTGTGTTAGATTCTTATCAAAGTACACGAAATTCTGTATTTTATTTAATCTAATCGGTTTTTGTGAATTTTTCATTGTTTTGCTGTATAATCCTATACGGCAGAAAAACACACTCAAAAATCATCATTTTTATCTGTATTTTCTATAGTTTTTACCCAAAATATACCCAAAAATGATGAAAAATTGGGTGAAAATCAAGACATTAAAAGTACTTTCAAAATTTATTTGAAGCGGACTCATCATTTTTATTTGACAAAGTTGAAGTGACCTGGTATAATTATCTAATAGAAGCCCATATTGTGATCTCCATAAATGAAGATCCATATTCTCGTCATCAGTTTTCTAGAAGAGTATAAAGAAGATAGTATAAAGAAGATATATCTTCGCTACGCTCAGATATAGCGCGAAGCGCTCTTTGCTTGCAAAGACTAACTGTAAAGAAGTAATCTAGAAAGTATAAAGAAAATTTATTGGATAAGATCTATCTGAACGTAGTGAAGATAGAAGTAAACTTACTTTGTAGATAATTTATCTAAGTATTCTTTATATGCAGCATTGTTAGATTCTAACTTTGCAGTATAAGAAGAATACTTTACAAGATCTTCTAATAACTTTAGAAAACTATTTCTATCAGTACTTATAGTATCAGTTGAAGAATTTAGATTCCATTTGATATTTTTAGAATCTTCAAATTTTGGTTTGATAGGTTCTTCAAGTTTTAGATTTTCAATTACAACTTTATTGACTTGTACTTTTGGAACTGTGGTACAACATCCAGATATAACTAGAATTGATATTAAGAGCAATGATTTGCTAAGCATTCTATCATTCCTTTATAAGATTCATTTATCTCAGACTCAGTTTTAGAATCTTGAATTTTAATAATTTTATTTTTGCTCAATTCATCAATTTTAGAATTAGCAGAAGAAAGATCCTTTTTGAGTTTATCATTTAGAATCTTTGCATCATTCAATTGTTTATCCGTTGCAGCATCTATCTCAGATTGTAATTTCAGACGTTCATCGCCTCTGATAGTAATCTCAACTTCTTTAAGATGTTCTAAGTACTTATTATATGTATAGAATCCACCAGATACAATAATAGTCAGAATAAGTGATATTCCACCAATTAGAATCTCTCTTTTGAACTGAAGGAACAGATCACTTAACATACATGAATTCTCCAGATTCATCATCGATGACAATCGCAGAATCAAGATTTAGATTTTCCTTTACCCAGACTTTTCTGCCTGCGGTATTTTTACGTTTCATATTCTTGAATTCAGAATTCTTGATGATTACTTTATTAGTCTGAATACCTGCAGTCGTTGTAACTGGCGCGGCCGCGCCATCTTCAGATAGAATTTCATCTGATAACTTTTCCATGATGGTGAACATCATCAGTAATTCATGTTCTTCGATAGAAGATTCGAATAGAGTATCAGATTTGGATAACTTTTCTTTGAATGCTTCTTCTAATGCAGTCTCGTCAAGTTCTTTGCCGGATTCATTAGATTCTCTAACCAATGCATAAGCTGCTGCCATAGATGCAATAGTAGTCTTACCAAAAGGTATCATGGCAAGAATCTTCTTTAGACGAAAGCATAATCTATGCAAAGCAGTATAGTTTGCCTGCTGTTCTTTCGTCATCTGTGCAATTGGTAATTTTGCATCACCATTTTCATCGATTACACCTAGTTTATATGCTCTTTGCTTGGTAAAAGGCAAAACTAATAGGTATAAAATGCGTAGTGCGATGGCGTTGTCGATAATCTTCATAATTTTTGTAGTCTGACCAAAAGAGCAAAGTCAATTTCAGTTTTTATACGATCAACATGATTCAGAAAGAACATGTATGTTTCGATTATCTTCAATTGGTCTAAGTCTTTAAATTTATAATAGAACATGTCTTTGGCATGATCACCGAAGACATTGAATGTGACAATAATATGATTAAGAAGGAGCCGTTCATTGGGCTCCTTCTTAGATTTATATCTATTCACCAAAGATGAAATGTAGACGAATTTCTTCAGATCATCGTTGAATTCATCCATAGACACTATACCTGGATTGTCATAGTGTCTCATGGCGAACTGAAGAAATTCACTTTCAGATTGGATCATTATCCCCAGATTACCAATTGTCCATTCCAACTAGGTCCAGTTGGAACAACAGTTCCACCACTTTGCGGGAACGGAATAATAGAAGCTGTCGTGCTCTGAATATGATAAAATTCGTTACGCTTAAGTAAGGTAACAAATGTCAACATATTAGATACTTCAGACCAAGAACTAACCGGTGTACCGCAGAATTCCAATGAACTCCATGGCAATGAGAACGGTGAACCGTTCAGAAAAACTGACACTTGCGGATGTTGGATCGTCAGAGGCTTTCCGGCATGTAGACAAATAGTGACTGACTTAAGATCATCTACTACGTAATCTGACAATAGAAAATTGGTCATAATCCCATTAGCAACATTATTGATCAGATCTAATTCTGTAGTAAAATCAAAAATGATGTTATAACCGCTAATGTTCTCGCCGGGTACTAATTGTGAATGAAGTTTATATACAGGAGCTGAAGCCATTCCATTACGTAGAATAGCAGCAGTAACACCACGAGTAGATCCGGCCTGGACCACCGGAAATACATCATTTCCAGTAAGTCCTGTTACTAGCGGCAGTTCACTAATTTTCTTGTCGCTCATTATTCTACGATCTTATCTGAACCTGCAGGAACTTCTTGAGTAACCACTTCACCCAACAGTACTTGACCGGAAGCAACTTCTTCCGTCTTTACTTCATCAAGTTTCTTCTTAGCAGAACGAACTGGTTTGTAATTAGCAAGAACGGCAACTTCTTCTAGAGCAAGTTTTGCTAGTTCACTTGGTTTAGCAACTTCTACTTTAGTACTTGCTTGTTCTGCTTCCAACAGTTTATCCAAATTGCCGATAGCAACTAGACATTCGCCGGTAACAGGATCAATCCAACCAGATTTTCCTGGAATTGCATCTGGTCGTTGTTTTGGCTTAGTATTCATCAAACTCATATTATTCTCCGTCTGTTGTGTTATCTTGTTTAGCGCCTACCACTATTCTGTGCGCACGTACTTTACGTTTATGACCGTCGCGATCTACTATAACTTTAACAGTAGCAGCATCGACGTCTTCATCAACTGTATTTACAGAGTCTTCAGATACTAGTGCTTTATTCTTCGCGGATGCAACAGACTGTAGACGCTTGGCAGCTTTCTTGTACTTGGAGTACATACCTTCTACGCTTTTTGCTTTATCACCCTGCTTGCCCAACTTGGTGGCAGAAGATGTGGCTTTTTCTACGTATGAACCTAGAGTCTGTGGAGATAGTTCATCCAATTGAGATTCTTCAGATAGACCACGCTTCACTTTCTTGAATAAACCTTCTGTCACACTTTGTTCTTTGACGATAGGCTTTGGGCGGTCAGTTTGTGTCCATTTCTTATCAAATTCTGCTTGAGTCATTTTACCATAACGAACTTGATTTTGGTCTGCACGCTTTTTATCTTCGTATTTCTGTTTTAGAGAAACACCTTCCGTCACACTTTGCTCTTTGACGATAGACTTTGGATGCTGACCCATCCCCATACGCTTCATTTGAGCTCTAACTTCCGGATCATTCATAACTTTGGCAAATTCAATATGTGGATCATATTCTTTACCAGTCTTGCGATCTTTAACTAATTTAGGTGCATCTGGTTGTTTGGGAGCATCTAACCACGGATACTTAGATTCTGCCACACCCCCCGCCCGCTTGCGATATGGATTGGGGTGTAGTGTCTCATAGTCACCACTAACATTATCATTAGGATATGTGCCAGTAGAACCATCTCGATGCTGTATTTTTGTATGGGTGTTGTCAATATCTAATACTTTGCCGGTTAGCGTTTTATATGAGTGTTTGGGGTGCTTGGCCCATACTGTGTCGCCAACTTTAGTGGTAGAATCTTCCGTCATGTTCTTTGCCATTTTGGTGGCAGTAGCATACATGACACCCTTGGCATCTTTACCGTAACGTTCTTTCCACTTAGAAAAGGATGGCTTCATTTTCTTTACTAACTCTTCACGTTTGTTAAGTTCGTTAGGAGTTAGTGTTTTCTCTTCGATATTGTCGATCATACTCGTCCTAGATGTTTTACTAAACTATCGTTTGTGTTGCCTCCGAAACCGTCTTCAGACTTTCCACCATGTTGTGGTTTGTGGTGCCATTCATTGTGTTTATTAACAATGACTTCACCCTTCATTGGGTGCGAAAAAACAGTAGACCCATCAGATAGAGAACCTTGTTTTTTGAAACCATGTTTCTTTAATGAAGTTTGGTATTCAGATTCTGTTAAAACACCTTCTGTCACACTTTGCTTGTATTGCGTTTCTAAATGACGCTTGATCTTTTCTGCCTTTTGGCGAGCAGCCTCACGCTTTTGTGGGCTCGTTTCGTTCTTACTCCAATGCACAGCGGTGGCATGGTCTTTCTTTAGTTGAGCAATCTTGTCGTCCTTGCCTTCTGTCACACTTTGCTCTTCTTTAAGCTTTTCAGCCTTCTTCAAAGAACGGTTGACTAGTAACTTGAATTCTTTTTCGGATTGTTCATCGGAGATTGGAGCACCTTTACGGCCCGCCTTGCCTTTAGCAACTAGACCATGTTTCTGAGCAATATACTTCTCATAACGTGATAGAGCATGACCGCCTTCAAGCTTCGCCTTTACCGTATCGTGTGAAGTACCTGCTTCAGCACCTGATTTCGCTGGACGACCGCGTGAACGCTTGACCATTTCAATATTGGCCTTCTTAAAGTATGGCTTTGGATCTTCTTGATCGTGTACTTTCTTGCCAACAACATTACCACCTGCACCATAACGAGTTGTAGTAACATGACCGCTTGAAGAAATACGCTTAACATGTGTCTCGCCATTATCAGCAGACTTAACATCCATAACTACGTGGCCGGGTAGATCGTAAGAAGTGGTTTCCTTCTTGTTATTGCGCCAGTCGAACACGGACTCTGCTAAATCCCAATAATCATTAAAGACACCATGCACTTCAAATGCAGTATCTGCTTCTAGTTTAGCAGCTTCAAACAGTTCTTCATAGATACGTTCTGCTACTAATTTTGCAGTCGCCTTCTTGATGCCGGTGACGCGCTTGTTGGCAGCTTTAACTGGTTCTTTGTCTTTATTGATACCCCAAGCACGGTTGGCGCCAATCTTTGCCGCAGAACCCATCGCTGCGGGTAATGCTTTATTGACATATGAACCAAGAGTTTCTTTGGATAATTCTTCAATCTGTTCTTCAGATTCATTGACTGGTTTGTCCGAGAAGTCAAGATCTACTTCATTGAATGCGCCTAGAGAATGCAACATTCCCAGGCCATCTGCAACAGCAGTCTCAACAGAATCGAATGTCTCGGTGCAGAATGGAATATCAGACTGCAATTCTGCGCCGTAAACCAAACGAGCGAACACCGGAACAATGTTCCAACGATAACCACCATCATATCCTTCGGACACTGACAGTGCAGGTTGTCCAGAATATAACACTTCAGTATGTGTTGGGTGGTTATACAGTGTTACGTATTTTTCTACTTTATCTAAATCCATTTGGTTCATCCTCGAATTGGTGTTGTCTTGTATTTAATTTTAGAGATATGCGACTGTTAGGTAGTCTTTAAATGATAGTGATTCTAGCATCATACCTTTGCGTACTGCTTTCATCATAGTACCTGCATGTTTCTGTGCATGATCTGGCAATCCCTTTTTATAAGATTCTGCATCATTATTCTGAGCAAATTCTCTCATCTTAGTGCCAGATATACCGGTAGTACCTTCTGCATCTGGGTCTCTAGCACCGGCAGAATGGATAGTGATCTTTTTGAAGTTGTAATGACCTTCTTTGCCATTGTACTTATGAAGTAGATCATGATACTCTTGCGCACGATCAGAACCGGCAATGATATGAAGATGAGTAACCCCACGATCATATGCTGCCTGAGCTGCGTGCATTAGTGTCGGTGCTTCTTTAGTTGCGCCAACGATGTTCACTCCGGGTGTGATCTTCTTGGCAAATTTTACTTTATCTTCAACGGATAAAGGATTCTTCTTTTTATCCTGAGACTTAGATAGAATCGCTTCGTGTGTTCCATCATGAGCATCACCAACTTCTTTTGTCTTATTGAATACTAAAGCATGGCCAGCAGTTGGTGGATTTGCTCTAGAGAAAGAAATAGCGTGATGTACTTCTTTCATCATTATCCCTTATTCGCAAAGTTCGCAGCAGAGAATACTCTACGATTGACTAGTTTGCTAGAAGTACCATCATGATTGATAACATAACCTTCTGGTGCAGCTTTCTTGCCGGCGATTTCATGTTCTAGACCGACGTGATGAGTGTCCATGTGGTTGATTAGAACATTCTTTGCAGATTGAATGTGATGGTGGACTGCAAGAGCATTGGTGATATGCTCTCTATTGGCATGAATGTCTTCAAGAACTGCTTTATGACCGGCTTCTTTTTTCTCTTTCGATGCTTGCATTTTTACAGATGCAACATCCTTTAGAGCTTTTTCGCCAACATGAGATACGAATCCACTATATGATGGTGTAGTACCATTTCTGATAGTAGAATTGATATACGTGTTCAGAACTGCAGAGTGGGGTGTTACTTTAGAATGATCAATCTTTTCGCCCAATTCGGCGGCTTTTGCCAGATGACCATTGAATTTTCTAGAATCTGCGGCCGATAACTTCTTACCAGTTCCATGGAATGCTACTGGCAGATTATAGACATCTTTATGGTGTCCGAATGCTGTATGATCTTCCTGCGACATTGGTTCTGCATGCATTCCCTGTAGATCGTCTGCACCAGTATACTTAGTATGAAATGCAATACCTACTTTAGACTTTGCAACTTTCTTGCCTTCTTCACCATGAGCGGTATACTTGATAGTATTTGGCTTGAATGAAGTACCCTTATCTGAATGTTCTAGATCATCACCGGAATGAAGCATATCACCCTGAAATACACCGTGCTTAGGCATAATCTTAGGTAGATGTTCTAGAGCGGCCTTGAGTTTATGAACTAATCCTGGCGCATGACCATGATTCTGTTCGATATCTTCTGGAGTGTAGTTGAGTTTAGGATTCTTATTGAATGCAGACTTTGATGCAACGAAGAATTTACCATTCTCTGGATTATGACCAGTAACTAGTGCTGGACTGCCGTCTACCTTTTGAGTAATCTTTGATGATACATCACCAGATTCTGCATGTTGTCTTGCAGTTTTAAGACTAGAAATTGCAGTCTTAAGACCTTCTTTACCATTGTCGATATGAAGATCTTCGAGGTGTTGAAGATGTTTTAGTTTACCATCATCTGCTTCTGTAATGTACATTTCAGGATTCTCCGCCATAACTTGTTTCTCTGTGTGTTGTTTCTGTAGAATGTGCAGTAGTACCAGCATTCACGTTGGCAAGACGTTGTTGTTGCAACATACGTACTTTGGAAACCAATTTCTGCGATAGTCTGGCGATCATCGCTTTACGTTTACCAGCGCCCTTCTCGAAACGTTCTTTTTCTTGTCTTGATAGTTGGTCGATTGGTTTTCTGAACATGCGACGTTTTAGCATCGTGATAGCCAACTTTCGTGCACGTCCTAGTAATTGAGAAGCAGATGCAGAATGAGAAAGCGCACGTTCACGTTTGATAGTAACGGTTGATTCACGACGACGTAGATCGCGTGCAAGTGCCAGACGGCCTTGAACTGAAAGTGTCTCAGCCAATACTTCTGGTGAGTAATCTTCGTCGGTGAAGCATTCATCCAGATCTTCTGCTTCAAGTTCCAATTCGTCTAGATTGTTTTCTATCAGATCAAAAATGTTATCATAAACATCTTCGTTGATAAGACCCATTAGTGAAGATACTTTATATAGTGGAGATAGAATTTGCTTTTGCTTTTCATTCATGCCTTCCATAATGGAAACACATTCAGAAATTGCAGAGCGAGGTGTTGGAGCAGATACGTTTAGAGCGGATGAGAAGATTTCTGCGATCTTCTTTGCTTGAGATTCTTCTTTGATAGCTTCTACAATGAAAGGTACTTCCTGTCCCTTCTTTGTCATATATCTTTCGATGCGCTCTGATAGTTCAAATACACGATCATTTACGATGGATTCGGACAGAGCTTCATCCAGACACTTAAGCACTTGGTGTTTGATGAATAGGTCATCGAATTCGGAAAACTGTTCTAATAGTTGTTCTGAGATTTCTTCGTTAAGATTTTTTGACACGAAACCGTATGTAGCAATCTGTCCACCTTCGGTAACAATAAATTCTACACTTGGCTTCTCGCCCGTAGATTCTGTTACTTCAGACAACCATTTCTTCTTTGGTCCGGTGGCAGACGATACTGTAATGTAGTTAGTACCTCTGTCAAGAATTTGCACGGTCTCGCCGGTTGAGCGATCTTCAACCAGATCGCCGATCTTAAATAAGTCGTTAGAAACGTATTTTTCTCTGTTGTTTTCCATGTAATCAATCAATATAAAGTTAAACTATCGGTTTATTTAATAATTATGAATTTATCCAATTGGATAGAGGATCGCCGCTTTGTCCATACTTATTCACGTCAAGTTCATGTATCTTGTTGTCACGTTGTTCATATTCTTCAGTGCCATCCGTAACGAAACCGAACGGTGTCATCATATTCTCAATTTCTGCTTCTCTCTTTGATGCAAGCAACTGGCGGATGTTAACATTGGTGACATCGGCAAAGAATGACTGTCTAGTCAACCACGCGAATAACCAGAGTGTAGTCATTAAGTCGTCGTTGATCTTAGTGTCATCTGCTGCGTATGAACCAGATTTCTTCTGGACGAATACGCCCATCTCTTGCAGAATATCGTGAGAATTGATAATCAGCTGATCTCTTTCGACAAGATCTTTTAGAACTGAACAACCAATGATTTTAACCTTCTTGGTAGTGCGTACACCTGGATAACCAGAAGCTTCAGATAGTTGTTCTTTATCTGTCCAGTACACATTTTCATACTCATATTCATACCATAATGTATTGGCAATTTCACCACCTGCATCATTGATTTCGATTAGACAATATGCATCATTGTACTGTCGGCAAGTATTCCTAATCAAGAATGGATACGCCAATGTAGATATCATATTGTCTTTGAATGTTGCAACTACTTCATATGGAGTATTAGTAACATCGATAATAGAGAATGCAGAGTAGTCGGCGTGTACACCGCGAGATGTATCGACTATGCATACATATGAATGACTCTTTTCTGGCTTCTTGAATAATTTAAGACCATCTTTATCGAAGATTGGATCAATCGTAGCAATAGATGCCAACTTAGAACCTTCGATTAGTGCAGCACTACTACCCAAGAATGAACATTCAACTTCTTGTTGATATTTCAATTCGCCAATAGAAGCACGTTCTGCGTCTGCCCAAGCTTGAGTACGCCGTGGATGTTCAGACCAGTGACCACTAATTGGAATGAATCCATTAGTACCCTTTTCTGCGTCTACCCATAATTTGTGGTAATGATTTAGACCTTTGGGGGTAGACACGATAATCATCTTAGAGGCTTCTCTAGACGATAGTGTCGGGAATACCGATGCAATGAATTCTTCTGCTAGGTTATTGCCCAAGTGAGCAAATTCATCGAGCAACAATAGATCAATGGTTGTACCACGAATAGAAGATGGTGAACTTGCAGCACAAAAACACTTACATCCGTTTTCTAGAATGAACGATGTCTTATTCCATTCCATTACGCCTTGCTGTAACCAGAACGGTAGACACTCGATCATCAATTGAATTCTAGAAAAGATTTCCTTGGCGATACCCATCTTATTGGCGAGTACTGCGGCAGTCTTTCTTTCAGAGAATAGAACATACCAACAAATGTATCCAGCAATGATAGTAGACTTGCCCATCTGACGACCCAATTTACCAACAACTTTTTTGTTGTAGTGAATTGCATCGATCATTCTATTCTGGTAAGGATATGTCTTGAATAGAACCAACCCTTGCTCGGAAACAATCTTACAGTAATTCTCGATAAAGTATATCGGAGATGCCGCACACTTCTGATACTCTATGATGTTCTCAGCACTAAAAGGCACCTTTACTCGAGGTGCCTTTAGATTTGGATTACCTAAATAGTGGGTTATTTGTTTTGACATTTTTCGGTGATGATCCGTTTAGAGATCTTCTTATCCGATTCATTGATAGCAGAAATTGCTTGTGTGATTGATAGTCCTGGTTTGACTGCACGTTGTGCAAGCCAGATTGGCATAGTTAGAGCATGTGCACCCGCAGATACTCCACGATGGTGACCACCGGCCACAGTTTGACCATTGATCTCGCATGAACCACATAGTACGACTAGATTGCGTTTATCATCCGGTGATTCTATCGGAGTGATTGAGTCTTGTTTAGTAAACCCGTAGATGTCAATTGCTTTGAGAGTATCTAGAACTTTATTATGATCTAGAGCATCCCAGAGTGCCCATTCATGCAGATGATGTACTTCTAACTTTTCTTTAGAGTCACATATCCAGCAACCGCATTTCATCGTTCTCAACAATAAAACGCGGTTCTTTCTAAACAAAGCAGATTCTTTACGATCATCGTGATCTGGGTAATTGATATACTCAGTGATCGTATGTTTCTGCACATGTTTTTCTGTCATTCAGCAGAGCCTTTAAGTGAAGTTGCTAACGGAGTAGATTCCGGTTTTAGACGATGACGCAGGAATACTTTACCGTCGCTGTCATGTCTAAACTCAATAGAATTATTGCCGGACTTATGAACTGTAATTTTTCCAGAGTTTAGAATATGATCGTGAGATGTTGCAGAATGTTCTGTATTTACGCTATGATCGTCTCCATGGCCACCTGTCGTTGTCTTATACAGAGGAATCTTAGTTTCATGAGCATGCAAAAGATTATTTCTTACATGATCTGAAAGTTGCTTTTGGCTCATCTTAGACAATGCACCATGCCATTCATCTCTAATCTTACCAATAGCTTTGTTTGATAATTCTGTAGCAGATGCTTTCAGTTTATCATCTGCTTTAATTGCAGTCTTCAATTCGGCGTTTGATTTTCCGGCAAGAGATTTGTTTTTCTTAACAAAAGCTTCTCTTGCGGCATCATAGTGTTTAGTAGAATCTAGACCAAGTTGCTTATCGGTTTGTTTTGCACCTGGATTTCCAACAGGAACTTTACCATTTTTCTTTTGTGTAACTTTAAGTGAAATGCCAGTAAACTTCTTACCATGCTTCATGATAATGTCTGCTGGGTTTTGTTGCTGAGATTCTTCTTTACCAGTAATTCTACCGATATCACCGGGTTTTGAACTCCAGTGCACGGAATCTGGTTTGCCGAACTTTTTAGTCAAATGTTCTGCAGTACCCTTTGCAAGTTTATTCGCATTATCGTATTCTTCTTTAGTCACGCTGCTTTTAATGGCATCATGTGCAGTTTTTGCTTCAGGCGACATATGTTTGCCATCATTAAGATGTTTGCCTACAAGCAATTCATGTAGTACACCTTTATTATTGGAAGAAATTTGTTCGCTCAAATACTCAAGATCTTCTACAATTTCTAGAACTTCTTCGTTTAGTTCTACATATTCTTTAAAACTGATCATTGTATTTGTCCCTTTAATTTCATTCTTTTCTTTAAGCCGCCTGGAGTAATCACTCCGGAATTTGTGGATCCAAGAATCAATCCGCATATCTGCGAACAGAATTTCCTGTCATCGCTAGAAGCATCTATTCCAAAAGCAGAAAAGAAAGCTCCAAGATAATCGTATTTATCACCTTCATGTACTGCAAAGTGGTATCTTACCATCGCCTCAAAATCAACATCACTTGGATAAATTACATCGAATAGAGTCCATTTGTCATCTGAATAATTGATGTTCTTAAAACGAACTCCGCCATCTCTGGGTGATGAGGATGCAGATACGCCGTCGGAAAAGACAATCTCACAATGAGAATATCTAGACATTGTACCCAGGCAGATTAGTTTATCCAACCAATTACCATATTTCAGACCTTTATAGAATGCTATTTTCATTATTTCAATGCAAGGAATTTTGGTACGTTGAGTGTTTGTAGTAACTTCTCTGCTGCAGAACCGTGAGCAGGATTCGAAGCAG
>Ga0228699_1001041_pt1 | contig 16102 bp, 12 predicted proteins | sample McNCre217_Aug_MG_FD_178016 | JGI IMG/M metagenome (GOLD analysis project Ga0228699, IMG submission 178016) | Freshwater microbial communities from McNutts Creek, Athens, Georgia, United States - 2-17_Aug_MG | ecosystem: Environmental > Aquatic > Freshwater > Creek | place: USA: Georgia...
AGTTTGCCGCGCATGACTTGTTTGAAGTCTTCGCCCGCGGGGCTTTCGTCAATCATGCGGCGTTGGTTGACCACGTCGTTCAGGCCGTAGGCCATCCACGCGTGGGCCTCTTGGCCGTCGCGGCCTGCGCGGCCGGTTTCTTGGTAATAGCCTTCGATATTTTTGGGCATGTCCAAGTGCGCCACAAAACGCACGTCGGGTTTGTCGATGCCCATGCCAAACGCAATGGTGGCCACCATCACCAAACCTTCTTCACGCAGAAAACGGTTTTGGTTCTTTTGGCGAATGGCGCTATCGAGCCCCGCGTGGTAGGGCAAGGCGTTGATGCCCGCATCACACAAATTCTTGGCCACCTCTTCCACGCGCTTGCGCGATTGGCAATACACGATGCCGCTGTCTTGCCAGTCGGGCCCGACGTGCTCGCGCTGGATGAAGCGCAGCAATTGCAGCGAGGCGTCTTTCTTTTCGACGATGGTGTAACGAATGTTGGGGCGGTCAAAGCTGCTGACGAATTGCTGCGCGTCTTCGAGTTGCAAGCGCTCCACGATGTCGGCCCGTGTGAGCGCATCCGCCGTGGCGGTGAGCGCGATGCGCGGCACGCCCGCGTAGCGCTCGTGCAGCACGGTGAGGCTGCGGTATTCGGGGCGGAAGTCGTGGCCCCATTGGCTCACGCAATGCGCTTCGTCAATGGCAAACAGACTCAAACGGCCTTGCTCGTGCAGCATGTCGAGCTGCGCCAAAAAACGCGGCGTGGTCACACGCTCGGGTGCGGCGTACAGCAGGGTGATGTCGCCACGGCGCAGGCGTTGCTCCACCGCGTTGGCTTCTTCGCCACTCAAACTGGAATTTAAAAAGGCAGCCTCAACACCCGCCTCATGCAGCGCACCCACTTGGTCGTGCATGAGCGCAATGAGCGGCGACACCACAATGGTGACGCCGTTGCCCGCACGCTGGCGCGCGATGGCCGGAATTTGATAACACAGCGATTTGCCGCCGCCCGTGGGCATGAGCACCAGCGCATCGCCGCCGCCACACACGTGCTGCACGATGTCGGCTTGCGGGCCACGAAATGCGCTGTAGCCAAACACTTCGCGCAAGATGTCTTGCGGATTCACAGACGTGGGCACGGCAGCTTTCGGGGGATAAAGGACATTGGCAAAGGCATGAGGGCGCTATTGTCCCTGCTTCTTACAATGGCGGGATGACTCAAGCCTACACACGCGCAAAAGAATTACCCGCCATCTTGGCCAAACGCATCGCCATCCTCGACGGCGCGATGGGCACCATGATTCAACGCTTCAAGTTAGACGAAGCGCAATATCGCGGCGAGCGCTTCAAAGACTTCCACAAAGACGTGAAGGGCAACAACGAGTTGCTCAGCCTCACCCGCCCCGACGTGATTCGCGACATCCACGAGCGCTACTTGGCCGCTGGCGCTGATTTGATCGAGACCAACACCTTTGGCGCGACCACCATCGCGCAAGCCGATTACGACATGGCCGACTTGGCCTATGAGATGAACTTGGCATCGGCCCGCATTGCCCGCGAAGCCTGCGACAAATACAGCACACCCGACAAGCCTCGCTTTGTGGCGGGCGCCGTGGGCCCCACACCCAAAACCGCCAGCATCAGCCCCGATGTGAATGACGCGGGCGCGCGCAATGTGAACTTTGAAGAACTGCGCGCTGCTTACTTCGACCAAGTCAAAGCCTTGGTCGAAGGTGGCTCGGACGTGCTGTTGGTCGAAACCATTTTTGACACGCTCAACGCCAAGGCCGCGTTGTTTGCGATTGAAGAATTTTTTGAAGCCAGCGGCGAGCGCTTGCCCCTCATCATCAGCGGCACCGTCACCGACGCGTCGGGCCGCATCTTGAGCGGCCAAACCGTGACCGCGTTTTGGCACAGCGTGCGCCATTCGCAGCCCTTGGCCATTGGCCTGAACTGCGCTTTGGGTGCCACGCTCATGCGCCCCTACATCCAAGAACTCAACCGCGTGGCCGAAGACACCTTCATCAGCTGCTACCCCAACGCGGGCCTGCCCAACCCCATGAGCGACACCGGCTTTGACGAAACGCCGGACGTCACCAGCCGCTTGGTGCACGAGTTTGCTGCTGAAGGCTTGGTCAACATCGTGGGCGGCTGCTGCGGTACCACGCCCGATCACATTGGCGCGATTGCGCAAGCCGTGGCCAACGACAAGGCGCGTGCGCTGAGTGCGGGGCCGTTTTACCGCGAAGCGGCTTGAGCATGATTTAAATTGCCACTCACAAAAAATGTGAGTGGCAAGCGGTGTGTATACGCCAAGTGGCGGATTTACAGCACGGGTGCAAATTATCAAAATTGACGCAATTGATAAAACCATTGCGCCATGTCTGAAACGTCTTTCATTGAAACCCCTGCGGGCCGCCATTTAAAAACCCGTGTCGATGCCGTCATGGCCATTTACAAAGAGCACGGTCATATGAACCGCTCGCTCATCTCGGAAAAATTAGCACTGACCAAGCTGCAATCGAGTCAGTTGCTACGCGAATTTTTAAGCGCTCACGCGCCTGTGCTGGAGTGGGACAACTTCAAAAACGGCTACAAAGCCCACAGCAAATTCAAACATCACTGAGCTGGCTTGCGCCACAGCACGCGCACCATGCGTGCGTTTTTCTACCGTTAGCGAGTGTCTTTGGCTGGCACGGTGGCAGGGGTTAACGGGCACTCACCGTCTGACACCCAAGTCGCCCCTGCATATTTCATGAGGCAGCGGTTGGCAAACGTTTGGGTTTGGTTAGAGAGTTGACCGCACACGGGCGCGTACTCGCGGGTGCAGATGCCAGCTTGGGCGTGTATGGAGATGAAAAACAACGAGCTAAGAAGCAGTCGATTGAGCATAAATAAAGGTTGAGAGCGAAGCCAGCATCAATAACGCAAGGGGCCCTAATAAAGCGGACAAAATGATTAAAAATACAAGTATTGCTTATTCCCGCCTATCAGCTAGCGAGAACCTCTTTTGGATAAGAAACAACTCTCCGAAATCGACATCTGCGAAAAGTTCATCAGCCCCGCCATCGCGCGCTCAGGCTGGAGCATTCACGACCAAGTCTTTCGCGAATACCCGCTGCGCGTAGGCCGGGTGACGGTGCGGGGCAACAAATCACACCGCGACCAAAGCACCGTCTTACGCGCCGACTATGCGTTGTTTTACAAATCCAACATTCCCATTGCGGTGGTTGAAGCCAAAGACAACAACAAGGCCATGGGCGCGGGCATGGCCCAAGCCATCAACTACACCGACTTGTTGGGCGTACCCTTTAGTTTTGCCAGCAATGGCGATGGCTTTGTGTTTCGCGACGCCACCTTGGCCGATGGCGTGCTGGAGAAAAACCTCACCCTCGATGAGTTCCCATCGCCCCAAGAGTTGTGGGAGCGCTATTGCGCTTGGAAAGGCTGGACGCCCGAAGTTCGCCAAGTGACCGAGTTTGACTACGCCCCCAGCAAGACCCCGCGCTACTACCAAATGAACGCAATCAACCGCACGGTTGAGGCCATTGCCCAAGGGCAAAAACGCGCCATGCTTGTGATGGCCACGGGCACGGGAAAAACGTACACCGCGTTTCAAATCATTTGGCGCTTGTGGAAAAGCGGCGCTAAAAAACGCATCTTGTTTTTGGCTGACCGCAACATCTTGATTGACCAAACCATGGTCAACGACTTCCGCCCGTTCAAGGGCGCAATGGCCAAACTCAGCCCCAACGCCAAAGGCGTTGAGCGCGTGGATGCCCAAGGCAAAGTCACCGTGGAAGACGTAGACCTTGCGGTCAACAAAACCACCAAGCTCGTCGATAAAAGTTACGAAATTTATTTGTCGCTTTACCAAGCCGTCACGGGTACAGAAGAAGAGCGCAACATTTACAAACAGTTCTCGCCCGACTTCTTTGACCTCATCGTCATTGACGAGTGCCACCGTGGCAGCGCCGACGAAGACTCGGCTTGGCGCGAAATCTTGCGCTACTTTGGCAGCGCTGCCCATGTGGGCCTAACCGCCACACCTAAAGAAACCAAAGACGTTTCAAACAGCGACTACTTTGGCGAGCCCATCTACACCTACAGCCTCAAGCAAGGCATTGAAGACGGCTACCTCGCTCCCTACAAAGTGGTGCGCGTCGATTTAGACAAAGACACTTTTGGCTGGCGTCCCACCCAAGGCATGACCGACAAATTTGGTCATGTGGTGGAAGACCGCGTTTACAACGCCAGCGACATGAACCGCAAACTCGTGCTCGAAAAGCGCGACGACTTGGTAGCCGCCAAAATTACCGAATACCTCAAGGCCACCGACCGCTACGCCAAAACCATTGTGTTTTGTGAAGACATCGACCACGCCTCGCGCATGCGCCAAGCCCTGAGCAACGCCAACGCCGACATTTGCAAAGACAACCCCAAATACGTGGTGCAAATCACAGGCGACAACGCCGAAGGCAAGCTAGAGCTAGACAACTTCATCGACCCCGAAAAAACCTACCCAGTCATTGCCACCACTTCTAAGTTGATGAGCACCGGCGTGGACGCACAAACCTGCAAGCTCATCGTGTTGGACCAAAACATCAAGTCCATGACCTTGTTCAAGCAAATCATTGGTCGCGGCACGCGCTTGCGCGAAGACTTGGGCAAAACGTGGTTCACCATCATCGACTTCAAGCGCGCCACCGACAACTTTGCTGACCCAAAGTTTGATGGTGAGCCCGTGCAAATTTACGAACCCAAACCAGACCAACCTGTTGCGCCGCCTGAGCAACCAAGCGATACAAGCTTTCCCCCCAACCCGCCCAGCGGCCTGCCAGCAGGCGAAGACGGTGGCATTTTTGCCCCAGGCAGTGGCAATGGCGGTGCTGACACCGGTGAGCCTAAAAAATACGTGCTCGGCAATGTGTCTGTCTCGGTTGCGCGTGAGCGCGTGCAATACCTCAACGCCGATGGCAAGCTCATCACCGAAAGCCTGCGCGACTACACCCGCATCAACCTGGTCAAGCAATACGACTCGCTCGACAAGTTCTTGCAAGCGTGGAACCACGCCGAACGCAAAGCGGTGTTGATCGAAGAGCTAGAACGACAAGGCGTGTTCATCGATGCCTTGGCTGCCGAAGTGGGCCAAGACCTAGACCCATTTGATTTGCTGCTGCACGTCGCCTACAACCAACCGCCCCTCACGCGCCGCGAGCGCGCCAATCGCGTGAAAAGGCGCAACGTCTTCACCCAATACGGCGCAGTCGCCCGCAAAGTGATGGATGCGCTCATCGACAAATACGCCGACGAAGGTATTGCGACAATCGAGAGCAACGAAGTTTTGAAGGTGCAACCCTTCACCGACTTTGGCAGCCCGGTTGAACTCATCAAAAGCTTCGGCGGTCGCCCCGAATATTTAAACGCCATTCAAACCTTGGAGCGTGAGCTCTACATCTCTTAAAAGCGCAAGCTTTGCGCCTACGTCAGTTATTCCATGTCCAACCTTTCCTCCGTCATCAAATCCATCCAAGACATCATGCGCCAAGACAGTGGCGTGGATGGCGACGCGCAGCGCATCTCGCAGCTCACTTGGCTCTTGTTCCTCAAAGTGTTTGACGCGCTCGAAGAAGAGCTGGAACTGACCCGCGATGACTACAAAAGCCCACTGCCCGAAGCCCTGCGCTGGCGCAACTGGGCCACCGATGCCGAAGGCATCACGGGCGATGCGTTGCTGAACTTCGTCAACAACGAACTTTTTCAAACCCTCAAAAGCCTCAGCGGCGACGCCCAGCGCAACCCCCGTGGCTATGTGGTGCGCGGCGTGTTTGAAGACGCCTACAACTACATGAAAAGCGGCCAGCTGCTGCGCCAGGTCATCAACAAGCTCAACGCGATCGACTTCAACCGCCAGGCCGAGCGCCACCAGTTCAACGACCTCTACGAAAAAATCCTCAAAGACCTGCAAAGCGCGGGCAACGCGGGCGAGTTCTACACGCCCCGCGCTGTGACGCAGTTCATGGTCGACATGGTCAACCCCCAGCTGGGCGAGCGCGTGATGGACCCAGCCACCGGCACGGGCGGCTTTTTGGTTTGCGCCATCGAGCACCTGCGCAAACAAGTGCACAACACCGAAGACGAAACCCGTCTGCAAAACAGCATTGGTGGCGTGGAGAAAAAACAGCTGCCCCACATGCTGTGCGTGACCAACCTCATGCTGCACGGTATCGAGGTGCCCAGCCTCATTGCACACGGCAACACCCTGGCCCGCCCGCTGCGCGACTACACCCCTGCCGAGCGTGTGGACGTGATCTTGACCAACCCGCCTTTTGGCGGCATCGAAGAGCCGGGCATCGAGCAAGGCTTTCCGGCCGATGTGCGCACCAAAGAAACGGCAGACTTGTTTTTGGTGCTCATCAAACACATCCTCAAAACCAATGGCCGCGCTGCGCTGGTGCTGCCCGACGGCACGCTGTTTGGCGAAGGCGTGAAGACCCGCATCAAAGAACAACTGCTGGCCGAGTGCAACCTGCACACCATCGTGCGCTTGCCCAACGGCGTGTTTGCACCCTACACCGGCATCAAAACCAACCTGCTGTTCTTCACCAAAGGCAAGCCCACCGAACACGTTTGGTACTACGAGCACCCCTACCCAGCGGGCGTGAAGAACTACAACAAAACCAAGCCCATCCGCATCGAGGAGTTCGACGCCGAAAAAGCCTGGTGGGGCACTGAGGCCGATGGCTTTGCCGCACGATTGGAAAACGAACGCGCTTGGAAGGTGAGCATTGAACAGATCAAAGCCGCCAACTACAACCTCGACCAAAAGAACCCGCATGCCGCCGAAGTGGTGAGCCACGACCCCGAGCAACTGCTCGCCGACTACGCCCGCTTGCAAACCGAGGCGCAAAGCCTGCGCGACCAACTCAAAAACATCCTCGCTCAATCGTTGGGAGCCAAAGCGTGAGCGCTGATGTGATGGCGCAAGCACCGCTGGTGCAGCACTTGGACTTGATCGCCCAAGCCCCCGGTGGCGTGGCCCGCCTGCGCGAACTCATCTTGACGCTGGCCGTGCAAGGCAAGCTGGTGCCTCAAGACCCGATGGAAACACCCGTTGATGTCTCAGCTATTTCAGCAGGTATTAACCGATTGATTGACGAAGGTAAGGTTCCTCGTTCACGAACCACTGCAGACGTTGATCAAGAGGCCAGCTTTGATGAGTTGCCCAACGGTTGGGTGGCTGTTACTGCTTCCAATGTCTTTGTTCCGCGTAGTGGAAACTCCAAGCTGATCAAGGGCAAGCTATTTTCTGAATCAGCAGAACATCTATTTCCAGGCTATTCCGCTTCCGGGCAGGACGTATGGCTTTCAAATTTCGAGTATGAAGGGACAGCTGTAATTCTTTCTGCCGTTGGCGCGAGATGCGGCAAAGCATTTCTTGCAAACGGCAAGTGGAGTGCCATTGCCAATACACACATCATTTGGCCTCTTTTGGATCTCGTTCTGCCGGAGTATTCGATGCTCCTCTTGAACAATGAAGACTACTGGATACGCAGCGGTGGCGCACAACCGTTTGTGAAAGTGACGGAGACGTTGCAGAAACCGGTGTTTTTGCCACCCCTCGACGAACAATCCCGCATCGTCACCCGCGTCGAAGAACTGATGCAACTCTGCGACGCCCTCGAAGTCAGCGGCCAGCTCGAAGGGCAGCAACACGCCCAACTCGTGGGCACCCTGCTGGGCACGCTTACCCAAAGCGAAACGCCCGAGGCACTGGCCGACAACTGGCAACGCATCGCTACCCACTTCGACCTGCTGCTAGACCGCCCCGAAGCCGTAGACGCCCTCGAACAAACCATCCTCCAACTCGTAGTCCGCGGCCTCCTCGTCCCCCAAGACCCCACCGACGAACCCGCCAGCGTCCTCCTGCAAAAAATCCGCACCGAAAAAGACCACCTCATCGCCCAAGGCAAGATCAAACGCGACAAACCCCTGCCACCCATCACCGACGAAGAAAAGCCGTTTGAGCTGCCGCAGGGGTGGGAGCTTGCAAGGTTTGGAGATTTGGCACAGATCTCCAGTGGTGTGACTTTGGGCAGAAAGACTCCTCTGTCAAAGCCGCTGTTGTTTCCGTATTTGCGCGTTGCGAATGTGCAGCGATGGTTTTTAAACCTGCAGTCAATGAAGGATGTTTTGATTGACGAGGCGGAGCTGCCACGCTTTCAAGTCTGCGCAGGTGACTTGTTGATCACAGAGGGGGGTGATTGGGATAAGGTTGGTCGCACTGCAATATGGCGCGATGAACTACCAACTTGCTTGCATCAAAACCATGTTTTCAAAGCCAGAGGGGTCACTGCCGAATGGTGCCCAGATTGGGCGGAGCTTTATTTGAACTCTGACGTTGCAAGAAACTACTTCGCGGCATCCGCTAAGCAGACGACGAATCTCGCATCTATTAATATGACTGAGCTGAAGCATTGCATCTTTCCATTGCCGCCGTTGAGTGAACAGTCTCGCATCGTCACCCGCGTCAATGAACTCCGCGCACTATGCGCCGATCTGCGCCAACGCATAGTTGCGGCCCAGCTGGTTCAAGGCAGAATGGCCTTGGCTTTAACGGAGAACATGGCCCCATGACAGCCCATCAACCCACTATTGCAATCGAGGAGGTGATCGGTCGTGCCCAGCAGGGGGCCACCGAGCCGTTCATCTGCCGCGGTGATGATGGGTTGATTTATTTCGTCAAAGGCGTTGGCGCTTCCCGACGCAGTCAAGTGGCTGAATGGGTTTGCGCGAAATTGGCAACGGCCTTTGGTTTACCCATCGCAGACTATGTCTTGGCTGAGGTGCCTCAGGCTTTGATTGACGCTCAGGTTCGCTCAGACATTCGGGACTTGGGGGCAGGTTTGTGCTTTGCGTCTTGTGAGCTGACCCATGCCCAAGAATTTAATCCCAGCTTGTCTAACCGGGTGACCGACGATTTAGCGATGGATATTTTGGTGTTTGACTGGTGGGTACGAAACGATGATCGAAAGCTCACGACCCTCGGTGGCAATCCCAACCTGCTGTGGGATGTGCGCTCTGACGAGTTGAGGGTGATTGACCACAACCTGGCTTTTGATCGAGCGTTCAAGACGGATGATTTTTTGTCGATGCATGTGTTCCGGGAGTACTGGAATCGGGTGTTTGGCGACCTGGACCTACGCCAACACTACCTCGCACGGATAGAGGGCTGCCTCCAGCAGCTGCAAGACGTGCGTGATAGCATTCCGGATTCTTGGTGGTGGCGGGACGAAGGCGTCCCAGCTGACATCACTTGGGGTGAAATTGAAGTTGTTTTGCTTAGAGCCCATCAACCTCAATTCTGGGATAACCAATGACCAAACTTGCTTGCCAATACGCTTTGCTGCGTTTCCGCCCGTTTGCGGAGACGGGAGAGTTTGCGAACGTCGGTATCGTGATGCTGGCGCCTGAGGCGCGCTTTTTTGGCTTCAGGTTGCTCAAAAAATATGGCCGTATCACCCAGTTTTTCAAAGAGCTGGACCGCAAGGTTTATCTGAATGGCCGTGAGATGTTCAAGGAAGAGTTGGACCGCTTTGCGGCTGAGTTGCGCAAGCTGGCGCTGGATGGGCGCAAAACAGTGCCCGATGTGGCACTGGCAACAGCCTTGTTTGCTGAGCTTGTGCGTCAGCGGGAAGCCATTTTGCAGTTCGATGAGCGTCGTGTGGTGTTGGCGGCAGACCCCAAAGCCAAACTCCAAGAGCTTTACGACCACTATGTAGAGCGCAACTTCGTTACCAAAGAGTACCAAGAACGCTTGCTAGAAAGCAGCATTCGCAAGCTGTTGTTCCGAGAGCAAATCGGCGAGAACTACGGACGCGAAAAAATCGGCGATGACGATTTTGCGGTGAACTTTCCTTTTGTGCGCTTGAATAATGGACGTGCCGATCGCGTCATCAAGCCCCTGTATCTGGCTCAAAACGACACCACCAAAATCATTACTCATGGTGGTCAATGGGTCGACAAAATTCGGCGTCTGCGCAAAAGGCAAGTGCTGCCGGACAAAGTCATGTTTCCGGTGACTGCGCCATTCCCAGACACGCGCGCGTATAAAGCCTTCGAAGAAATCAGACAAGATTTGGCTACCGAACGAGTGACAGTGGTTACGGCAACGGACGACCAGCAAATCTTGGAATTTGCCCGAATGACTTAACTGCGGCCAAAGAAAAACCTCCAAGCAGCTTGACGCCGAAGGGGCGTGTTGAGGGCAGTCAACCAAACGCACCTAAGTTTTTAAAACCTGTTCTCTAAAGCCTTTAATTTGTTATCTGTGTTGCTGGATAACAACTCGTGCACGGGATAAATACATATAAAAATCAAAGAGTTATAAGCCTGCTTGTTATCTGTCGAGCCCCAGTAGAGAGCAGAGCCACAACATGTTTATAGCATCCACAAATTCATTCGCTGCCGGCATTCAGCGTCAGGCAGACGTGAACCCGCATCCATCATGCTTTGCAAGCCGTTGGCAGCTTCTTTGGTTTTGATGGTTTGGTGTGCAACCAATTGATCCAAAAGCCAAAGCGCACCGTGCACTTGCAGGCCATCTGCTTTGGCTTGCTTGCGCAAGCGCCCATCACCTGTGAGCAATGGGTGTTTGGTTTGGTGGGCCAGTTGGTAGCAAGACACATCAGCCAATGAGCTGTTGTTGTGGGCTTGCATCAAGCCAAACAGTGCAGCAGTGGCTGCCGCATCTAAGGTTTCAACAACCAAGCCTTGTGCAAGCAAGTGCTGGGTGTCAAAGTCGTTCAGTTCATCCAGTACAAAGTCGGTGCAGCACAGTTTGAAGGGCAGGCTAAACAGCGCATCCAGCAACCCCGCATTGCGGAAGTCAATCCAGATGTTGGTGTCGCTGATGTAGACCTGCTGTGTCATGCGAGTATGGGCAGCCGATCAAGTTTAGGGTCTAGCTCGTCAAGGCTGCATTGCAAAAATTCGGCAGCGCGCGAGGGGGTAAAAAGGTCTTCGGCCAAACCGCGATAGACCAGCGACTCAAACCTGCGTGGCTGCTCGGGGCGGAGTGCCTCGGGCTCATTGGTTCGCCAGCCGTGTTTATTAAATTCAAAGTAGGCGTTGCGATAGCCCGCTTCGCTAAGTAGTTCAAGGTCTTTGAGGCGGCGCAGCGCCACTTGCATAGATACACCGTAACGGCGTTTGGCATTCAGCAGCTCAGCCGGAAATACCCGTGAGCGTTGGTGGCTGCCAAAGTCTTGCAGCACACGGTCTTTGGGGTACAAAAACGCGCCTGCAAAACGGTGGCAGCAGTTTTCTTTGTCTTTCTCGGGCATGTTGTCTGGCAGCTTCATTACCCAATGGCCCAGCTCGTGGGCTGCAGTAAAGCGCATGCGTTCGCCGGGGCGTTGGCAGTTCAGCGCAATCAGCACATGCTGGTTGTCATGGGTGGCAGCGCATGCGCCATCAAAGTCAGCGGGGCCATTGAGCAGGGCCACTTTGATGCCGTGCTCTTCTAGCAGTTCGGTCAGGTGGGCAATGGCATCGCCGCCAATTTGCAGTTGCTCGCGCAGTTGTTGCGCGGCAGTTTCGGCTTGCGCAATGTCGTGCACCTTTAGTGATTGATGCGGCAGCACTTGAATGACTGCATCAGCTGCATCAAAGCAGCGCTCTAAGGCTTCGTACCGCTCAAGGTGGTCGCGCATTTGTTCGGCCACTTGGCTTTGGCGCGATTGGGGCATTTTGGCGAGCTTGCGAAACTCCAGCGGGGCAAGTTCGATGGCATCAGAACGGAAAAAATACTCGGGCTTGACTTGAAGTGACTTGGCCAATTGCAAGATGCGTGCAGAGTTGGGCACGGCGTTGCCTTGCTCAAACTTGCCTAAAGCTTGCTTGCTAATGTCGCCGAGACTCTGCGCGAGGGCCTCCAGACTAAGACCCCGAAGTACTCGCGCACGGCGAATTCGATCGTGAATCATCGTGTGCTCCTTGGTTGACAAAAATCATATTGTATTTATTTTTGTCAACCTATCAATTGTCAAGGTTTTTAGAATATCGAGTACCGGCTGGGGCGGGGTTAGAGGCGGTTAAAATCTGGCCTTCCCCAAGGAGCGTTGCAGCTTCACCATCTTGCGTGAAGTCAGGCTTGGGGCCGAATCTTTTGCAACGACGCTCACCTGCATTGTTAGTCCCCAGGTGAGTACCCCCATGAATCCAAAAGCCGTTCCCCCCATGAAGCTGTCGGGCCTTGAGCCTGTCTCCATCGGCGAGGGCACCTTGTTTGTCAACGTGGGCGAGCGCACCAACGTGACGGGCTCTAAAGCCTTTGCCCGCATGATTTTGAACGGCCAATACGAAGAGGCTTTGGCCGTGGCGCGTCAGCAGGTAGAAAACGGTGCGCAGGTGATTGACGTCAACATGGACGAAGCCATGTTGGACAGCCAAGCCGCGATGGTGCGTTTTCTCAACCTCATGGCGGGCGAGCCCGACATCGCACGCGTGCCGGTGATGGTGGACTCATCCAAGTGGTCGGTCATCGAGGCGGGCTTGCGCTGCATTCAAGGCAAGGGCATCGTCAACTCGATCAGCATGAAAGAGGGCGTGGCCGAGTTCAAACGCCAAGCCAAGCTGGTCAAGCGCTACGGCGCGGCGGCGGTGGTGATGGCGTTTGACGAAAAAGGTCAAGCCGACACCTACGCTCGCAAGATCGAAATTTGCGAACGCGCTTACCGCGTGTTGGTAGACGAAGTGGGCTTCCCGCCCGAAGACATCATCTTCGACCCCAACATCTTCGCCATTGCCACCGGCATTGAAGAGCACGACAACTACGCGGTGGACTTCATCGAAGCCACGCGTTGGATCAAACAAAACCTGCCCGGCGCGAAGGTGAGCGGCGGTGTGTCGAACGTGAGCTTTTCATTCCGCGGCAACGACCCCGTGCGCGAAGCCATCCACACCGTGTTCCTGTACCACGCGATACAAGCGGGCATGGACATGGGCATCGTCAACGCGGGCATGGTTGGCGTGTATGACGATCTCGAGCCAACGTTGCGCGAGCGTGTGGAAGACGTGGTGCTGAACCGAACACCCCAATACAAAGAAGGCGAAGCGCACATCACCGCTGGCGAGCGCCTGATCGAAGTGGCCGAAACCGCCAAAGGCGCGGCCAAAGACGACAGCCAAAAACTCGCGTGGCGCGGCACACCCGATGCGCCCGTGTCGGTGCAAGCGCGCTTGAGCCATGCGTTGGTGCACGGCATCACCGAGTTCATCACCGAAGACACCGAAGAGGCGTATCGCGAGATCATGGCCAAGGGCGGCCGTCCGCTGCACGTCATCGAAGGCCCGTTGATGGACGGCATGAACGTGGTGGGCGATTTATTTGGCCAAGGCAAGATGTTCTTGCCGCAAGTGGTCAAGTCGGCGCGCGTGATGAAGCAAGCCGTGGCGCACCTCGTGCCCTACATCGAAGAAGAAAAACGCCAGCAAGCCGCAGCGGGCCAGGACGTGAAAGCCAAAGGCAAGATCGTCATGGCCACGGTGAAGGGCGATGTGCACGACATTGGTAAGAACATCGTCACCGTGGTTTTGCAGTGCAACAACTACGAAGTGGTGAACATGGGCGTGATGGTGCCCTGCCATGAAATTTTGGCCAAGGCCAAAGAAGGGGGCGCGGACATCATTGGTTTGTCTGGCCTCATCACCCCGAGCTTGGAAGAAATGCAATACGTCGCTGGCGAAATGCAAAAGGACGATTACTTCCGCAGCCGCCTGATGCCGCTGATGATTGGTGGCGCGACCACCAGCCGCGTGCACACCGCCGTGAAGATTGCGCCGCATTACGACGGCCCCGTGGTGTACGTGCCCGATGCTTCGCGCAGCGTGAGCGTGGCGCAAGGTTTGTTGTCTGAACAAGCCGCTAATTACATCGCCGAGCTGAATGCCGACTACGCCAAAGTGCGCGAGCAACACGCCAATAAAAAACAAACGCCTTTGGTGAGCTTGGCTGAAGCCCGCGCCAACGCCGCGCAAGTGAGCTTTGAATACTACACACCGGCCAAGCCGAAATTCATTGGCCGCCGCGTGTTCAAAAACTTCGACCTCGCCGAGCTTGAGAAATACATCGACTGGGCCCCGTTCTTCCAAACTTGGGATTTGGCGGGCCCGTTCCCCGCCATCTTGGAAGACGCGGTGGTGGGCGCAGAAGCCAAGAAGGTCTACGCCGACGGCCAAGCGATGCTGAAAAAAATCATCGCCAACCGCTGGCTCACTGCCAACGCGGTGGTGGGCTTGTACCCCGCGCAACGCGTGGGCGACGACATTGTTTTGTACGCCGACGAAACCCGCCAACAGCAAGTGATGACGTGGCACGGTGTGCGCCAACAAACGGTGAAACCCAACAACAATCCCAACCGTTGCTTGTCAGACTTCGTGGCCGACCAAACCCAAGCCGCTGACTACGTGGGCTTATTTGCCGTCACCGCAGGTCTGGGTGCTGAGAAGCAAGAAAAGCGTTTCATCGACGCGCATGACGATTACTCAGCCATCCTCTTCAAAGCCTTGGCCGACCGCTTGGCCGAAGCCTTTGCCGAGTGCATGCACCAGCGCGTGCGCACCGACTTGTGGGGCTACGCCGCAGACGAAGCGTTGAGCAACGAAGACCTCATCCAAGAAAAATACCAAGGCATTCGCCCCGCACCTGGCTACCCAGCTTGCCCCGACCACAGCGCCAAACAAGACATGTTTGCCGTGTTGCAGTGCGACGAAATCGACATGGGCCTGACCAGCAGCTTGGCCATGACACCTGCGGCCAGCGTGAGCGGTTTTTACTTGGCCCATCCCGAGGCCAAGTACTTCAACGTGGGCCGCATTGGCGACGACCAGGTGCAAGACTTGGCGCAACGCCAAGGGGTGGCCGTGAAAGATTTAGAGCGTTTGCTGGCGCCTAATTTATAAAAAACCATGCATCTTCAAAAACGCCCGCAGACAGCGGGCGTTTTTGTTTCGGTTCTTTTTACAAGCAACGCCTACGAAATTTGTGATGTTTTAGGGTGGCGATTACAAAGATAGAAATTTGCAAATTCGTTTGCTCATGTTCTGACGGCCCTTACCGAATACGAGGGCATGAAACATCACATTCTTCATGGCGCAGGCTTGGCCTTGCGCCCAGCGCTGTTGGCGCCGCTGAATCAAAAAGCACCTGAAAACTTGCAGTTCTTAGAGCTCACGCCGCCGGATTGGATCGGCATGGGCGGCAAAGTGAGGCAAGAGTTGCAACAACTCACGCAGCGCTATCCCAGCGTTTGTTTGAGCCAAAGCCTGTCTTTGGGTGGGCCGGGCGTGCTCGACAAAGAAGTGCTGCGCGATTTGCGCAGTTTCATCGCAGAGCATGACATCCAGGTGTTTTCAGAAGCGTTGGCGTGGAGTGCGGACGATGCGCCCTTGTTCATCAACTTACCCATTCCAAGCACCCAAGCGGCCGTGAAATGGACGGTGTCGCGCATCGCCCAAGTACAAGACGCTCTAGGCTTGCGCATTGGCGTGCGCAACGTGACACACCCCATGGCCACGCCGTTGGTGGAAATGAACGAAGCTGAATTCATTTCCGAAGTCGTCACCGCTGCCGATTGCAGCTTGCATTTAGATCTGCACGCGTTGGCCGCCAATGGGTTGCGTTTTGGCTTTGACCCTCATGCGTTTTTACAAGCTTTGCCGCTGAGCCACATTGACTACGTGCGTGTGGGCCATGAATACCCGCTGTTGGGTGATGTGTTGGCGCGCACCCACCGCCGCGTGGCGCGTTGCATCGATGACGTGAAGCAACTCAATTTGGAGGCCATCACATGCTGAACGATTTCCGACAATTTCAATTTGCGTTGGCCCGTCATTTACGCGATCCGTTAGCCGTGCCCACGCCTGCTGGCGTATCGCCACACGAGGCCACCGCTTGCACACAAGACATGGTGCGGCATGTGTGCAGCGTGTTGGCGCCTGCATTTCCCGTGACGCAGGCCTTGTTGGGTGACGACATTTGGGAGCACACCGTGCGTTTGTTTTTAAAAAGCGCCCCCAACCATGCCCCGTGGGCCAGCACCACACAACGCGC
>Ga0228699_1001046_pt1 | contig 16072 bp, 10 predicted proteins | sample McNCre217_Aug_MG_FD_178016 | JGI IMG/M metagenome (GOLD analysis project Ga0228699, IMG submission 178016) | Freshwater microbial communities from McNutts Creek, Athens, Georgia, United States - 2-17_Aug_MG | ecosystem: Environmental > Aquatic > Freshwater > Creek | place: USA: Georgia...
TACTGCACCGCGTAGATTGCCATGACTGAAGTCTAAATCCATAAATTGCCCAACCACATGTGGCTGAGCCAGAACCAATAGGGTGTCACGAAACCCCACCAAAGATTCAAGAAAAAGACAGAAATCATACACACGCTGGTCAGGTAAACGGCAATCGTGCGGCGCAACTCGGTGCGTGAATACCAGAGCGAACGAATCGCATATGCCAGCGCCAGAATCAGGAATGGTTCAAACGCGATCGCGTAAAACTGGAAGACCGTGCGGCCCATGTAGAGCAACCACGGCAGGTAGCCGGCAGCAACGCCAAGCAGAATCAATCCGATGGTTCGGTTGCCGCGGATGCGCTTGGCCCCAACCCTGGTGCCAATGAAATACCGGTAGGTCAGCCACAGCAGGGCTAGGAAGGCACCCCACCAAATAAACGGATTACCGATTGCCTGGATTGCGGCCGAGCAGCCATTTGGGCTGGGTGGGCACTGGCTGGACTCGTACCAAAACGCCACCGGGCGTCCCATAACCAACCAGGTGAGAGGATTGCTGGCATAGGCGTGAGGGGTGTGCAGGCCAACGTGGAAACCGTAAATCTGCTGGTGGTAATAAATCAGCGACTCCCACCAGGTGTTTTTCGAGTCTCGGCCCCAACCGCCGCTGGTCAGAATCCAACCCAGCCAGTTCAGAACATAGGTGGCGACGTAAACCGGAACCATGAGCACCAGGTTGGCCAAGCCTTGACCAACAAGCCCATCACCGAGCCAGTGGCGAATGCCAAGCCTCCGGCGAAGCAGCAGTTCGCTCACCACGATGTATAGCCCGAAGAACAGCGCAAAGTAGGTGCCGGACCACTTCACGCTGGTTGCCAATCCTAGGCAGAGCGCCGTTGCCACCAACCAAGGGCGGTTCCAGATGACGCCGGATTTGCCACGCACAGCCATCAGTTGATAGCGAAGTCTGGTGCGTTCGCCGTCTAGAAGCATCAGGTAGAAGGCCAGCAGCACAAAGAAAGCCAGGATGCCATCCAGGAGCGAGATGCGAGAGAGCACAATTGCGTGGCCATCGATGGCAAGCAGCAGGCCGGCCAGGATCGCAAACGTGCGGCTGCCGGTGAGTTTTTTCGCCACCAACATCAGCAGCAGGACCATCGCGGTGCCAAGCAGGGCAACGGTGAATCGCCAAGTCCAGGAGTTATCCGCTCCAAACAGCGCCATCGGCAGCGCGATCAGCCACTTTCCCAGGGGAGGGTGAACTACAAAACTGCCGGTGTCCAAAAAGTGATTTGGGTGCCCGGCCTGAAAAAACTGATTGGCGTTTGAACCCCAACTAGATTCAAAACCGTTGTGCCAAAGCGACCAGGCATCTTTGACGTAGTAGGTTTCGTCAAAAACTAGGACCTTGGGATAGCCCAGGTTGTAAAACCGTAAAAAGCCGGCCAGCAGGGTAATCAACCAGTAACCGTGCGGAACCAACTTGCGAAAACTGCGCTCCGCCCAAGCTGTGTAGCGGCCAGCGCCTGCTGTGACAGACTCGCTGTCCCCACCGAGACGGCCCCTCGGTGCATCGGATTTTGGCAAAACGCTCACGCCCAAATGCTAGCGGCAGGCGCTCGCCGAATACATTCGGCACCAGTGACTCCCAAGGATTTGCCAGAATGAACTGTGCTTATCTTGGCTGCCACCCCAATCGGAAACCTGGCCGACGCCTCACCGCGTCTGGTTGAGGCACTCCAAACCGCAAACTACATTGCCGCCGAGGACACTCGCACGCTCTTCAAGTTGGCCCAGGCCCTAGGCATCAAGGTCAATGCCAAGACGTTCTCGCTGCACGAACACAACGAAGGCGACCGCGTAGCTCAATTGGTTGAGATCGCCGAGCAACACGATGTTTTAGTTGTCTCCGATGCCGGCATGCCAACCGTCAGCGATCCCGGATTCCAGCTGGTTCGCGGTTGCGTTGCCGCCAGCGTTGACGTCACCATCATCCCCGGTCCATCGGCGGTTTTGGCGGCTCTCGCGGTCAGCGGCCTGCCCACCGATCGCTTCAGCTTCGAGGGCTTCCTGCCGCGCAAGCAGGGGGAGCGTCAACGCCTCTGGCAGACCCTGGCACACGAAACCCGCACCATGGTGTTCTTCGAGAGCCCGCACCGCATCCTGGAGTCGCTCGAGGCGGCAGCTGAGGTGCTCGGTGGCGAACGCCAGGCTACGGTCAGCCGAGAACTGACCAAGAAGTTTGAGCAGACCGTGCGTGGCACCCTGAACCACCTGATTGAGTGGGCCAAAACCGAACCCAAGGGCGAAATGGTGGTTGTGGTCGCCGGTGCAGCCGCAACCGAACATCAGGCCATCGACGTGGTGGACCAGGTGCTGCAGTTGGTGGCAGCCGGTAGCCCACTCAAACCGGCCGTCGCCGATGTTGCCCAGGCCGCGGGTGTCTCCAAGAGCGAGCTTTACGACCTAGTGCTGAAAGAGCGAAAGGCTCGTGGGCTGTAACGGCTCAGGCCAACAAACCTTCGCAAAGCCGTTTGGAATCTCAAAGCCTTTAAAATAGAAGGCATGTCCTCCAGCAAGTCGTTTTACGCGACTACCCCGATCTTCTACGTCAACGACGCCCCGCACATCGGTCACGCCTACACAGAGGTAGCCGTGGACGTTCTAACCCGCTGGCACCGTCAGCGCGGCGAGGCCGCCTACATGCTTACCGGCACCGATGAGCACGGCGAGAAGATTTTGCGCACCGCTGCGGCCAACAAGACCAGCCCCAAGGACTGGGCCGACAAGCTTGTTGCCGAGGCCTGGCTGCCGCTGCTGGACACCATCGACATCGACAACCAGGACTTCATCCGCACCACCGAGGAACGCCACGAACTAAACGTTCAGGTCTTCCTGCAGCGCCTGAAGGACGCCGGTTTCATCTACCAGGGTTCCTACGAGGGCAACTACTGCGTGGGTTGCGAGGAATACAAGACCGAGGGTGACCTCATCGATGGCATTGGCGAGTACGCCGGCCAGCAGGTCTGTGCCATCCACACCCGCCCGGTGGAGAAGCTGAAAGAGACCAACTACTTCTTCAAGCTGAGCGAGTTTGAGCAGCCACTGCTTGACTTCTACGCTGCCAACCCAAAGTTTGTTCAACCAGACAGCGCCCGCAACGAGGTTGTCTCGTTCGTTCGCCGCGGTTTGGAAGATCTCTCGATCAGCCGCTCCAAGGAGAAGTTCGATTGGGGTATCGACATCCCTTGGGATGACAGCCACATCACCTACGTGTGGTTTGACGCGCTGCTGAATTACATCACCGCAATCGGCTACGGCCAGGACACCGCGGAGGCACAGGCCAAGTTTGAGTCGCTCTGGCCGGCTTCGGTGCAGGTGGTTGGCAAGGACATTCTGCGCTTCCACGCTGTGATCTGGCCGGCAATGCTGATGGCCGCCGGTTTGCCAACCCCGAAGCAGGTTTTCGGTCACGGCTGGCTGCTGGTTGGTGGCGAAAAGATGTCCAAGTCCAAGCTGACCGGAATCGCCCCTCACCAGATCACCGACACCTTCGGTTCGGACGCTTTCCGCTATTACTTCATGAAGGCAATCGCCTTTGGCTCTGATGGCTCTTTCAGCTGGGAAGACCTGAGCGCCCGCTACCATGCGGAACTCGCCAACGGTTTCGGTAACTTGGCCAGCCGTGTGATCGCCATGATCAACCGTTACTTCGATGGCGTGATTCCTGCAGCGGGCACCCTCACCGAGGCCGACCTCAACATCAAGACCGTTGCTGAAAACGCGGTCAAGAACGCCGATGCCGCCATCGATGAGATTGCGATTCACGACGCCATCGCTGCCACCTGGACTCTGGTTGATGAGCTAAACAACTACATCACCGTGCAGGAGCCTTGGGCTTTGGCCAAGGACGAGGCAAACCGCGAGCGCCTTGCCACCGTGCTGGTTACCGCGGCCGAGGGTATTCGTGCCCTCACCGTGCTGCTGGCACCCGTCACCCCGAAGGCCACCGCCAAGCTCTGGTCGGCTCTGGCCGAAACCAGTCTGGGTGAACTTGCTTCGCAGAAGCTGGGCGATGCCGCAAACTGGGGTCAGCTGCAGGCCGGCGCCAAGGTTGCTGTGCTGGAGCCACTGTTCCCGCGCATTGAGACCGAAGGTAACTAACCTCAGGTGTGCGCATCGGAGAATCCAAGCGCGGACATCGCGGCCACCACTGGAGAAGCACTGGTGGATGGTTTGCCTACCGCGCACATGCGCACCCGTCGTAGTTATGACGCCAACGCTCACCGCGAAGACCTGAAGTATCCGCCGCTGCCGGAACCGCTCGAGGTTGGCACCTATGACAACCACACTCACATGGAGATTGCCGACGGCGACGAGCCGCTGCACTACCTGGAGCATCTGGATCTGGCCAATCAGGCCGGCATGCTTGGTTGCGTTCAGGTGGGTGTGACCCTGGAATCTTCCAAGTGGTCTGCCGCGGTTGCCGCCATCGAACCGCGTGTGCTTGCAGCCGTTGCCCTCCACCCAAACGAGGCCCCGCTTTACGAGACCCGCGACCGCCTAAATGAGGCCCTGGCTCAGATCGCCGAACTTGCCGGGCAGCCGCGCGTGCGTGCCATCGGTGAGACCGGTCTGGATTTTTTCCGCACCGAGGGCGAGCAGCAGATTCAGCTGCAGCGATACTCCTTCGAGGAGCACATCCGGATTGCCAAGGAAAACAACATTGCGTTGATGATCCACGACCGTGAGGCACATGCCGATGTGGTTGAAACTCTAAAGCGTGTTGGCGCCCCGGAGCGCGTGGTGTTCCATTGCTATTCGGGCGACACCGATCTGGCCCAGATTTGCAACGAAAACGGCTGGTACATGAGCTTCGCCGGCAACATCACCATCAAGCGCAACCAGCACCTGCGTGACTCACTGGCGCTGGCGCGACCAGAACTTGTCATGGTGGAAACTGATGCGCCATTCTTGACCCCGGAGCCTTTCCGCGGACGCCCGAATGCCAGCTACCTGGTTCCAATCACCGTGCGTTTCATGGCTCAGGTTTTGGATCGCGACGTAAACCAGTGGGCGGCACAGCTGACCACCAACACCGAGCGCGTCTACGGTTCGTGGGCCGAGGGCCTGATCGACGGCCACCACAGCGCCACCGCCCCTAACGCCCCAATCGATAGCAGTCAGGTTCCCTAATGGCCACCGAAGCACAGTTGCTCGGCGGCAACGATATTCGTGAACTAGCCGCCCGTCTGGATGTTGTTCCAACCAAGAAGCTTGGCCAGAACTTCGTCACCGATCCAAACACTATTCGCCGCATTGTGGCCGCGGCAAAGTTGACCGGCAAAGAAACCGTCGTGGAGATCGGTCCCGGGCTTGGATCACTCACGCTTGGTTTGATCGAGGTGGCCAACAAGGTGATCTCGGTGGAGATCGACCCGAAGATGGCGGCGGCAATAGAGGCCACCGTTGCGCTTCGTGCCCCGGGTGCCGACTTCACGCTCGTTAGCGCAGACGCCATGAAGGTCACCGACCTTGGCTCGGCCCCGGATGCCCTGGTTGCCAATCTGCCGTACAACATTTCGGTGCCGGTGCTGCTGCATTTCTTGGAGCAGTTCCCGAGCCTGCACAGCGGTCTGGTGCTGGTGCAGGCCGAGGTGGCGCATCGCCTGGCGGCTAAGCCTGGCAACAAGGTTTACGGTGTGCCTAGCCTGAAACTTGCCTGGTACGCGGATGCCAACCTGGCCGGCAACGTTGGCCGCACCATTTTTTGGCCGATACCAAACGTGGATTCGGCACTGGTTTACTTTGAGAAGCGTGCCGTTGCTCTCGGTGATGAGAGCCTCCGATTGGCAGTCTTTGAAGCCGTGGATGCCGCCTTTAGTCAGCGCCGCAAGACCCTTCGTCAGGCGTTGGCCGACTGGGCTGGCAGTGCCGCGGCTGCCGAACAGATTCTGGTTGCCGCAGGCGTAGACCCGCAGAAGCGCGGCGAACAACTGGACATTCACGACTTTGTGCGCATCGCCCAGGCCAACGGCTTCTAATGCAGCACTGGCTCACCGAGGTCTCTAAGACCGGCCGCATCACCGCCTACACCTCACGGTTTTACACCACCGATCTGCCACGTCTGTTTGGGCTCTTCAACGACCCAAATTCCTGGCCGATGGAGGCTCCGGAGCGCCTGATGCGCATAGTGCCAGAACAACTTTTGGCATTCAGTTTTGACAATGACACCAGAGTCGAGATCACCTTCGAACGCGTGCGCGCCGGCCTGTTTAGGGTCTGGCTAAAGCACGAGCAACTTAGTGATGAAGCCGAACTTGCTGCCTGTCAGGGCTATTGGGACGAAATCCTGCAGGATATCTTCGACCGCCTGCTCTGCCAGCCGGTCCACGCGGCAACCGCTTTTGGCAAGATCAATCTTTTCTTTGCAGTTGGCCCGCTGCAGGAGGACGGCTACCACCAGGTGGCAAGCCTCTATCAGAGCGTGAACTTGGCCGAAACCGTGGTGGCCGAACTTGCCGCGGATTGGGAAGTGGCTGTCACCGGCACCCTGGATCAGGCCCACCTGGATGCGGTCCCGACCAACCGCAACAACCTGGTGGTCAAGGCTGCGAAGGCTGCCGGTACGGCACTCAAACTGCGCAAGGTCCCACGCTTGGCTCTGACCATCCACAAATGCGTACCGGTTGCCGGGGGAATGGGTGGCGGCAGCGCAGATGCCGCAGCGGCCCTGCTTGCCGCCGAATCCGCTTGGGGTCAGACGCTGGCCGCTCCTGATCGGCACGCTGCCGCAGCGGAACTCGGTGCCGATGTGCCGTTTGCTCTGGCTGGCGGGGCGGCAATCGGTGAGGGAACCGGTCACGAATTGACCGCCATAGATCAGCGCCTGAAGTTGCATTGGGTTTTAATTCCCAACGATTTCGGCCTCAGCACTCCTGCGGTTTATGCGGAACTTGACCGTTTACGGGACATGCGCGGTGACAACCCCAAGTGGGTGGCTCCTGCCACACTGAACCCGGCGCTGGTTCGTGCGCTGGAAAGCACCGAGGCCACCGCCGAAGACATCGCACCCCTGCTGCACAACGACCTCCAGGAAGCGGCTCTAAGCCTGCGTCCCGAACTGGGCCAAATCTTGGACCTTGCCGAACGCGCCCAAGCGCTGCGTGCCATAGTCTCCGGTTCCGGACCAACCATCGCCCTGCTTGCTCGTGACGCCAATGATGCAATCGCAATCGCAAGCCGCATGACCACGTTTGGTCAGCAGGCAATCGTCACTAGTTCGCCGGCCGGACCGGCCCAGCTGGTCTACTAACAGAGTCTTCGAGGAGCACTGCATGGCACACCTGCTGGGTGCGGAAAATATCCGTCACGAATTCCCAACCAAAGAGGTCTTCAAAGGCATCACCATCGGCGTTAATGAGGGTGACCGAATTGGCGTGGTTGGCCGCAACGGCGATGGCAAGTCCACCCTCCTGAAGGTTCTGGCAAAGCGTCTAGTCACCGATGAAGGGCGCGTCACCTATCGCAGCGGACTCCGCGTAGGCATGCTTGACCAGCAAGACACATTGGACCCAGAACTCACAGTTGGTGCCGCAGTAGTTGGCAATCGCGAAGAGCACGAGTGGGCTGGCGATGCCAAGGTCCGTGATGTCATTGCCGGGCTGGTCAACGACCTGGACTGGAACGCCAAGGTAACGGAGCTATCCGGTGGTCAGCGCCGTCGCGTCAGCCTGGCAGTGCTGCTCAGTCAGGAGTGGGACGTAGTCCTGCTGGATGAGCCAACCAACCACCTGGACGTCGAAGGCGTGGCCTGGCTGGCCGCTCACCTGAAACAGCGTTGGAGCCCAACCGCCGGCGGTTTCATCGTGGTAACCCACGACCGCTGGTTCCTGGACGAAGTCTGCAACCTTACCTGGGAAGTCCACGACGGCATCATCGACCCGTTCGAAGGTGGTTACGCTGCGTACATTCTGCAGCGCACCGAGCGCATGAGGTCTGCCGCCGCAAGTGAGGCCCGCCGCCAAAACCTGTTGCGCAAAGAACTGGCCTGGTTGCGCCGAGGTGCCCCCGCCCGCACCAGCAAACCAAAGTTCCGCATGGATGCTGCGGCCGAACTAATCGCAGGCGAACCCGCTCCGCGCGATGTGGTGAGCCTGCAAAAGTTGGCAACGCAGCGCCTTGGAAAGGACGTGGTGGACCTTGAAGGTGTCACCTACGCGGCCGGCGATAAGACCATCCTAAGCAACGTCACCTGGCGCATCGGTCCGGGCGACCGCATTGGCCTGGTTGGTGTAAATGGTGCAGGCAAGACCACGCTTCTGAAGTTGGTGGCCGATGCCCTGCAGCCAGACAGCGGACGAATCAAGCGTGGCAAAACCGTCAATATCGCTACCTTGACGCAAGACGTGCGTGAACTCGACGAGTTTGCTGAAGAGCGCATTTTCACACTGATAGCGCGCGAAAAATCATTCTTCGAAGTGGATGGCAAGGAAGTCTCCACCAGTCAGTTGGTTGAGCAGCTGGGTTTCTCCAGTGCCCAGCTTCAGACACCAATCGGTGACCTTTCCGGTGGACAGCGCCGACGCCTGCAGTTCCTGCGCCTGTTGTTTGGGGAACCAAACGTGCTCATCCTCGATGAGCCGACAAACGACCTGGATACCGACATCCTGGCCGCCATGGAAGACCTGCTTGACTCCTGGCCGGGCACCCTCATCGTGGTGACTCACGACCGGTACCTGCTGGAGCGCGTCACCGATCAGCAGTACGCGCTGCTGGGCGATGGGTCGCTGCGGCACCTCACCGGTGGCGTCGAGCAATACCTGGAACTTAGGCGCCATTCGTTGAAGGCCGGCACTGCGAATTCTGCGCACCATCCTGGTGACGGTCCACAGGCTTCGAGTGCCGAGCGAACTCGGAACGGTGAGCAGGCACCGAAACCGTCGGGCCAGTCACCAAAGCTGTCTGGCGCAGAGCTGCGTAATGCGGAAAAGAATCTAGCGAGGGTGGAACGCGCGCTAGAGAAGCTGGCCACCGACGAAGCCGCATTGCACCAGCAGATGGCTGCCCACGAACAGAGCGATTACGCGGGGCTAACGGAGTTGAGTGCCAAGCAGGCCGAGTTCAACGCCAAGCGCGATGAACTTGAGCTGGAGTGGCTGGAAACCAGCGAATTGCTTAGCTAAACCGCGCTTTTCGCATTCATCTGGCAGACTTAGACGGTGACGAAAGTCACGTTGGCCCATGGTGTAATGGCAGCACCGCGCCCTTTGGAGGCGCTTGTCTAGGTTCGAGTCCTGGTGGGCCAGCTTTCCAACCGGAGGAGTTCTATGAGCGAGCGTCACCTGGCGGTAGTAGTTCTGGCAGCTGGTCAGGGCACCCGAATGAAATCCTCCAAGCCCAAGGTCATGCACGAACTCGCTGGCCTGCCGCTGCTCGGCCACGTTCTTGCCACAGCCAACAGCCTGGATGCAGCCCACGTTGTTCCGGTTGTTCGCCACCAAAAAGAAACCATCAGCGAATACATCCGCACGTTCTTCCCAACTGCCACCATTGCGGAGCAGGATGAGATCCCTGGCACCGGCCGCGCCGTTGAGTGCGGTCTTGATGCCCTGCCAGCAGACTTTGATGGCGTTGTGGTTGTCACCAGCGGTGACGTGCCCCTGCTGGATGTAGCAACCATCGAAACCATGTTGAAGACCCACCTAGATGGCGGCTTCTCGGCCTCGGTGCTCACCACTTTCTTGGAAGACCCAACCGGTTACGGCCGAATCTTGCGCAGCACCGATGGCGAGTTCCTGCAGATTGTGGAGCAAAAAGACGCCACCGAGCACCAGCGCGCCATCAACGAAGTAAACGCGGGTGTCTACGTTTTTGATGCCAAGTTGCTGCGCGCAGCTCTGGCCAAGGTTGGCACTCACAATGCGCAGGGCGAAAAATACCTGACCGATGCCGCCGCCGAGATTCTGCACGAGGGCCACAAGGTGCAGGCAGTTGCCATCGACGACGAGTGGCTGGTTGCCGGAATCAACGACCGCGTGCAGCTGAGCGAAGTTGCCGCCGAGTTGAACTGGCGCATTTGCCGTGCCTGGCAGCTGGCAGGTGTGACCATTCAGGACCCAAACACCACCTGGATTGACGTCACCGTCAGCATCGGCGAAGACGCCACCATTCTTCCTGGCACCTACCTTCAGGGACTCACCAGCATTGGTGCCGGTGCAACCGTTGGACCAGAGTGCGTGATCGTTGACACCGCAATCGCCGAGAACGCCAGCGTCATCAAGACCCACGCAACCGGCAGCCAGATTGGTGCCGGCGCAAGCGTTGGCCCGTTTGCATACCTGCGTCCCGGCACTCAGCTTGGCGCGGACGGCAAGATCGGTACCTTCGTAGAGACCAAGAACGCCATCATCGGCGCCGGCAGCAAGGTGCCGCATTTGAGTTACGTTGGCGATGCCGAAATCGGTGTTGGCAGCAACATCGGTGCTGGAACTATTTTTGCCAACTATGACGGCGTGAAGAAGCACCGCAGCACCATCGGCAGTCACGTTCGTACTGGCTCGCACAACGTCTTCGTTGCACCGATTACAATTGGGGACGGAGCCTACACGGCTGCCGGAACCGTGGTGCGACGAGACGTCAAACCGGGCGATTTGGGTATGAATGTGGCTCCGCAGAAGAACATCGCGGACTGGGTGCTTGCCAAGCGCGAAGGTTCCGACGCAGCCAAGGCGGCCATCACCGCCCGCCCAGAGCAGTAAACAGAGAAAAGAGCCAGCGTGAGCGTCACCACCCCGAATAACAAAAAGCTGGTTCTTGTGAGCGGTCGCGCTCACCCGGAGCTTGCCCAGGAGGTAGCCCAGCTGCTTGGCACCAAACTCACCGAGACCGTTGCCTACGACTTCGCCAACGGCGAGACCTTTGTTCGCTACGAGGAATCGGTGCGCGGAGTTGACGCCTTCATCATTCAGGCTCACCCGTTCCCAATCAACCAGCACGTGATGGAACAGCTGCTGATGGTGGACGCCATGAAGCGCGCATCGGCTAAGCGCATCACCGTGGTTTCGCCATTCTTCCCGTACGCCCGCCAGGACAAGAAGCACAAGGGACGCGAGCCAATCTCGGCCCGTCTGATGGCTGACCTGTACAAGGCTTCCGGTGCTAACCGTCTAATGTCGGTTGACCTCCACACCCCACAGATCCAGGGTTTCTTCGATGGCCCGGTTGACCACCTCTGGGCGCTGCCAATCCTGGCAGACTATGTTGCCGAGACCTACGGCAACGAGAACCTGACCGTTGTTTCGCCAGACTCTGGCCGCGTGCGTGTGGCCGACATCTGGGCCGACCGCCTGGGTGCTCCACTGGCAATCATTCACAAGCGTCGCGACCCAGACCGTCCAAACCAGGTTCAGGTTCATGAACTTGTTGGTGACGTAGCTGGTCGCACCTGTCTGCTGGTTGACGACATGATCGACACCGCGGGCACCATCGTTGCCGCAGCCAAGGCGCTGAAGGACAACGGTGCCGGCCGGGTAATCGTTGCCGCCACCCACGCTATTTTCTCCAACCCGGCCGTCGAGCGCCTCTCAAGCGATGCGGTTGATGCAGTGGTTGTTACCAACACCCTGCCGATTCCGGAAGACAAGCGCTGGGACAAACTGACGGTGCTTTCGATTGCACCACTGATTGCCCAGGCAATCGAGGCAGTGTTCTCGGACGACTCGGTTTCGCGCTTCTTCCCGGGTCACGCCTAAAAAATAGGGACCAACTCCGGCCCGGAATAGAACCCACAGCAGCAAAATGGCAAAGCAACAGATCGGCCTTTTTGGTGCCATCGCAATCGGTTTGGCATCCATGCTGGGTGCCGGCGTCTTCGTCGTATTCCACACCGCGTATGTAATCACCCCAACCGGTTACTACTGGGCTTTGGGGTTGGCTGCGCTTGTGGCCGCCCTCAATAGTTGGGGAATCTACTCGCTGGCAAAGGCAGTTGACCGCCCGGGCGGTGTCTATGCCTACTCGCGCATATATCTAAATGATGGTTTTTCGTTTGCCTCCGGCTTCGCGTTTGTCTTCGGCAAGATCGGTTCGATTGCAGCCATCGCGCTGGCTTTCAACAACTACCTGGCACCCGGGCTGCAATTTTGGCCGGCCGCCGTCGCCATTGCCTCGCTGACGCTCATCAACATTCTCGGTATTCAACGCACCGCTGGGGTTGCCGCGTTTCTGGCAACCGTAACCACGCTGTTTTTGGCATGGTTTGCAATCTCGGGTCTGGTGCTACCGGCCCCAGCTCTGGTGCTGCCAAGCCCAAACGCTGCTCCGGCAATCGGTGATGTTCTTAGTGCGGCGGCTGTCTTCTTCTTTGCGTTTGCCGGTTATGCCCGCGTTGCCACCCTCGGTGATGAGGTGCGGGATGCCAAGGTAAACATCCCCAAGGCCATCCTGATCACTCTTTCGGCTGTCATGGTCATCTATTTTGTGCTGGCCTTCGTTATGCAGAAATTCCTTGGCCTAGACCTGTTCACCGATGTGGCACCGTTCAAGACGCTATCGGCAGCATTCCTGCCGGTTGTAGCCCAGCCAGTGACCGTCGTCGTGGCAGTTTTGGCATCACTTGGTTCGATGCTGGCGTTGTTGGCCGGAGTGAGTCGCACCGCGGCATCGATGGGGGAGGACCGTGAACTTCCAGCCCTGTTCATGCGCCGCAACCGACATGGTTCGCCGTGGGTTGCCGAGATCATTATCGCTGCCGGTGCCATCGGTCTGGTTGCAGTTGGAGACCTCAGCTGGGTCATTGGGTTCTCGTCGTTTAGCGTGCTGTTTTACTACTCGATCGGGCACCTATCGGTGTTGCGCCAGACCCCAAACCAGCGATCGGCCCCGGTTGGAATTGCCGTGGTTGGCTTTGTGCTCTGCTGGGCGCTGGCGTTGACCGTGCCCGGCCCGGCCGTACCGATTTCGCTGGGCATCTTGGCTGTGGCGTTTGTTGTGCGTGTAATCGCGCGGCGCGCGCGTTAGCCGGCGAGCGCCTTTTTGATGCGCTGCACCGAGATCGGCTCGGCGGTGCCAAGATGCTGAGCAAACAGGCTGACCCGCAGCTCTTCTAGCATCCAGCGCGCGGTTACTAGCTTCGGTGACGAGCCAGCCGCCAGCGGAATCGTGCCGCCTGCAGCCTCAAAAATAGTCAGTACCTGATCAAGTTCCACCTGACCCGTACGGTCGCGTCCCGGATTGTCGTTTAGCTGCTCCACGCGGCGCCTAATTGCCTGCAGGTAAACCAAAATTCGTGGCAGTCTGTCCAGTCCGGCAGCCGAGACAAAGCCGGGGTGAACCAACTCGGTGATATGGGATTTCTCGGCCGCCAAAACCGATAGGAATGCAAAAGCCTTGGTGTCGCCAATGGTCTTGCCGGCTTCGCGCACGGCCACCATGATCTTGGCAACTAGTGCGCTGGCATCAAAGACGGTGTCCATTAGGTTTTGTTGAACTGCCGAGCGCACCAACTCGAATTGGTCCTTGGTCAGGATTAGTCCGGTGGGGTCGACCCGGCGAATTTCGCGTGCAATGCTGGCAGCAATCACGTCATCTATGAACGCCGCAAAACTGGCGTATGGTGCAGTGACGAGAGCCAGGTTCTCAGCCTGAGTCAGGTGCTCTTTCACATAGCTTGCTGGTGACTGAACACCCAGTTGTAGCAGCGCGCGCAGGCCTTCCGGATGGGCCGCCGCTTGCTCAGCTTGGGTGCTGAAAAGGCGAATATTTACCGACTTACCGGCGCCAGCCACCAGTGCAGGGAAGGCGCGAACCACGTTTCCGCCGTGGGCCGTCTCCAGGCTTGCCGGTAGGGAATCGAAGTCCCACGAAGTCAGATTGTCCCGTTCGATGTCCGAGTGCGCGCGCTCCACGGTTGCAGCCACGGCTTGGCGGTTGTGACTTGCCAGCTTGGCCTGCAGTGCGGCCAGGTCGGTGCCCAGCCCCAGGGTTTTGCCGCGGGCATCCACCACTCGATAGGTCATGCGCTGACCCTCGGCGAGGCGTTCCGGTTCAAAATCGGCAGCCTTAACAACGGTGCCAGAAAGCCGCTGCAGGGTCTCGGCCAGCACCTGCAACAGCGGGCCGGTTGGTTCGGCTGGTAGCGCGGCCAGTGCCTTGGCGGCCCAGTCGGTTGCGGGAACCACGTTTCGTCGAATCGCCTTGGGAAGGCTCTTGATCAGGGTGGTAACCAGTTCCAGGCGCATGCCTGGAACCAGCCAATCGAAGGCGTCCGGCTTCAAACTTGCCAGTAGCGGCAGTGGAACCTCCACGGTCACGCCATCGTCCACCGCACCCGGGTCAAAGCGGTAGTGCAACTTCAGGTGCTGACCGCCATGCTGCCACACCGAGGGGTGCTCGCGCTCATCGTGATGAGTTTCTTCCTCACCAATCAGGTCTTCGCGGGTCGCAGTCAGTAACTCCGGGGTGGCGCGCTTGGCCACCTTCCACCAACCCTCGAAGGTGCGCATTGAAAACACATCGGCCGGCACGCGCGCGTCATAGAAGCGGAACATGTCCTCTTCATCTGGAATCAGTTGCGGGCGCCGGCTACGTTCGGCAAGTGCTTCCAGTTCGCGCAACAAAGTCTTGTTTTGCTTCTGGAAGGCCTGCACGGATTCCCATTCGCCGGCCACAAGGGCGTGACGGATGAAAAGGTCTCTGCTGAAAACCGCATCGATTCGGGCAAATTGAATACGGCGGCTGGTCACAATAGGCACGCCAAACAGCGTCACGCGCTCATAACCAATCACCGCTCCCTGGCTCTTTTCCCAGTGCGGTTCGGAGTACTGACGCTTGCACAGGTCGCCGGCTAGTTTCTCGGCCCAGGCCGGATCAATCGCGGCATTCATGCGGGCAAATAGGCGACTGGTCTCTACGAGTTCGGCGCTCATCACCGCAGCCGGTGGCTTCTTTGCAAGCGCGCTACCGGGGAAAATCACAAACTTGGTGCCGCCGGAACCCAGGTACTCATTGCTCTGGCGCTTCTGTTGGCCGCCAGCATCTTTCGCATTCTTGGCTGCCTTGTCGCCCGCCTGTTTCTCGGTGAGTTGGCGCAGCCCAATATGGCTAAGCATGCCGGCAAGCAGTGCGCGGTGAATGCCGTCCGGGTCAACCTTTGGCGCACCGAGCGTCAACCCGAGCGGCTTGGTGAGAGACTTCAGTTGCCGCACCACATCCTGCCACTCGCGCACACGCAGGTAGTTCAGGAATTCGGCCTTGCATTGGCGGCGAAACGCAGACGAAGACAACACCTTTTGCTGTTCTTCCAGATGATTCCAGAGGTTCAGCAGGGTCAAAAAGTCGCTGGTTGGGTCGGTGAATCGGGCATGCAGACCATCCGCCTTTTCACGCTTTTCCAGCGGGCGTTCGCGCGGATCCTGCACGGTTAGACCGGCCACAATCACCATGACTTCACGGGTCACGTTGGCTTCGCGTGATTCCAGCAGCATGCGCGCAAAACGAGGTTCAATCGGCAGCCTGGCCAAGGCCTTCCCGGTTTTGGTCAGCCTGGGGTTGCTCGGGTCGCTGATTGCGCCAAGCTCACGGAGCAGTCCTAGACCGTCCTTAACGCCACGCGAATCCGGCGGCTGGATAAACGGGAAGCGGGTGATGTCGCCAAGGCCCAGGGCCGCGGCCTGCAGGATGACACTGGCAAGGTTGGTTCGCAGAATCTCGGGGTCGGTGAACTCCGGCCTAGAACCAAAATCGTCCTCGCTGTAAAGGCGGATGGCAATGCCGTCGCTGGTTCGGCCACAGCGGCCGGAGCGCTGGTTGGCGCTGGCCTGGCTGATTGCCTCAATCGGCAGGCGCTGCACCTTGGCGCGCGGGCTGTATCGACTGATGCGTGCGGTTCCGGTGTCCACCACGTATTTGATGCCGGGGACGGTCAGCGAGGTCTCGGCAACGTTGGTTGCCAGAATCACGCGGCGGCGAACCCCAACCATCTTGCTGGGCTCGAAGACTCGGTGCTGGTCGGCTGCGGAAAGTCGGCCGTAAAGCGGCAGGACCTCGGTGCCCTTGGCAAGCGTGCCGGCTGTAATCGACCCCTCGATTGC
>Ga0228699_1001047_pt1 | contig 16064 bp, 17 predicted proteins | sample McNCre217_Aug_MG_FD_178016 | JGI IMG/M metagenome (GOLD analysis project Ga0228699, IMG submission 178016) | Freshwater microbial communities from McNutts Creek, Athens, Georgia, United States - 2-17_Aug_MG | ecosystem: Environmental > Aquatic > Freshwater > Creek | place: USA: Georgia...
CACACCATGTCGATGCCCATTTTGTCGGCGACGGGGCCGAGCATGGGCAAGATGATGAAGGCGATTTCAAAGAAGTCGAGGAAGAAGGCCAAGAAGAAGATGAACACGTTCACCACAATCAAAAAGCCCACTTGACCGCCAGGCAAGCCCGACAGCAAATGCTCCACCCATTTGGCGCCGTCCACGCCTTGGAACACCATCGAGAACACGCGTGAGCCGATCAGGATGAACACCACCATGGCGGTCAGGCGCATGGTGCTGTGCATGGCTTCCCAGATCAGATCTTTGTCCAAGCGCTTGTGCATGGCCGCCAAAATCAGCGCGCCCACACAGCCCATTGCGCCGGCTTCGGTGGGCGTGGCGATGGCGGTGTTGATGCCGGGCAAGCCGCCCATGGAGCCCAACACAGCGAAGATCAAGAAGGCCGAAGGAATGATGCCGCGCAAGCATTTGCTCCACAGCGCCCAGCCGTTCAAAGTCCGGGCTTCTTTGGGCACGCCTGGCACATGATCAGGTTTGATCAAACCTAAACCGAAGGTGTAGAGCGCGAAGATGCCCACTTGCAGCATCGATGGGCCCCAAGCGCCTTTGTACATGTCGCCCACTGAGCGGCCGAGTTGGTCGGCCATCACCACCAACACCAGTGACGGTGGTACCAGTTGGGTGATGGTGCCCGAGGCAGCCAGCACGCCCGTGGCATAGCGCATGTTGTAGCCGTAGCGGATCATCACAGGCAATGAAATCAAGGCCATGGCAATCACCTGGCCTGCCACGGTACCCGTGATGGCGCCCAAGATGAAGCCCACGATGATGACCGAGTAACCCAAGCCGCCTTTGACGGGGCCGAACAGTTGGCCCATCGAGTCCAGCATGTCTTCGGCTAGGCCACACTTTTCCAGAATGGCACCCATGAAGGTGAAGAAGGGAATGGCCAGCAACAAGTCGTTGCTGAGGATGCCAAAAATATTCAACGGCAGGTTGGCCATGAAGCTAGCCGGAAACCAGTCCATGCTGATGGCGAAGAAGCCACAGGCCAAGCCCAAAAACGCGAGCGAGAACGCGACGGGGAAGCCAATCAGCATCGTCAGCACAAGGCCGCCGAACATGATGGGTGCGAAGTTTTGCATTTCCATGGTGTGGGGTCCTTATTGCACGGGCTTTTCGTAGTGCGTGTCCATTTCAAACTTGCCTTGCAAGTAAGCCACGCGCTTGATGATTTCGCTCAAGCCTTGCAGGAACATCCATGCAAAACCCAAGGGCAGCAGCAACATGGCAGGCCAGCGGATCAGCCCCCCTGCGTTGCTCGACATTTCGTTGGTTACCAGCATCTTGATGAAGAGCGGAAAGCTCAACCAGGTCAACATGGCCATCACGGGCAACAAAAACACCACCAAGCCGAATAAATCGACATACACAGGGCCTTTGTCTTTGAGCTTGCCGTACAGCAGGTCCACGCGCACATGCTCATTGAGTTTGAGCACCAAGGGGGCGCCCAACATGACGGTGGCCGCGAACAAGTACCACTGAATCTCTAACCAGCCGTTGGAGCTGATATCAAAGCCATAGCGGATGAATGCATTGCCTGCAGAGATCATGGCGGCAGCGAGCACAGTGAATGCTGCCACGTGGCCAAACTGCTCGCTGATGCGATCAACGCCTAATGCAAATTTAAGAAGTTTTGACACTGCGTGCCTCCATTTTTTTTTGCCAACCCGTGATCCTACCAACTCAGAGGCCTTTCCCTCTGGATTGGGGATGAACTTTCACCTGTGCGCTTGAAATTACTTCACATGCAAGCCCGATCCCTCATGCACTGAGCCGATGACCGCCGCTTGTTCAAACCCTGCGCTGTGGAAGATACCCAGCACCTCTTGCACGCTGTGTGGGTCGCAAGTGACCAACAAACCGCCTGAGGTTTGGGGGTCGGTCAGCAGGGCTTGATCGGCCGCTGCAAAACCTGCCGCAAGCGCAATGTCGTTGCCATAGCTCGCCCAGTTGCGTCCGGATGCACCGGTCACAAAACCTTGTTCGGCCAAGCCACGTACCCCATGAACCAAAGGTACATGCGCCCAATCGATGGTGACTTGCACATTTGCACCACGCGCCAGTTCCAGGGCATGGCCGCCCAGACCAAACCCCGTCACATCGGTCAGGGCGTGGACCCCGTCCAGCGCAGCCAATGTGATGCCAGGGCGGTTGAGTTGGGTGGTGTAGCGAATCATGGCTTGGTAGCCCGCATCACTGAGTTGCTCTTTCTTGAGCGCGGCAGACAGCACGCCCGTGCCGAGGGGCTTGCCCAATACCAGCACATCGCCGGGCTTGGCGCCGTTGTTGCGTTTGATGCGCGAGGGATGCACCAAACCGAGCACCACCAGGCCGTAAATGGGTTCGACCGAGTCAATCGTGTGGCCGCCGGCAATCGGGATACCCGCATCGCGGCACACGTCTTGACCGCCTTGCAAGATGCGTGCAATCGTGGGCAGGGGCAGCACATTGACAGGCATGCCCACAATGCCGAGTGCCATGATGGGGGTGCCGCCCATGGCGTACACATCGCTGATGGCGTTGGTCGCTGCGATGCGGCCAAAGTCGTAGGGATCGTCCACGATGGGCATGAAGAAATCGGTGGTGGCAATCAAGGCTTGGTGCTCGTTGAGTTGGTACACCGCAGCGTCGTCGGCGGTTTCAATGCCCACCAACAATTGTTCAGGCACAGCCATGCCGTGTGTGCTTTGTAAGATTTCACGTAAGACACCCGGCGCAATCTTGCAACCGCACCCACCGCCGTGTGACAGGGAGGTTAGGCGAGGGGGGGCAGATGTGGGGGACGAAATAGAAGAAGCCATGCCCCGATTATCGGCGGCAGCGCCTGGTCAAACCCTGTGATTACCCGGGCTTGAAAGAGATGCTGTTGGGTTAAGCCGTTTTTTTGGCCCGTTTGAAGGTCCACCAAGGCAGCAAGGCATTGAGCGACTGGACCTCTCCGCTGTGGTCACTGTGGTAGCCGGGCAAGGCCTGCAGGGCTTGGGCCCAGACCGTGTCTTGCAATACTTGGCGAAGGGCTTGGGTTGCGGGGCTCTCAAGCGCCGATTTCAGGCAGACCAAATGGAAGTGCTCGTGAATCAAAGGCACAAAGCCCAGGCCCTTAGATTTGGCTGTGCTCTCGATGCCTAAGCCCACATCGCAACGGCCAGAGGCAATGGCTTCGGCCAAGGCAACGTGTGAAGGTTCATCGTCTGGCCAGTTGTTCAGGTCGGCGAGGACGAGTTTTTCTTGTGCCAACAAATCGTCTAGCAAGACACGTGTGCCGGTGCCCAGGCTGCGCTGCACAAAGCGCGCGTGCGTGCGAGCGGCATCTTGCAAATTGCGCAGCTGCAACGGGTTGCCAGGTGCCACGATCAAGCCTTGGGTGCGGGTGGCAAAACCAAGCACCTTGTGCAAGCCAGGCTTGAGCAAGTCGCGGTAAGCCTGGGCTGTGTGTGAGGTAGCCAGCGGCCGTGTTTGCGTATGAAAACCTGCCAGCGTACAGCGCCCCTCGTTCAAGGCACGGATCGCGTCCACGCTGCCGCAAAAGCGGATGTCCAGATGCAGGCCCAATTCGGCAGCGTGTTCACGCAAGCGGGGCAGCGCATCGTCGTGGCTGGCGTACAGCGTGAGCACATGGGCGTGCGTGTCGAAGGCGACGGCGAATGTGCGTTCCAGGTCGGCACGCAAGGCTTCAATTTGGGGTGCCAAGCGTGCTTGCGTTTGGCGTTCAGCCCACATGAGTTTGTCGCCAAACTCGGTCAAGCGTGCCGATTGGCCTTTTTCCCACACGATCAATTCATGCCCCATCACGTCTTCCCAACGCTTGAGTTCTCCCCACACATGGCGGTACGACAAACCCAGTGCGCGTGCCGCCGCTGAGATCGAGCCGTGTTGCGCTACGGCTTGCAGTAAATCCATCAAGGGGTGACGCAGCAAGGGCATGTCAGCGCTGAGGCTGTCTGTGTGGTCGCGATGGCTCAGGGTGTAATGAAGTTTGATGCTATGCACGCGGTTACATATGGTGGGGTTTTGGGGTGGTCGCTACGATACCCCAAGCTTTCATGTCTTATGTCCTTTTTATCTGACAGCGCGCAGTCTGCGCTCCAACTCCTGTTTCAGTTCGATCCCGTCTTGTGGTCCATCGTGGGCCGCTCGCTGTGGGTGAGTGTGCTCGCCAGTGCCATCGCTTGTAGCGTGGGCATGGCTTTGGGTGCTTGGCTGGGTGTGGCGCGTTTCAAAGGGCGCGGCGTGTTGTTGACGGTGCTCAACACCTTGTTGGCGCTGCCTTCGGTGGTGGTGGGTTTGCTGGTGTACCTGTTGCTGTCGCGCACGGGCCCCTTGGGTTTTTTGGGCTGGCTGTTCAGCATCAAGGCCATGGTGTTGGCGCAAGCCGTGTTGGTGCTGCCCGTGGTCACCGCTTTGACGCGTCAGTGTGTGGAAGACGCCGAGCGTCAGCACGGCGAGCAGCTGCAGTCGCTGGGCGCTGCGCCTTGGATGCGCAGCATTTTGCTGGCCTGGGATGAGCGCTATGCCTTGCTGACCGTGGTGATTGCCGCTTTTGGCCGTGCGGTGTCGGAAGTGGGAGCCGTCATGGTGGTGGGTGGGAACATCGAAGGTTTTACCCGCGTCATGACCACCGCCATTGCACTGGAAACCAGCAAGGGCGATTTGCCTTTGGCGCTTGCTTTGGGCGCTGTGCTGTTGGGCGTGGTGCTGTGTTTGAACATGGGGATAGCGGCCTTGCGTCGCTGGCGCACACGCCAAGATGGCGCGGGTTTTGCGGTTTCGCGTGAGGTGCTGGCATGAGCGAGGTGTTGCGCTTGGAGCACGCCAGTGTGCAGTTTGGTGCGCATCAGGCCTTGCGAGAAGTGAGCTTGTCCATTCATGCGGGGGAGCGTGTGGCCTTGGTTGGCGCCAATGGCTGCGGCAAAAGCACCTTGTTGCGGGTGGCGCACGGCTTGCTGCCACTGTCGCAAGGGCAGGTGACGCGGGCCAGTGCGGTGCGACAAGCCATGGTGTTTCAACGTCCTCACATGTTGCGCACCACGGCCTTGCGTAGCGTGGCCTTAGGGGTGTGGTTGCAAGGCGTGCCATGGCGCGCTGCTCTTGATCAAGCCATGCAAGCGATTGTCCATGTCGGTTTGCAAGACTTGGCACACCGTTCAGCCCGTCATTTGTCGGGTGGGCAACAGCAGCGTTTGGCCTTGGCCCGTGCTTGGGCCTTGCAACCGCAATGTCTGATGCTGGACGAGCCGACTTCTAGCTTGGACCCGCATGCCAAACGCGAGGTCGAGCGTTTACTGCATCAATGGGTGCAAGCCTCGGAGATGACTTTGCTGTTCAGCAGCCACAACCTCGGCCAAGTCAAACGTTTGGCGACCCGTGTGATTTATTTGGAGACCGGTCGGGTGCTGGCAGATTTGCCAGTGGCAGATTTTTTTGAACAGCCCTTGGCAAACAGCCATCCAGAAGCCTATTTGTTTCTTAAAGGAGAGTTGGTATGACACGTCGTTCGTATCTTGTTGCATGGGCTCGCGTGACGGCCCTGACTTGGGCCTTGGGCATAGGAGCCGTCCAAGCGCAAGCGCCCAGCCTCGTGATGGCATCCACCACCTCGACCGAGCAATCGGGTTTGTTCTCGCACCTCTTGCCAGCTTTCAAACAAGCCAGCGGCATCGACATCAAGGTGGTGGCCTTGGGGACTGGGCAGGCCTTGGACATGGGGCGTCGAGGCGATGCCGATGTGTTGTTTGTGCATGACCAAGCAGCCGAAGAAAAATTTGTCGCCGATGGCTTTGGCGTCAAACGTTTTGCCGTGATGTACAACGACTTTGTGCTGGTTGGCCCCGCCAACGACCCGGCCAAAACACGCGGCAAAGACATCGTGGCCGCGTTGCAAAAAGTGGCCCATACCCAAGCCAACTTCATCTCACGCGGCGACAAAAGCGGCACCCATGCGGCTGAGCTGCGCTATTGGAAGTTGGCTGGTTTAGACAACAAAGGCAGTGGCTACAAAGAATGTGGCTGCGGCATGGGGCCAGCATTGAACATTGCGTCATCGACAGGCGCCTATGCCTTGACCGACCGTGGCACTTGGTTGAACTTTAAAAATCGCCAAGACCTGCAAGTGCTGGTCGAGGGAGATAACCGTTTGTTCAACCAGTACGGCGTGATGGTGGTCAATCCCGCCAAACACCCACACGTCAAAGCCGACTTGGCGCAGAAGTTTGTCGATTGGGTGGTGTCACCCGCTGGGCAAACCAGCATTGCCGCCTACAAGGTGGGCGGCGAAGTGTTGTTCTTTCCAAATGCGGGGAAATAAAGACCACGGGTCATTGCCCCAAGCGCACGACGGCAGAGGCAGGTAAGGCCAATTGTGCGTCTCGGTTGTGCGTCTCGGTTTTAACCCCGCTTGCTGGGTGACAGCTTGCGGTACAGCGTGGCGCGGCTGATGCCCAGGCGCTGCGCCGCTTCTGCCACATTGCCACGGGCTTGCTGCATGGCTCGGCGAATCAAGTCAGATTCCACCGCCTTGAGGGGGGCTGCGGCGGCAGTGGGCATAGGGTGTGACAGTGATGAAGACGCCGCTTGGGCTTGCAGCCGCAAACCTGACCACAGCGGCGCATCCATGCTGTGGCCGTGTTGGGGCAAGTCGAACAAGGTTTGCCAAGCCACGGCAAACACATCGCTGGCGTGCAGTGTTTCTTGTGTTTGCAAGCCCAGCATATGACGCGCCTGCACATTGGCACCCACGATCACGCCCTCTGCATCTAAGCCAATCAAACCATCGTTGTCGCTGCCTTGCAGGCTGCCGGGCCAGTTCAGGTGCAGCAACAAAGCAGGTTTGCAGCTGCGCAGCAAGGCGTTTTCAATGCTGCGTGCTGATTGCGCTGCCAAATGTTTGAGCTCGGGGCGCTCCGCCACATCCACCCCTGTCAGGTCGAGCATGCCCACGCACTGGCCTTGCGGGTCAAACACGGGGGCGCCTGCGCAGCTGTACACATGGGTGTTTTGAAAAAAGTGTTCACCTCGGTGCAACCAAATGGGTTGGTGCTCTGCCAGTGCTGCGCCAATCGCCGTGGTACCAACGCTGCGCTCTGACAAATCCAGCCCGAGACGTGCAATGTCTTTGGCGGCACGGTCAAGGGCATCAATCTCACCCCGTCGGTCAATCACCGTGCCTTGTGCATCCGTGAGGAGAGCGAAATAACGCGTGCCCGCAATGGCACGGCTGAGCCGGTCCAGCTCGGCGCTGGCGGCTTGCACCAGATGCTGGTTTTGCTCTTGCACGCGGCGCACTTGGGCATGGCTGACGGCGTCAAATGCGACCGACGTCTGGGGCTGATGTCCCCATGACAAACAGCGTTGCCAGGAGCGCTCGATCCAGCCCTCCACCCAAGGCGATGTCAACGCACGCCCTTCGCCAAGCACCCATTCGCGGGCTTGTGCGATGCGACTCAGTCGGTCTTTGGTGGCGCTCAAACTTTGCATGGGGCTGATTTTGTCGGGATTCTTGATGCGTGGCTGACGCTTTGTCTCAACTTGAGAAATTCTATGGAAAAACCTAGTAACTCAAGGGTTATTCCTTAGGCAGGGGTGTGCATGGGGTTCTCAAAATCCTATGCAGATACATTCATAGCCAACTGGAGACCCAGATGCAAAAAATCCTGCACATCAACCCAGACAAATGCACGGGCTGCCTGCAATGCGAAATGGCCTGTTCGTTTGAGAACTACGGCACCTTTGCCACTGCCAAGTCGCGCATTAAAGTGTTTGATTTCCACGAGACCGGCAAAAAAGTGCCCTACACCTGCACCCAATGCGATGAAGCATGGTGCTTGCATGCGTGTCCTGTGGAGGCGATCACCAAAGACAAAGTCACCGGCGCCATGGTGGTGAATGAAACCACCTGCGTGGGTTGCAAGGTCTGCACCATTGCGTGCCCCTTTGGCACCATCAACTATGTGCAAGAGACCGGCAAGGTCCAAAAGTGCGACCTGTGCGGCGGCGACCCTGCTTGCGCCTCGGCTTGTCCCACCGGCGCCATCACGTTTGTGGACGCCAACTGGAGTGGCCTCGACAAGATGAAACAGTGGGCCGACAAACTCGGCAATCAACCCTCCGCCTCTTAATCCATCGCAAGGAGAACACATCATGACTTGGGCTGGAAAAATCCTCCGCATCAACCTGACCACAGGCAGCATCAAAACCGAACCTCTCAATATGCAATGGGCCCGTGACTACGTCGGCTCACGGGGTTTGGGCTCCAAATACCTCATCAGCGAAATCGACCCCAAAGTCGATCCGCTGTCTCCTGAGAACAAACTCATTTGGGCCACCGGTCCTTTGACCGGCACCATGGCTTCCACCGGTGGCCGCTACACCGTCATCACCAAAGGTCCGCTCACAGGCGCAATTGCTTGCTCCAACTCCGGTGGCTACTTTGGCGCCGAGCTGAAGATGGCGGGCTGGGACATGGTGATTTGCGAAGGCAAGTCGCCTAAGCCGGTGTACCTCTACATCAACGATGGCACTGTCGAGTTGCGTGACGCGACAGGCCTGTGGGGCAAGAGCGTGTGGGAAACCGAAGCCGAGTTGAAGAAAACTTTGCAAGACCCGCTCACCCGTGTGTCGTCCATCGGCAAAGCCGGTGAGAACCACGTGTTGTACGCCGCCGTGGTGAACGATTTGCACCGCGCCGCAGGCCGCTCTGGCGTGGGCGCTGTAATGGGCAGCAAAAACCTCAAGGCCGTGGCTGTGCGCGGCACCTTGGGCGTGGGCAATGTGCGTGACCCCAAGGCGTTCATGCAGGTCACGGCCGAGAAGAAAAAAATCTTGGCCGACAACGCCGTGACCGGTCAAGGCTTGCCCGCCTACGGCACGCAAGTGCTGATGAACGTGATCAACGAAGTGGGGGCTTTGCCCACGCGTAACCACCGCGATGTGCAGTTCGAAGGCGCCAAAGACATTTCGGCCGAAGCCATGGCCACCCCACGTGAGACCGATGGCAAGAAGCACCTGGTGACCAACCAAGCCTGCTTTGGTTGCACCATCGCCTGCGGCCGCATCAGCAAGATGGACGAAACCCACTTCACCGTGCAAAACAAACCCCAGTACTGGGGTGCCTCCGGTGGCTTGGAGTACGAAGCTGCATGGGCTTTGGGCGCCGCCAACGGCGTGAACGATTTGGAAGCCCTGCAATACGCCAACTTGCTGTGCAACGAAGAAGGCATTGACCCCATCAGCTTTGGTGCCACCGTCGGCGCGGTGATGGAGTTGTATGAAATGGGCGTTTTGACCAAAGAGCAACTCGGCATTGATGCCAAGTTTGGCTCGGCCCAAGCGCTGGCCTTTTTTGCTGAAGAAACGGTCAATGGCCGTGGCTTTGGTGTTGAAATTGGCCAAGGCTCCAAGCGTTTGACCGAGAAATACGGCCACCCCGACTTGAGCATGAGCGTCAAGGGCCAAGAGTTCCCTGCCTACGACGGCCGCTCCATCCAAGGCATTGGCTTGGCTTATGCCACATCGAACCGCGGTGCTTGCCATTTGCGCGGCTACACCATTGCGTCTGAAGTCTTGGGGATTCCCGTCAAGACCGATCCGCTGGAACACGAAGGCAAACCCGAATTGGTCAAAGCCTTCCAAGACGCCACGGCTGCGTTTGACTCGTCGGGTCTGTGCATCTTCACCACCTTCGCTTGGGGTTTGGCCGACTTGGCGCCGCAAATGCAAGCCGCTTGCAACGAGGACTACACCACCGAAGAGCTGGAAAAAATTGGCGAGCGCATCTGGAACATGGAGCGCGAGTTCAACAACGCCGCAGGCTTCACCGCCAAAGACGACAGCTTGCCCAAGCGCTTATTGACCGAAGCTGCCAAAACGGGTCCTGCCAAAGGCAAGGTCAGCATGTTGCCCACGATGTTGCCCAAGTACTACGACGTGCGCGGCTGGGACAAAGAAGGTCGTCCAACGGCTGAGACCAAAAAACGCCTCGGCCTCTGAGCTTGACCACCATGACCCATCACGTCATTCTTGGCGCCGGCCCGGCTGGCGTGATCGCTGCAGAAACCATCCGCAAACACGCGCCTCACGACCGCATCACCCTGGTGGGTGATGAGGCTGAGCCGCCGTATTCGCGCATGGCGATTCCCTATTTGCTCATTGGCAACATCGACGAGCGCGGCACCTACCTGCGTAAAAACGCGGCGCACTTTGACCAGCTCCAAGTGACGCAAGTGCGTGCCCGTGCCACGTCGGTGAATACCAAAGCCAAACAGGTGCAGCTTGACAACGGCGAGGTGCTGGCGTTTGACAAACTCTTGATTGCCACTGGCTCACGCCCTGTGCGTTTGCCAATTCCCGGCATCGACAGCCCGCAAGTGCATCCTTGCTGGACCTTGGAGGACGCCCGCGCCATCATGGCCTTGGCCAAACCGGGTGCGCGCGTGATTCAAATGGGTGCAGGCTTTATTGGCTGCATCATCATGGAAGCACTGGCCGCACGCGGTGTGGACCTGACGGTGGTGGAAATGGGCGACCGGATGGTGCCCCGCATGATGGGCCCTGTCGCAGGCGGCATGATTCGCGACTGGTGTGAAGCCAAAGGCGTGCACGTGTTCACCGGGGCCAAGGTCGAGGCCATCGTGCCCAACGGCAGCGAATCTCCGGGCTTGTTGTCTCAGTTGGCCAAAGCGGTTGGCCTTCAAGATGCACCGACGGATGCGCCTTTGACCGTGCGTTTGTCGACGGGCGAAAAAATCCCGGCCGATTTGGTGATCAGTGCCACTGGCGTGAAGCCCTGCATTGACTTCTTGAAAGACTCTGACATCACCTGCTTGCAAGGCGTGTTGACCGACGAGCATTTGCAAACCCATGTGCCTGGCATTTATGCGGCAGGTGATTGCGCCGAAGCCTTTGACAAGGTCAGCGGCACCACCATCGTCAGCGCCATCCAACCCAACGCGGCAGAACAAGCGCGTGTGGCCGCGCTCAATATGGCGGGACAGCACGCCACGCTCAAGGGCGTGACACAAATCAACGTGTTGGACACCTTGGGCTTGATTTCGACCAGCTTTGGCAATTGGCAAGGCGTTGCGGGTGGCGACCAGGTGTCGCTCACTGGCGATGGCCGTCATTTGAGCTTGCAGTTCAAAGACGATGTTTTGGTGGGCTGCAACAGCGTGGGCTGGACCGAACACGTGGGGGTGATGCGTGGTTTGGTTGAAGGGCAGGTGCATTTGGGCGACTGGAAAGAAAAGCTCAAGCAAGACCCCACCCGGCTCATGGATGCCTACCTCGCCACCGCACAAGCGCAGGGCGCGTGGACAGGCGCAGGCGATACGCGCAGACGCTGATCGTGTCGCCTTGTCTCATGCAGATCACGTTCAAGCTTTTCGCCACCCTCACCGATTACTTGCCACCCGATGCCCGTCGCAGCAATGTGATGGGCTTGGAGGTGGCCGCAGACGCCACCATCGCCCAGATCATTGAACCGTTTGGCATGCCCGACAAATTGGTGCATTTGGTCTTGGTCAACGGGACCTTCATTCCCCCCGAAGACCGCGCGACCAAAACACTGGTCGATGGCGATGTGCTGGCCATTTGGCCACCCATTGCGGGCGGTTGAGCACTCAGCTGTGCAGTCGCATTACAGCGCTACTTTTTCACGCGAGATGGGATGCACCGAGCCCGAGTGGCTGGGTTGGTTGCCAGCCGCCATTGGCGCCCATCCATGCACGCAAACCACCAACTCGGTGGATGTGGCGATTCAAGCCGACGCGCAAACCATTGGTCGTGTGCACATCACATGGCGTGTGGGCGAACCCCGCGTGATTGCACTGGCGCGCATCCCGCGCTTGCTGGTTGATTTTGCATTCGAGGGCCTCGACGATGCCCAGCGCTACCACTTCATGCGCCGCTTTGATCTCTACATGCAGCGTGGCGGCGGTTAGCCGCATGCCTTGACGTGACTGGGGCGCGCTTATTTGACGAGCAGTGCGAACGTCTTGAGCCCTGCCACGGTCATGGCCAGTGAGCCGAACAAGTGCAAGCTTGTGGTGACCAGCGCCAAGCCGTAACGGGCTTCGCTCATCATGGTGACCACTTCGGCTGAGAAGCTGGAAAAGGTGGTGAGTGCACCCAAGAAGCCGGTGATCAGCAGCAAACGCCAAGCCGGGTCGAGTTCGGGCTGGGCGTTGAACAAGGCCACACAAAAACCGACCAAGTAGCCACCTATCAAATTTGCCGCCAGCGTGCCCCAAGGCAGCAAGACGTCATCGGTGCTCAGCCACAGGCCGAGCTGCCAGCGGGCCAAAGCCCCCACACAGGCGCCAATGCAAATGGCAAGAACGGCACTCATGGTTTTTTCCCTTCGGAGATGACGGAGGTGAAGGGATGGCCATTCACGGTCAACCCTTGCTCAGAAAACTGTTGCGCTTTGGCTTTGCCCAGACCGGAGGTGCGTGCCATCAGGTCTTGCCAATTTTGAAAAGGCGCTTGTTCGCGTGCTTTCAAGACCTTGGCGCTCAAGGCAGGCCCCATGCCTTTGAGACTGTCAAGTTCTGCCACATGGGCCTGGTTGACCTCAAGCGCCTGTGCGCTCATGGTCACCAGCGCGAAGCCCGCAGTCATCCACAAGGAGCGAAGGCGCGGCGTCATCAGCTTAAGGCGTTGAAAGATCAAGCCTTGGCCAAGGTGGCCATGTATTGGGTGACACCGGTTTGCACATCGGCAAAGACGTGGTCGCAACCGCTGGCGCGCAAGTGGGTGAGGTCGGCTTGGGTGTAGCACTGGTACTTGCCACGCAAGGCGTCAGGGAAGGGCACGTACTCAATCAAGCCTGCTTGTGCGGCACCTGCCAAGTCGAGGATGGCATCGCCTTTTTTGGCCCGCATGGCATTGACCACCGACAGCGCCACATCGTTGAAGGGCTGTGCACGACCCGTCCCTAAGTTGAAGATGCCCGACTTGTCGGGGTTGTCCAAGAACCACAGGTTCACGGCCACCACGTCGTCGATGAACACAAAGTCGCGCAGTTGGGCGCCGCTTGCGTAGCCGCCATATTCGCCAAACAGTTTGACTTTGCCTTCTGCATTGAATTGGTTGAACTGGTGAAATGCCACACTGGCCATGCGGCCCTTGTGTTGCTCGCGTGGGCCGTACACATTGAAGTAGCGAAAGCCCACCACTTGGCGCTTGAACTTCTTGAAGTTGTTGCCGCACTCACGGCGCATGCGTTGGTCAAACAGCAGCTTGGAGTAGCCGTACACATTGAGGGGCAGCTCAAACTCAGGCGTCTCGCGGAAGGTCTCGCTGCCGCCATAAGTGGCGGCTGAGGAGGCGTACAACAAACGTGTGCCCGCTTGCTGGCAGGCGTTGAACAAGCCACACGAGAGCGTGTAGTTGTTGTCCATCATGTACTTGCCGTCGCTCTCCATGGTGTCGCTGCACGCGCCTTCGTGGAACACGGCTTCGATTTTGCCGAATGCATTCTCGGCAAAGAGTTCGTAGAACACGTCTTTGTCGAGGTAGTCGGCGATCTGCAAATCAGCCAGGTTGCGAAACTGGTCACCTTGCGTCAAATCGTCGACGGCGATGATGTTGTCAATGCCTCGGACGTTCAGACCCTTGATGATGTTGCTTCCGATGAAGCCTGCGGCTCCGGTGACGACGATCTTCATGCGAACAACTCCTCATAACTGACGGTGGCCGTGCCAAATTTACCCACCACCACACCGCCTGCTTTGTTGGCCAAGGGCATGGCGTCGCGCAAGCTCAAACCGGCGGCAACCAAGGCGGCCAGCGTGGCGATGACGGTGTCGCCCGCGCCGGTGACGTCGAACACTTCACGCGCTTGGGCCGAAACATGCAATTCGCCTTGGGCATCAAACAAGGTCATGCCTTCTTCGCTGCGGGTCAGCAACAGGGCCTCGAGTTGCAGGGCTTGGCGCAGCGCATGGGCTTTTTGATTCAACTCTGCTTCGCTGTGCCATTTGCCAATGACTTGTTCCAGTTCGGCGCGGTTGGGGGTGATGCAGGTGGCGCCGCTGTAGCGCGAGTAGTCGCTGCCTTTGGGGTCGATCAACACGGCTTTGCCTGCGGCACGGGCGGCGGTGATCATTTGCGTGACATGGGCCAAGCCGCCTTTGCCGTAGTCCGAGAACAGCACGACGTGGTGACTGCTCAGGAGCTTTAGAAATTGGTCGGTTTGCGAGGCCAGCACTTCGTTTTGTGGCGTGTTCTCAAAGTCCACCCGCAACAATTGTTGCTGGCGACCGATGACGCGCAGCTTGACGGTGGTTTTGAGCTGTGCATCGCGGCCCAAATGGGGGGTGATGCCAGTTTTGGCTACCAAGTCTTCGAGCAAGTGGCTGGCATCGTCATCGCCCACCACCGACAGCAATGATGCGTGCGCGCCCAGGCTGACCACGTTGTAGGCCACGTTGGCGCAGCCGCCCAAACGGTTTTCTTCACGCGTGATGCGCACCACGGGCACGGGTGCTTCGGGGCTGATGCGGTCCACCGCGCCGTACCAATAGCGGTCGAGCATGACGTCGCCTACAACCAGCACGTGTGCCTGGCTGAGCTGCGTTGGAGAGACAGACACGAGAGAGGTCTTCATAGTTCTTCCACCCGGCGTGCGGGGTAACTGTCCCAGGCTTGGCAGCCTGGGCATTGCCAAAAGTGTTGCGTGGCCTCAAAGCCGCAGGCTGCGCAACGGTAGCGTTGCAAGGGTTTGGCCGCACGTTCCAACGCGCGTTGCACCTGCGGATGAAATTGTTCGTGCTCAAATTTTTCATTGGCAATCCACTGCGTGGCGGCCACCAACGAGGGTTCGCGCTCCAAGTGCTGGGCGTACCAGTGGCTGGTGTCGGATTCACCTTGCGCAGCATGAAGCGTGACGATGGCATTGAGCACATCGAGCGATGCGGTTTTGGTATACGCGGTTTGCAACAAGCCCAAGGCATGGTCCACGCAGTGCAGGGTTTGCGCCAAGCTGGCCAGCTTAGGCGCCAGCAAGGGCCAAGCGCTGGGCACTTGCTGTGCCAAGGCTTCCAGCGTGCTGTAGGCCTCGGGCGCGCGCTGTGTTTGTTCGTACGCATGGGCCAAGGCGATGCGTGGGCGTGCGGCCTGTGGCGCCGCCTCGATGGCTTGTTTGAGCAAGCCCACAACTGCGCTGGCGTTGTGGACCAGGTCCAGCGCCTGCGCTTGTTCGCACAAGTAATGGGCTTGACGGCCTTGGAAGCTGCCTTGTCCTGCATCGCTGAGTTTTTGGGCGATGGCCGAGGCTTTGGCCCAATCGCGTGAGCGTTCGTAAATGCTCAGCAAGGCGAGGTGGGCTTGGGTTTGGTGGGCTGTGCCTTCGAGTTTGTTCAGCGCATCTTCGGCGCGATCCAATAAACCGGCCTTGAGGTAGTCCAGGGCCAGCGCGTGTTGTGCGCGGTCACGGTCGGCTTGGCTCAAGTCGCCGCGTGACAGCAGGTGTTGGTGCACCCGCACCGCACGCTCGTACTCGCCACGGCGGCGGAACAAATTGCCCAGGGCAAAGTGCAGCTCCGAGGTGTCGGGGTCGTGCTGCACGGCCTCAATGAAGGCGTCAATCGCTTGGTCTTGCTGCTCGTTGAGCAGATGGTTCAAGCCCTTGAAATAGGCCTTGGGAGTTTGGCGGTTTTCCAGTCGCAGCTGGCGCAAATCCATGCGCGAGGCCAACCACCCCAAGCCAAAGGCGAGGGGCAGGCCTAACAAGATCCAACTGAGATCAAATTCCATGGGGTGTATCTGCAGTGCTTGTGGTGTGAGTGTCTGTGGTCACGCCGCTGGGCGCGGTGTCGGGTTGCACTTGCTTGGCCAAACGGCGGTGTTTCCACCAGCGCGGCACCATGCCGAGCACGCCAACGGCGACACCCAACACAAACGCGACCAACACAATCAACACCAGTGGCGCATGCCAAGCGGTGCCAAAAAAGAAATGGACAACGGCTTCGTGCTGGTTATTCAGCGCAAAGGCGAACAGGGTAAAAAAAATGGCTGCTTTCAGT
>Ga0228699_1001053_pt1 | contig 15998 bp, 15 predicted proteins | sample McNCre217_Aug_MG_FD_178016 | JGI IMG/M metagenome (GOLD analysis project Ga0228699, IMG submission 178016) | Freshwater microbial communities from McNutts Creek, Athens, Georgia, United States - 2-17_Aug_MG | ecosystem: Environmental > Aquatic > Freshwater > Creek | place: USA: Georgia...
CGGTCGCGGCGCACGGCGTCTTTGCGCGTGGCTTCGGCGTGCTCGGCCTGGCGGCGGCGCTCTTCGTCGGCGGCACGCTCTTCGGCGTTCTTGCGCGGCGGCACCACGGTTTTTTGCGAGCCATCGCGGTTGAGCACGCGCTGCTCGCGGTCGAGGCACTCGGCGATCGGGCGGTCAGAGGTCAGGCGCTTGCCGCTGGCGTCGGTGCACGAGTAGATGCCGGCGGCCTGCGCGCCCGCCATGGGCAGCACCAGCCCCCAGGGCAGCAGGGCCGCGCCCACCCACCATGCACCCACAGCCCGACCCATGGGGGTCAGGCGGCGGTCAGGGCGGTGGCGCGGCAGCATGGTGTGGCGAAGGCAGACGGCGGACGGCTGTGGCTGAGCGCGGCTCAAACGCCGTAGCGGTCGCGATAGGCCTGCACAGCGGGCAGGAAGGCGCTCAGCGACGGATCGGCCTGCTCGCCCAGATACTGCAGCAAGTCGCGCAGCGAGGCGATGGCAACAACGGGCAAACCGTAGGTTTGTTCCACCTGTTGCACGGCGCTTTCTGCCGCGTCCACGCCGTTGGCGGTGGCCTTTTCCTGGCGATCCAGGGCGATGGCCACGCCGCAGGGGGTGGCGCCCGCCTGCGTGATCATGTTGATCGACTCGCGCACGGAGGTGCCCGCCGAGATCACGTCGTCGATGATGAGCACGCGACCCTGCACCGGCGCGCCCACCAGGGTGCCGCCTTCGCCGTGGTCTTTGGCCTCTTTGCGGTTGTAGGCAAAGGGCTTGTTGTGGCCCAGGCGGGCCAGCTCGATGGACACGGCGGCAGCCAAGGTGATGCCTTTGTAGGCCGGGCCGAACAGCATGTCGAACTGCAGGCCCGAATCGATCAGGCGGCGTGCATAGAATTCGGCCAGGCGGCCCAGCTTGGCGCCGTCATCGAACAGACCGGCGTTGAAAAAATAGGGCGACAGGCGCCCCGCCTTGGTCTTGAATTCACCAAAGCGCAGCACCTGCGATTGCACCGCGAAGGCCACGAACGACTGGGCCAAGGGGTTGACGTCTGGGGTGGTGCTCATGAAAGTCTGATCTCGTGTTTCGACTGGTATCTCTCAACCTCAACGGCATCCGCTCGGCGGTCACCAAAGGGCTCGTGCCCTGGGCTGAATCCATGGCTGCGGATTGTATGGGCGTGCAGGAGCTCAAGGCTCAAGCGGCCGACATGACCGAAGCCATGTCCACCATCGGGGGGATGGCCGGCCACTTCCACCACGCGGAAAAGAAAGGCTACTCCGGGGTGGGCCTCTACAGCAAGGCCCAGCCGTCGGACGTGATCATCGGACTGGGCAAGTCGGACACCACGGGCGAGTTCGACGCCGAAGGCCGCTACGTCGAGATGCGCTTCGACAAGGCGGGGCAGAAGCTGTCGATCATCAGCTGTTACTTCCCCAGTGGCTCCAGCGGCGACGAGCGCCAGGCCGCCAAGTACCGCTTCCTGGCGGCGATGCAGCCGCACCTGGCCCGGCTGCGCCAAGAGCGCGAGTTCATCCTGATCGGCGACGTGAACATCGCCCACAAGGAGGCCGACCTGAAAAACTGGAAAGGCAACCTGAAGAACTCGGGTTTCTTGCCCGAAGAGCGCGCCTGGATGACGCAGTTGCTCGACCCGGCGGGCGACACCAGCTTGGTGGATGTGTACCGCCGCCTGCACCCCGACACGCTCGACGAGTGCTACACGTGGTGGAGCAACCGGGGCCAGGCCCGCGCCAAGAACGTGGGGTGGCGCATCGACTACCACCTGGCCACCCCCGCGCTGGCCGAGACCGCCCGCGCCGCCAGCGTCTACAAAGACAGCTGGTTCAGCGACCACGCGCCGCTCACGATCGATTACGACCTGAGCCTGTGAGCGCCCCATGGGCCGTTCGGCTCATGGCGAGCGGCCATTCGCAAGCAGATGCAACTGTGGCCCCCGCATCCGGGTGCGTTTCAGCCCCCGAGCGCCTTGGGATAAGGCCTTGATTGCCTGGCGTGGGTCGCCGAACATGGTGGCCATCTGCTCCCGCCCAATCGGAGGACTGCATGGCCGCCACCCCCACCCCGATGACCGACGTCATGGCCACCGTGATCGAAGTCTTGCCCGGCTTTGGCCTGGCCTGGTTGCGCGACGAGGCCTCGCGCGAATGGGCGGTCACCCGCAGCACCATGGGCATCGCCTTCGACACGCTGACCCAAGGGGCGCGCGTGCAGCTGCATGTGGTGTCGGTGGACGGCTGCCAGTTTGCCGACAGCGGCTTCTGAGCCTGGCGCCATCGGCACAGACGGGGATTCATGGAGCTTTACACGCCGCGGCGGCCCATGCCGTCGCCACGCGGGGCCTGCCGCGCGTTGAAAGGCCATGGACACCCACACACCTCGCCCCGACGCACGCGGCCCTGGGGCCCCGCTGAGCCTGCTGAGCTGGCGCCGCCGGCTGCTGCTGGCCGCCGCACTGGGCGCGCCCGTGCTGACGGGCTGCGTGGTGGCACCGGTGGAGCCCCGCCCGGTGAGCTACAGCGAGCCGTATTACGTGAACACGGCGCCACCACCCGCGCAGTACGAGCAGGTGGGCCCGCCGCCAGCCGTGGGCTACGTGTGGATCGGCGGCTACTGGGCGTGGCAGTTCAGCCGCTATGTGTGGATCGGCGGGCACTGGGAAGCCCCGCGCGCAGGGCACCACTGGCAGCCGCACGCGTGGTACCGGGGTGACCGGGGCTGGTACCCGCGCTATGGCCGGTGGGAGCGCCGCTGACCGTCGTCGCTGAACGCCGCAGACGCCCCCTGGCTTTGCCGCCTCAGAGCAGGCGCACCGTCACCTGCGTCTGGTTGAGCTGCTGGTAGGCGATCTCACCGAAGGTGAACGGGCCCTTGGGGCCACCGATCTGCTTGCCGTGCAGCTCGCCGAACGCGTAGTTCAGGATGCAGTTGCACGAGAAGGCCACGCCATCGACCGACTGGTGGGCTTCACGCTCGCGGAACGCCGCGGCATAGTCGGGAAGGTCTTTGGCGAAGCGGTAGTCCACGCCCGGGAAGACCGGCGCATACAGGTCGACGTGGTCGGCGTGCACGGTCTGCAACGAGGCGTTGATGCTGGCCCCCGCGAAGTCGCCCACCAAAGGCAGCCGACCGTGCGCCAGGCCGCGCTGATGCACATAGGCCGACAAGCTGGCCGGCTCGCCATTGATGGTGCAGGCGTCCACGGTGAAGGCGGTTTGGTCGAAACGGATCACATCGCCCGACTCGGGCTCGAACAGGTTGAGGATGTCGACCTGCACCAGGCGCTCAGGGGGCAGCGCCAAGTACAGCACCGCGCCCCGGTCTTCGTAGAACTCGCCGGTGCGGCCATCGATCACCACGGGCGTCTTCTTGCCGATGTCATCGAGGTGCACGCCCGCGATCCAGCCCACCGTGGGCTTGAGGAAGGCATCTTTGAAGTTGGGCGCTTCGGCCGCGAAGCGGCGGTGCACCGAGCTGCCACAGGGCAGGATCAACAGCGACAGCCCGTTGTCGGGCGCACGCTCGGTGACCAGGTGGATGTCGGCGGTGGCGTAGGTGGCCACACTGATCTGACCGAGGTCTGAGAGGTCGGTGACGAAGACCTGGTCGGCGTTGGCGACCATGCCGCCCTCGTCGCCCATGAAATAGGGGATGGAGCCGCCCACCCACTCGCCCTTGGGCAGCTGCATCAGCGCCTCAACGGTGCCGGCGATGCTCAGCCGCCGGCCATCCCGGATCTTCTGCGCAGCCTGTTGGACGGAAGTCATCTTGTGCATGGGGTGCTCCTGTCAGAGACGGGCAAGTTGGGCCACTTCCTGAGGCAGCACCTTTTGCCACTTGGCAAAAAAGGCCTGGATCTCGGCGACCTTGACGTTGACGGGTTCAGCGCTGCGCTCCATGCGCTTCATCATCAGCTGGGTGCCCAGGTGCTGGGTCCTGAGCTTGGCCAGACCACCCGTGGCCAGCCGCTGCCAGCAGGGGTCGGTGTGGGGAGGCAGGTCCATGAGTGGTCCTCGCGTCTGTTCTTCGGCGCCGAACACCTTACGGCTTTGCCGCAAGCTTGTGGTGCCCGCACCCACTCAAGAACGCCGCATCAGTGCGGAATCACCGGATCCTGCGGCCTGCCCCCACCGCCCCATGGCCCAACCCAAGGGCGCAGCCAGCGCCAGCCCGGCCGTCACGCACAGCAGCCAGGCCTGCGGCGGCAAGGCCACCCACCCCAGCCAGCCCGCCACCGTGGGCTGGGCCGTGAACAACGCCAAGGCCCCCACGGTGACGCCCAGGATCCAGCGTGTGACCACGGGCAGCGGTCGCGAACCGGCCCCCGCCGTGAGCGCCAGACGCCGCGACGACAGGATCAGCCCGGCATTGGCCGCCACCAGCAGCGTGAAGGCGCCCACGCCGGCCACGGCCTGCCAGGCCGGCTGGGCCAGCGCCCACAGGTAGCCGCCCATCACCAGGGCCGACACCGCCGCGCCCTGCGCCAGCGACCACAGCAACGCGCGACGCGGCAGCACCGACTCGCTGCGGGCTCGGGGCGGGCGCTGCATGGCCCCGGGGTCGGCTGGCTCGGCCTCGAAGGCCAGCGAGCAGGCGGGGTCGATCACCAGCTCCAGGAAGGCAATGTGCAAGGGCGTGAGCACCAGCGGCAGCCCCATGAGCACGGGCAGCAGGGCCAGCACCACGATGGGCAGGTGCACGGCGATGGTGTAGACGAGCGCGCGGCGCAGGTTGTCGAAGGTGCGGCGGCCTACGGCCACGGCCTTGACCAGCGCCGAGAAATCATCGTGCATGAGCACCAGGGCCGCGGCCTCGCGGGCCACGTCGCTGCCGCGCTGGCCCATGGCCACGCCCACGTGGGCCGCTTGGAGGGCGGGCGCATCGTTGACGCCGTCGCCCGTCATGGCGATCACCTCGCCATCGGCCTGCAGCGCGGCCACCAGGTCGAGCTTTTGCTGCGGCTTCATGCGGGCGAAGACGCTGACGTCGCGCACCCGCTCGGCCCGCGCCGAGGGCGACAGCGCCGCGAGCGCATCGCCGGTGAGCACCGCGCGGGCATCCAGCCCGGCCTGTTGGGCCAGGGCCTGCGCCGTGCGCGGGTGGTCGCCCGTCACCATCATCACGCGGATGCCCGCCTCGCGACAGCGCGCCACCGCCGCCGCCACGGTGGGGCGCAGGGGATCGATCAGGCCAATGAGGCCCACCCAGGTGAAGGCAAACGCTGTCTGGTGCGCAGGCCAGGGCGCGCCCTGAGGGTGCTGCGCCTGGGCCACGCCCAGCACGCGCATGCCCTGATCGGCCAAGGCATCGGCCGCCTGACGCACCTGCGCCAGGGCCTCGTCCGTGAGGCCGCACAACTGCGCCACGGCCTCGGGGGCGCCCTTGGTGGCCACCCGTTGTGGCCCGCCATCGGCGGTGCGCCACACATGGCTCATGGCCAGCAGATCGGGCGACAACTCGTACTCGCGCACCAACTGGGCGCCCACCGGCGGGCGCCCTCCAGCGGGCAGCACCTCGGCAGCCAAGCCCAGGATGGCCTGCTCCATGGGATCGTGCGGATCGACCTCGCAAGCCCAGGCGGCCCACATCAGCGCGGCCTGCGCGTCAACCGGCCAGGGCGGCTCGGCATCGGACTCGCCCGGGGCATGGGCCTCGCGCCGAACCCGCACCTCGGCACGGGGCGTGACCACCGCCTGCACACGCATGCGGTTTTCGGTGAGGGTGCCCGTCTTGTCAGACGCCAGCACGGTGATCTGGCCCAGGGTCTCGATGGCTTCGAGCCGGCGCACCAGCACCTGGTGGCCAGCCAGCCGCCGCGCCGCCATCGCCAGGAACACGATCATGATCACCGGGAACTCTTGCGGCAACACGCTCATGGCCAGGGTGATGCCGGCCAGCACAGCCTGCAGCCAGGTGCCATGCCACCACCAGAACACGATCACCAACACGCCGCACAAGGCCAGGCCGATGGTGAGCAGCACCCGGGTGAGTCGGGTGACGTCGTCGCGCAGCGGCGAGCGGGCGGCTTCGACCTCGGCCAGCGTGGCGCCAATGCGGCCATAGGCCGTGGCCGCGCCGGTGGCGGTGACCTGCACCTCGCCCTGGCCTTGCACGACCAGCGTGCCCGCGTGCACGGTGTCGCCCGGGGCCTTGAACACCGTGGCCGACTCACCCGTGAGCAAGGACTCGTCGCACGACAGCTCGTGCGCCTCGGTCACCGTGCCATCGGCGGCCACGCGGCCGCCCTCGCTGAGCAGCAACCGGTCACCCACCACCACCTCGCTGCTGGCGATGCGCAGCACCTGGCCGCCCCGGCGCACCCTGGCCTGGGGCTGGGCGAGGTCGCGCAGGGCTTCGAGCGCCTGATCGGTGCGGCGCTCTTGCAGCACCGTGATGGCCATGATGATGACCACGAAACCCAGCAGGGCCACGGCCTCGTGGGCATCGCCCAGCACGGCGTACAGGCTGGCAGCCACCAGCAGCAGCGCGAACATGGGCTCACGCACCACCTCGGCCAGGGTGTGCCACCAGCGGTGCGGTGCGGCCGCGGTCAGGGTGTTGGGGCCGCTGTCGCGCAGGCGTTGGGCGGCCTGCTCGGGGCTCAAGCCATCGGCATCGCCATCAGGGGGGACACCGCTGTTCATGGCGCGGTGGCGTCGAAGGCCGTGCCCACGGCGGTGAACTGCCCGCCGCCCAGGTAGTGCAGCGTGTGCAGGTCGGTGTTGTCGTCGCGGAACGACCAGCGGCCGTGCGCGAACACACGCGGATCGGCCGCCGCCGACACCACCTCGACGAAGCAGGTGTCGTACGCCGCCTGGGTGTGCGACTCGGGGATGAGGCGACACTCCAGCCACGCGGCCACACCCTGCTCCAGCACGGGCAAGCCCAGCACCGGGCCCACCAGGGGCTGCAGGCCGTGGGCGGCGAACTTGTCTTCATCGCGGCCACTGACCTGCCCCACCGCCAGCACCAGTGGCGCCAGTACGCGCCCCGGCACGATCACCGCGAGCTGGCCGCTGGCCATCAGCAACTGGTGGGTGTGGGTGTGCTTGTCGATGACGATGGCCAGGCGCGGCGGCGAGAACTCGACCGGCATCGACCAGGCGGCCGCCATGATGTTGCGCTGGCCCGCGTGGGCCGAGCTGACCATGACCGTGGGGCCATGGTTGATGAGGCGGCTGGCGTGGGCCAGGTCAACGGGCGCGAAGGCAGCAGCAGTCATGCGCGCCATCTTGCCGCAAGTGCTGCGATCAGAGGCTGATCTGCCGCAGCTGCCTTGCACACGGTGAGCGCACACCCCGAGCGCGTGGCTCGACAGCGCCGCCGGCCTTCGGTTAGCATGGCCCTGGGCCGCGCCACATTGCGCGGTCACGTCGCTCGGACGGTTCCGGGCGCTCACGTGAAAGACCACCCCATGTCCTCTCCAACGGGCAAGCGCCGCTTTGCGCGCATCGATCGCCTTCCCCCCTACGTCTTCAACATCACGGCCGAGCTCAAGCTGGCCGCGCGCCGCCGGGGCGAAGACATCATCGACATGAGCATGGGCAACCCCGATGGGGCCACGCCACCGCACATCGTCGCCAAGCTCACCGAAGTGGCCCAGCGGCCCGACACCCACGGCTACTCGGCCTCCAAGGGCATCCCGCGCCTGCGCCGCGCCATCTCGCACTGGTACCACGATCGCTACGGGGTCGAGATCGACGCCGACAAAGAGGCCATCGTCACCATCGGCTCGAAAGAGGGCCTGGCCCACCTGATGCTGGCCACGCTGGACCGGGGCGACACGGTGCTGGTGCCTGACCCGTCGTACCCCATCCACATCTATGGCGCGGTGATCGCGGGGGCCGACATCCGCTCGGTGCCCATCGTGCCGGGCGTGGACTTCTTTGCCGAGCTGGAAAAGGCCATCCGGGGCAGCTACCCCAAGCCCAAGATGATGATCCTGGGCTTTCCCAGCAACCCCACGGCGCAGTGCGTGGAGCTCGATTTCTTCGAGCGCGTGATCGCGCTGGCCAAGAAGCACGACATCTTCGTGGTGCACGACCTGGCCTATGCCGACATCGTGTTCGACGGCTGGAAAGCCCCGTCGATCATGCAGGTGCCGGGCGCCAAGGACATCGCGGTCGAGTTCTTCACGCTCAGCAAGAGCTACAACATGGCCGGCTGGCGCATCGGCTTCATGGTGGGCAACCCCGACTTGGTGGCCGCACTCGCCCGCATCAAGAGCTACCACGACTACGGCACCTTCACGCCGCTGCAGGTGGCCGCGATCGCCGCGCTGGAGGGCGATCAGCAGTGCGTGAAAGACATCGCCACGCAATACCAAAAGCGCCGCGACGTGCTGGTCAAGGGCCTGCACGAAGCGGGCTGGATGGTGGAGAAGCCCAAGGCCTCGATGTACATCTGGGCCAAGATCCCCGAGCACTACCAGCACCTCGGCTCGATCGAGTTTGCCCGACAGATGCTGGAGAAGGCCAAGGTGTGCGTGTCGCCCGGCATCGGCTTTGGCGACCACGGCGATGACCACGTGCGCTTTGCCCTGATCGAGAACGAGGCCCGCATCCGCCAGGCCATCCGGGGCATCAAGGCCATGTTCAAGGCCGATGGCGTGACCGAGGCGAGCGGCGCGTGATCACCGACCCAGCCTTCTACGCGGTGGCCGTGCCCGCTGTGCTGCTGATGGGCTTGAGCAAGAGCGGCTTCGCCAGTGGTTTCGGCTCGCTGGCCACGCCGCTGATGGCGCTGGCCATCCCCGTGCCGCAGGCAGCGGCCGTGATGCTGCCGCTGTTGCTGGTGATGGACGTGGTGGGCGTGCAGGCCTTGTGGCGCGCCGCCGACCGCAGCCTGCTCAAGCTGCTGTTGCCGGCCGGCTTGCTGGGCACGGTGATCGGCACGCTGGTGTTCGGCCTGCTGTCACGCCAGGCGGTCTCGGGCGTGGTGGGCGGGCTCACGCTGCTCTTCCTGCTGCAGCGCCTGTGCCTGCCGCCTCGGGCCGATGGGCAGCCGCCCTCGCGGGGCCTGGGCCGTGTGCTGGGCGTGGCGGCGGGCTTCACCAGCTTCGTGGTCCACGCGGGTGGGCCGCCCATCAACGCCTACCTCTTGCCCCTGCGCCTGAAGCCCGTGGTGTACACGGCCACCATGGCCATCTTGTTTGCGGCGCTCAACCTCTCGAAGTGGGTGCCGTATGCCTGGCTGGGGCTGATCAACCTCGATCAACTCAGCACGGCGCTGGTGCTGGCCCCGCTGGCGCCGGTGGGCGTGTGGGGCGGGATCTGGCTGTCCAAGCGCATCCAGCCCACTTGGTTTTACCGCATCGCCTACACGGGCATGGCTTGCACGGCCACCAAGCTGATCTGGGACAGCTGGCACTGAGTCGCCGTGGATCAAGATTGACAAGCGGGCGACGAATGCCCGCTCATGGATTTGATCTGCGCCAAATCCACAAGCGGCGCGCGGGCCCACCATGATTCACCTCCAGAACAAACAAGGTGAACCCATGCTCCATCCCCAGCAATCCCATGTGTGGCTCGTCGGCGGCGGCATCGCGTCGATGTCGGCGGCGGCCTTCCTGATCCGTGACGCGGGCATGAAGGGCGAGCAGATCCACATCCTTGAGGAGCTGGACATCGCCGGCGGCTGCCTGGACGGCGGCCCGGCCCCCACAGCGGGCGCCTGGGTCACGCGCGGTGGCCGCATGCTGTGCGAAGAGGTCTACCAGTGCCTGTGGAACCTGCTGGACAGCATCCCCGCAGCGCCCGACACGGAGCGCTCTGTCTACCAAGACATCGTCGACTTCAACGCCAGCCACAAGACCGATGCGCACGCGCGCCTGATCGGCGACGGCGCCGAGATCCTCGATGCCAAGCACTACGGCCTGAACACCCAAGACCGCTTGGAGCTCACCCGCCTGTTGGCGATGCCCGAACGCGTGCTGGGCGCGCGCCGCATCGACGAGCTGTTTTCGCCGCACTTCTTCGAGACGAATTTCTGGCAGATGTGGCGCACCACCTTTGCCTTCCAGAACTGGCACAGCGCCATCGAGCTCAAGCGCTACTTCCTGCGCTTCATTCAAGAGTTTCCGCGCATGCACAGCCTGGCTGGGGTGCGCCGCACGCCGTACAACCAGTACGACTCGATCGCCGTGCCGCTGCAGCGCTGGCTGCTCAACCAGGGCGTGGACGTGCGCTTTGGCCACCGCGTGACCGACATCGACTTCGAGCAAAGCAACCCAGCCCAGCGCCGCGCCACGGCCTTGAGCGTGCGCACGCCCAAGGGCTTCGAGCGCATCACCCTGGGTGCACAAGACGCCTGCATGGTGACACTCGGCTCGATCACCGCCGACGCCACCTACGGCGGCAACACCACCGTGCCCGACCTCATCCGCGACCGCAAGGATGGCGCCTGGGCGCTGTGGGAAACGATCGCGCACAAGGCCGATGACTTCGGCCGCCCGCACACCTTCTTCAACGTCGACGACAACAAGTGGGAGTCGTTCACGCTGACGATGCACGGCCGCACGCTGCTCGATCGCCTGATCGCCTACAGCGGTAACCAGCCGGGCACGGGCGCGCTGATGACGTTCGTGAAGTCGAACTGGCTGATGTCGCTGGTGGTGCCCTACCAGCCGCACTTCCCCAACATGCCGGCCGACACCTACACGGCCTGGGGCTACGGCCTGTTCATCGACCGCCCGGGCGACCACGTGCGCAAGCCCATGGCGCACTGCACCGGGCAAGACATCCTGGCCGAGTTGCTGCACCACCTGCGCTTCGACGACATCGCCGAAGCCGCGCACCGCACCACCGACGTGACGACCGTGATGCTGCCCTATGGCTCGGCCATGTTCGCGCCGCGCCAGGTGAGCGACCGCCCGCTGGTGATCCCGCAGGGCGCGCAGAACTTCGCCTTCCTGGGCCAGCACGTCGAGATGCCCGAAGACACGGTCTACACCGTCGAGTACTCGGTGCACGGCGCCATGCACGCGGTCTACCAGCTGTTTGGCGTGGACAAGCCCATCCCGCCGATCTACCACGGCCTGATGGACCCCAAGGTGGACCTGCAAGCCGTGCTGGCGGCCTTCAGCTGATCGTCAAGGCGCCGCCTGCAGGTGCGCCTCAGGCAAGGTGAACAGCCCGCCCGCGTGGTACTGCTGCGGCAGTTGCGTGGGCGAGCTGATCTGGTAGGCCGGCTTGACCACCAGCTTGCGCAGGCCCTGCAGGGTCTTGAGCGGGGCCTCGGTGGACACGGCATTGGCCAGCCAGGCGGGCACCAGGCCGCCCAGGTCGATCTGGGTCTGGAACTCGACGCGGGTCCAGCGCCCGGGCAGCGGCGTGAGCGTGAAGGTGTTCTTCAACAAAGGGATGCGGACACAGCAGCCCTGCTCGGGCCAGCCGGCCACCTCGCGGCTTTCCACGAGGATGCGGCCATCGGCCTGCTGGCGCACGGTGGTGCGGATCAGCACGTCGCGGTCGTCGGCCGGCCACACGCCCTTGAAGCGCAGGTAGGCCTGATCGGCGGGCGTGCCCTCGGGGTGCGCCGACTGCTTGCCCTGGAACACCCAGGCCGCCAGGCTGTCGGTGTCGGCCAGCAGCGCCAGCACGGCCCAGGCGCTGACAGGCACCTCGGTCTGGCCCTTGAAGGCCTTCACCGCCATGCCCTCGATGGGGCGCGCCCAGGTGCTGATGTCGTCGCGCGACTGCGCCTGGCGCATGGGTGACCATTCAACCGGGCCGGCCGCCATGGCCCCCACCCAGCCAGCCACCAGGGCCGCCGCGATCACGCGCCTCATCCAACGCTTCATGTCCAACCCCTTCGGGGGCTGACGGCCCCCACAGGCCCTCAGGCTAAGGCCGCCCGGGTGGGCCAACTTTGCGAAGGCGCAGCCCCGGCCGCATCCCCCCAAAACACAGGGGCGATTGCACGCTCAACTGCACACCCGCGCGCCCGGCTGCCCCGAGGCTGTTGCGAGCGGGTCGCATCTCGTGGCTAAGATCCCCCATCGGTGGTAATTTCCTCACAGAACATCAATCAGGTGCAGCAGGTGGCAGGACAGGGAGCCGGCACAGGCGACGTGGCGCCAGCACAGGTGGAAGCCGTGCTGATGGCCGGCTTTGGCTGGCTGCGCTTTCCTGCGCCCCTGGAGCGGGCCTTCCTGACCGAGCGCGCCGACAGCCGCACCGTGCGCCTGATCCTGGCGGGCCTGTTCGGCATGCTGGCGTTCTCGATGATCCTGGCGGCCGATTACCTGATCTCACCGGGGCTGCTGCCGCTGTCGGCCGCCTTGCGGGTGGGCGTGTTCGGTGGCACCACCGCCATCGGCCTGGTGCTGCTGCACCGCCTCGGCCTGCCCGCGCTCAACGAGTGGGCCGTGGTGGGCATCACGGTGCTGGCGGGCACGCTGGTGCTGATCATGGGCGTGCTGGGGCCGCCCGAGCTGGCGTTTGAGCGCATCGTTGAGCTCACGCTGGTGGTGGCCTACGCCACAGTGTTTGCGCGCTTTTGGCCCATGCTCACGCTCAGCCTGTGCATGGTGGGCCTGCACAGCTTTGCGCTGTGGAGCGCCCCCGAGGGCTTTGACGTGCTCAAGCCCGGCCTCACGCTGATGCTGGTGGCCACCATCGTGTTCGGCCTCTACACCACCTACACCCGCGAGCACAACGACCGGCTGGCCTTCTTGCATGATCTGCGCGAACGCGCCATGCGCCAGGCCATTGACGACGGCAACCGCCAGCTGCAGGCCATGGCCCGCACCGACGTGCTGACCGGCGTGGCCAACCGCCGCGCCTTCGATGAGGCGCTGGCCCAGCACCTGGCCCACGAGGCGCGCACCAGCCTGTCGCTGCTGATGGTCGACGTCGACCACTTCAAGGCCTTCAACGACCACTACGGCCACCAGGCGGGCGACCGCTGCCTGTGCGTGGTGGCCGAGGCCCTGGCCTCGTGCCTGCGCCGCCCGGTGGACATGCTGGCGCGTTGGGGTGGCGAAGAGTTCGCCATCTTGCTGGCCGGCACCGACGAGGCCGTGGCCCGCCAGGTGGCCGACCGCGTGTGCCTGGCGGTGCAGGCCCAAGCCCTGCCTCACGCCGCGTCCACCTGCGCCGACGTGGTGACCGTGAGCGTGGGCATGGCGATGGCCCCCAGCGGTGAGCCCTGCCTGCCGCTGGAGCTGATGCACCGCGCCGATGCCGCGCTCTATGCCGCCAAGCACGGCGGGCGCAACCGCGTGGCCTGCGCGCGCGATGTGGCCCGCCTGACTCCTGAAGCGCAACCGGCCAGCCAGGTGAGTGCTGCATGATCCGCACGGCCCCCGTCCCCTTTGTGCAAGGCGTGCGTGAGCTGATCTCGGCCCTGTCGGCGGCGGCGCGCATGGGCCGCGAGCAGCGCCAGCGCTTCAACCATGCGCACGCGCGCGCCCGGCTCAAACGGCTGGTGGCCACGGCGGGCTGTGCCGTGCTGCTGTTCAACGTCTTCCTGCTGTCAGACCGCGAGCTCATCCCCGATGCCTTCGCGCTGTCGCTCACCAGCCACCTGTTCATCCTCACGCCCGTCGTGCTGACGCTGGTGGCCATCGGCCATTTCGCCGAAGACTGGTGGCTGCGCCGCGTGCCGCCCTGGGTGTCCGAGTTCAACGCCACCTGGGGCACGATGGCGGTGGCCAGTGCCTTGTGCCTCAACATGTGGCACACGCACAGCCCCCACTGGGCCGTGTACCACTCGGGCCTGGTGCCGCTGCTGGTGTTCGCCAACCTGGTGCAGCGCCTGCGCTTCCGCTACGCGCTGGTGGCCACGCTCTACATCGTGCTGCTGCCGGTGGTGGTGATCCACGCGGTGGGCGATCGCCCCTCGCCCTACCTGGGTCTGACCAACTCGGTGACGCTGCTGCTGGCGGTGATCGGCTTGTACACGCTGGTGTCCAACTTCAACCTGGAGATGGACGAGCGCCGCAGCTTTTTGCAGGCCGAGCGCGCCCGCAACCTGCGCGCGCAGCTGGAGCAGACGCAGATCCACCTGCAGGCCATGTCGCGGCTGGACGCCTTGACGGGCCTACCCAACCGCCGGCAGTTCAACGACTACCTGGCGGCGCAGTTGTCGGCCAGCGAGCAGGGCCGCCCCCTGTCGGTGCTGCTGATCGACGTGGACCACTTCAAGGCCTTCAACGACCGCTACGGCCACCCCGCCGGCGACCAGTGCCTGCGCCTGGTGGCGGCCGCGCTGAACGTGACCATGCGGGGCCTGCCTGGCCTGGTGGCGCGCTGGGGTGGTGAAGAGTTTGCCGCCGTGCTGCCCGGGGTGGACGCCCACACGGCGCAGCAGCTGGGCCACTCGATGGTGCGCATGGTGCGCGCCATGGCCATGCGCCACGAGGACTCGCCCAGCGCGCAGCACGTGTCGGTGAGCTGTGGCGTGGCCAGCAACCCGGCCGCGTCCTACGTGCGCGACATCGACCAGCTCTTGCAGCAGGCCGATGCAGCGCTTTATGCGGCCAAGGCCTCAGGGCGCAACTGCAGCATGTTCAGCCCGCCGGTGGCGACACCACCGCTTGCCCGCTGAAGTGGGCCAGCAGGTTGGCAACCGTGAGGTCGGCCATGGCCTGGCGGGTCTCGTGCGTGCCACTGGCGATGTGGGGCAGCAGCACCACGCGGGGCAGGTCCATCAGCGCGGCGGGCACATGGGGCTCGTCGTCGAACACATCCAGGCCCGCACCACCCAGCTCGCCGGCCTGCAGCGCGGCCACCAGGGCTTGTTCATCGACCACGCTGCCGCGCGCCACGTTGACCAGCAGGCCGTCGGGGCCCAGGGCGCGCATCACCTCGCGTGAGATGAGGTGGCGCGTCTCGGCGCCGCCCGGGGTGACCACCATCAGGAAGTCGGCCCAGCGGGCCAGCGCCAGCAGGTCAGGCTCGAAGGCCTCGGCAGGCCAGTCGGCCAGGGCCCGGCGGTTGGTGTAGCGGATCTGCATGTCGAAGCCACTGGCGCGGCGGGCCACCTCGCGGCCGATGCGGCCCAGGCCCACGATGCCCAGGCGCTTGCCGCTCACCCGCGTGGCCAGCGGGAAGCGCGCCCCCAGCCATTGCCCGGCGCGCACGAAGCGGTCGGCCTCGCTGAGGCGGCGGGCCGTGTCGATCAGCAGGCCCCAGGCCAGGTCGGCCACGCAGGCGTTGAGCACATCAGGGGTGTAGCCCACCACGATGCCACGGCGGGCGGTCTCGCGCAGGTCGATGCCGTCCACGCCCACGCCAAAGTTGGAGACCATCTGCACCCGCGTGAGCGCTTGCAGCACGGCGGGGTCCAGCCCCACGAAGGCCGAGGTGACGACGGCGTCGAAGGTGGCCCCGTGCGCGGCCAAGTAGGCCTCGGGCTGAGGCTGTTGCGCCAGCAGCGTCACATCACACTGGCGCCGCAAGGCGTCGACCAGGTAGGGCATCTGCTGGCCCAGCACGAGGACGCGGGGCGGGGTGGATGCGGCGGTGAATGTGGCGGTGGGTGTGACGTTGGCGTTGACGGGCATGGCGCACAGCATACGCAAACGGCCAGCGCATCCCGCCACGCCCCGTGTGCAGCCCCCCAGCGCTAGGGGCGATTCCCCCTGAAGCGGGCCCTATGGCTAGGGGCATGGGGGCCGCCAGCCGTGCCGGGGCCTTGTGGGGCAGGCAGGCGATGGCCACAGTGCGCTGCAGCCGCCACATCCAACTGGGCGGGCCCAGCAGGCGGCACCGCTGGCCCACCCGCAACCCCAGGAGCTACACCATGAGCCAACTCCCCCACAACCCGGTCGCACAGGCCTTGCGCATCGATCGCCAACAACTCGACACCCTGGCCGCCGTGGCCGTGCAGCGCGCGCAGTCGGCGCGCCGCCTGGCCGAGCTGAGCGCCGCTGAGGTGCGTCAGGTCAGCGGCGGCGCCACGCTGGTGCTCAACAAGAACATCATCGCGGGCGGCCGGCTGATCAACCAGGTGATCACGCAAACGGTGACG
>Ga0228699_1001054_pt1 | contig 15979 bp, 20 predicted proteins | sample McNCre217_Aug_MG_FD_178016 | JGI IMG/M metagenome (GOLD analysis project Ga0228699, IMG submission 178016) | Freshwater microbial communities from McNutts Creek, Athens, Georgia, United States - 2-17_Aug_MG | ecosystem: Environmental > Aquatic > Freshwater > Creek | place: USA: Georgia...
CCTTGATTGGCGCGTCCCCCGCATGTCTGGCATTGAAGTGCTCAAACACATCCGCCAAGTCAAAAACATCAAAGAGCCTGTGCTGTTTCTCACCAGTCGCACCGACGAACAAGACATCACCGAGGCGCTCAACGCTGGCGCAGACGATTACTGCATCAAGCCTATCCGCCCACAAGAGCCCGTATCCGTGCGGTGTTCAGCTGCACCAACCCCAACCACGGCCACACGGAGACCTAAACATCACCCAACGTGACATCACCGTCACATCCATCACAGCAGTCAGCAAACAATACGACGGCGGAGCCACCGCCACAATCAACAGTGGCGTATTTGGGAGCTTGGCCAATGGTGAAACACTCAGCCTCAGCGGCTCGGGCGTATTCGCCAACGCCAACAACCTAGAAGCCTGCTTGCGCGAAGACCAACCCCAAACAACAGCCAAAATTCAAAGCCACCCACCAAGATTAAATAAAGGTTAAAATAATATCCTTTAAAAGCAAATTAAGCCTTTAAGGGTTATTATGATATCTTTTATATCACCAGAAGATACGGCAATTGCCATTGCTGAACGCACCCGCGTACGACGCTTAGCCGACAACCTGTCGCGCAAGACCTTGGCCGAAAAATCGGGGGTTTCAGAAGCCAGTATCAAACGCTTTGAAACCACGGGTGAAATTGCGCTGGTATCTTTGCTCAAAATAGCGTTCACACTCGACTGCCTGCAAAATTTTGAGGGCACCTTTGCCCCCAAAGAGATCGTTTCAATCAAAGACATCACCGCACCATCCAGAAGCAGAGGCCGCAAATGAAACTCAGCGTTGAACTGCACGGCCAGCTTGTTGGCACCTTGGCACAAGACGTGCGCGGTCAAATCTGGTTTGAATACGCTCCCACCTGGCTAACACATGGCTTTGCACTCTCGCCCATGCCAAGCTTCGCGCTCAAGCCTGGGGCCTTCAAAGCCAGCAACCTTAACTTTCAAGGTTTACACGGCGTATTCAATGATGCATTGCCAGATGGCTGGGGTTTGCTGTTGATGGACCGTGTGCTTCAGAGAAATCTAGGCTGGGCAACGCATCAAATCACCCCACTTCACCGCTTGGCCTATATGGGTAACCGCGCCATGGGGGCACTCGAATTCAAACCCGTTTTGGAAAACACACCTACATCGGTCGCTGCACCGTCACTGCCTCAATTGGCAGAAGATGCGGTGCTGGTGCAAGAAGGCATAGCCAGCGACGTACTCAGCGCCCTGCACATTCATGGCGGCTCACCGGGCGGTGCCCGGCCCAAAGTCACCGTGGCCATCCACCATCTCGACCCTTCACAGCTCTTATCAGGGTTCGACGTCTTGCCCGAACACTTTGAGCATTGGATCGTCAAATTTCGCACACATACAAACGACCCTGTGTGCATGGGCCGCATCGAACTGGCCTACGCACACATGGCCCAAGCGGCAGGCATTGACATGCCTCCCACTCAGCTCATCACGACGCAAGTGCGTGGCGAACAAGAAGACTTTTTTGCCGTCAAACGCTTTGACCGCATCCACAACCAAAAGCGTCATGTCATCTCGTTAGGCGGCATGCTCGATGCTTCACACCGCGATCCTTGCTTGGACTACATCGAGCTACTCAAAGCGGTTCACCACGCCACCAAAAACCACCAAGACGTGCTACGTGCATTCAAGCTTATGGTGTTTAACGTGTTGGCTCACAACAAAGACGATCACGTCAAAAACTTTGCATTCATTCACAACGGTCAAAGCTGGGAGCTATCACCCGCTTTTGACCTCACCTTCAGCCAAGGTATGAACAACCAGCACACCACAGCCATTGCTGGGCAAGGAAACCCCAACCTTCAGGCCATTGAAAAAGTCGCCCAATCCGCGGGTATCAAACACTGGCGAGACCTCGTACACGACATCTTCAACGTCGTTGCACAGTGGCCCCACTTTGCACAAGAACAAGGTATACCCACCAACATAGCAAGTAGCTATTTCCGAGCCATTGAACAAGGCCGTTGCTACGCTGACTGCATGAGCAAAACCCAAAATCACCACATTTAACATTTTTAAACTTTTAAGACTCATTTGAAAATCATTATTTTTTGAAATATCAACTTCAAAAAATAGTGATCGATTAGTGGGGGCCTTTTTGTTTTACGATCAGTGTCATGAAAGTCAAACTACCGAGTATCCAATTGCAGCAGCTTGTACCCTATGCACTAGCGATTGCGGCAATGGGATTTTTGCTAATACAAACAGACACTCTGATGGAAATCGGTGCAGTTTTGTTTTCTCTCGGTTTGCTGCCAGCGTCGATCGTGCTGTCTCGCTACAAAGACTAAAAAGGCACAAAGAAAAACCCCCGTGACACGATGATCACGGATTTTTTCTTTAGCGAACGGAGTCTTCACCACCTTCGATTCACAGTGCCCAAGCCTGCCCACCGCTCCTTGGCGGTGTAGGGGCTGGCTGACTGTTGATACCAACTTGCTCAACCGTGCCGGCATCGTTTTCTACTGTCGTCTGCTGGTTCAATGTATTCATTCGTGGCAACGGTTTCAACCGTTTGACCATCTGGGGACGCACCGTCCAGCACGTTCATAAACTGTATAAAAGCATCAAGGAGTGCTCTCCCGCAGTAGATCCAACGTATCTCCACGGTCTGATCAAGAGCGTATGCGACTGATCCCCATGCCCACTTATTGCGGTTGATTCATGAGCGTATGCCACTGGGTGCGGTATCAATCCACGTCAAGATATTGGTATCACCGTCGAACCAGCGACTAGAACAGTCAGACAAGTGTTTCAGGGACCTACTTTGATGTGAATTCCACAAACGATTCACATCAAGAAGTGCGCACCAAGTTCCCCGCTGTATTTCAGAATACAGATGATTCAATCATCTACAAGAATTTGAAACATCCTCGCAATAACTTTTCAAAACCAGAATCACTTTTTTGTTGTAGCGTTCCTATATTTAAATATCCAAGACTAAAACATCTCCTTTTCCATGCGAAACACAAATCATCATTGACTTGTTAGCTACTTGCTCTTTCTTCGTCAAGATGCTATCGAGATGCTCAACTTCACCACACAAAACGCGAGTTTCACAAGCGCCGCACAATCCCTCTCGACAACTATGCTCGGGATTCAATCCTTCAGCTAACAGCGCATCAAGTACAGATTGCCCTGCAGCAACAGCGATGAATTTCCCACTCTTTTTTAATTCAATCGTGTAGCCGGATTTCATATCGGTTGACACCGGCTCTTTGATGCTGAATCGTTCAATATGGAAATATTCATACGCGTGATGACTGCAAGCATCTTCGAAAGCAGTAAGCATAGGTACCGGTCCGCAACAATAAAGATGGGTATCCACAGAGTAACCAACAAGCAACTTCTTTAAATCTGGTGGGCTGTTCATCTCATCATCGAAATGGCATTGCAAGCGAATTCGATGATTTGTAAGAGCCTCAATGTCAGCAAGAAAAGCAGCTTGCTTTCTGGACTTTGCACAATAAATAAAATCAACCTCTGCATCATGCGCTCTTAAATATCGCAGCATTCCCAACATCGGCGTAACACCAATGCCGCCAGCCACTAGAACTCTCCTCTTCGCTGAAGATTCCAGTGGAAAGTTATTGCGAGGCTTTGAGATTTTCAGTGTCGTCCCAACATGAAGTTGTTCATGTATGAAGTTTGAACCCCCACGACTTTTTGCATCTTTCAAAACGGCAACCACATAGCGGTGCGATTCGCGAGAGTCATTCAGTAAAGAGTAACTACGTACGAGTCCATTAGGCAAATTCAAATCAATGTGTGAACCCGGCTCGAAATTGACGAACTCTGAACTACCTGGTGCGGGGCGTAATTCAATGCTAATTACATCCTCAACGCCACCGTATATTTCTTCTACGACTGTGGCAAAACAATGTTGAGGTCGAAGCAATACACCAGCCTTCAACTGAGAAATAGATATGCGGTTGTTGATTCTCTTGAGTTCAACTTAATTGATGACGCTAAAAAGGGGCTTAAACGAAATAGTTTTCGTAGACACGGAGATGGACCAATGGTCGGTCTTGGAGAAATGCCCAAGGGAAATTATTACGACGCTCGTTCAATCCAAGAAAGTTGTTTCTCGGACGGCATCGGATGGGTAAATGGAGAAGATGATGAATAGATTTAATGTTCTAGGGCAAGTTCAGCAAGATTCAGATGGTGAGTTTGTTAGGTACTCTGATGTTGAAGAGAGGCGTGATTCATTGGTTAATTTTCTAGCTAACCTTTTTGATGAAGCAACAGAAAATGGACTGACTAAGGAGCTAACTTTGGATGCTTTGAATGTCTTTTTCAGAATAACGATGGTCTAAAAAATGTCATGTAACGCTTGGAACCATCCGCCAAACTGCAACTGCGGTTGGGGCGGTATTTTTCACGGATTGGGGCTTACATCTGGAAGTCACTATTGGCAGAAATCAGAGAGCTATACAAACCCCAATGCAAGCTGCCCTCGGTGCAGAGCTAAGGTTTTTTATTACGAATCGCCATATGGAGGAAAGGTTTATTTTGACCAAATGGGACCACCATGGGCGAAACACCCATGTATGGATACCTACGCATATGGGGCATCGCACACCAAGGTGACTGGACGGAAGGTCGGTGTGTCATTTATTTCACAACCAAAACCTCAACAAATTCAAATTGAAGATGGTTGGATGCCAGTTTATTGCTTTGAAATTCAAGTGTCGGATAGATTGCCTGACTACTTGGATTTCGCACTCTTTGATGTTAAAAATCGTAAGCATCTTTACGCAAAATTTTCAAGGCAGTTGGTCGATTCCAGAAGTCCGATTCTTATACGACGTATTAAGGACCAACTTAACTATGAAATTTCTACTTTGAATGTTCGTGAAGCCAAACCCGCTGAAATTCGTTTGTTTGCATTCACAACCATTGAAGAAGCAGAGGTTCATGAAAAAAGATTGAAGGAACAAGAGTTATCTCAGCAATCAGAACCCAAACCGTTGGCTCGAAGGGTTGAGAACCCACTACCTATTAAACCAACGTTACGAACAGTTCTTAACCTTAAATCACATTCAAAAAAGACTTCAAAAAAATCCCAAATAGCAGCACTTAAAAGGGATGAGCGGGCTGCAAAACGAGAAACACGTGAGTTTGAGTTGAAGCAGAAGCCTCGTGTCAAAACGGCACTAGAAATTGCATTTGATGAAGCTAGAGGTAAGACTTAAAAACCATGAAATACATCCGTAACACCCCATGGCATGCAGCCGAAGATAGAAGTGACATTTTGTATAGCCACACCATCATTGACAGTGAGGGACGCAGACTAGCAAGGGTGATGCAGCACCCTAACGCTTTCAAGCCAAAAGAACTCAGCTTGCAACAAGAAGCCGCAACAGCAAAACTTCTGGCAGCGGCACCTGAACTACATACAAAATTGCTTGAGTGCGTTAACTTCTTGGAGCAAGAGCGTAGAAAAATTGACCGTGCAATCAATGACATTCACGAATTCATTGCCTCCATTGAAGGTGAGTTTGCAGGCGAAGAATTTGAGGTTCCACCTTTGAAGGTGAACCCTGCGGCAATCGAAGGTCGCCTTGCGTTCCTTGAGTCGATGAGAAAGAAGCCAGAGTCAGGTCAAGACTGAAGGGGGCATAAATGTTTCTGCATCACAACAATCCCATGTATTTCCTTGCACTTTTCTGTGCACTTGAATCGATACCTTTCGCAATCATTTCATTCAGCTTTTCTTGCTTAACTGCGTGAGGCTTGTTTTGTAGCTTGCCAGCAACGGATACAGCAATTTCGCTTCTATTTTTAGGCTGCATTTGAGAAATCAAGGCATCGACCTTGGGTGTGCTTGTAATGTTAGGAGCAAATCCCATTGGATTGTCAAATTCCAAATCTGAACTTGTAGGGGCAGTTACTTTATTGATGGCTTTAGATACATATTTACGTAGAATTTTTTCAACCTCCAAAGGCTTTTTTTCATATTTGATATGTGCAATGTAAGCACTTCTGTCGGGCATTACAAATTTACCCCATGGGTCGTCTTTTGAGGTGTCAATTCCATGTTTATCTGTCAAAGACATTAGGACTTTTTTGTAATGTGTCATGATTATTTCATGCTCATTGAGAGTCATGTTCCTATTGCACAATACAACTACACGCAATCGACGTAAACCATCGAGAGCTAGTTTGTTTTTAACAGTTGTATAAATCAGCAGTTCAGAGCCACGGAAAGCATTAGATATTTGCTTGTCAGTCAAATCTGTGCCGTCCAAATCAAACGCAATTATTCGTGAATTCCCATAACAATTTTCTTTTTCGAACGAAACCCCATCTGGATATAACCCAGTCAAGAACATTCTTAACATGTTTTTCTTAAACCAATTAAGTCCATCCTCTGTATTGACGCCAGATAAGTCAATGTCGGAGTTAAGCTCGGCTATAGTCTGGAGAATCGTGCTACCGACCCGTTTATTAGTTCCACGTTTTCTTTTACAAGTTGAACTATCATGACTTGATTTAACCTGCTCTTCGTAATACCAATCAATTTCACCATCAGATAGGTCGATATTGCATGTTTTTTGATTCTTGTAGAACAATGCATCACTCATAACAATCTTGTTGTGATTTTCAATTTCATGGACGATTGTTTGAGATGGTTTTATCGCCCAAGAAGTCTTGAGTTTTGCGGTCACATTAGTCAATTGCCCGTATGTGGATTTCCAACAATTATGGATAGTCGCCATAGGAAGATAAGCAAGCAACTCCCTTGCCTCTGTGAGTGTAGGAACAATGACCGTTATCCTTTGATTGCTTTCTGGCACTCGCAGATTTGTTCGCATGATTTGTTGATAAATCATTTGCGTGTTGCGAAGCCCACGAGCATCAGAGGTGCTGCATCCATAGTGTTCATAAAATCTACTGTGAGTGTTGTTGACCAAGTAACTTCCACAAATCACTACCTTTGTAAATTCACGCCACTCATTAAGACCATGGCTCACAGCAGGGATTTTTGTTCCATTCAAAGCTCCATCAATCTTTGAAGATTCATTGGCTGTATAGATGTAGTCTCCATGCGGATTCATGGATGAAACCCATTGAAGATAGATTTGAAGGTGTGTGTCCTCGGTATCTAGAACAGCCTTCTCTCGTTGAGTTTTACTCCACGATGCTTCTTCGAAGCAGTAATGAATATCAACTCTTGAACTGCAATCAGCACTTGAGAGAGCAAGATTTTTAGGAACCCAATTAACGCCGTAATCTTTATACATATGAAAGAGATATGTGTCACAAAAATTTGCACTCATAAAATACGTCTGTTCAAATCGTGCGTAAATGTCAGGTTTTGCGAAAACACTGTATTCCAAAATTGCTCTGTCACCTTTTAGTTTTTCAAGGTCAACAAGAACTTCTAGTTTGTTGTTATCCATGAATTTCACTAAATCGACCAGCGAACCAGTAATTGCATCTTTTGGGTTTTCAATTTTTGGACAATCCTGTGTTCTTTGAATTGAATACAAACCACTCTTTTTCCGAGTGCATTTTTCAAACTTGAACCATTGCTTTATAAGTTGCTTTGAACTTGGGCAAAGGACTGAAGCTATTTTGAGCGGCTCACTCGCTTCGTCGACAATCACACACCACTTAGGTTGTTTTTCAAGAAAGTGAAGCATTTGCATAGCTTTTTCAGTTATGACGAATGTTTTTGACTCGGTAGCAAAATGTGCTTGAACTTTGAAGACCTCTTTTAATTTCTGAATAACACGGACATCATCATCCTCAGTCTTTTGTTTAGATGAATGAATGACTTTGAATACGCCAAGACTTCTTTTAACGTATTCATCAGCCAGTTTTATTGTTGGGACAACAATAAGGACATTCAATCCATATTTGTTTAGTCCTTTTGCCCAGCTAATTGCCCACTTGGTTTTGCCAGAACCTGCTGGTGCATCTATGTAGTTAAAACCATACGAGCCTGTTGCCGTATAAATATCTTTTCGAGATGCTACTTCGATAGCTGGAATCTCATTTGGGTGAAGAATGGACTCTTCCGTAAAAAGTAAACTGTTCATCATAAATCCTAATTGAATGTTCTATTTGTGAGGTATTTATTAGTCCTCAATGTCGATAATCTCCATACATATAAATAATGAAGGGTCGACCCTGTATTGTATAATTTATTCATAAAAATGGCAACTACTAAACCACTAAAACCAACCGAAATTTCTAATTTATTTGACTCAATTGAGAGCAGAAAATACCCACAGCGAGATAAGGCAATACTGGCACTGAGCATATATGCAGGAATGAGAGTTTCAGAGATTGCGAAACTCAAAAATGAAGATGTTTTTGACCTGAATGGTATTCTTAAAGATGAGATAGTTCTGAATTCACGTAAGAACTGCCACGAACCAAAGGTCATCTACCTATCCGAGAAAGTTAAGACCTACTTGAATGCGTATTTGCTATCGAAGCATGACAAGCAGCCAAGCAAGGCATTCTTTCACGCCGATAAAGCAGATTTCTTCACACCCAATGGACTTACCCAATGGTTCTTTACTCGATATCGACAAGCTGGGATTGAAGCAAGTAGTGATAGTGGACACAAGACCTTTTGCCAAAGCCTTGCAACTAAGGGGGTTGGCATCAAAACCATCTCGTCGCTCGTTGGGCACAGACATCGCTCAACCACCAAGCGTTATTTGACTGGCTTGTATTCAGAAGACACCTTAATGCGAAGTGCTGTCAATTTAGTCAGCTAATTTAATTGATGCCAGAGTCATATCATGATGATTTATGCCTAACCGATATAATGTACTTTTACAAATCCCTACGAGGTGTATCTAATGGCAACGAACGTCGCATCGCAACTGGCAAAAATTAAAAAGCAGAAAGAAATCTTGCTTAAAAAAGAGCAAGCCCTTTTGTCCAAATCTCACGATAAGGTTTTGGCTCAAATCGTGAAGCTGGCAAAAGATGCGGGATTAACTGCTTCTGATATCACTTCTGCTATGGGTGCTGGCAAGCCTGCCAAGGTTAAAGCAGCTAAAGTGTCCAAGAAGGCAGGTTCACGTGGCCCCATTCCTGACAAATATCGCAATCCCTCCAACCCTTCTGAAACTTGGAAAGGCCGGGGAATCGCTCCTAAATGGGCTGCTGAACTCAAGGCTGCAGGCACCTTGGATTCGGCATTGATTGCTCATACATCGGTATCAGCAGTTCACACGGAAGCACCAGCGACACATTAATCGTTGATGCTTCTCTGCAAAGCCTTCTGCGGAGGGCTTTTTACTTGTTGAATTTGAATTTGTAACGTTCTTGCAGGCAACTTCGAAAGATTTCATGCAATGGTTTCAAGGCATCTGGGGACGGAATGCACTCGATATTACTTGCAATCGTTCCAAGGTTGTGAAAGTTCTTTTCGCCTGACGAAATATCAAATATTTTTTTTAATTTCAAATTAAAGGTTTCACGAGCATTAATCACGGCCTCAAAGACATCAATTACAGAGTAGTGAATTTCAGATAGCGTATCCATCCATTCCCCAGCAGATTTAGATGTTAATTCAAGCGTTCCAATTGCTTGATTGTTACTTTGCATAGCTTCAAAAGTATCGTCAGAAGTTCCAAATTTCACTGCTCGATACGAGAAATCGGGGTTGTACTCTCCAATAATTGCTTCACCTATCTGGCTTGCAATGATGGTTTCTGGCGTTGCATTGGTTGTTGTGGATGTTTTATTATCCACCTTGTAAATGTTAAATTTACTCATAATTTCTCCTAATAGTTAATAACTGATGCATATTGCTTGTCAGTATGTGTATTGTACGAAAAAACGTATTTTCCATTTCAACTTTTGAAAAATAAATTTTTGACTAAATAACATTAACCGATAAAACAGGACATATGAACCAAGAACCATCATTTGAAGACTCGCTCTACGAAGCCATGAAATCCGTACATCCAGCAATTACCACACGCCTATTTAGTGTGGCTTGTTTAGGTCGAAGTTCCTCTTACTATTCGAGCGTTCTATCCCAAGGCCTTAAGTTGCCCAATACTGCTCTTCTAGAGCTATATGACTATTTGGAAGCCAAGAAAATCGTGAGCAGTGATAAAGCCACCAAAGTCAGGGTCATCTCCGACATTCAGGCAATGATTGAGGACGAAATCTTGTTGCGATTCAAGGAGACCAACCAAATCTCCAAAGATGGCTGGAATAGGTTGTCTGAATCTATTCGTGAGGAATCTGCGTACGAAAAATACGGCTACTATGGTTTGATGCCGTTTGTTTCAACCAAATACGGCTACTGATAAGGGTCGCTTCACCTAAGAAATAGAATTTCCGTATTGGGTCTTGGCTCAGTAATGGAGAAGTGTGGTGTGAACGGAATGTACGTACCATAAAAGAGGTCAGTTACGACATCAGGTGTCACTACTTCTATGCTTCGAAGTCGTTGTTCAATGTAGTCTTCGATGTTGAGGTCATCAAATACTGACTGATGCATCATCGCCTCTTTAATGAATAGCAACTCCTGAATCACGAATCCTTTTTGCGAAAAGAATGCCATGTCATCGACATACCAACTTCCCACATCAGAACTGGATACACCCTTGAGGTCATGATGCTGAAGCCACTGGTGACCTTGATGCTTGTGGCTTCGTATAAAAAACCAGACAGCCTCATCAATCAATTCTGTGGATTGATTTTTCTCATACGCTTTCCAAATTTCTTTGGCTGCAAGCCTGAATATATTTTCAATTCGAGGTACTTGCTTATGTTTGGCAAGTTCTCGCATCACGTCGCCGATTTTGAAACTGACCCGATTAATTGGCATGTAGAGAATATACCAATATTTACAATAAAAGTATAATGGGGTGTTGGGGCTGCATCTCAAATGACCTGATATATACGGTCTCCCAAAATACAGGAAACCCAAATGCGTGTATGTATCTATTCAGTTGATAGCGTCTCAATGGATGTTATTGAGCAGCACCACTTGTTATCCAAGTATGCCGAACATCACGGCTACCGAGTCATTAAAAGTTTTTCGGAAATGAACCCTCACCACAAAACTGCAGGTTCACTCATTGGTCTCAACTCATTATTAAAGTCAGCAAAAGATGGCGAGTTCCAGCACGTACTCGTTGCTGATTTTTCACTGTTTGGTGTTTCTATTAATCACATGCTCGGGTTGGTGCGAACACTTCGGATGCATGGCGTTGGCGTCACGTTTCTCAAACAAAACCTATCCACCATTGGAGACCAAGGTGAGATGCTTATAAAAGTCATGGAAGCCATGTGGAATTATGAAAATCATCAAGTGTCTGACCGTATAAAACTTGGGCAACGTACGGCAGTAAAAAATGGTCGCAAACTTGGGCGTCCTACGGTTCGGAACATTGCCGTGGACTCGACCATTAAGGCACTTCGCCGAAGCGGCATGTCCATCAAGAAAATCTCAGAAATTGCATGCGTTGGGATTGGTACTGTCTACAAAATTCTGGACGAAAAGGTTGATGGCTTAGACCGTAGTTGCCCATCAATTTAAACGGGTTTAAATCGCACGGTGTGATTTCCTATCCATGTGTATGCAAGGTATTTTTGAACCAATTCTGAACGGATTCTGGCTATTTCAGGGGTGATTCGTATGCCCCAACTTTGCATCAAAGTCTTCAAATTGGCGTTTATGTCGGATTTCACTGTATCTGGGGTGCAAGTTGGTCGGAGACTAAATATCTCTATGAAAATTAAAGAAATTGCACCCAATGGCTTCCTTCCCGTCGGTTACACACGAACCAGAGGCGTCCGAATGCATATCAAGGTCACCAATGCCGAGATTCCAGACAGTCAAGTCGCACCAGATGAAGTCTGCTCATCTGTTGATGGTGAGCCCGCTAAGCAAGAGCGGTTGCCGGTAAAAAATGACGGTCCTGTTCTGGCTCTGATGTCCGTCCCCGCATCCAATGAACAGTCCAAGGACTGACAGCCAGTCCAAGGGGTAGTCCGCCAAATGGCGTGGACTAAACCCCCTGAGAACTTTCCCATCTGACATACGCAAAAAGTTCCGGTTTCAGCCGGATAATCCTTTTGATAACGAAATTCAAAAGGTAGAGATTCTTACGTCTCGTGCCGCTCGAAATTCTGTAACTCGATGCACTCTGGAAAAGAACTCCAATAATGAACATTGCTCAGATTGAAGAATCGCTGAGGGAACTCGTTGAGACACCCTTCGACAACGCCGTTTTCATTTATCGACTGTTAGAAATCTACGGTGCCCCTAAGGCAACGGTTACCAAACTTCGTCAAGCAAATTCTGCTGACAACAAAACCTCAAATGAAGTTGTTGTCAAAAAGAAGTTGGTATTTCGTGTCTCTTCTAACGGCAAGGCGTCTTCAGCGGTGGATGACATGGCGGGCGATGCCAAGCTATTAAAAAATGCTCCTCGTTTTTTGATTGCGACCGATGGAGTTGAGTTTTACGCAAAAGACATCAAGCTCGACCAGTCGCTTGACTCCTCCTTCGACACGCTCAATGACTCGTTTGATTTTTTCTTGCCGCTTGCTGGCATTGAGAGATATCAAGGCGTAGCTGAAAACCCTGCCGACATTAAAGCGACGGCTCGGCTTGCAAAACTTTATGACGCCATCCTTGAGGTAAATCCAAACTGGCGTGACAAAGAACATGTCCATGAGTTGAATCAGTTGATGACTCGCCTGTTGTTCTGTTTCTTTGCAGAAGGCACTTCAATTTTCGGCAAGGGGCAGTTCACCAACGCTGTCATGAAGTGGAGTCAAGATGATGGGACTGATACGTCACAAGTCATCGGGAACATTTTCAAAGCGTTAAGTCTCGCTGCTAGTGCCAGAACGAGTTTGCCCGAATACGCAAAAGAGTTCCCTTACGTAATGGGTCTGAAAATAAGCAATCGTTCGCAGAGCCGTGACTACTATGCGTTACATGCTGTTCTGCTCAACTTTGCAAAAATAAATTTCTCGAACCTCAATACAACAAATCAATCTCTTGCAGAGAATTGCCTCGTAAGCGATATCACTTTTGACCAAGCCAATTTGCAATTAGTTAAAACGTATCCCTCGTTCTCTGCAAGCGGACAACCAAACACGATAACTTTTAAAGTTGACCCATAACTTCAACTGGTGACATGACTTTGAAGCACATGAACATGGCTATGAACCAACAAACCACTACCAATGAAAAGTTCCAAGAACTAGCAGCCATCATTCAACAGCAAATGGTCACTAAAGCTGAAGTTTTGCCTATGGCTTCTGTGGCTGACATCAACAGCTTTCTTCATTCCCCTCGTTTAGAAGCCATCATGCTCGACTGCCTTCTTGAAAGCTATGAAAGCTATGAAGGCTATGAGGTTCAGATTTCCCTTCTGTTGAACGACCAGAATTTGAGGTCAGAGTTCAGAGATTGGCTTGCAAGAAGAATCTACGATGAAGTCAATCTACTTGCCACTTAATTGGAGTGAGCTTTGAAAAAATATAACCGAGTAATGGCTGGACAGCGAAGCATTCATGCTGCTCTATGCTTTGCAGAGGGCTTTATTGGCGTTGACTACGGCATCCCTCAAGACCTAAATGGGAAGTTGACTGAGGACTTTCGTGAGTTCAACAGAACCTTTGTCCCAATCTTCCAAGCAGGTCATCCCACAAAGACCAAAATCGCAGCGGGGTTAGCTTGTAGTTTTATTTGGACAGTTTCCAAAGGTTTAAGGCAGGGAGACATAGTCATTACACCTGATGGCAGTGGACGCTATCGTTCCGGTGAAATTGTTGGTGATTACTACTATGTAAGTGGTGATGTCTTGCCCCATCGTAGAAGGGTTAGATGGTTTCCCGAGCCATTTGATAGAGCGGACATGAGTCAAGACCTGCAAAGGTCAACAAATTCAACTGGCACTTGTTGTGAAATTACCCAATATGCTGAGGAACTTGACCGACTCATTGGCGGTCAAAAACTACCAGCATTAACGGCAACTGACCCTGATGTTGAGGATGCCGCTGTCTTTGCATTGGAAAAGCACTTGGAAGACTTTCTTGTATCAAATTGGGAAAGTACAGAGCTTGGTCGTGGATACGACATCTACAAAGTAGATGGCGAGATTGTTGGACAGCAATACCCAAGCGACACAGGTCCTATTGATATCTTGGCAATCAGCAAGGACGGGAGGGAACTTCTGGTCGTTGAGCTAAAAAAAGGACGAGCCAGCGATGTCGTCGTTGGACAAATTCAACGATATATGGGCTATGTCATGGACGAGCTGGCAGAAGCCAATCAAACCGTCAAAGGCATCATCATTGCTTTGGAAGACGATTTGAGAATTCGTCGTGCCCTTCGTGTTGCCAATGGAATTCAGTTCTACAGATACAAGGTCAATTTCAGTCTAATTCCGACGTGAAAATCTCAAGCATGACTTCCCGCAAATACATCTGCCCACATTGCAAAACCAAAGATGGAGTCGACATCCTCTATGGAATGCCATCTCCAGAGCTATTCGAGAAGGCTGAACGTGGAGAGCTGGCATTGGGTGGTTGCGTGATTGAAGTGAACCAGCCAGACCGTCGTTGCCTCAAATGCAACCATGAGTGGCAAATCAAACGTCGTTCATGACCCAAACCATCTACTACCTCACCGGTATGGGTGGGACTCTCCACACAGGACTTGGCAAAGCAATCCTTGACCGTGGCTTTGACGTCACAGGCAGGCAACTCTCTGGTGAGTTCAGAAGCCTGTCGTTTCAAGACCAGATAGACACCGTAGCCACAGACCTCAAGGAACAATTCTGGTCTCCTGATGCCAGAGTGATATGCAACAGCTTTGGTGCTTACATATTTCTTCACGCACAGGCTCAATTAGCCACACCATACCCAGGCAAGGTTCTCCTGCTGTCACCAATCGTTGGTGAATTTGCCAACAACGATGAAGCCAGACCCATGAGTTTTTCGCCCCCACGGTCTACAAGACTGATGGAGTTGGCTGAGTCGGGTTCGTATCCATCACCACAGCATTGCGAAATGCACGTTGGTTCTTTGGATTGGCAGTCATCTGAAGTCAATGTGACCAAGTTCGGACAGCAGGTTGGTATCCCAGTCCACGTAGTGCCTGATGGTGGACACAACTTGCCCCATGCCTATGTTGGGCATCTCTTAGACCTATTTCTCAAAGACGTCACTTAACCAAGTTGGTATGAATTATTGGGGAAGATTTCCCCCTCATTGGGGCGAGTTATAGGTAGAGGCATACATCTCATGACTTGCCATCAATGGGCATTTATCGGGATTTTGGGCATCCCTTTATTCTTATTATCAAGAGTCAAATTCCCGAATAAATCGAAATCAAGTGAACAGATATGACCTGTCTTCACTGGACTCGCCCAAGTTATGGCATCTGCCAAGGGAACATTGCTATCAAGTCACTGAAGGCACCGTATCAACTGTTCAAGGCATCAGGGCGTGCACCCCACAGTCCAATCATTGGATGCATGTGCCATGGATGCTATGGAGTTCTATACGCTGGAAAGCGGTCAAGAGCCGTGGAGCAGCGTATTGATGAATGATGACTCCCACCACATTGCAAACAGCGTCGGGAGCAGTCAAGGTATGTTACGTAGCCATCTGGCGTATCGGCACATTGCTATGACTGTGGGACACGCTCGATGTATGTGTTGTATCTGGGCCGAAACAACCAAACTTTGAGTTGTGCAAGTGGTAACCAGTGAGGTAACCTACCCATGTTACTTGGATGGAAAAGAAAAAAGTCGTTGATTTACAACGACTTTTTTGATTTTGCTGGCGGAAACGGAGGGATTCGAACCCTCGATGAGGCTCTACACCCCATACTCCCTTAGCAGGGGAGCACCTTCGGCCACTCGGTCACGTTTCCAGCAGGTGCATATTATGCACGAACTTAGGCAG
>Ga0228699_1001059_pt1 | contig 15903 bp, 16 predicted proteins | sample McNCre217_Aug_MG_FD_178016 | JGI IMG/M metagenome (GOLD analysis project Ga0228699, IMG submission 178016) | Freshwater microbial communities from McNutts Creek, Athens, Georgia, United States - 2-17_Aug_MG | ecosystem: Environmental > Aquatic > Freshwater > Creek | place: USA: Georgia...
TACGCAAAGACTTCCCCGAACTCAAAGTTGTGATGGAGCACATCACAACCAAGGAAGCCTCACAGTACGTGGCCTCTGAGACTGCTGTGGACGGCAAACTCACACTTGGCGCAACCATCACAGCGCAACACTTGCTCTACAACCGCAACGCCATCTTTACAGGCGGCGTGCGCCCGCACTACTACTGCCTGCCCGTCTTGAAACGCGAGACACACCGCTTGGCGCTGATGGACGCCGCCACATCAGGCAATCCAAGATTCTTTTTGGGCACAGACAGCGCCCCGCACGCTGCGCACCTGAAAGAGCACGCGGTCGGCTGCGCAGGCTGCTACACCGCGCACGCGGCGATGGAGCTGTACGCAGCAGCGTTTGATTCGGTAGGCAAGATGGATAAGTTGGAAGGCTTCGCCAGCCACTTCGGCGCAGACTTTTACGGCTTGCCGCGCAACACGGACACCATTACCTTAAAGCGCGAAGTGTGGACAGCGCCTGAGAGTTTTGCATTTGGGGATGCGCTACTCAAGCCGCTGGCGGGTGGGGAAGAGTTGGCTTGGCGGGTGCTGTGAGCTTCAAGCCCCCCCGCGGCCACTGAATCTGCACCTTGAGTTTGGTAGCGAGGCAGTCACCACATCCTGTGACAAACGCATCGTCACAGACTGCTTGAGCTTCGAAGCATAAGGATTTCTGTCTTCGCCTCTTCAAACGATACGCTATGCTTTTTCAGGTTGGCTGTAGCATTGGCATCGGCTCATCTCGTGCCTGCTCCTAAAAATAAGCGCTCGATATTCGGATCCGCTAACAACTCATCCGCACGCTTGTGCAAAACCAAACGTCCCGACTCCAGCGCAATTGCTTCGTCCGCCATTTTCAAGGCGCTCTTCACGTTTTGTTCGACCATCAAGATCGTTGTTCCTTCCTCATCTGCCAAGCGACGTAAGAGCTTAAACACGTCTTGTACAACGATGGGAGACAGGCCAATGGATGGCTCATCAATCAATAGCACCTTGGGACGCAGCAAGAGCGCACGCGCAATTTCAAGCTGCTTTTGTTCGCCGCCCGACAAGGCGCTAGCTTGGCTGTTGAGACGCTGCACGACACGTGGGAAGAATTTAAGCACCTCGGGGATGCGTTCATTCGTTACTTTTTGACCCAGCGTAACACCGCCCAACTCTAAGTTTTCTTTAACGGTGAGTTGCGGAAATAGATTTCGCCCCTGCGGCACGAAGGCGACGCCTTTTGCTAATAAGGCTTTAGGACTGATGCCGCCAATGTCCTCGCCGTCCATCAGCACCTTGCCTTGCCGTGGCGTAAGCAAGCCAAACAGCGTTTTCAACACCGTTGATTTACCCGCGCCATTGGGTCCGAGCAAGAGCGTGATCTTGCCACGACGTGCCTGCAAACTTAAATGATTGAGGATCATGAAATCCTTGTAACCCGCAAGTACGCTCTTAAATTCAATACAGAACTCGGATGTATTTTCTGCGCTCATCTTGTCGGTGCTCATCTTTACGCTCCCAAATAGGCTTCAAGCACGGCCTTATTGCCGCGAATCTCTGCTGGCGTACCCACTGCCAACACTTGCCCCTCCACCATTACCATGATGCGATGGCACAAATCCATCACGAAATCCATGTTGTGCTCAATCACCACAAAAGAGCTTTTTTTGCCATGATGCGGGTTTTGGTTGAGGTCTTTCAAAAGCGCTGAAATCCCGCCCACTAGACTGGGGTTCACACCTGCACACGGCTCATCCAGCAAGACAAGATCAGGCTCAGACATAAAGGCCATTGCAATATCCACTAGCTTTTGCTGCCCATAGGACAGCGTACCAGCCTTGAGCTGTGCCACGTGCTCAATACGAAAGCGCTTGATAAGCGCATCGGCTTTGTCACCCAAACCAGAGTCAGATGGGGCAAACATTCGAGACAGCATCGTCCCTTGATGCTCTTGCGCGGCAACGATCAAATTGTCGCGCACTGTCATCTTGCTAAATACTTGCAATGTTTGAAAAGTTCGCCCAACACCGCGCCTGCTGAGCTCTAGAGGCCCGCACTTGCTGACATCTCGACCATTGAGTTCAATCGATCCTTCGTCGGGTTGAATCTGTCCAAGCATGGAGTTGAACAAAGTAGTTTTGCCCGACCCATTGGGACCAATCACGCCAAAAATTTCACCTGGCATCACTTCGAAGCTCACACCGCCCACCGCTTGAATAGCGCCATAGGCCTTTTTAAGACCATCGACTTTTAAGATGGGGGCGCTCATTGGGCTACTCCTTCAGACTGAGCAGCAATAGCTGCTATTTCACTGGTTGCCTCTGCACGTTTGGCGCTGGCCAGCCTAGAGTCTCGTTTAGCACGAATGCGGTCAGGAATGCTCATCAGTCCATCAGGCAGCCACACCATCATCACAACCACCGTTGCACCAAAAATAGGTAAATACCAATTAGCAAGACTAGGAGCGACATCACGAATCCACTCAGGAATCAGCATGCCAATCAATGCACCAACCAGAGGGCCTAAGAAGTAGCCAGCCCCCCCCACCACTACCATTAAATACATCATGATGGAGGCACCCACCGCAAACGGTGCGGGTTCAATAAAGTCAACCAACGATGCAAACAAAGCGCCTGCTACGCCTGCATACACCGCGCCAATCGCGAATGAGAGTAGGGTGTAGTTGCGTGTATCAATACCAAGACTTTCGGCACGAATCGGATTGTCGCGTAGTGCTTGGAAAGCTTTGCCCCACGGCGAGCGCAGCAATCCCCACAGCAGCGCTGTCGCAATCGCCGTAGCGGCCAATACAAAATAATAAAACGCCAAATCCTTAGCCAGCGGAAACTCTACGCCAAACAAATGCATAACGCTGCCAGCTTGGCCTTTGAGATCAAAGCCAAAAATAGCAGGGCGTGGAATACCATTCAGACCAAAGGTGCCGCCCGTTAGCCACTCTTCATTGCGCATCACTAAAAACACAGCCGTATTAAAACCAAGCGTGGCGAATGCCAAATAAATAGTTTGCACACGCAGTGCAGGAAAACCCAAAACAAGTCCCAAAACAAAACATAAAACTACCGCCGTTGGCAACCCCAGCCACCAACTGATACCTGCCTTCATCATGATGGCGACGGTATAAGCGCCGATACCAAAAAAGGCTGCGTGTCCAAGTGACTTTTGCCCTGCATAACCCACGGTTAAATTCAGTCCCATCGTTGCAATGACATAGATGAGCCATGTGCTGAACATATAGACGCCGTAATTTTTAAGAAATGGCGGTAGGCACAAGACCATCGCAGCGAAGATAACGCCTAGGAAGATATTTCTCTTACTCATACTTTTCTCTCCTCCTTACGGCCCAGGAGTCCTTGCGGTCTAAACAAAATCACAATCATAAAAACCACCAACGCCACAGCATCTTTGTAAGCTGGAGACATATAGGCAGCCGCTAAGTTTTCACTCACACCCACAATCAATCCGCCAAGTAATGCCCCGCGAGAATTGTTAAATCCGCCAATAATGGCAGCAAAAAACGCTTTGGTTCCCAAGGAGTCGCCCATATCAAATTTGGCAAGATAGACGGGGGTGACCAACATGGCCGCCACGCAAGCCAAAACCGCATTAATTGCAAAGGTATAAAAAATCATGCGCGGCACATTAATACCCAGCACCGTAGCACTTTCGGTATTTTGTGCCACTGCTTGCATCGCCCGCCCCGTCACTGTTTTAGCCAAAAATGCCTGCACGCCAAAGACCACCACCAAGGCGCAGACCAGCGTGCCAACATCGTTCGTTGAAATATGAACGCCTGCAATGCTGAAGAGTTGATCCGAAAACAAGCTAGGAAATGGATGCGCCTCCGCGCTATAGCCCGCTCGCATTGCGTTTTTCATGACAATGGATAGACCGATCGATGCCACCACAATTTGCATCATGCCGTACTTAAACAGAGGATCGACAATGGCACGCTTAAATGCCCATCCCAGCACCACCGTGGAGACCAAAGCAGTGAGCACAAAAGCCACAGGCAGCGGCGCACCATAGGATAAGAACGCCAGCATGATAAATGCGGGCAGCATGACAAACTCGCCCTGAGCAAAGTTAATCGTGCCAGCAGCTTGCCATAAGAGGGTAAAGCCCAAAGCGGCTAAGGCATAAATCGACCCCGTGGCAAAACCACTGAAGACGAGTTGAAGGAAATCAATCATTTGGAGTACACCTAGGACAAAGACCCTCTCGCCCAAGGCGGGGAGAGGGATCGGGGCGGAGGGCAGCTCCCCTCCAGTTTGATTACTTTTTAGCCGGAGCCTTTTCGCCCGCTTTAGCGGACTTTTGCCCCACCTTGACATTCACGTTATCTGGATTCAAGGGTGGCAAAACTGAAACCACAACTTGCTTACCATTTTTCACCTCAACCAAGAAGCTCTCGCGATCAAGATCACCTTTGTCATCAAAGCCTACATTCATCAAAACGCCAGGGTTCTTGGTGGCATCAATTTTGATGCCATGCATGGCTTTTGTAACGGCCTCGCGATCAAACTTACCTACTTTTTCAATAGCTGCCTTCAAAATATACACACCTGTGTAGCCTTTAATGCCATTGTGATCCGTCTCGTGTCCGTAAGCGCGTGCATACTTCACTTTATAGTTGAGCAGCGCAGGAATTGGAGCATCCGCTGTCAATCCCACATGACCCACCGCCCCATTGGCCGCTTCGCCAGCCAGATCAATCACCTTTTGCCCCGTGAGAGTCGTCTCGCCAATCACAGGCTTAGTCCAGCCCTGTTTGCGCAACTCTTTTAAAGCACGCGCCGATTCGTCCTCGTTCACGTACACAAAAAGCGCATCAGCCTGCGATTGCTTGGCCTTAATCACAGGGGCTGAGAAATCAATTTGTCCACCATCTGTTGAAATTTCACTCACAATCTTGGTGTCAGACCCAGCCAAGGCTTTTTTCATCATATCAAGCCCGCCTTTGCCAAAATCGTTATTCACGAAGATGATGGCCAGATTCTTAATTTTGGCAGCTTTGATGTAGTTAGCAGCTTTGGGCATGGCCGTGGCCTGTGTGAAGCTCGTACGAAAGATATAAGGATTGCCTTGTGTTGTGATGTTGGCAGCTTCGCCGCCTGTAAAGTTAGGAATGCCTGCTTTTTGCGACTCCTTCATTGACACATTAATTGAGCCAGAAAAAACAGGGCCAAAAATAGCAAACACATCTTGATCAATCGCTTTTTTAGTCAGCGCCAAAGCCACGCTGGGCTGAGTCGTTGTGTCGTTTGTGGTCACCTCGATCTTGCGCCCCAAAATGCCACCGGCTGCATTGATTTCTTTAATCGCTAATTGCAAGCCATTGTTGAACTGCGTACCAGAGCTAGCGCCTCCGCCAGACAACTCAACGATTGCAGCGACCTTAACGGGCGACTGATTGGCCGCTGCCACAGGCGCAATAGCAGCAATCGACAAGGCGGCCACGGCTGCCAATTTAAAAACGAAACGTTTTTGCATAAAAACTCCCTGAATAAATAGATTTTTAAAAAACATACAAACCAAAGTAACTAGCTAACTCACTCTCATTTGTACCGTGCAGATTATCAAAGCTAAGCCAAGTCCTCTCAGGAATGGACCGATGAATCCGAACGATAATCGCGCAACAATGAACGATCATCGAACGAAAAAGGGGTAAACACCCATGAACCCAAAAGACAAAATTGAAGGCTTGGTGCGCGGCTTAGCTGTGCTGGAGGCATTTAGCGAGGCTCACCCTCGCATGACGACGCAGCAAGTTGCCGATTGCACTGGGCTGACACGAACCGCAGCACGCAGACAATTACTCACGCTGTCGCACTTGGGTTACCTCGTCACCGATGGCAAGCTGTATTGGCTCAGCTCTTTTGTTCTACGCTTAGCACAAGCCTTTTTGGACTCATCTCGCTTAGCGCGAATTGTGCAACCTTATCTTCAACGCATCGCACAAGGTCTGCAAGAAACGGCTTACATGAGCGTGCTTGATGGCACAGACGTGATTTATCTTGCACGGCAAGGCCCCTCACGCTCTACCAGCACAGGCTATGGAATTGGTGAGCGCTTAGCTGCGCCGCTGACCGCAGCTGGCTTGATCATGCTGTCTCACCTGACAAGTGAAGAGCAAGCACAGCTCATTCAAAACTATGAAATCAAAAACTTCACCTCGGAAACTATTTCAGACAAAGCCTTGCTTGCCAAAGAGATACAGCTTCCCCGCTCACAAGGCTGGGCCATATCTGAGCGTCAAGTCGATATGAATTACCGAGGCATTGCTGTGCCGCTGATCGATCACAAAGGCGTCGTGCATGGCGCCCTCAGTGTCACCATCTCTTTATTACATGAGGGGCGTGAAGAAGCCATTAAAAGAGTGCTTCCTATTTTGCGGGATACCGCTAATAGCCTACGTAATTTGATTTAACTGGTTTGAGTGAGCAGGTGCTGGCTTACCGCATAGCCAAACACAATACCAGGGCCAATCGTGATGCCAGGCGCTGGATACACATCACCCATGATCGAGCTCATGTCGTTGCCTACGGCATAGAGCCCGTGAATAGGATTGCCCGCGCCGTCCAATACTTCTGCGTGAGCGCTTGTCATAAAACCCGTGCACGCACCAATGTCGCCAGGGTACAAACGCACAGCGTAATAGGGCGCTGTGCCAAGTGTGCCAAGATTCGGATTTTTATGGCCAAGTGTGGCATCCCCCATGTTTTGCTGATACGCCGTTTGCCCACGTCCAAATGCAGGGTCTTCTCCAGTTTCGGCAGCAGCGTTGATTTGCTGGACGCTCGTCTCTAGCCCTTGTGCGTTAATGCCAAGCTTGCCGGCAAGCTTGGCGAGCGTTTGACCAGCGGTGACATAGCCATCTGCCAAAAACGGCTGCAAGCCTTTATCCATAGGCTTTGTACCTGGGCGGATCATGCCAAGGCCATAGCGGGTGAGAGCCGCTGCGTCGCAGATCAAATACGCAGGAATAGAACTCGTTTGCTGCATCGCAAGCGCAAACAAATGATACGAGGTGCTCTCATTCACAAATCGTTGCCCGTCTTTGTTGACAGTGAGCATGCCCGGCTTCGCTCTGTCCATCACAAAGTGCGGGAACGCCGCCGTACTGCCATCCGCGCGTTTGCGTAGTGACACGGGGGCCCAAAATGCTTGCGTATGGGTGTGCAAGCGATAACTTGCGCCAAGCGATTTAGCCAAATCATGCGCCACGCCCGTGTGCCCTTGTGCTGCGGGACACCAAGCGGGCTGTACCTTACCGAGCAGTTGCTCACGCAGCACAGGATGTCGATTAAAGCCACCGCTGGCAAGAATCACACCTTTACGAGCAGTGATCTTTTGTTCAACCTCGCCTTGCTTGATGGTGACCGCGCTGCCGCTCAAAGCTTCCACCGATGTGTTCAACGCTAACGTGACTTTGGCTTGTTGGGTGAGCGAGTACAAGAGCCGCGCCACGAGCGCATTACCCATCACGAGACGTGTGCCACGCTTGTAACGCAATCTGTCCAGCGCATGACGCAGCACCATTTTTGTCGCGTGTTTAAACGATGCCCAAGACTTCGTCATCGCCAGCAAGTGATTGATATCGGTTCTGTCCACCATCATGCCGCCCAGCACGGTGAACTCGGGGATGGGCGGACGAATGAGTTTGAAGTGCTCACCTAGTAATCTGCCATCAAACGGCAACGGTTCTAGAGCACGTCCGCAAAGCGTTGAACCTGCTAAATCTGAGATGTAATCGGGGTGCTTGGGATACGGCCTGAACTTGACATCGGTCTTTAACTCTAATGTAGCAATGGCCTCGCAGCCCTTATCCAGAAAGGCTTGGCGCAGAGCCGCAGGGCTACGATTGCCTACTGCGTTGTCCAAATAATGCGCGGCAGCTTCTAAAGTATCCGATGGGTTCACGGTTGCTGCGTGCTGTGTGCCAGGCACCCACGTTGTACCAGCCGATAGCGCCGTCGTGCCGCCGACAAACTCGGTGTGCTCAACTAGCAGAACGCTGGCGCCATCTAGCGCCGCAAACAATGCGGCTGCCATACCAGCGCCGCCTGCGCCAATGACAACCACGTCATAGTTTTGTGATTGATCTGTGGATGTGTAGAACTTCATGTCAATCTGCGAGCAAAAATTCCACCATCAAATCACGTACACGGCCAAACATGTCGGCGCCCGTCACCGTGCTGCAGCCCATGTCCCGTGCGGCTTGCACGAGAGGCGAAATAGCAGGCGCGGTGATGACACAGCCGATAAACGTATCGCTTGTGAGCTTGGACGTATCCAGCGGATACGGATCGCCCGCCTTCATGCCCATCGGCGTGGCATTTAGCGCAATATCAAAACCTGTGGGATTGGCCTGCCCATGCTTGACTTTGCCACGATTCAAACTGGCTAAGCGATCAACCAAGGTCGTACAGCGCACAGCATCTTCGTCGTGGATCGCTAGCTCACTCACGCCTGCCATTACCAGCGAATAGGCAATCGCCGATCCTGCGCCACCTGCGCCAATCAAAAGCGCGCGCTTGCCCTCTATCTTGCAGCCCGCGTCCGTCATCGCGGCGCAAAAACCCATGCCGTCAAACATGTCGCCATGCCATGTCCCGTCTGGGTTGCGGCGCATGGTATTCACTGTTTTTAAGAAGCTAGCGCGGTCCGATGTGGTGGCGCACAAATCGAAACAAGCAAACTTGTGCGGCACGGTCACGATGATGCCGTCCACGTTTTTTGCAAGTGATACGCCAGATAACCATGCGGTCAAATCCGCTGGCGCCACGTGCGCTGGCATGACCATCGCATTGTGTCGATGCTCTTGAAAAGCAAGGCTGACGCCTGCGGGGGATTTAACTTGGGTGATGGGGTCGCCCACAATAAAGTGAACACGAGTAGCGCCGTCTAGAAACTTAAGCATGATGGTATTTATTAAAAATGAAATAGTATTCCAATTTGGAATTGTATTTCAAATTGGATAGAATCGTGGCATGAAGTCAAACTCAATGGAATCAAAAACATGAACGGCGTTTTAGAGCGCACTCTTGGCATCTTGGAGCTACTCGCCCGTCATAGCGAGGGCTTGGACTTAGCCGTGATTGCGGACGACCTCGCGATTCCGCGCAGCGCCGCACATCGCTTGCTGGCCGACCTCACGCGCGTGGGCTATGTCAGGCAAGTGCAGGGGCGCGGCTCCTATGTGCTTACGACCAAACTCATGGCAATGGGGCTGTCTTACCTCAGCAGCGCAGGCATTGTCGATGTGGCGCAGCCCTTGCTGGATAGGCTTGCCGAGCATTCGGGCGAGCTCGTGCGGCTCTCCGTGATTGATGGCAATCGGCTCACGTGGGTTGCCAAAGCGCAAGGATCGAAGCAGGGTTTGCGCTACGACCCTGATATGGGCAGTGATGCGCGTCTCAGCTGCTCGGCATCAGGTTTGGCATGGATGATGACGCTCGCAGACGATGCAGCGTTAGCGGCGGTATCCGAGCAAGGACTTGGCTCACCTGCTGACTACGGCCCCAACGCGCCGCGCAGTTTGACGGCGCTACTCGCCGAGATTCACGCCACGCGCGAACGAGGCTACAGCCTGACCTGTGAGACCTTTACGGCGGGACTCAACGCCATGGGTGCGCCCGTGCAGATAAAGGGTCGAGCAGCCATAGGCGTCATCACCATTGCAGGGCCGACGGTGCGGCTGACCGAAGAAAAAATGCAGGGGCTTCGTATTCCGCTGTTATCGACTGCCGATCAATTGGCAGCAGCTAGCGGCGCATCGCCTTTTTTCAAATCGCTTTAGATTTTGGTGCGCCATGACAGAGTCTGTTGATTTACTCATTGATGTGCTGGTCATAGGCTCGGGCGCTGGCGGCTTATCCACGGCGGTTGCCGCTGCGCACCTTGGTCTCAAAGTTTTGGTGGTCGAAAAAGACCCGCATTACGGCGGTACGACGGCATGGTCGGGTGGCTGGCTGTGGATTCCGCGCAATCCACTGGCGGTGGCTGCTGGCATTCACGAGACTCTCACCGCGCCGCTGCTCTATTTAAAACAAGAACTAGGCGAGCGTTTTGATGAGACGAAAGCGAGGGCATTTTTAGAGCATGGTCCGCGCATGGTGGAGTTTTTTAAATCTAAAACAGCTTTGCAGTTTATGGATGGCAACCAGGTTCCAGATTTCCACGGCAACTCGCTCTATGCCGCCATGGGCGGGCGTTCGCTATGCGCCGCGCCATTCGATGCGTGGCGTTTAGAACAGTTTGCAGGCAAGTTCAAACAGCTAAAACCACCGCTACCCGAGACCACGCTGTGGGGCATGGGGATTGCTTCGGGCGCCGATCTCAGGCACTTTTTAAGTAGTACACGTTCGCTGGCATCTTTTTGGTATGTGACTAAGCGAGTGCTGGTTCTATGGCGTGATTTGATGTTGTTTGGCCGCAGCACACGCTTAGTCAACGGTAACGCCTTAGTCGCAGGCCTTGCCGCGTCTGCCTTTGAAGCAGGTGTGCAGCTTCGCGTGAATAGTCCTGTGACGCGATTGCTCATGGATGATGACGGCAAAAAAGTTGTGGGTGCGGTCATCCAAACAACGAGGGGTGAACAAACCACCGAGCCAACATGCGAGCTCACAGTCCGCACCCGCTTTGGCGTTATGCTCGCCTGCGGCGGCTTCCCGCATGACGTGGCTCGCAAACGCGAATTGCTGCCTCACGCACCCACAGGACATGAGCATTGGTCGGCGGCATCAAAGGGCAATACGGGTGATGGCCTGCGGCTTGGCGAGTCGGCTGGAGGCCATATCCAGAAAGGCTTCCAAGAGAACGCTGCGCTGGCGCCCGTGTCGCTCGTTCCGCAAAAAGATGGCAGCTTCGTTCACTTTCCGCATTTGCTAGAGCGCGGCAAGCCAGGCTTGATTGCTGTTACCAAACAAGGCAAGCGCTTTACCAATGAAGCGAATTCGTACTACGACTTTATGCGCGGCTTGTTTGCCGCCACGCCGAGCGGCGAGTTGCCTGAGGCGTGGCTAGTAGTAGATCAGCGCTTTATTCGCCGCTATGGTTTAGGTGCAGTCAAGCCATTCCCGATGCCCTTTGGGAGTTTTTTGCGCAATGGTTATTTGAAACGCGGACGCACGTTAGCAGAACTCGCCAACGCGTGCGGCATTGATGCAGCAGCGCTACAAACAACCGTTGCAAGTCACAACTGGCAAGCTTTGCAAGGCAGAGATACGCAGTTTGGACGCGGCGACACGCCTTACAACCGCGTGCAAGGTGACAACACGCAAGTCAAAATTAAAAGCAAAGTTGACATACACATGAAGGGCAAACGCGTGGACAGCTTTGTTCCAGAATTTGCCAATCCCTGTATGGCAGAAATCAAACATGCACCGTTTTATGCTGTGCGCGTGGTGGCAGGCAGTCTGGGCACATTTGCAGGCTTAGAAACTAACGAACACGCACAGGTACTGAATGAGGACAAGCAGCCGATCGAAGGACTCTACGCCGCAGGCAACGACATGGCTAGCGTGATGGGCGGGCACTATCCCAGTGGCGGTATTACGCTGGGACCCGCCATGACATTTGGCTACATCGCCGCTCACCATATAGCTTCGCAGGCCACATCCAGTATGGCTTCCACAAGACCCGTTTGACAAGAAATAAGGAATCACTATGTTCTATGAACTCGCCACCATGACCTTGCCGTTTGGCACAGCAGGCCAAGCCGCTACCAACGTGCAAACTTTTTCAAACTCGCTAGAGGCTAAAGGCGAATTGCTTGGCTGTTGGTTTACCGACATCGGCGTGCTCAATCAAATGATCGTGCTGCGCGGTTTTGAAACGCTCGCCGATTTGTACTTTGAGCGCGAACGCACGCAAAAAAGTTTTAGTCCTTTTGGCTGCGCTGAGTTTTACCAATCCTGCGAACAGCACAGCTACCGTGGCTTCCCGTGGATGAAGCCCGTTCGTCCAAGTTCGGAGACGGGTGCGGTTGGCCCCGTGTACGAGATTCGAACCTACGGCATCAAACCTGGGGGTGTGCAACCCACAATCGATTTGTGGCAAGAGTTTGTGCCGCTGCGTGACAAAATTTCGCCCTGCTTGGTGGCGATGGTGGCGCTGGATGGCCACTCTCGCTTTACCAACATCTGGGCGTATCCCAGTTTGAATGCGAGAAGCCTTGCACGCGCTGACGCTGTGGCGCAAGGCATTTGGCCACCCAAGGGCGGACCTGCATTTTTGACCACCAACATGGTCTCGACCATTGCCATGCCAACCGCCACCTCACCTCTGAAATAAAAATATGTCCCGAGCTTATTCCCTCGCTTACCTCACGTCCTATACCTGCACGCCACCCGAGGCTATCAGCGTTGCAAGCCAAGCTGGCTATGACTTTGTGGGACTTCGTCTGTGGCCGAATGCACCTGGCGCGCCTCAGCAATTTCTGATTGATAGGCCTGATGTGTTGCGCGAAACTTTAGCCGCGCAAAAGGACACGGACGTGGGTGTGTTCGATATTGAAATCATCCGCATTGGTGAAAATTTTGATCCCCATATCTATCGTCCATTGTTAGATGCTGGTGCGGCGCTAGGTGCCAAAGCCGTGTTGGTTGCGGGAGATGATTTGGACGAAATGCGCTTGGCGGATAGTTATGCGCGGCTGTGCGAATTGATGCGTCCCTTTGGCATCACAGCCGATCTAGAGTTCATGCCGTGGACGGCAGTGAAGACTGCTAGCGATGCGGCGCGTGTCATCCAATCGGCTGGAAGCCCAAGCAATGCGGGCATCTTGGTGGATGCGCTGCACTTTGGGCGTTCGCACACCACGCTGGCTGATATCCGTGCGATTCCACGAGAGCTGTTGCACTACGCGCAAATCTGCGATGCGCAAAGTGGCACAGACTTCACGACCGAAGAGCTTATTCACACGGCACGCGAAGAGCGCCTGTTACCAGGTGAGGGAAACATCAATGTGCGCGATTTGTTTGAAGCACTGCCCCCCGATTTGCCCATGAGCGTAGAGGTCGTTCACTTGCCGCGCATGGCTGGCATGACGGCACTTGCATGGGCCCATCTCTGTCTGCAAAATAGTCGCAACCTCTAAAATCTGCCCATGGCACCACGCACAACCAGCTACCGCTCTTACGACGGACCTCGCACCAACGATCCCGCTCGTACCATGAGCGACATCATTGCCGTTGCAACGCGAGAGTTTGCCCACAAAGGGCTTTCGGGTGCCCGCATCGATGAAATCGCCGCTCTGACCCAAACCAGTAAGCGGATGATTTATTACTACTATGGCAGCAAAGAAGGTTTGTATGTGGCCGTATTAGAAGACGCGTATGCCCGCACACGCAGCGCGGAGAGCAGTCTGCACCTGGATGATGTAGAGCCAGCGATCGCGTTAAAAAAATTAGTCAGTTTTTCGATCGATTACAAACTAGCAAATCCCGATTTTGTACGCCTAGTGATGACCGAAAACATCCACGGCGCTGCGTATTTAAGGTTGTCGAAAACAGCCACCCATATGAACACCCCGGCCATTGACTTGCTCAAACGCATCTATGACCGAGGTGTCGCAAGTGGCGACTTTCGCCCTGGCATTGAAGCTTTCGATTTGCACATGGCTATTAGCGCTCTTAGTTTGTATAACGTCTCGAATCGCCCCACCATTGAGGTTATTTTTAATCGCGACATCATGGACAAAAAAGAAGTTGATCGGCTACGAAGAAATTGCATCGAGATGCTGCTGCGATTTGTACAAAAATAATGATTTGTCTAGAGAGCCCATCAATATTGAAGTTTCGCGACAGCACGTAAATTTTCAGCCGTCGTAGTTGCAAAGCCAAAAAACTCAAGGTACGCGGGGATTTGCTCATACAGCATATCGGCTCCAATTTGGACGCGACAACCTCGGTCTTTGGCGGCTTGCAAAAATGCTGTCATCTCGGTTTTCATCACCACCTCACCTACAAATGTGGTGGGGGCAATTCGGCCAACATCCATCGGCAACGGATCGCCTTTTTCCATACCCATTGGCGTGGCATTCACGACCAAATCAAAACCCTCAGGATCGTTTGATCCTGTTTCAATTTTGAGGGTGGGATAGTTCTCGCGCAGACGCCAAGCCAGCCCTTCCATAGATGCCGTGTTCATATCAAACAAGGCAATGCGTGCGATGCCTGCTTTGGCCAACGATGCAGCAATCGCGCAGCCGACCCCCCCACTGCCAACGATCAAGCAAGACGTGCCTTGCAGGGCGTGCCCCTTACGCAAAACGCCGCGCACAAAGCCTTCGCCATCAAACATATCGCCAACCAATTTACCGTTAACACGCTTCACCGCATTGCAAGCACCCGCGACTTTGACTGTCGGCGATACTTCATCAAGCAGGGCAACTGTGGTGACCTTGTGTGGCATCGTAATCAGTGCGCCCGCCACATTTTCCATACTGAAAATAACAGGCAAGAATGCAGCGTAGTCTTCTGCTTTCACCCCCATGGGAACCACAACGGCATCGATGCCTGCTTGCTCGAAGTACGGGTTGTAAATCATCGGCGCTTTAAAACTGTGCGTGGGATACCCGATGTGCGGCACGATCTGCGTGCTGCCTTTGATAAATGGAAATGCCATTGCTAAAGCCCTCAAGATTCCAAAATTGGCCTGCGTCTGCAAACCGCTATTCGTACTAACAGGTTTAGCACCTTGCCGTTTGAATGGTCGATACTGCCGCGCGTAGTGCCAGCAAATAGCCATCAACACCAAAGCCAGCAATTTGGCCTTTGGCAAGCTCAGCAATCACGGAGTGGTGGCGGAACGCTTCACGAGCGTGGATGTTGCTCATGTGCACTTCATAAATCGGACATTTCAAAATGGCTAACGCATCGCGAATGCCATAGCTATAGTGCGTCCACGCGCCTGCGTTAATCAGCACTGCCTTCGTACCATCACCGTGCGCCGTATGAATTTTTTCCACCATGGCGCCTTCAAAATTAGTTTGAAAACACTCGACTTCGGCACCAAGCTCTTTGCCCAGCGCTTTGACTTGATTGTCAATTTCAGCCAGCGTGATCGTTCCGTATTGAGCAGGATCGCGTTTGCCAAACATATTGAGATTAATCCCATTTAAAACCAAAATTTTCATCAAACCCTCTTTTTTATAAAATGAACTAATTGGTACATAATATAGCATCTTTCAAATCAATGAGCCACTTTTTATGCTTGATAAATTTCTTGATCTGTACTGTAGTTTGCTTGGCAAAATCATCGCCATCTTATTAGCGCTGATGGTCGTTTTGGTGTTTGGTAACGTCGTGCTGCGTTATGGCTTCAATTCTGGCATCACAGTATCCGAAGAACTCTCGCGCTGGCTGTTTGTCTGGTTGACATTTCTTGGAGCAATCATCGCTGTACGCGAACACGGTCATCTTGGCACCGACTTTTTATTAGCGCGCCTGCCCATCATTGGGCAAAAAATTTGTCTCGTTTTAGGCTATGCACTGATGCTGTTTATGTGCTGGCTGATGTTTAAAGGCTCGCTCGATCAAACCCGCATCAACTGGGACACCGAAGCACCTGCCACCGGCCTCTCGCAAGGGTTGTTCTATGGCATTGGCATGGTGTTTGCTGTCTCTGCGGGTCTCATGCTCTTGCAAGATTTCTACAAGCTCATCACGGGTCAAGTCAAAGACGAAGATTTGGTCAATATCCGCGAGTCGGAAGAGGAGGCAATTCAATGACTATTTTGATTTTTATCGGCTCGCTCTTGGGCAGCATGGCGCTCGGTATCCCCATTGCTTTTTCCCTGCTCATTTGCGGCGCAGCACTGATGCTGCACATGAACATGTTTGACGCGCAAATCTTGGCGCAAAACGTGATCAATGGCGCAGAT
>Ga0228699_1001066_pt1 | contig 15818 bp, 17 predicted proteins | sample McNCre217_Aug_MG_FD_178016 | JGI IMG/M metagenome (GOLD analysis project Ga0228699, IMG submission 178016) | Freshwater microbial communities from McNutts Creek, Athens, Georgia, United States - 2-17_Aug_MG | ecosystem: Environmental > Aquatic > Freshwater > Creek | place: USA: Georgia...
GGTTTGGAACTGCCGGGTTGGGGCAGGTGGTACTTTCCGAGCAATGCGATGTGACGAAACTTGGATTTCATGGCTAAATTACATCACTAAAATTCAACAACAGAATGACCATGCTAGACGATCGCGCCAAGTTGTTGCTCAAAGCGCTGGTAGAGCGCTACATTGCCGACGGGCAACCCGTCGGTTCTCGCACGCTTTCTCGCGCCACAGGCATCGAGTTGTCGCCCGCCACGATCCGCAACGTCATGTCCGACCTGGAGGTCATGGGCTTGATCGCCAGCCCACACACCTCCGCCGGGCGCATCCCTACCGCGCGTGGTTACCGTTTGTTTGTCGACACCATGCTGACTGCTGAGCGTGGTCCGCTCAATGCGCCCAGCTTGGCCCCGGATCAGCCCCAAAAAGTCATCGCCAATGCCGCGCACTTGTTGTCGGATTTGTCGCATTTTGTGGGCGTTGTGATTGCCCCGCGCCGCAGCTCGGTGTTTCGGCACATTGAATTTTTGCGACTGTCCGAGCGGCGCTTCTTGGTGATCATTGTGTCGCCAGAGGGCGATGTGCAAAACAGGGTGCTGTTCACTGAAACCGACTACACCCAATCTCAGTTGATTGAGGCTTCGAACTACCTGAACCACCATTTCGCGGGCATGGCGATTGAACAAGTGCGCGAGAAGCTACTGGCCGAGGTGGAGTCTTTGCGCAGCGAAATCGCGGTCTTGATGCAAACCGCCGTACAGGTCAGCTCCGAGGCCTTGTCTCAAGCGCAAGACGATGTGGTGATCAGCGGTGAACGCAATCTGCTGTCGGTGAGCGACTTCTCCAGCGACATGGGCAACCTGCGCCGGGCCTTTGATTTGTTTGAGCAAAAAGCCCAGTTGGTGCGCTTGCTTGATATATCCGCCCAAGCCGAAGGCGTGCGCATCTACATTGGTGGTGAGAGTCAAATCGTGCCGATGGAAGAGCTCTCGGTGGTCAGCGCGCCTTACGAGGTAGACGGTCAAGTGGTGGGCACCTTGGGGGTGATTGGTCCTACCCGCATGGCCTATGACCGCATGATTCAAATTGTGGACATCACGTCCAAACTGGTGAGCAATGCGCTGAGCCATAAATAAGCATTGCGCCTTTGGTGGGCATTACGCTAGCTTTTACGCACCCCAAACAAAATGCCACTGGTCACCAGTGCCAGGCCCGCGATCAAGTTCAGATGCATGGGTTCTCCCAAAACAGCAACAGCGCCTAAGGCTGAAAGACCGGGAACGAGCGCGGTGATCATGGTCGAGCGCACCGGGCCGTAGTAGCGAATCATTAAGTTGAAGGTGATGCCAGAAATCACCACCGAGCCCACGCCTTGGTAAATCGCTTGAAACCACATTTCTGCCAAAGGGGCTGAACCCAAGTGGCTTGGGATGAGTTCAAAACATACCAACGCACCATACACAGGCAAAAACGTGACGCAAGAAAACGAAGTGATCGCCATGGTGGCACGCACAGGGTCTAAACCAAAGCGGCGCACCAGCACGCTGTAAACCGACCAGCAAAACGCGGCCGACATAAACAACAAATCGCCCTTCCAAACTTCGCCGCCTTCAAATGCTTTGAGCAAGCTGGCGCCGCCTACCAGCAAGTCGCCTAACACGATGCAGATGAGGCCAATGGCACGTGCTTGGGAAATGGGATCACGCAAAATCCAAAACGCGAGCAAGGACGTCCACAAGGGCAAACTGCCGGGCATCAGCACCGAGGCATGGGCTGCGGGCGCAAAGAAAAAGCCGGAGTACGCCAGCATGGCGTACAACAAACTGCCAAACAAACCTGCTAACGCGGTGATGCGTAAAGGTAAAGGGGACAAGCCCAACAGCGAACCTACCACCTCACCGCGTTGCCGTTGATCGCGCATCAGCCACCAGCCCCAGGGCAGCAGCACACTGCCTGCGCCGAGGATGCGCAAGAACGCAATGTCGAGGGGTAACAGGTTGTGCGAGGCAGAGGCCCGCGCAATGACAATGAAAGAGGTCCAGATCGTCACCGTGACCACAGCAGCCGTGAGACCAACAGCGCGAGGAGAAAGTTTCATGTGAATGGTGTGTGGGGTTCAATCTGCGCGTTGTTTGAGCTCGTGTACGAAGAGTACGACGCGGGCATCTGGCTCATGAAAGCGTATGCCATGTTGGTATTCAGGTTTTGTATGGGGCTGGTTGGCGCGATGCACCAATTCGACATTTTGAATGGTACCCGTCATGTCGACGCTTTCAGATTTGCCTGTGGATTGCAAATCAAAACGCAGCCTCATTTTCACTGAGCTATCCACATTTCCCAATTGATGCGGGCCCACCACCGATGCACCGCCGCCGCTGATATCGTGCAAGTGAAAGTTGCCTAAGTTGTGTTCTGTCGAATCTGAATTCAGAATTTCTAATGGCAAATTGGTACGCACCCGCAGATGCGAACGCATAGGCGTTTCAAAGATGTCCTCAGGGAAGCTCATCAATATGTAGTTGCGCGGATTGAGCAGCAGGGTGTTGATGCGACTCTTGAATGTGAAAATCGACAAGCCCGAAAACAAACGCACTTCCACGTTCATACCTTCGCGCAGGTGCACGATCCAGCCATCTTCTTGTGGCACGCGCAACATCAAAAACTCAGCCTCTACCCAACCAATGACACTGGTGTACTGTTTGTGCGACCCGGCTCCTTCTAAAACGAGCTGCACGCGCTGACCCACTTGAAAGCGCATGTCAGAAAATTTCGCTTTTTGGGGATGGGACTCAGAATTTGACATTTGTACTTGTGAGTTTTAATTGGCATTCTTATCATAAGGACTTACACGCCTGATGAGTGATTTATGAATTTTCGAATGTCTTTTTCTCCACTGCGCATTTTGAAGTGGGGCGTTTTTGGGTCAGTTCAGTTTTCAGAACAAGAAGAGTATTTGGAGTTTCGTTACAAGTTTTTAATTGTGCTGATGCTTTCGGCTGCGTTTCTCACAGGCTTGTTCATCCTCGGCACGGTCAGTCAAATCAACCTGATTGGGTGGGCGCATGGGCGGATGATGATCATATTTGTCTCCCTCACGTTCTTGCTGTGGCTGCTCTTGCGAGGTTCACCCGGTCGATTCAAAACAATTGGGTGGGCTTACGAGGTGTTGAGTTTGGTCGAGAGCGCCTCTGCACTGGTTTATGTGCCTGTGGATGAGCTGCGCATTCTGTGGTTTTACACAAACATACCTTGTGTGTTCATTCTTTTAGGGCAACGCTCGGGCTGGTTGGTGACGGGCTTGACGATGGTGGGTTTCCTAGTAGGCAATCAGCACTTAGACCAACCTTACTCATCCAATGCAGTGGCCACAGGATTTTTGGCGATGGTGTACATGGGCGTGTCGTTTCACGCGTATGTTGACCGCTCCATGTCGTACTTCAAGCGCATGCGCAATTACAACGAGCAGCTCCAAGATTTAGCCAGCCATGATCCGTTAACCCGTGTATTCAATGCCGGTGCTTATTACCGCGCGTGCGATCAGCAAATTTATGCCAACCAACGTAGCAACCAGCCTTCTGCGGTGTTGTTCATCGACTTGGACCACTTCAAGTCCATCAACGACACCTTTGGTCACGCCGTGGGTGATGATGTCTTGCGCGCTGTGGCTCAATCTCTTCAATCCAACGTGCGGCGCAGCGATATCCTGGGGCGCATTGGTGGCGAAGAGTTCTCTGTGTTTTTGCCTAACACCGACGTCAAAGGTGCTGAGCTATTGGCGGAGACTCTGCGTACGGCCATTGAGTCGATTCAGATCGAGGTGGATGGGGTGCGCTTGAAAATCACGGCCAGCATTGGTGTAGCGGGCAAACGTTTTGATCAACAGACCATGCAAGCCATTCAGCAGCATGCCGACCAAGCCATGTATGAGGCCAAGCGAGGGGGGCGCAACCGCGTCTCGACATTTGGTGCTGATGCGCCAGCCTGGTCTTTGTCAGCGACCTAAAGCGTAGATCCATTGCATATCAAGATAGCGATAGACATAGCCTGGGCCATTCAAACCCACGGTTTCGCTGCGACCTGCGCGTAATTTAAAAAATGAGTTTCCATGCGCTGGGCTGCTCAGTTGCAGCTCCATCAGACGAGCAGGCGTGCGCTCATCGTTGTTGACTCTTTGATGACCTTCACCTACGCGTGCATACCACTGCCAGCCCGCAAAACGACGACGCCAGCCGACGATCCCCATCGATTCATCTAATCGATCTGGGTTGAAGTAATTGGCGTTGGTGACGGTTTCACCCAGCTGGTGCTTGTAGGCCCATTGCAGGGTGATGCCTTGATCTGGCAGTGCATCCCAAACAATGCGTGCGCGCTGCTGCTGGCGGTCGTGGCCATCAGAGAAATGCGTTTGGGCCAACGAGCCCACCAAGGTGAAGCGTGGGTGTACTTGGTAGTCCACATTGCCGCCGACCAGGTCATAGTGAATGCCTTGCTGTAAAGCACCGATGGATTCCACCCAATCGCGACTGGCAAACATGCCCCAGTTGAGTTGTTTGTTGTAGGCTTGGTTGTAGCTCCAATCCCCAATCACGGTGGTTTTTTCTGGGCCCTGGTTCACACCTATTTTCAAACTCATGCCCATGCCTGTGAGGGCATCGATGTCTTGCGTGGTGTAGTTCAGGCCGTGACCGCTGAGGGTATTTCCGTTTTGGCGGTAGTGTTGCTCTTGCCACTCGATGCCTTGCCATTTGAGACCCGAGGTGTAGCTGGGATGTGCCGCTGCAAAAGCTTTGCGAATGTTCAAGCCATCGCTGTCGCTCGACTGACTCCATGCCGGAGACACGGCCCAGCGGTTATCTGCGGCATCTGCGCGACCAAGCCCGAGAAAAGCAAGGGCGGCCAAGACAGCCAACTGTTTGTTGCGATAGCTCATTTGGTTCCCCATGTTTTGCGTAGGTTCAATACTTCGCTGACATAGCCCCACACACAAGCGGGCTGCAAGATGATGCTGTAGACCAAGGTGTAAGACAGCAGGCCTAGACGGTTGCGACGTACTTGGAGACCCACTTCGTCAAACGTGGCTTTGCTTCGGGCGTACATGAGTGAATTCATTAAAAAACTAATAGGCAATAAGGCCAAAGTCATGGGCCCAACAATCCAAAAGTGACCAAACATTGCGAGCACCAAACCTGGAATGAAACCCAAACTGTAGGCTAGGTCCATGAATGGGAACAAGGTGTTCCACCAAATGTAGAAAACAGGTAACTTGCGTTGCCACAAGATGTCTGGAGTGGTCTTGAACGCCTCAATCAGGCCACGCGACCAACGCTGGCGTTGGCGTATGAATTGGGTCAAATTGTCGGGGCAGCGGGTGAGGGCAATCGCATTTTCAGCATGACCGACACGATAGCCAGCGCGCAAAATTTTCCACGTCAGCACAATGTCTTCACCCACCGTGTGAGGCCAACCTCCCACCTCGATCAAGGTTTCACGGTCGTACAACGAGAACGCACCTTGCGCCACCAAGGTGCCTTGAAATAAAGACTGAATGCGTTTGATGGCCGCAATGCCCAGAAAATAATCCCATTCCTGCGCTTTGGTGAGCCAGTTTTGACGTGAGTTGCGAATCAAAATTGCACCCGCTACGGCGCGTGTGCTGGGCGGGTCGGCCAAGCGGCGACCCACCAAATTTTGAATCCCATCTTTCCAAATCCAACAATCGGCATCGACCGTGATGACGAATGGACTGCTGCACTGTGCCAAGCCCTGGTTGAGCGCATTGGCTTTGCCACCGTTCTGATGCAAGTCCAGCAACCTGAGGTTGGAATATTCGGGCAGCAACCCACGCACGATGTCTGCTGTGTTGTCTATGGATCCATCGTTGATCACAGTGACCTGCAGCACACCAGGATAGGTTTGACGCATCAGGCTGCGCACGGTGTCTTCAATGGACGTGGCTTCGTTATACGCCGCCACCAACACGGTGACATCGGGATAATGATCATGCAATGGCACGCGTGGGCGTTTGTCCAAAGCCAACGCCACCATGATGAAAGCATTCATGAAGCCAGGAATGATGGCAATGAAGCCAATTAAAAAAGCGGCAATACCAGGTGTGGTGTGCTCGCTGAGTTGCGCAAACCAAGGCAGAGAGAGCCAAATCGAAAGCAGCATCCAAACCGTGGATACGGCAAAAGTGATGATGAATTTCCAACGAATCGTGATGTAGGGCATTTAAAGCGTGGGTACGTTTTGCAATGAAAGCCAGTGTGTCAAGGCTTGTGGACGGGAAAAGAAAAAACCTTGTACGAATTGGCAGTTCAACGCCTCTAGTGCTTTGCACTGTTCGGCTGTTTCTACCCCTTCGGCAATTAATTCAATGCCAAACTCTCGTGTCAAAGCGACAACAGCTTTCACAATGGCATAGACCATGGGGTGATCAATTTGCTGGATAAATTGTCGGTCGAGTTTGAGGACATCAAACGGTAGCTTGTGCAAACGCGCCAAGCTGGATTGGCCAGACCCAAAGTCGTCCATGACGATGCGAATACCACGTGCACGAAGCGCGTGCAGTCCGTCAATCACCGTTTGCGAAATACGCTGGAAATAAGTTTCGGTGATTTCAAAATCCAAATGCTCGATCAAAGGCTTGGGCAGCTCTTTCAGCCATCTATCAATAAACGATAAGAAGTCAGGCTCCGCCATATGTCGGATAGACAGATTCACTCCCACGCGAATGCTCGGATAGCGCCCTATCAGTAGTGGCAGGTCGCGTGCCAGTTGAGAAAAAACCAAACGCTCTAGCGGCGCAATTAGCCCGGTTTGCTCCGCGACTGGAATGAACTGCTCTGGCGAAATCTCCCCCCACGGACCAGCTGTGATGCGACACAAAGCCTCAAAGCCCACCAATTTTTGCGATGGAAACGCATTTTGACCTTGGTACACCAAGTTAATTTGTTGCTGTTCGATGGCGAATTGGAGTGCTTGCTGGATGTGAGGAATGTGACTTGCTGAAACATCGGGTTGCATGGAACGATTTTCCTATTCAATGGCGGATATTTCTTGTTGTGTGAGATTTGATTTGCTTGAAAAACAAATTAAGTGCTCGCGTTGAGTTCTATTGTTTTAATTTGAGTGATTGATTAAATCCGCTTGATCTGAGATATCTTGATAATTGGATGGAACTTTCAAAGAGGTAGTCGATCATGACTTCTACAGAACGACGGCATCCAGCGAATGCCCAATTACGCGAAAAAATTGATCGTATTCAGCAGATAAGTCGAGAGCTGAAAACCTTGGTCGAGCAAATCCAAGTGCAAACGGTGACTTCTGCTCGACAAGGCCAGATCACTGATCTGCCTTGTAAAAAGTTTGCCCATGATGTGTCACCCATATTTCAGCGACAACGTATTGCCACGAAGCAACTTCAAGAACAAATTAAAGGTACACCTTCGAGCGCAGTGTTCATTAGCGATGAAGAACGCGCAGCTTTGATGATGTGATGCGCCTTGAATGACCCAACGACTTCAACCAAGACAAATGAAGCGCCCAATACGGTGCAACTACAATCTGTCGCTTCGGTTGGGGCGTTAGCTCAGTTGGTTAGAGCAGAGGACTCATAATCCTTTGGTCGACAGTTCAAGTCTGTCACGCCCTACCATCTCTTTGAACGTTCTTCAAACGTCAAAGGAGCCATGATTTTTCTGTGCTAGAATCATGGTTTTCCAGGCGGCTGTAGCTCAGCTGGATAGAGTACTTGGCTACGAACCAAGGGGTCGTGGGTTCGATTCCTGCCAGCCGCACCAAATTGACTAAGGGTTCACATCTTCGGATGTGAACCCTTTTTCTTTTGTTCAACTCTGACGTACGATTTACGCATGAAAACACGTACTCCCTATTTGTCGTCTCTGGCGCTTGTTGGCGCTGTGGTTTTGAGTGGTTGCGCTACGCCGATGGCCAAGCCCGCTTTTTATCCCAATGCCCACTACCAAAGTGTGGGCCCTGCACGCGCAGAAGCCGATGCGCAAGCATGTGCAAGCCTAGCCCAGCAGTCGGATGTAGGCGCTGTTAACAAAATGGATGCGGCTCACGCCGGTGCAGCAGGGGCTGCAGGTGTTGGGGCGGCAGGTGTGGTGGGCTCAGTGCTGAGCGGTCGCAAGCCCGATTTGAAAAACATCGCCGCAGGTGCTGCTGCGATCGGTGCGGGTGGCGCTGCAGCGGCGACCGCTGGACAGTCGATCAGTGGAAGCGGCTTGTACCGCCAATTTGTGCAGCAGTGCTTGGCGGAGCGCGGTTATCACGTGATTGGATGGCACTGAGTCTTTACAAAATGCCATGAGCAAAGCCTTCACGCGCGAAAGCGACTCAGACGACGAAGAACTCAGCCTGCCACCACTGCCTGTGGGCGGCAAAAACTACATCACCCCACAGGGATATGCGGTGCTGCGTACCGAGTTGTTTGACTTGATCGACAACGAACGTCCGCGCATTGTCGAGATCGTGCATTGGGCCGCGAGTAACGGTGATCGTTCTGAAAATGGCGATTACCTGTATGGCAAAAAACGCTTGCGTGAAATCGATCGTCGCATCCGTTTTTTGACCAAGCGCCTAGAGATTGCCGAAGTCACCGACCCAAGCGCGCATTACGGTAAAGACCAAGTTTTCTTTGGTGCCACCGTGACCTATGTGGATGAAGCCAGTGTTGAACGCACGGTGACGATCTTGGGCATTGATGAGGCCGACAGCCTGAAGCAACAAGTGACTTGGGTGTCTCCCATTGCCCGTGCACTGCTCAAGGCGCGTGAAGGCGATGTGGTCAAGCTGGTCACACCTGTTGGCGTGCAAGAGGTGGAAGTGCTCGAGGTGCGTTATCCCGCACCTGTGGCGGCTTAAGGTGTACGGCCCACACCAGACACCACGCGCTGCGCTTGCACCACCGAAGTCACACGGCGCAAGTTGCGTAACACGGCATCTAAGTGCGCGGTGTCACGCACCGAAATCACAAAACGTAAGTCAGTCGCCTCTTGGCCGCTGACTTCGTCAGCCATATTGACCAAGGTGATGTCGGCTTCGGCGGTGGTGATGGCTGACGCGACACGAGCCAATACGCCCTTGCCATTGCTGACGGTGACCACCACGGCGACTTCAAAATGACGCGTGGGTTCTTCGGCCCATTCCACTGCGATGAAGCGTTCGCTGTCTTTGTGTTTGAGGCGTTGCCCCACAGCGCATTGATCGAGGTGAACCACCAAGCCTTCGCCGCGACCTAAATAGCCCACGATGGCGTCGCCCGGAATCGGATGGCAGCAAGGCGCGTATTGCACCGATGCGTTCTCGCTGCCGTCCACGATCACGCTGCCTTGTGACACGTTTTCATGGGCGGTGAAGCGCTCGCGGCTCATCAGCAAGGCATCGGGCTTTTGGCCCATGTCGGCGAGCAGGTTGGCCAACCGTTTGGCCACGATGCTGGCCACGCGCTTGCCCAGTCCGAGGTCCACCAACAATTCGTCTTGTGTTTTGCTGCCGGTGAAGCGCAACAGCTTTTCCCACAGCAGCTGGTGTGCATCGTCGGTCTGGGGCATTTCTTCAATGCCTTCAGCCCGCAACGCTTGCGCCAGTAATTTGCGACCCAACTCTTTGGACTCGACCTGCGCCATGGTTTTGAGGTGATGGCGAATTTTGGAACGTGCGCGACCGGTGCGCACAAAGCCCAGCCACGCGGGGTTGGGGGAGGCCACGGCCGAGGTCACGACTTCCACCACGTCGCCGTTGCGCAGCTCGGTGCGCAGTGGCACTTGTTCGCCGTTGACCTTGGCCGCCATGGTGCGGTCGCCCACATCGCTGTGAACCGCATACGCAAAGTCCACCACCGTGGCACCACGCGGCATGGCCATGATGCGGCTCTTGGGCGTGAATACATACACCGCGTCGGGGAACAGGTCGACTTTGACGTGGTCCCAAAACTCGGTGGCGTCGCGTGTTTCGTCTTGGATATCGAGCAAGGATTGCAGCCACTTGTTGCCCAAGTTCTCACTGCCCTCGCTGCTGCCGTTGGTCTTGTAAAGCCAATGCGCTGCAATGCCAGATTCGGCCACCAAATGCATGGCCTCGGTGCGCATTTGAAACTCGACGTTCAAACCCGATGGGCCGACCAGGGTGGTGTGCAAGGACTGGTAGCCATTGATCTTGGCAATTGCAATGTGGTCTTTGAACTTGCCCGGCACAGGTTTGTAGAGCTGGTGCAGCACGCCCATGGCGGTGTAGCAGTCAACCACCTCGGGCAAGATGAGGCGAAAACCGTAAATGTCGGTGACCTGCGCAAAGCTCAAATGCTTGCTGTCCATTTTTTTGTAAATGGAATACAGCGTTTTTTCGCGGCCCGAAATGCGCACAGACAGCCCCGCTTTGGCAAACGCCGCCTCGACTTCGTGTTGCACACGCTGCATCAAATCGCGGCGGCGGTGACGCGCTTTTTGGACGGCTTTGCTGAGCACTTTGTAGCGCCAAGGCATCAGGTGCTGAAATGCCAGTTCTTGCAGCTCGCGGTAGGTTTGGTTCAGGCCTAATCGGTGTGCGATGGGGACGTAAATTTCAAGCGTCTCGCTGGAGATGCGCCCCCACTTGGCTCTGGGCATGTCGCCCATGGTGCGCATGTTGTGGCTGCGATCTGCCAGCTTGACCAAGATGACCCGCACATCGCGCGCCATGGCCAAGAGCATTTTGCGAAATGATTCCGCTTGGTTCTCTTCGCGGGTGTTGAATTCGAGTTTGTCCAGCTTGGTCAAACCATCGACCAAGTCTGCCACCTGGATGCCAAAGCGCTCGATCAAATCGGTTTTGGTGATGCCGCAGTCTTCCATCGCGTCGTGCAGCAAGGCTGCTGACAGCGCTTGTGCATCGAGTTTCCAGTCGGCACATTGAGCGGCCACTGCGATGGGGTGGGTGATGTAGGGCTCGCCGCTGTTGCGCATTTGGCCCAAATGCGCTTCGTCGGCATAGCGGTAGGCCCGACGCACCATGTCGAGTCCCTCGGCATTCAAGTAGCTGAGTTTTTCGGTGAGCGCTGCAAAGCTTGCTGCGGCAGCATTGGCTGCAGCAGGACTCACTGCAGGTGGTGCAGCGGGCTTTGAGGAGGGTTTGACGGCGCTCATGAACGTGACTTTACCCGGAATGAAAAAAAGCACCGAAAAATCGGTGCTTTGTGTGTGGTGTGCGCAGAATTAACCTGGCACTTTTTTCAGCATTTCCAGGCCAATTTGACCTGCTGCAATTTCGCGCAAAGCGGTCACACCGGGCTTGTTTTTGCTTTCGACCTTGGCGGTGTGGCCTTGGCTGAGCATGCGTGCACGGTAGGTGGCGCACAGCACCAGCTGAAAGCGGTTTGGAATCTGCTCAAGACAGTCTTCAACGGTAATGCGTGCCATGTGGATACTCCAGAATTCAGGTGATGTTCAAGGCGTGAAAGATATCCGCCCGAGCCCGGCGCTGTGCCAGGTATTTGAGGCGTTGTGCATGCACGATCGCTTTCAGGTCGAACAAGGCCGTCTCAAACAGTTCATTGATTATAACGTAGTCAAATTCTTTCGCCTGTGCCATCTCCTCGGCGGCATTTTTCAGGCGCAGGTCAATGATCTCCGGAGCATCCTCGCCACGGTTGTGCAGGCGTGACTTGAGCTCTTCCCAGCTGGGTGGCAAGATGAAAATCAACACCGCATTGGCAAACAGTTTTTTGACCTGGATGGCGCCTTGGAAATCAATTTCCAAAATCACGTCAGCGCCTTGAGCAATCCGGTCTTCAATGGCTTTGCGCGAGGTGCCGTAGCGCTGGCCATGTACATTGGCCCATTCCAAGAACGCATTGGCTTCGACCATGTGGTCAAACTCAGGTGGAGAAACGAAAAAATATTCGCGTCCATGCTTTTCTTGGCCACGGGGCTGGCGTGTGGTGTGCGACACGGAGGGCCGGACTTTGGCATCAAGCTCCATCAAGGCTTTGACGAGGCTTGATTTGCCAGCCCCGCTGGGAGCTGCGACCACAAAGAGGTTGCCGGGAAAGTTGTCCATTATTCGATGTTCTGTACTTGTTCGCGGAGTTGTTCGATCAACACTTTCATGTCCACCGAAATACGGGTCATGTCCATCGTGGCTGATTTGGAGCCCAAGGTGTTGGCCTCGCGGTGCAGCTCTTGAATCAAAAAGTCTAGCCGCTTGCCCACGCCTTCGGTCTTGCCGCCTTTGGCGAGCAAATCATCCATTTCGTCGAAGTGCGAGACCAAGCGGGTCAGCTCTTCGGCCACATCGATGCGGATGGCAAAGGCGGTGGCCTCGGTCAACGCACGGTCTTGTGCGGCCTCGGGCAGGACGGCACCTTCGGCCAAAGCCATGGCTTCGCGCCAACGCTCTAAAAATCTCAGCCGTTGTTGCTCAACCAATTGAGGCACCAAGGGAGCGGCCTGGGTGGCCAACACCCGCAGCTGGCTCAGCCGCTCGCGGAGCGTTTCAGCCAGACGCGCACCTTCGCGTTCACGTCCGGCGCTGAGTTGCTTCAAGGTGGTTTGTGCCAGTTTGAGCACGGTCGGGCCAATGTCTGCGGGCGGTGCTGTTTGGGCTGTGGTCAGGCGCAACACATCAGCCACCGACAGGGGGTTGGCCTTGGGCAGCCAGGCATGTACAGTGTCTTGCAGGGTTGAGAGGCGTTGCAGCAGGCGGGGCGTGGGGTCTGCAAAGGTGGTGTCGGCGGTGCTTTCAATGTGGGCCCGCACCTCTACTTTGCCGCGCTTGAGGTGCTTCATGACCAACTCACGCAGTGCCGCTTCGTGCTGGCGCAACTCTTCGGGCATCTTGAAGCTCAAGTCCAAAAAGCGGCTGTTGACCGAGCGAATTTCTAGCCCAAGGCGCAGTGCGGGCCCCGAAGGGGCTGCGTTGTCAGGAGTGTCGGGATGCAACTCGGCTTGAGCACTGGCATAACCCGTCATGCTGTAAATGGGCATGGTGTGGTGTTTGGTATCAAAGACGTGATTATCTCAGGGCTGAAGGGGCTTGCTGTTTGTCACCGAGAGATTGCCCGACAATTGATGCTTTATTGACCTTCTATTGCGAACGCCATGACGACCACCTTGCCTGAATCTCGCCACACCCGTGCGGCTGACCAACTCCGCCCCGTGCGCCTCACCCGTCACTACACCATGCATGCCGAAGGTTCGGTGTTGATTGAGTTTGGCCACACCAAAGTGCTGTGCACCGCCTCGGTGGAAGAAAAAGTGCCTGGCCACAAAAAAGGCTCGGGCGAAGGCTGGGTCACCGCCGAATACGGCATGCTGCCCCGCGCCACCCACACGCGCAGTGACCGCGAAGCCGCACGCGGCAAGCAATCGGGTCGCACGCAAGAAATTCAACGCCTGATTGGCCGATCCATGCGCGCCGTGTTTGACCTGAAGAAATTGGGCGAGCGCACCATCCATCTGGACTGCGATGTGTTGCAAGCTGATGGCGGCACACGCACGGCCAGCATCACCGGCGCGTTTGTGGCGGCGCAAGATGCGGTAAACAAGCTGATCGCCTCAGGCAAGCTGACCGAGAGCCCCATCACCCAAGGCGTGGCCGCGATTTCGGTGGGCATGTTGGGCGATTTGCCTTTGCTCGATTTGGAATACACCGAAGACTCCGCCTGCGACACGGACATGAACGTGGTGATGACCAGCGCAGGCCACTATGTGGAGGTGCAGGGCACGGCCGAAGGCCTGCCCTTTACCCGTGATCAAATGAACGCTTTGTTGGCCTTGGCCGAAAAAGGCGTGCGCGAACTCATTGCCATGCAGCAAGAAGCTTTGCAAGCTTGATTCATCACTTCGACTGAAATCTATGACATCGGCGTTGAAAAAAATCGTTCTGGCCTCCAACAACCAAGGCAAGCTCGCCGAGTTGCAAGCCATGTTCGCACCACTCGGTGTTGAATTGGTACGCCAAGGCGATTTGCACATTGGTGAAGCCGAAGAGCCGTTTCACACCTTTGTCGAAAACGCTTTGGCGAAGGCGCGTCATGCCGCAAGAGAAAGTGGCTTACCTGCCGTGGCCGACGATGCGGGCCTGTGCGTCGACGCCTTTGGCGGCTTGCCCGGCGTGCAAACGGCCTACTACGCCACCCAGTTTGGCTATCCCAAAAGTGACGACAACAATGTGCGGGCCTTGCTCGAACAAATGGCCAACATGGATAACCGCCGTGCAGCTTTGGTGAGCACCCTCGTGGCTGTGCGTCATCCCGATGACCCCGAGCCGCTCATTGCTGTGGGTCGTGCCGTGGGCGAGATTACGCGTGCGCCAGTGGGCAGCAACGGCTTTGGCTTCGACCCCATCATGTTCATCCCGCGCTTTGGCAAAACCTTTGCGGAGTTGCCCGTTGAGGTGAAAAACGCCAACAGCCACCGTGGCCAAGCCGCGCAGCAGATGTTGATGCTCATGCGCGAACGTTGGTTCGCTTAAAGCTTCTTTGATGACCCAAGACATCCAACACCTCATGCGCCCTGGCACGCTGTCGCTGGGCAGTTTGCCGCCTCTCTCCCTGTATGTGCATCTGCCCTGGTGTTTGAAGAAATGCCCGTATTGCGACTTCAACTCGCATGAGCTGCAAAGCAGTGTGGGTGGTGAGCTGCCCGAGCAACGCTACCTCGATGCGCTGTGCGCTGACCTAGAGCACAGCTTGCCCCTGATTTGGGGGCGCAGTGTGCACAGCATCTTCATTGGCGGTGGCACACCGAGTTTGTTTTCGTCCGCCGCGATTGAACGCCTCATCAGCGACATGCGCGCGCGTTTGCGCTTAGAGGCCGATTGCGAAATCACGCTCGAGGCCAACCCTGGGACGTTTGAAAAAGACCGCTTCCGCGCTTTTCGCGCTGCAGGCGTCACCCGCTTGTCGGTGGGCGTGCAAAGCTTCAACGACCAACACTTGCAAGCCTTGGGTCGCGTGCACAACCGTGCCCAGGCCATTGCCGCAGTCGAAGAAGCGCGCGAAGCCTTTGACACCTTCAACCTCGATCTGATGTACGCCTTGCCTGGCCAAACGCTGGCGCAGTTGGATGAAGACCTCGACATGGCGTTGTCGCTCTCGCCCCCGCATTTGTCGGTCTATCACCTGACCATCGAGCCCAACACGGTGTTCGCCAAATTTCCGCCCCAAGTGCCGCAAGACGACGACGCCTACGCCATGCTCGACCGCATCACAGAGCGCACGGCTGCCGTGGGCCTGCACCGCTACGAAGTCTCGGCCTACGCCAAAGACAACCACCGCTGCTGGCACAACCTCAACTACTGGCAGTTTGGCGACTATCTGGGCATTGGTGCTGGGGCCCACAGCAAGCTCAGCTTTGCGCACCGTGTGCTGCGCCAAGTACGCAACCGCGACCCGCGCCTGTTCATGGACCATGCGCTAGATACGGCGCGCGCTGACCGTGCCGTGGCCCAAAGCACCGAGGTGGCGCGTGCTGAGCTGCCGTTTGAGTTCATGCTCAATGCCTTGCGCTTGCGCCATGGTTTTTCCTTGGCGGATTTCACCGAGCGCACGGGCTTGCCCGTCACTGCCATTCAGTCTGCCTTGGCTGAGGCCGAGACCAAAGGGTTGATCACCCGAGGCTTTCAGAGCGTGGTGCCCACCGAGCGGGGTTTTGACTTTTTGAGCGATTTGCAGTCTTTGTTTTTGCCTGAGGCGTGAGGCTGAAAAATCGCCTCAAAGCCACATTACAATGTAGGCACATAACAACCTAGGAAGCTTGGCAGAGCGGTTGAATGCACCGGTCTTGAAAACCGGCGAGGGTGTGAGCCCTCCGTGAGTTCGAATCTCACAGCTTCCGCCA
>Ga0228699_1001069_pt1 | contig 15748 bp, 16 predicted proteins | sample McNCre217_Aug_MG_FD_178016 | JGI IMG/M metagenome (GOLD analysis project Ga0228699, IMG submission 178016) | Freshwater microbial communities from McNutts Creek, Athens, Georgia, United States - 2-17_Aug_MG | ecosystem: Environmental > Aquatic > Freshwater > Creek | place: USA: Georgia...
GGCAGATGACCTGCACCACGTCCAGGTTCTTGATCTCGTTCTTGCCGCCGACGTTGTAGACCTCGCCCAGCCGGCCCTTGGCCAGCACCTGGCGGATCGCCTCGCAGTGGTCGCGGACAAACAGCCAATCGCGGATGTTCTGCCCGTCGCCGTAGACCGGCAGCGGCTTGCCGTCCAGCGCGTTGAGGATCATCAGCGGGATGAGCTTCTCGGGGAAGTGGTACGGGCCGTAGTTGTTCGAGCAGTTGGTCGTCAGCGTCGGCAGGCCGTAGGTGTGGTGGTAGGCGCGCACCAGGTGGTCCGAGCCGGCCTTGCTCGCCGAGTACGGGCTGTTGGGCGCATACGGCGTGGTCTCGGAAAACGCCGGGTCGGTCTCGGACAGCGAGCCGTAGACCTCGTCGGTCGAGACGTGCAGGAAGCGGAACGCCGCCTTGGCCTCGGCCTCCAGCGCGCCCCAATACGCCCGGACCGCTTCCAGCAGCTCGAACGTGCCGACCATGTTGGTCTGGATGAACTCGCCGGGGCCGTGGATGCTGCGGTCCACGTGGCTCTCGGCGGCGAAGTGCAGCACCGCGCGCGGCTGGTGCGTCTGCAGCAACTGGCTGACCAGCGCCCGGTCACCGATGTCGCCCTGCACCAGCGTGCAGCGTCCAGCGGCCACATGCTCGGCGATCGTCTGCGGGTTGCCCGCATACGTCAGCTTGTCCAGCACCACGACGGGCTCTTCGCTGCGCTCGAACCAGTGGTGGACAAAGTTTCCGCCGATGAAGCCGGCTGCGCCTGTGATGAGGATCATGTGCTGTACGGGAGAGAGTGCAAGGAAGCGATTTTCGCTATTGTCACCCACCGACATGACGGGTGACCCAGCGGACACGCCGTGCTCAATTGCGCCCGTAGGTGTCCTCGTAGCGGACGATGTCGTCCTCGCCGAGGTAGGACCCCGACTGCACCTCGATGATCTCCAGCGGCACCCGGCCCGGGTTGGCCAGCCGGTGCACCTGCCCCAGCGGGATGTAGGTCGACTGGTTCTCGCTCAGCACCAGCACCTTGTCACCGTTGGTGATCTCGGCGGTGCCGGTGACCACGATCCAGTGCTCGGCGCGGTGGTAGTGCATCTGCAGACTCAAGGAAGCGCCCGGCTTGACCATGATCCGCTTGACCTGGAAGCGCGGGCCGCTGTCGATGCTGTCGTACCAGCCCCAGGGACGGTGGACCTTGCGGTGCAGGCTGTGCTCGGTGCGGCCGGCCTTGTCGAGCTGCGCGACGATCTTCTTCACCTCCTGGCTGCGGCTGCGGTCGGCGACCATCACGGCGTCGGCCGTCTCGATCACCACCACGTCCTCCAGCCCGACCACGCTGACCAGCCGGCCCGAGGCGTGGACCAGCGTGTTGTTGCTGTCCTGCGTGATCACGTCGCCGACGCTGGCGTTGCCGTTCGCGTCCTTGCGGGCCACTTGCCACACGGCATCCCACGCGCCCAGGTCGTTCCAGCCGGCACTCAGCGGCACCATGCGGATGTCGAAGTCGCTGCCGGGGCAGCGCTCCATCACGGCGTAGTCCACCGACTCGCTGGGCACCGCGGCGAACTCGGTCTTGCCCGGACGCACGAAGCTGGCGTCGCACTTGCGCGGCGTCCAGGCCGCACGGGTCGCCGCGGCGATGTCGGGGCGGAAGGTCTCCAGCGCCTGCATCCACACCGAGGCCTTCAGCACGAACATGCCGCTGTTCCAGAAGTAGCCGCCTTCGCTCAGGTAGCGCTGGGCGGTCTCCAGGTTCGGCTTCTCGACGAACTGGGCCACGCGGACGGCGCCGAGTTCCGGGGTCGTGCGGATGTAGCCGTAGCCGGTTTCAGGCGCGTCCGGCGTGATGCCGAGGATGGCGATCACGCCTTGCGCGGCCAGCCGCACCGCCTGCTGCAGCGCGGCGGTGTAGGCCGCCGGGTCGGTGACGGTCTGGTCGGCGGGCGTCACCACCAGCACCGGATCGGTGCCACCTTCGAGCGCCTGCAGCGCGGCCAGCGTCAGCGCGGGCGCGGTGTTGCGGCCCATCGGCTCCAGCACCACCGCCAGCGGCGACTGGCGGATCTCGCGCAACTGGTCGAGCACGAGGAAGCGGTGCTCTTCGTTGCCGACGATCAGCGGCGCGGCGATGGCGAGATCGTCCGCCGCCAGCGCGGACAGGCGCTCGGCCGCCTCCTGGAACAGGCTCTGGTTGCTGTCGCCCAGCACCAGGAACTGCTTGGGATAACCCGCGCGCGACAGCGGCCACAGCCGTGTACCGCTGCCGCCAGCCATGACCACGGGTTGAACAGCAATGACCGAAGACGAGGAAATGGATGAACTCATGAGATACCTGTGCCGCCGATGGTGATGGTGAGTAGATCCCCCGAATTGTGCAGACCATCCGGGGCAATTCCAGGGACCAGCCCGCCGAAGGATCTGCCAGCCGTGCAAAGTTGGGCCCATCTTCAGCAGCGACCAAGAAAGACCGCACGCCCCACGGCGTGCCCCGCTTGTGGTCATTTCACGCCAGAACGACACCCACGCGCGGCATCCGCGGGATAATCGCGCCCGTGATGACGCCCCAACTTGACGCTGCGCCCGATCTGGCCGCACCCGCCCGCTTCGACACCCTGCCCCTGGACGCCAAGCTCCAGCGTGCCATCGGTGACGCCGGTTACGAGACGATGACCCCCATCCAGGCCAAGGCCATCCCGATCGTGCTGGAAGGCCGCGATGTGATGGGTGCTGCGCAGACGGGCACGGGCAAGACGGCCGCGTTCTCGCTGCCGCTGCTGCAGAAAATGCTCAGGCACGAAAACCCGAGCGCCTCGCCCGCGCGCCACCCGGTGCGGGCGCTGGTGCTGGCGCCGACCCGCGAACTGGCGGACCAGGTCGCCGTCAACGTCAAGACCTACGCCAAGCACAGCAACCTGCGCGTGGCCTGCGTCTTCGGCGGCATCGACATCGCGCCGCAGACCGCCGAACTCAAGCGCGGCGTCGAGGTCCTGATCGCCACCCCCGGCCGCCTGCTCGACCACATCCAGCTCAAGAACTGCCAGCTCAACCAGGTCGAGTACGTCGTGCTCGACGAAGCCGACCGCATGCTCGACATCGGCTTCCTGCCCGATCTGCAGCGCATCCTGAGCTTCCTGCCCAAGACGCGCCAGACGCTGCTGTTCTCGGCGACGTTCTCGCCCGAGATCAAGAAGCTGGCGCAGAGCTACCTGCAGGACCCGGTGCTGGTGGAAGTGGCCCGTCCGAACGCGACGGCCACCAACGTCGAGCAGCGCTTCTACAGCGTCGCCGACGAGGACAAGCGCCGCCTGATCGCCCAGATCCTGCGCCAGCGCGACATCCGCCAGGCCATCATCTTCGTCAACTCCAAGCTCGGCGCCGCGCGGCTGGCGCGCACCTTCGAGCGCGACGGCCTGCGCACCGCAGCGCTGCACGGCGACAAGTCGCAGGACGAGCGCCTGAAGTCGCTGGCCGCCTTCAAGGCGGGCGAGGTCGACCTGCTGGTCGCCACCGACGTGGCCGCCCGCGGCCTGGACATCGCCGACCTGCCCGCCGTCTTCAACTACGACGTGCCGTTCAACGCCGAGGACTATGTCCACCGCATCGGCCGCACGGGCCGTGCCGGCGCCTCGGGCATCGCCATCACGCTGGCCACCCGCGACGACACGCGGCTGGTGGGCGACATCGAGAAGCTGATCAAGAAGACGATCACGCTGGAAACCGCCGAGCTGGAGAACGACCGCCCGCGTCGTCGCCGCGAGGTTGAAGAGGCCCCCGCGGCATTCAGTGAACCGCGTCCGATGGCGGCCCCTGTCAGCGCAGCGGCACCGCGCCCGATGCGCAACCGGTCGCAGGATCCCTTCTTCGACCGGCCGTACGAACCGGATCCGAAGGCGGCCCCGGTCTGGGAAGACTCGCCAGCGCCGGTGGGTCCGTCCGCTGGCGTCAATCCGGTGTCGAACCCGGTTCACAAGCCCAAGCGCCGCATTGCCACCCTGCTGGGCGGCAAGAGGCCCACCTGAGCCCGGGCAGCCAGCCCGGACCGGGTCAGGCCAGGAAGGCAAACACCGCCGGCACGTCGGATGGCAAGGTCGGCGGTGCGGTACGCCATGTCGCCACGCGCCGGGTGCGGGTGCTGCCGCCTTCCAGGGTGAGGCCGCAGCTGATGCTCAGCCACGTGTCCGGGTGCAGACTGGCCAGCAGGGCCTGCGCGATGGCGGCGTTGCGGTAGGGCGTCTCGATCAGCAGCTGGGTCTGCTGCCAGCGGCGCGAGTGGGTTTCCAGTTCGCGCAGGCGCTGGGTACGGGCGCCTGCATCGGTCGGCAAGTAGCCGACAAAGGCGAAACTCTGCCCGTTGAGCCCGCTGGCCGCCACCGCCAGGATCAGCGAACTCGGCCCCGACAGCGGCATCACCGTCACGCCCTGCGCGTGGGCCACCCGCACCAGTTCCGCACCAGGATCGGCCACGGCCGGCAATCCCGCCTCGGACACCAGCCCCACATCGTGCCCCTCCAGCGCGGGGGCGAGCAAGCCCGCCCAATCCGGCGCCGACGCGCGCGCATCCGGCTTTCCTTTTGGCGGACGGGGCAGTTCGCGGATCGACAGCGCCTGCAGCGGCTGCGCCAGCGGCACCACCGCATCGACGCGCTTGAGCAGGGCGCGTGCGCTGCGGGCGTTCTCGGCGACCCAGTGCGTCAGGCCGGCCGCCACGCGGATGGCGCCGAGCGGGAGCACGTCCTGCAGGTCGGGCAGCGGCCGGCCGTCGGCCACGGTCCCCAGATCCAGCGTGTTGGGCATCAGCCAGAGGCGCCCCTTCATGCGGCACCCCCGTGTCCGGCGTGGACAGCCAGCGTGTCCAGCCCCGCCTGCCGCAGCAGCGCCGAGGTGACGATGAGCGGCAGGCCGATCAGCGCAGTGGGATCGTCGGACTCGATCGCGTCGAGCAGCGCGATACCGAGCGTCTCGCACTTGGCGCTGCCAGCGCAGTCGTAGGGCTGCTCCAGGCGCAGGTAGGTCTCGATCTCCACATCGCTCAGCGCCCGCAAGCGCACGGTCACCGCTACACGTCGCACCGCCTCGAACGCCGTGTCGTGCCGCAACACGGCCACCGCCGTGTGGAAGACCACCGCGCGGCCGCGCATCGCCTGCAACTGCGCCACCGCGTGGGCATGGTCGCCGGGTTTGCCCATGGGCACGCCATCGAGTTCGGCCACCTGGTCGGAGCCAATGACGACCGCGTGCGGCCGCTGCGCGGCCACGGCCCGCGCCTTGGCCAGCGCAAGCCGCTCGCTCAACGCTGCAGGAGACTCGCCGGGCAACGGAGATTCATCGACACCAGGCGATACCACGTCGAACGGCAGGCGCAGCCGCGCCAGCAACTCTCGCCGGTAGACCGAGGTGGACGCCAGCACCAGCGCCGGCGGCTGCAAGGACAGGAATGCAGGAGAAGAGGAAGAGAGCATGGCGGCATTGTTCCACCGCCCGGGCGGCCCCCGTACACTGCGCGCCATGAAAGCGCGTGAATTGCACCCCCGCCGCCTGGACGTGCGGCCCTTTGCCGAGGCAGGCGAGCCGATCGACGGCAACGCTCCCCTCGGGGACTTCGAGCGCCTGCTCCAGCTGCGCCACACGGAAGCTGCCGTCGACACCGCTGCACCGGTACGCTGGTCGGCGCAAGGGGAGCTGCGCCCCCAGCGTGGCGGCCCGCCCGAGGTGTGGCTGCACCTGACGGGATCGACCACGCTGTCGCAGCAATGCCAGCGCTGCCTGGAAACAGTCGAGGTGCCGCTGGCGTTCGAGCGCTGGTTCCTGTTCGTCGACAACGAACGCCAGGCCGCGGAACTCGATGCCGAATCCGAAGAGGACGTGCTGGTCATCAGCCGCCAGTTCGACCTGCTGGAACTGGTCGAGGACGAACTGCTGCTCGTGGCGCCGATCGTGCCGAGGCACGAGGTCTGTCCGACGCCGGTGGTGCTGTCGGTGGGCGACTGGTCGGATGCGCCCGCGGGGGAGATCTCCGCCGCCAGCACGCCGGCAGCGCAAGCCCCCTCCAGTGACAAGCCGAACCCGTTCGCGGTGCTGGCCTCCCTGCGCAAGACACCGGCGAACGACTGACCTGTCGGCGTGAATGCAACAGCGTCCAGCCGATGCGTCCGGCCCTTCTTTGGACTGGCGCCCAAGGTGGTGCTACAATCGAAAGCTTTTCCAATCGGAAAACCCAGGATCCCAGGAGTAAGCCATGGCTGTCCAGCAAAACAAGAAGTCGCCTTCCAAGCGCGGTATGCACCGCTCGCACAACGCCCTGAACACCCCGGGCACCGCGATCGAGTCCACCACCGGTGAAGTGCATCTGCGCCACCACATCAGCCCGACCGGCTTCTACCGCGGTCGCAAGGTGCTCAAGACCAAGGCCGACGCCTGAGCCATCCCAGCCTCAGGGCCCCGCGATCGCCTGCGGGTATTGACACCGAGCCTGACCAGTCTTGAACGCCACTACCCCACTTTCGCGCCCGGTCCGGTTGTCGGTGGATTGCATGGGTGGAGACCACGGCCCGTCCGTGACACTGCCCGCCTGTCGCTCCTTCCTTGATCAGCATCCGCAGGCTGAGCTGATTCTCGTCGGCAAGGCCGAGGCACTTGCGCCTGCTGCCGGCTGGGCGCGCTGCCGCTTGGTCGAGGCAAGCGAAGTGGTCGAGATGGACGATCCGGTCGAGGTCGCGCTCCGCAAGAAGCGCGACTCCTCGATGCGTGTGGCCATCCAGCAGGTCAAGCGCAATGGCGAAGGCGTATCGGAGGCAGATGCCTGCGTGTCGGCTGGAAATACCGGTGCGCTGATGGCGGTCGCCCGTTATCTGCTGAAGACACTTGAAGGCATCGACCGGCCCGCCATCGCGAGCGTGATGCCCAACCAGCATGGCCACTACACGACCATGCTCGATCTGGGCGCCAACGTCGACTGCAGTGCGGAACACCTGCTGCAGTTCGCGGTGATGGGCAGCGCCCTGGTGTCGGCGGTCGATGGCAAGGAGCAGCCCACGGTCGGCCTGCTGAACATCGGCGAGGAAGTCATCAAGGGCAGCGAGACGATCAAGCGCGCAGGCGAGCTGCTGCGCGAGGCGTCGCTCGCCGGTCACCTGAACTTTCACGGCAACGTCGAAGGCAACGACATCTTCAAGGGCACCACCGACCTCGTGGTGTGCGACGGATTTGTCGGCAATGTGGCCCTGAAGACCGCCGAAGGTCTGGCCGGCATGATCACCAGCTTCCTCAAGCAGGAGTTCACCCGCACACCGCTGACCAAACTGGTCGCGATGCTGGCCATGCCGACGCTCAAGCGCTTCTCGCGCCGCCTTGACCACCGCCGATTCAACGGCGCAGCCCTGCTCGGCCTGCGCGGTCTCGTGTTCAAGAGCCACGGTTCGGCCGATGCACTGGCTTTCGAGAACGCGCTGAACCGCGCGTATGATGCCGCCCGGAATCGACTGCTGGACCGTGTGCACGACCGGATCCTCGAGACGCTGCAGGCCCTCCCAGGTGCGGGCCAGACCGCCGCTCAACCCGAGGCGCCAGCGGCACGCCACGCCGCATGACCACCACCACACCCCGTTTCTCGCGCATCGCAGGCACCGGCAGCGCACTGCCCCCGCGTCGCCTGACCAATGCCGACCTCGTCGCCGAACTGGCCACGCAAGGCATCGAGTCGTCCGACGCATGGATCGTCGAGCGCACCGGCATCCGCGCCCGGCACTTCGTCGGACCGGAGCAGAACGCCAGCGACCTCGCGGTCGAGGCGGCACGCCACGCCATTGAGGCCGCCGGCCTGACCGGTGCCGACATCGGCCTGATCATCGTCGCGACCTCGACGCCGGACATGGTGTTCCCGTCCACCGCGACCATCGTGCAGCGCAAGCTCGGCATCGTGCATGGCTGCCCGGCGTTCGACGTGCAGGCCGTGTGCTCGGGCTTTGTCTACGCGCTGACGGTGGCCGACGCGATGATCCGCACCGGCACCGCCCGCCACGCGCTGGTGATCGGCGCCGAAGTGTTCTCGCGCATCCTCGATTTCAAGGACCGCACGACCTGCGTGCTGTTCGGGGACGGCGCTGGTGCCGTGGTGCTGTCGGCCAGCGACACGCCGGGCATCCTCGCCACCGATCTGAACGCCGACGGACGCCATCTGGACATCCTGTGCGTGCCGGGCACCGTCTCGGGCGGACAGATCCTGGGCGATCCGCTGCTCAAGATGGATGGCCAGGCCGTGTTCAAGCTCGCCGTCGGCGTGCTGGAAAAGACCGCCCGCACCAGCCTCGCCAAGGCCGACCGCCAGGACAGCGACATCGACTGGCTGATCCCGCACCAGGCCAACATCCGCATCATGCAGAGCACGGCGAAGAAGCTGAAGCTGCCGCTGGAGAAGGTGATCGTCACCGTCGACCAGCACGGCAACACCTCCGCCGCCTCGATTCCGCTGGCGCTGGACACCGGCGTGCGCAGCGGCCGCATCCAGCGCGGCCAGACGCTGCTGCTCGAAGGGGTCGGCGGCGGATTCACCTGGGGCTCGGTGCTGGTGGACTACTGAGCGCCAGCCAGCGCCTCCCCGCCCACGCCCGTTCCTTTCACTCTTCTCTTCACGGATCTCGCACCATGACCGCGTTCGCCTTCGTGTTTCCCGGCCAGGGATCTCAGTCGGTGGGCATGCTCTCGGACTGGGGTGACCGCCCCGCCGTGCGCGCCACCCTCGAAGAAGCCAGCGCCGCCCTCGGCGAAGACATCGCCCGCCTGATCGCCGAAGGCCCCAAGGACGCGCTGGACCTGACCACCAACACCCAGCCCGTGATGCTGACCGCCGGCATCGCCAGCTACCGCGCCTGGCTGGCCGAAGGCGGCGCGGCACCGGCCTTCGTCGCCGGCCACTCGCTGGGCGAGTACACCGCGCTGGTGGCTGCCGGCAGCCTGACGCTGATGGATGCGCTGCCGCTGGTGCGCCTGCGCGCCCAGGCGATGCAGGACGCCGTGCCGGTCGGCACCGGCGGCATGGCCGCGATCCTCGGACTGGACCCGGCCGCCGTGCGTGAAGGCTGCGCCAAGGCCGCCGCCGACTCCGGCGAGGTGGTCGAGGCCGTCAACTTCAACGACCCGAAGCAGACCGTCATCGCCGGCAGCAAGGCGGGCGTCGAACACGGCTGCGTCGTGCTCAAGGCCATGGGCGCCAAGCGCGCGCTGCCGCTGCCGGTGTCGGCGCCGTTCCACTCCAGCCTGATGAAGCCCGCAGCCGAGCGCCTGCGCGAGCGGCTGGTGTCGATCGACCTGAAGACGCCGCTGATTCCCGTGCTGAACAACGTCGACGTGGCGGTGCAGACCGAGCCGGACGCGATCCGCGACGCGCTCTACCGCCAGGCCTTCGGCGCCGTGCGCTGGGTCGAACTGGTGGGCGAACTCAAGGCCCGCGGCATGACCCACGTGATCGAATGCGGGCCGGGCAAGGTCCTGTCCGGCATGGTCAAGCGCATCGACGCCGACCTCGTCACCGCCCCCTTCTACGACCCGGCCACGCTGGCCGCTGCCAAGGCGCTGCTCGCATGAATGCTCCCGCTCAACAGATCGCCCTCGTCACCGGCGCCAGCCGCGGCATCGGACGCGCCATCGCGCTGACGCTGGCGCAGCGCGGCTTCAAGGTCATCGGCACCGCCACCAGCGACAGCGGCTCGGCCGCCATCGGCGAGGCACTGGCCCCGTTCGGCGGCCTGGGCCTGACGCTGAACGTGACCGACGCCGCTGCGCTCGACGCCGCCATCGACGGCATCGTCAAGCAGCATGGCGGCCTGCATGTGCTGGTCAACAACGCCGGCATCACCCGCGACACGCTGGCCATGCGCCTGAAGGACGACGACTGGGACGCGGTGATCGACACCAACCTCAAGTCCGTCTTCCGCGCCTGCCGCGCCGCGATCAAGCCGATGATGAAGCAGCGCTTCGGCCGCATCGTCAACATCACCTCGGTGGTGGGCGCGTCCGGCAACCCGGGCCAGGCCAACTACTGCGCCTCCAAGGCCGGCGTGGCCGGCATGACCCGCTCGCTGGCCCGTGAACTCGGCAGCCGCAACATCACGGTCAACTGTGTCGCGCCCGGCTTCATCGCCACCGACATGACCGAGGTGCTGCCCGAGGCCCAGAAGGCTGCGCTCACCGCACAGATCCCGCTGGGCCGCCTGGGCTCGCCCGAGGACATCGCCGAAGCGGTGGCCTTCCTGGCGTCGCCGGCGGCCGGCTACATCACGGGCACCGAACTGCACGTCAACGGCGGCATGTTCATGCACTGATGACCACCCCGTCTGGCGGGTCCGACTTCTGCCCTGCGCGGACCCCTCAGGCAGCTTCCGAGTGACTTGTCGCACGGAACCCTTAGAATCGCAGGCTGTTTTGTACCAACCCTCTCGGAGGAGAGAAATGAGCGACATCGAAGCACGCGTCAAGAAGATCATCGCCGAACAACTCGGTGTGGCGGAAGAAGACGTCAAACCGGAAAAATCATTCGTGGCTGACCTCGGTGCCGATTCGCTGGACACGGTCGAACTCGTGATGGCGCTGGAAGACGAATTCGGCATCGAGATCCCCGATGAAGACGCCGAGAAGATCACCACCGTCAAGGCGGCGATCGACTACGCCCTGGCCAACGCCAAGCCCTGATCTGCTGACGCATTGAGCAGCAGGACTCCCTTTTCGCCACTTTCGCAGCACGCAAACGCATGACCCGTCGCCGTATCGTCGTGACCGGTCTGGGCCTCGTCACCCCGGTGGGCAACACCGTGGACGAATCCTGGGCCAACCTCGTGGCCGGACAATCCGGTATCGACCATGTCACCCGTTTCGACGCATCGAACATGTCGGTGCGCTTCGCGGGCGAGGTCAAGGGTTTCCGCATCGAGGATTACATCCCCGCCAAGGAAGCCCGCCACATGGATACCTTCATCCATTTCGGCATTGCCGCGTCGCTGCAGGCGATCAAGGATTCCGGCCTGCCCACGGGCGATGCGCTGAGCGACGAACTCGCCGAACGCATCGGCGTGATGGTGGGCTCGGGCATCGGCGGCCTGCCGCTGATCGAGGCGACGAACGACGAGTACCGCGCCCGCGGTCCGCGCCGCATCTCGCCCTTCTTCGTGCCGGCCTCGATCATCAACATGATCTCGGGCCACGTCTCGATCCTGAGCGGGTTCAAGGGGCCGAACCTGGCCATCGTCACGGCCTGCACCACGGGTCTGCACAGCATCGGCATGGCCGCCCGCATGATCGAATGCGGCGATGCCGACGTGATGGTCGCCGGTGGCGCCGAATCGACCGTCTCGCCGCTGGGCATGGGTGGCTTCGCATCCGCCAAGGCCCTGTCCACCCGCAACGACGACCCCAAGACCGCCTCGCGCCCGTGGGACAAGGACCGCGACGGCTTCGTGCTCGGCGAAGGCGCTGGCGTGATGGTCGTCGAAGAGTACGAACACGCGAAGAAGCGTGGCGCCAAGATCTACGCCGAGATCTCCGGTTTCGGCATGAGCGGCGACGCCTACCACATGACAGCCCCGAACGTGGACGGCCCGAAGCGCTCGATGCAGATGGCCCTGCGCAACGCCGGCATCAACGCCGACGCGGTGCAGTACGTCAACGCCCACGGCACCTCGACCCCGCTGGGTGACGCCAACGAGACCAACGCGATCAAGCTCGCCTTCGGCGACCACGCGAAGCACCTCGTGGTCAACTCGACCAAGTCGATGACCGGCCACCTGCTGGGTGGCGCGGGCGGCATCGAGTCGGTGTTCACGGCGCTGGCGCTGCACCACCAGATCTCGCCGCCGACGATCAACCTCTTCAACCAGGATCCGGCGTGCGATCTCGACTACTGCGCCAACACGGCGCGCGAGATGCGCATCGACGTGGCCGTCAAGAACAACTTCGGGTTCGGCGGCACCAACGGCACCCTGGTGTTCCGGCGCGTCTGAGCACATCCGCCACGGTGCCGGGGGTCGGCGATGCACCAGGCACCCGCCCTCGCACTGCGCCTGCCACCCGAGCGGCTGTGGCTGCGCGGTGTCCGGACACTCGGCGTGTCCGCCCTGCTGGGCGCGTCGGGCTGGCTGGCCTGGCACGCCGTCCAGACCGGCACCCCGAGCCGCGCCATGCTGTGGCTGGTGACGCTGTCCAGCCTGCCCGCCCTCTGGCTGCTGTACCGTGCGCCCCCCCCCGTCGGCCACACGTTGTCCTGGCACCCGGACGAAGCGCTGTGGCGGGTGCAGCGGACGCCATCCAGCGGCCCAGCAGCTCCACCGCAGACAGGCCGGATCGACTGCATCGCCGATGGCACGCACTGGATACTGCTGCGCCACAGCGGCCGTGGCATCCCCTCGACCTGGCTCTGCGCCTCGCGCCACGACCATCCCGCCAGCTGGCATGCCCTGCGCTGCGCCGTGTTCAGCCCCGGCGCCCGCCCCGAACCAGCGACTGTTTCCGATGAGTGATGACGCCGACCAGCTGCTTGTCGAGCGCACCAGGCGTGGCGACATGCAGGCCTTCGAGATGCTGGTGGTCAAGTACCAGCGCCGCATCGAGCGCCTGATCGGCCGCTTCGTGCGCGACGTGGATCTGGTGCCTGACCTCGCGCAGGAAACCTTCATCCGCGCTTACCGGGCCATCCCCCAATTCCGGGGTGAAAGCGCGTTCTACACCTGGCTCTACCGCATCGCCGTCAACACCGCCAAGAAGGCGCTGTCGGACATGAAGCGTGATCCGGTACTGACGGAAAGTGCCTTGGCATCGTCTTCCGACGAAGACGATGAAACTAACCGTCCCCGACACGAACTAAGCCATGACGAGACACCCGAGGCACTGATGGCCAGCCGCGAGATCGCGGGCACGGTCAACAGCGCCATCGAGGCCTTGCCGGAAGATCTGCGTCAAGCCATTCTTCTGCGCGAAGTCGAAGGTCTCTCGTATGAAGAAATTGCCTTGGCCATGGCGTGTCCGATCGGCACGGTTCGCTCGCGGATCTTCCGCGCCCGCGAAGCGATTGCCGTGAAGTTGCGCCCCTTGCTGGATACGAAACAGGGGCAGCGCTGGTGATGCGCCGCCTTGCCTGGAGTGCCTGATGACCGAACCCGATCTGCCTGAGGACCGGACCCGTGCCCGGGAACAACTGTCGTCGCTGATGGATGGCGATGCCGACGCCGAGAGCGTCGCACAGGTCTGTCGCCAATGGTGCCAGGACGCGGACACCCGCGCCCAGTGGCATGCCTACCACCTGATCGGTGACGTGCTGCGTTCGGACGACCTGTCGCAGCGCAGTGCCGGTGATGCCGCTTTCCTGCGTGGCGTGCGCGAACGGCTGGCGCACGAGCCGATCGTGCTGGCGCCGGCACCCGTGCAGGTGCCGGCCGATGTGGCCGGCGACACCGTGCTCGTCGAGCAGCGGGCACAAGCCGGTGGCGGCGGCCGGTCGCGCTTCCATCCTCGCCGCTGGGTGGCGCCGGTCGGCATGGCCGCGGGCGTGGCGCTGGTGGCCGGGGCCGTGCTGGTGACCCGCCCGGGCAACGGGCTGGCCGACCTGACGATGGCGTCGGTGACCCGTGTCGAGCAGACGCAGGGCTCCACCGATCCGAAGGCGCCGATGGCGGACACCGAACTCGTACGCTACCTCGACGCGCACCAGCAATTCCCAGGCACACTCGCTCTCGGTCCGGCGCCGGGCTTCCTGCGCAGCGCCACTTACGAGCCCACTCCGTCGCGATGAACGCACCTTCGGTTGCACGGCACCGCATCCGCTGGAAAGCCACGGTCGCGCTGGCGGGCGCACTGGTCGGTCCGGCGTCGGTGGTCTGGGCGGGCAACCCGTCGCAGGAGATCGCCGCGGTCGTGAAACGCATCCAGGACGCCGCCCAGCGGCGCAGTTTCGTGGGCACGTACGTGGTCAGCCACGGCGGTCACATGACCAGCTCCCGCATCACCCATGTCTGCGACGGCCGCGACCAGATCGAACGCATCGAGGCGCTCGACGGCCAGATGCGACAGGTCTATCGCCACAACGACACCGTGCACGTGCTCTGGCCAGGCACCCGCACCGCGCTGATCGAGCAGCGCGAACTCGTCGGCCGTTTCCCGGCTCCGCTGCAGCCGGGCGATGGGGCAAGGCTCGAACAGTACGAACTGCAGGCCGGCAGCGATGAACGGATCGCCGGCCACGATGCACAGGTCGTGCTCTTCAAGCCCCGCGACACGTGGCGGTATCCGCGGCGGCTGTGGCTGGAGCGACGCACCGGATTGCTGCTGCGCTCCGACCTGCTCAACGAGCGCGGCGACGTCCTGGAATCGGCCTCGTTCTCCGAGTTGCAGATCAACGCCCGGCTGTCTGCACAACCGCTGCTCCAGGAGATGAACCGCCTCGACGGCTACAAGGTGAGCAAGCCGGTCTACCGGCCCACCAGTCTCGACAGCGAGGGCTGGACCATGCATCCGCCGGTGGCCGGCTTCGAGACCCTGCAGGTGGTGCGGCGGCCGATGGCGCCCTGGATCGCGCGGACAGCCGCCGCGGGCGCCTCGGAGGCGGCCGGTCCCGCGGACAACGCCACGGTCCTCCAGGCGGTCTACAGCGATGGACTGACGCACGTTTCGGTCTTCATCGAGCCATTTGTGGCCACCTTGCACAAACGGGAAATGCCCGCAACTGTCGGCAGCACCAGCGCGCTGAGCCACCGCCAGGGGGACTGGTGGATCACGGCCGTCGGCGCCGTGCCGGTCGCGGCGCTGCAGCAGTTCATCGGCGGGCTGGAGCGGCGCAAGCCCTGACACCCCACCGACAAGTCGCCCGTTTCCGATTGCCCTTTTCCGACTGCACTGGAACCATTCGATGCCCGAGTTCAAATTCCGACCCGCTGCACGGCGCTGGCTGGTAGCCGGCGCTGCATTGATCACGTCCGTCGGCCTGACCGCCACCCTGGTCAACCACCGCGCCGCCACGGCGCAGTCCTCGCTGGCCGTGACCACTGCGGCCGCGCAGGCGGCCACCAGCGCGCCCCTGGTGCGCGGCTTGCCCGACTTTGCCGACCTCGTCGAGCAGGTCGGTCCGGCTGTCGTCAACATCCGCACGTCGACCAAGGTCGCCACCAGCACGGCGCAGGGCCCGCAAGGCGGCGGCGCACCCGACGCGGAGATGCAGGAGTTCTTCCGCCGCTTCTTCGGCATCCCGATGCCGCGCCAGCAGGACCCGCGGCGCGGCCAGCCTCAGCCCCAGCAGCCCCAGCCCGATGACGGGGAAGGCGACGGCAGTGGCAGCGCCCCACGGGGCGTCGGATCGGGCTTCATCGTCGCGGCAGACGGCCTGGTGATGACCAATGCCCACGTCGTCGACGGTGCGGACGAGGTCATCGTGCGCCTGACGGACAAGCGCGAATTCAAGGCCAAGGTGGTCGGCGCCGACAAGCGCACCGACGTGGCCGTGCTCAAGATCGAGGCCACCGGGCTGCCCACCGTGCGCTTCGGCGACGTGGGCAAGCTGCGCGTCGGGGAATGGGTGATCGCCATCGGCTCGCCCTTCGACCTCGACAACACGGTGACCGCCGGCATCGTCAGCGCCAAGGCGCGCGACACCGGCGATCTGCTGCCCTTCATCCAGACCGACGTGGCGATCAACCCCGGCAACTCCGGCGGCCCGCTGATCAACATGCGCGGCGAGGTGGTGGGCATCAACTCGC
>Ga0228699_1001071_pt1 | contig 15699 bp, 5 predicted proteins | sample McNCre217_Aug_MG_FD_178016 | JGI IMG/M metagenome (GOLD analysis project Ga0228699, IMG submission 178016) | Freshwater microbial communities from McNutts Creek, Athens, Georgia, United States - 2-17_Aug_MG | ecosystem: Environmental > Aquatic > Freshwater > Creek | place: USA: Georgia...
GGCCTTTGCGGATTGCCATCTTGTGGTGGCAAAAGCACGATGGCGAAGCAATTTGCGACATTGTGGCGGGTGTTAGGTAAGCGTTTGAAACGTAAAAAATGAAGATTGGCATAGCAAAATAATTGCTAAGCCATGGCAAATCAGGCTGGTTTTGGCTGAAAAAATGGGAATTCAGTGGGTTGCATGTAGCATTTGCTTACATGTTGGCCAAGGTCGCCACCAGAATGCGCTGGGTCAACACACAGAACAAAGCCATCGTCAGGGAGCCCTCCCAGCACGCGCAGCCACACCGCGGCCGCGGTGCTGGCTTGTCTGGTCGTGCACGCCGTGACCGCCGCCACCTGGGATGTTTTGCTGCCGTGCTGATGCGGCACGGTCAAGGGGCTCTGGACCTGTGTCGCACCGAGTGAAGAGCCGGACACAGCAACCTGGAGTGGGACATGGCAACTTACAAGGGCACCCTGACGGGCAACGATCTCGTCAAAGGTGGCGCCACCAACGACATCCTCTATGGGTATGGCGGCAACGACACCTTGGATGGCGGTGCGGGCGATGACACGCTCAACGGTGCCGGTGGGAACGACACCTACATCATCAATTCGGCGGGCGACGTGATCGCTGGTGAGGACAGCACCACCGCCAGCGGCACCCAAGACACGATCATTGACGACTACGGTCGCGGTCAGGTGGCCCTGACCAACTTCATCGAGAACCTCACCCTGCGCAACACCGCCATGTCTGCAAGCGGCTGGAGCTATGGCTGGGGCAATGGCCTGGCCAACACCATTCGCGGTAACGACCAGGCCAATGACCTTGATGGTGGCGACAAGAACGACACGCTGTACGGCGGCGGCGGCAACGACTACATCCATGGCGGCAAGACCGCCAGCGTGGTTGCGGGCGACGACGTGCTGTACGGCGATGCGGGCAATGACACGCTGGATGGCGGCTGGGGCAACGACAGCCTCTTTGGCGGCGCAGACCAAGACAGCCTGCTCGGCGGCATGGGCAATGACACGCTGGATGGCGGCCTGGGCAACGACACCCTGAGCGGAGGCGCGGGCACCGACGTCCTGATCGGGGGAGAGGGCAATGACGTCTACGTCATCGCAGACCTCAACGATGCAGCAGATCTGATCACAGAGACAGGCACCAGCCTGGCCGATGAAGTCCAGGCTGCGGTGACCTATTCGATCGCTGCGCTGACCAACATCGAGAACCTCACGCTGACCGGCACGGGCAACGTCAATGCGACCGGCAACGCTGGCAAGAACGTGCTGAAGGGCAACGACGGCGCCAACACCCTGGACGGTGGCGCCAACGACGACCTGCTGCTGGGTGGCAAGGGCAGCGACATCCTCAAGGGTGGCGAAGGCAACGACACGCTGGACGGCGGCCTGGCCAACGACAACATGGATGGCCAAAACGGCAGCGACGTCTACATTGCCGGCGACGCCCTTTCGGGGCACGACTTCGACACCATCGTCGATACGGGCACCACGGGCGTGGATGAAATTCAGTTCTACGGTGCGGGCTATTACAGCGCGTTTGGCAACGGCATCGAGAACGTCACCCTGTTGGGCAATCGCTCGGTCACGGCGGTGGGCAACGAGCTGGCCAACAAATTGGTGGGCAACGCACTGAACAACCAGCTCGACGGCGGTGCCAACAACGACGCCCTGTACGGCGGCATTGGCAATGACACCTTGGACGGTGGCACGGGCAATGACACCTTGGATGGCGGCCTTGGTGCCGATGTCTACATGGTCGACAGCCTGCAGGACGTGGTGATCGAAGGCACCGAGCTGGGCGTGCAAGACACGGTCATCACCGCCATCACCGGCTACAAGATGGCCGGCGGAGTTGAAGTCCTCAAGGCGGCCGCCGTGGTCAACACGGGCGCCAACTACTGGGTTGACCTGTTTGGCAACGACGCTGACAACCGCATCGAAGGTGCCAAGTCGCTGGAGAACTACATCGATGGTGCCGGCGGCAATGACACCTTGGTGGGTGGCGACCTCTACGACGATCTGGTGGGTGGTGCGGGCGTGAACCGACTGGAGGGCGGCAAGGGCAACGACATCTACTACGTTGCCGATGCCAACCAGACGATCATCGAGCTGGCCGACGAGGGCACGGACGACATCTGCATCACCGCTGCCTTCAACGTGACCATGGCCGCGAACGTTGAAAACCTCTTCATCTTTGACAAGCTGGACACCCCCGAGAACCGGGCCGACTGGTTGGGCGCATTCAACGTGACCGGCAACGCCTCCGGCAACGAGATCAATGGCTCCAACGGCGTCAACCTGTTAGACGGCGGCAGCGGCAGTGACCTGCTGCGGGCCTTTGGCGGCGACGACACCCTCGTGGGCGGCAGCGGCGACGACACCCTGCTGGGCGGCACGGGCAACGACCAACTCCGTGGCGACATCGGTAATGACGAGCTCGATGGCGGCGAAGGCAACGACATCCTGAGCGGCGGCGTCGGTGACGACATGTACTTCGTCGATGCCCAGACGGATGTGGTCAATGAAGGCCTGGGTGAGGGCGAGGACACGGTCTACAGCAGTGCCAGCCAGTTCACGCTGGGCGCCAACACCGAGAACCTCGTGCTGTGGGGCGAGGGCAATGCCGACGGCACAGGCAATGGCCTGGCCAACTACATCGCTGGCAACGACGCCAGCAACAAGCTGTATGGCGGCGCGGGCAACGACATCCTGCTGGGCAACGATGGTCAAGACACCCTCAGCGGCGATGAAGGCGATGACGTGCTGATGGGGGGCAATGGCGACGACGTGTACGCCTTCAGCCTCATCGGCGCCACGTCTTCAGGTGCCGACTGGATCGACAACAGCGCCGACGTCGATGGCTTCGACCAGGCAGGGTTCTTTGGCATCACGGCCGACCAGCTGTGGTTGCGCTTCTCGGGCGATGACCTGGTCATGACCCGGCTGGGCACCGCCAGCCAGGTGACGGTCAGCGGTTGGGCGCTGGACGACGCGCACAAGCTGGACCGCCTGGTCGTGCAGGCCAACTTCCTGTCCAGCTCCGTGCAGCAGCTCGATGGCAGCAAGGTGCAAGGCCTGGTCGACGCGATGTCGGCGATGTCGACCACAGTGCCCACAGCACCGCTCACGGCCGCACAGATCGCGACCATCCAGTCCTTCTGGACCGCCGCACCCAACTGAACCTCCCCCCCTGCTCCAGGCGGGCAGGGGGCACACGCATCAAGGACGGACACCATGTCAAACATCGACACCATTGAACACGCCGCCAGCGCCCCCACAGAGGATGCGCACGGCTCGGCCATGGTCACCGCAACGGCTTCGGTCGTGGCTGCAGCAGCACTGGCTGCGTGTGGCGGCGGCGACGCACCCGATGGGCAAGGCCCTGCCACCGCATCCGCCACGGGCGCCACGCTGCAGGCCCAAGCCTTCACGCTGGGCGGCGCCATTTCGCAACTCGATGCCCACCGCTTCCTGGTGCAGGCCACGTTTGGGCCCAAGCCTACCGACGTGGCGGCGCTGCGCGCCAAGGGCTTCACGACTTGGCTCAATGAGCAGTTCAGCAAGCCTGCAAGCAGCATGCTCAAGCTGACCAACACCAACTACCACGATGAGCGCAAGATCGGAAAGATCAACCCCTTCACGGGCCTCGACCGCCGGCAAGCGAATTCGGCATGGTGGGAAATTGCCCTCACGGCCGAAGATCAGCTGCGCCAACGCGTTGCGTTCGCGTTGTCGGAGATCTTGGTGATCTCCATGCAGGTGGGCACATTGGCCGAGTGGCCGCTCATGTGTGCCAGCTATTACGACCTGTTGATCGAAGGGGCATTCGGTAGCTACAAAGATCTGGTGACCAAGGTCTCTGCGCATCCTGCCATGGGCTTGTACCTGTCACACCAGGGCAACCGTAAGCCAGATGCATCGCACATCCCGGACCAGAACTTCGCGCGCGAGATCATGCAGCTGTTCACCATCGGGTTGACCAAGCTGAACATGGATGGTTCGGAGGTGCTGAGCGCAACCGTCCCACCGCGACCTGTGCCCACCTATGCACCCTATGACGTGGAAGTGCTGTCACATGTGTTCACGGGCTGGAGCTTCGCTGGCAACTTCTTTGGGATCGCTCCGCCCAACACCAACTTGGAGCCGCAACAGACTTCGCTGATGGTGCCCTTCGATGAGTTCCACTCGGCCAACGGACAGTTCCCCCGGCTGGTGAACAACAAGATCGTGCGGTACGACGCCACGGCCAATCCGCCGGTCGACTTGACGGGTGACATCAAGCTCCTGGGGTCCGCCTTGAACATCAGCGCGACGCCCAATACCGTCGCCGATCGGCAGGCTGCACTGGACATCTTGTTTGCCCACCCCAATGTGGCGCCCTTCATTGCCAAACAGATGATTCAGCGCTTGGTCACCAGCAACCCCAGCAAGGCTTATGTGGGGCGCGCAGCCAAGGCCTTCAAGGACTCGGGGCTCAACCTCAAAGCCCTGGTGCAGGCCATCCTGCTGGACACAGAAGCCCGCGATACCAGCACCGTGCGCAATGATCCCGCCTACGGCAAGCTCAAAGAGCCCATCCTGCGCGTGACGCAGTTCTTGCGTGCCTTCAAGGTGACGTCCTTGCCTAAGACTGTCGACGGCGCCGCCAATGGCCTGTTGCCTTGGTTTGTGTCGCCCACGGCGGGCGTCACGGGCGTAGAAACGGACTACGTGAACTACCTGGGCCAGTCACCCCTGTTGGCTCCCACGGTCTTCAACTTCTTTCGCCCGGGCTTTGTCGCGCCCAACACCCAGATGGCCAAGGTGGGCAAGGTCACTCCCGAGATGCAGATCTGTGGCGAATCTGAAGTGGCCGCCTATGCGCGCTTCATGCAGTACTGCACCTACCAAGGCATGGGGAACTACCTGCCGTATGTCGTGGTCGGTACGCCGAATCCGATTGCCAACCCTGGCTCCAGCTGGAGTGTGCTGCCTGATTACGGTGACGAGTTCAAGCTGCTCACCGACAGCACCGTCACGAACCTGGATGCGCGCGCCAACGCCGTCATCGACAGCATCAACACCAAGCTGTTTTGTGGGGCCATGTCCGAGGGACTCAAAGCCCACTTGCGCAACACCAGCCCAAACATGAAATCTCCTGAGGACCAATGGGTTCGCGGCGATCGCAATTCATCTGCCCACAGGACCATCGCATCGCTCCTCTTCCTGTGCACCATCAGCCCTGAGTACGTGACCCAACGCTAAGGAGGCCACCATCATGACCAAGAACATTTCACGTCGACACTTCCTCAAGCACTCGGGGGCGTTGGGTGCCATGACCACGGCTGGTATCCCCATGGTCTTGAACCTCTTGCCTTCTGCAGCCATGGCGGCACCAGGAGATCCTTACAAAGCGTTGGTCTGCGTGTTCCTCGCCGGCGGCAACGATGCCTACAACACCGTGGTGCGTTGCGACTCCGCTGCTGGCGTGGCGCGCTACCTGAGTGCGCGACCGGAGATCGCCTTGTCGGACGCCACCGTGAACGACGCGCGCTACGCATTGGACCTCACTGGCCGCAATCACACGACTGCAGGCAAGCTGATGCTGCACCCCAACCTGAGCAAGCTGCGAGAGCGCTTCGGCAGAGGCGAGGTGGCCATATTGGGTAACGTGGGGCCCGTGGTCGATGCCACGCTCAAGCCGTCTGAGTTTGACCCAGCCTCCGTGCGTGTGCCCCCCAAACTGTTTTCGCACAACGATCAGCAGTCTGTGTGGCAGAGTGGCAAACCCGATGGCGCAACCTCTGGGTGGGGCGGAGAGCTGGTCCGGCGATTTGCCGCCTTGAACACGATCCAGCAAAGCGGCACGTCCACCGCAGTACCTTCCCATCTGTTCTCGTCGCTGGCGGTTGAGGCCAGTGCGGTGTTCAGTGCGGGCACCAATTTCAAAGCATCTACCGAGTCAGCAGCTGCTGTGGTTTCGCCGCTGGGGGTCGCCAGTGCTGGTGTCTTGCAGCCTGGCGACAGCGTGCTGGTGGGGGCGCACACCCGAGAATCCTTGCTGTTTCCCATCTTCAATGGCCTCAACGGTCTGAGCACCCTCACGACATCGACCGGGACCACCAAGCACCTGATCGAGTTGGATTACCAAAGCAAACTCAACAGCGCCAACACCGCGTGGCAACTGATGACGGATGCACAGCGCTTGTCTGGCTTTGTTGCTGCGCCTCCCCCTGCAGACAATCAATTGGCCAAGCAACTGCAGGCCGTGTTGAACGTCATCAAGGCCCGTACGCAAGGTCAGATCTCGTACGGTCGGCAGGTGTTTTTCGTGCAGCTCAGCGGCTTTGACACCCACAGCGGTCAGACCCGTGGGGGGGCACACGATGCGCTGCTGGCGCAGCTTGATGCCGCACTCGACTACTTTTATGCCCAGTTGGGCAGCGATGTGGCCAACGTCACCACCTTCACGGCTTCGGAATTTGGTCGCAAGCTCAATGCCAATGGCGATGGCTCCGACCATGGCTGGGGCGGTCATCACTTTGTTTTGGGTGGAGGCGTCAAGGGCGGTGCCTATGGCCAGTTCCCTGATCTGAGCAAGTGGGATGGCAAGAGCGTCAACAATGACGAACGTCTGCTGTCTGACGGCACCATGGTGCCTGCCGTGGGCGTGGAAACTTATGCCAAGGAACTGGGCCAGTGGTTTGGCCTGAATTGGACCGGCAGCACAGCCAACGCTGAACTGGCCAAGGCGCTCTTCCCTAACGCTGGGGCGTATTTGAACTTCTTGGTTTGACGCCGCGCCTGACCCAGCGTGTCAGCAGAGGCTGACACCTGGTCAGCCTCTCGTGTTCAGCGGTCGGGTTGGCAGGGATCGCCTCTGTGCAAGGGGGGCGGTCACTTGTCCAACAACGCCCGAAACGCCCGATCCCCCTCAGCCAAGCTGTAGCGCTCCTGCGCACAACGCTGCGCCGCCGCACGCAGCGGCTTGAGCGCAGCCTGGTTGTCGATCGCACTCACGATGCGGTCGGCCATTGCCCCGGTGTCGAAGAAATCGACCAGCAGGCCGTTCACACCGTCTTCGATCACCTCTTGCACGGGGCCGGTGCGCGAGCCGATCACCAGGCAGCCCGAGGCCATGGCTTCGAGCATCGACCACGACAGCACAAAGGGGTAGGTGAGGTAGACGTGCGCGGCCGACACCTGCAGCACCTTGCGGTAGGCGTCGTAAGGCAGCTTGCCCATGAAGTGGGTGCGGGTGGCATCGAGGCTGACCTCGGCGAGCATCTTCTCGCGCCAGTTGGCTGCGCCCTGCGGCTTGCCGCCGTAGCTCACGTCGTCGCCGCCCACGATGATGGTGTGGCACTTCGGGTGGGCCTTTTGCACCTTCTCCAAGGCCCGCATGAAGATGTGAAAGCCCCGGTAGGGCTCCAGGTTGCGCGCCACGTAGGTGATGACCGGGTCGCCTGCCTTGAGCACGGTGCCGTTGGGCAGCTTGACCTGCACGGTGGGATCGGGCTGCAGCAGCTCGGTGTCGATGCCCTCGTGCGCCAGCTGGATCTTGGGCAGGTAGATGGCGGGGTGGCGGCTGCGCTGCCAATGCGTGGGGCTCACGCCCACGTCGCACTGCTCCAGGTTGAGCGTGTGCAGGGCGTTCCAGGTGCGCAGCTTGGCCAGGTTGTCGAAGTTGATGGGGAACTCGGGGTCGAAGCCGGTGTCGCTGTTGGGCGCGCCGTAGTACCACTCGCAAAAGTGCACCACGCGGGCATCGGGCCAGATGTCGCGCACGTACAGGGTCTCGCCCCAGCCGGGGTGGGCCACGATGGCATCGGGCTTGTAGCCCTTTTGCTTGAGCTGCAAGAACACGCGCGCAGCCGCCTGGCCGTGCAGCACGGCTTCTTCCATCTGGCGCATGTAGGGGTGGGTCTGCGCATGCACCTGGCGGGACAGCTTGTACTTGAGCCAGCGCACATCGGGCGTGCCGGGGGCGGTCTCGCGGCCCACGCCGAGCACGTCCCAGCCGGGCTGCTGCGCCCACACGCGGCCAATGCGGCGGAACTGGCCGGGGAAGTTTTGGTGCACCAGCAGGATGCGTTTTTGGGGGGCTTGCGTGTTCATTGCCACAGCGTGTTTTCGGCGTTGAAGATGCGCGCTTGATCAGCGCCGGAGAGCTGGCTCAGGCTGGCGGTGGGCTTGGCCACCGTGGCCATGGTGGCGACCAGCTGGTTGATGTTGGCGCTGGTGATGAAGCGGCTGCCCGCCAAGACGAAGTCGAGCTGGTTGGCCGTGGCCGCGAAGTGGCCCTGCACCCGGGTGCTGTCGCGGCTGCCCAGGTTGCTCACCAGCAGGTCGTTGCCTTGGCGCTCGAACCAGACCTGGAAAATGCCGTTGCCGCCCCAGTGCAGGATGTCCAGGCTGCCGCCTGTGTCGCTGATGACATCTTGGCCATTGCCATTGCCGCCAAGGTATTCGTCGTTGCCCAAGCCACCTTCCATGGTGTCGTTGTCAGCGTCGCCGATCAAGGTGTCATTGCCTTGGCCGCCGATCAGCTGGTCATCGCCCAGGCCGCCCATCAGCATGCAACCGTGGTCGTTGCCGTAGATCAGGTTGTCACCATCGTTGCCGATGCCCGAGGTGGCCGCTGGCCCCTTGAGGTACATCACCTCGACGTTGTCGGGCAGCCTGAGGCCGTCGGTCAACGCGATCAGCACGTCAAGGCCTTGGTCGCCCTCGGCTTCGAGGATCTCGTCTTCGTTGTCGAACTCGGTGTAGTAGTCGCCGCCATCGCCGCCTTCGAGCGTGTCGGCGCCTTCCAGGCCGCTGAAGCTGTCCATGGACGAGCCACCCTTGAGCCAGTTGCGGCCGCTGTTGCCCACCAGCGCCGTGCCGGCGAAGGCGCGTCCGCTGAGGCGCCAGTCGCCACTGCCCAGCAGCTGCACGACCTCGACGTTGTCAGGTGCGGCGTAGTCGAACATGACGCGCACCTGGTCGCGGCCTTCACCGTCGCTTTCCTGGACCACATCGGCCGGGGTGTCGAGGATGTAGGTGTCGTTGCCCAGGCCGCCGGCCAAGATGTCGGCATCGGCGCCACCATCGAGCGTGTCTTTGCCTGCGCCGCCCAGCAGCGTGTCGCGGCCATCGCCACCCAGCAGGCTGTCGTTGTCGTCGCCACCGTCGAGCAGGTCGTCACCCCAGTCGCCTTGCAGGCGGTCGTTGCCGGCTTCGCCGTGCAACTCGTCGTTGCCTTCATGGCCGACCAGGGTGTCACGGCCAGCACCGCCGTCGATGCGGTCGTCGCCATCCTCGCCATCGAGGCGTTCGGCCAGGTTGCCGCCGCGGATCACCTCGCCGCTGGGCCGGCTGTGCGAGGCCATGTCGATGAGCTGTTGCCAGGTCCACACGGTGCCGTCGTCGAAGCTCAGCTGATCGGCCTCGAGGTTGCCGATGTCGCCCCAGGCCTGGTCGCGCAGCACCAGTTCGCGCTCGGTGTCTCGCACCTGGAGCACGAGGTCGTGTGTCATGCGGGCTTGCACATCCGGTCCGTCGAAGCCCCGTGTGGGCAGCTCGGGCCAATAGGTGTCTCGGGTGAAGACGCGCAGGTCTTGCGGGCGGATGCCGCCGGTCACCTGAACCGTGTCGATGGCGACCTCAGGGATGGTGCCCAGCAGCTTGCGTGCGCCACTGAGGTCCGCGAAGATGTCGGTGGTGCGGGCGATGACCTGCACCGTGCTGTCCAGCGAGAACACGTAGGTGTCGGCCCCGGCGCCACCGAAGGCCACGCCAGCGGCGTTCTGGCCGGCGCTGAGGGTGTCTGCACCCTGCTGCATCCAGACGCGCATCTCGGGGTGCTGCTCCAGCCACTGCGTGAGCAGCCAACCCGATTCGAGTGGCTGGGTGGTGCCGTCCTGGCGCACGAACTGCAGCCGTGGGATGCGCGACAGCGGGTCCCAATCCTGCGCGCTCATCAACGTGAGGGTGCTGCTGTGGCCGGGCAGGCTGAGTTGCCAGCCCGTCAGGCCGTTGCGGCTGATCGTGTCGACACGCAGGTCTTCGGGGCGGATGCCCACGCCGAACTCGACCACGTCGTCGTCGAAGCCGCCGTCGCTGTCGCCCGGCTCGATGGTCACGCTTTGGCTCAGCAGGCCCCAGCGGTAGGTGTCGAAGCCCGCGTCGCCCACCATCGTGCCGCCACCAAGCCCGGCGTCCAGGGTGTCGTTGCCTGCGCCGGCGCGCACGGTCTGACCGGTGCCCCAGCCCAGCGTGATGCGGTCAGGCGCGCCCGTGCCGCTGCCTTGCTGTGACGGCGCTGGCTGCAGGCGCGCGGTGATCTCATCCGGATTGATGGCCGTGCCGCCCGGATAGCCCCAGCTCTGGATGTCGACGTAGATCACGGGCTCATGCTGGCTGACGCTGAAGTAGCCGCTGACGCGCACCTCGTCGCCGCTGGGGCGCCCAATGAGGGCACCTTCAGGGTCTGGCGGGTTGGGCGTCCAGGTGAGCTGCTGTCGCACGATCACGAGGTCGTTGCCATCTTGCACGAAGCCCAACTCGTCGATGCTGCGCACATCGCTCATCTCGATGCGCACACCGGCGGCCGGTCGGGGCAGCGGCATCCAGCCGGGTGAAGCGCTGGCCGGGGTGAACGTCCAGTCCAGGTCGGTGAGGGTGTCGCGGCCATCGCCCAGGGTGAAACGGTAGGTGTCGAAGCCACGGCCGCCCTGCAGCAGGTCGTCACCTTGCCCGCCCTCCAGGGTGTCGGCGCCATCGGCGCCCCTCAGCGTGTCTTGTCCGCCGCCACCCAGCAGCCAGCCTGATCCCGCGATGTCGGGCTGGATCATCAGGTCGTCTGTTGGGGTGGGCAAGCTGGGGCGATGCAGCACATCCTGCAAGCTCCGAAAGCTGCCGTCGGCAAAGCCCAAGGCATAGAGGTTGCTGTAGCCAAAGACCTGGAGCACCGCCGTGCTGCCACGGATGCCGATGTCGAGGTGGCGCTTGCTGATGTCCATGTCGGTGAACTCGCCACCGATCACCAGGTCTTCGAGGCTGACTCCGGCGTCGAACTGGACCGTGGTGCCAAAGTTGGTGACCGTGAGGCAGTCGGTGCCGCTGTGGCGTCCGAACAGGACGATGCCGGCCGAGGGGTCGCGGATGGTGTCGTTGCCCCAGCCGCCGTCGTAGACGTTGGGCGCCGGGCCGATGCCCCCTGCGATCACGTCATTGCCGGCGCCGCCGCGCATCACGGCGCTGCCGTTGGACACGCCAATGAGCAGGTCGGCGCCTTCGCCGCCATCCAGGGTGTCGCGGCCCAGGTCGGCCGTCAGCGTGTCGTCGCCCACGCCGCCTGCGAGCCAGTCGTCGCCGCCTTCGCCATCAAGCCAGTCGTTGCCGCGACCGCCGCTCAGGGTGTCGAAGCCCGCGCCGCCCGTGAGCATGTCGTCGCCCTGGCCGCCTGCCAGCGAGTCGGACCCACCGCTGCCCGTCAGCCAGTCGTCCTCGCCCAAGCCGATGAGGGTGTCGCCGGGGATGGGGACCGCAGGGGTGATGTCAAGGGGCTCAGCATGAAGGTCATCGAAGCCTTCGGTGCCGATGATGGTGGTGGTGGGCATGTGCCGGTTCCCTGTGTTGTTGTGGTGGCTGGTGCGGGGCTTGCCATGCGAACGGCAGGCCCTGCGCCAGCACCCGGCAGCATAGCGGGGGAAGCGGTCAGGACGACACAGGGGCAGCCCCCACGGCCACGTGCGGGGCGGCCCGGCGACGCCCCCATTCACGGGGCGTCGCGCTCAAGCTGCAGCGCCGAGCAGGCCCACCGTGGCGGCCGCGGTGGTGTTCACGCCCGTGCCGGCCACGAGCGCCGGCGCCGCGCCGCCCCCACTGGCCATGGCCTGGACGAGCCGCTCAACGCCAGCCGCATCCAGACGGCCGCCCTGGTAACTCACTTGCTCCAGCTGGTTGGCGCGACCCAAGTACCAGTCTTGCACGGTGATGCGACCGCCTTGGGCGCCCAACACGTCGACCTGCAGGTCTTGACCCACATGGCTGAAGCGCAGCGCCGACAGGCCCACGCCCTCCAGCTGCAGCGTGTCGGTGGCGCCCGCCGTGTTGTCGTGCTCGATGAGGGTGTCGTGGCCATCGCCTCGGCGCCACACATAGGTGTCGCTGCCCTGGCCGCCTTGCAGGGTGTCATCGCCCCATCCGCCCATCAGCTCGTCGTCGCCATCGGCGCCCAGCAGCAGGTCGTCGCCGCCTGCGCCGTCGAGCGTGCTGCCGATGTTGCGGCCGTACAGCGTGTTGTCGCCCGCATTGCCGTGGCCGATCAGCGCCACATCCGAGGCCAGGACCAGCACCTCGACGTTGTCGGCCAGCGTCAGCTCTTCGGTGAGCGAGAACGCGACGTCCATGCCGCTGTCGCCCGCTTGCTCGACGATCTGGTTGCGCGTGTCGATCACGCGGTAGAAGTCACCGCCATCGCCACCGATCAGGGTGTCGGCGCCCAGCAGGCCACTGAGCACGTCGAAGGCGCTGCCCCCGCGCAGCACGTTGTCGCCGTCGTTGCCCACCAGGCTGGTGGTTTGCGCGGCGCGACCCGTGGCGTTGAGGCGATCGGTGCCGGTGAGTTGCACCACCTCGATCTCGTCGTCCGCCTGCCAAGAGACGCTGGCGCGCACCGTGTCGCGCCCCCCCCCGGCGGATTCCTGCACGACGTCGTCGAGGCTGTCGACGATGTAGGTGTCGTTGCCGGCGCCGCCGATGAGGGTGTCGCGGCCGCCGCCGCCATCGAGCGTGTCGCGGCCCTTGCCACCGCGCAGCCAGTCGTGGCCATCTTCGCCGGCGAGCAGGCTGGCGCGGTCACCCGATTGCAAGATCAGGCCGCTGCCATGCGGCAGGTTGGCGAGGTTGAGCAGCACGTCGCGGCCCCAGGTGGTGCCGTCGTCGAACACCACACGGTCGACCTCGCTGTTGCTGCCGCCATTCAGCGCGAACTGGTCGATCGTCAGGTTGACCTCGCTGTGGCGCACGGTCAGGCGCAGGTCGCCATTGGTCTCCAGTGCGACTTGCACGTCTTCAGGGCGGATGCCATCGGTGAAGCGCAGGGTGTCCACGTCTTGCGCGCTGGGCTGGGCGGGGTTGAGGTAGAGGCTGTTTTGGGGCGCCACGGTTTGCCAAGGCGAGCGGGCCTGATCGGGCGTCAGCGTGCTGGCGCCGATGCGTTGGATCGGGCTGCTCAGGCCCACGGTGTAGGTGTCTGAGCCCGCGCCACCCAGTGCGGTGCTGGTGCCGGCCATGCCCTGGCTGATGGTGTCGTTGCCCCCTTGCCACCAAGCGGTCTGGTCGGGCAGGCTGGCGCGCAGCTTGGCGATGATGGTGTCTTGGCTCCAGGTGTTGCCATCGGCAAAGCGGATGCTGGGCAGGCGGGTGAAGGGCAGGGCGGCATTGGTGGCGCCGTTGAGGCTGACGCTGCCCTCGGTTTCATCGGCACTCAGCACCCAGCCGATGACGTCGCCGCCACCTTGATCGATGAGGCGCAGGTGCACCTGATCGGGCCGGATGTTGGCAGTGAGCTGCAGCACGTCGCTGCTGTTGCCGCTGCCATCGCCCGTGTCGGCGATGCGCGGGGCTCCACCCTGGTTGCCCCAGATGTAGGTGTCGGCACCGGCGCCGCCGGCGAAGGACATCCAGGTGCCGCTGGTGTCCAGCGTGTCACGCCCGCTGGTGCCTGTGGTGACAGGGGCCGTGGAGCTGGTGGGGTGGGCATCGACGTAGGCTTGAACGTCGGATGCGCTGACCTTGCTGCCGTCAGCCAAGGTGATGAACTGGCCACTCGCGTTGCCGAAGAAGTAGTTGGCCACGGTGATGCGGTCGGCGTCGCCCGGGCCGCCCGTGATGCGGATGAGCAGGTCGCTGCTGTCGGTTCGGCTGAACTGCAGGTCTTCACGGCGGATGCCCGCACCCAGCTGGATCTGCACCTCGTCGGCCAAGGTGGGCCCGTTGGGGCCTGCGCACCACGAGAACTCCTGGATGGTGTCGGCGCCATCGCCGCGGTTGAAGACGTAGGTGTCGAGGCCGCTGCCGCCTTGCAGCATGTCCACACCGGTGCCGCCCATCAGGGTGTCGGCGCCAGCGGCCCCATCGAGGGCATCGTTGCCGCGTCCGCCGTCGAGCAGGCCACCGAGCGGAGCCGGGTCGTTGAAGGCCGTCCACAGCGAGAGGCGGTCGCTGCCATCACCGCCGCGCAGGGTGTCGCCGCCCAGGCCCAAAACCTGGTCGTCACCGCCCAGTGCATCCACCACCTGGTTGATGCTGTCGGCGCGGATCTGGTCAGCGCCTGCCGTGGCCGTGGGCATGTGCGCCGCCAGGCTGGTGCCCGACCAGGTGGTGCCGTCGTCGAACACCACGCTGCCCAGGCGGCCTTCGGTGGCCAGGCTCAGGTGCAGGCTGCTGCTGCCATCGCGCAGCTGCAGCGTGACGCCATCGAAGTCGCGCTGGATGGTCAGCTCGTCGGGGCGGATGCCATTGGTGACGCGCACCTGCTGCTCGCCCGTCAGGCCTTGCAGCGCGGGCGTGGGGTAGGCCGCTTCGCCCTGACCGGCCCGGTCGCGCCCGCCGTGTCGGCCCATCACGAAGGTGTTGTTGCTGCCCACGGCCGCGTACAACACGTCATCGCCCCGGCCACCATCGAAGGTGCTGCCGCTTTGGGCGTACAGCGTGTCCTGGCCCGCGCCACCTTGCAGCAGGTTGCTGCCTGCGTTGCCTTGCAGCACGTCGTTGCCGTCGCCGCCCTGCAGGGTGTCGCTGCCGGTGCCACCCACCAGCACATCGTTGCCCTGGCCGCCTTGCAGCAGGTCATCGCCCGCCGCGCCGTACAAGCCATCGTCGCCCCAGCCACCCAGCACCGTGTCGGCGCCGGCACCGGCGTACAGCACGTCATCGCCCAACTGGCCTTCGAGGCGGCTGTTGCCACCGCCCGATTGCAGGGTGTCGTTGCCCTCGCCACCGCGCAGGGTGTCGGCATCGCGTGCGCTGCCCAAGATCAATTCGGCGTCACCCGCGATGGCGGTGCGGCTGCCCCAGGCCGCCAGCGGGATGTCGACTTCGTTGCCGCTGGCATCGCGCACGATGAACTGGCCAGGCATCGTCCGGCTGGTCTGCAGGTAGTCGCGCACCGTCAGGCTGCTGCGGCCTTGCGCGTTGTCAGACCAGCTCAGTACCAGGTCACGCCCATTGAGCTGCGACTGCAGGGTGTCGAGGCGGATGTCGGCGCCCAGCTCGATGGTGTCGCGCCGGCCCAGATCGGGCACGTTCCAGGGCACGGTGCGGGTGAGTGTGTCGTGGCCGCTGTTGGCCTGCACGCGGATCACATTGCCGCCAGCCCAGACGAGGCTGTTGCTGAGCTGCCAGCTGATGTTGACGCTGTCGGGGCCACTGACGCCCACGGTCTGGAAGACGTCGTTGCCCGTGCCGCCCACCAGCGTGTCGCCCCCGGAGCTGCTGCCGATGAGGGTGTCGTTGCCGCTGCCGCCGTCCATGAAGATGCCCCACGAGCTGTCGGAGCCGCTGATCAGGTCATTGCCTGCGCCGCCTTCCATGACATCGCCGCCGCTGCCCACGTTGCGCAGGGTGTCGTTGCCGTCGCCGCCGATGAGGTGGCCGCCGCTGCTGCGCAGCAGGTCATTGCCGGCGCTGCCGTCTGCGGTGTCGCCGTGGCCGGCCG
>Ga0228699_1001073_pt1 | contig 15619 bp, 9 predicted proteins | sample McNCre217_Aug_MG_FD_178016 | JGI IMG/M metagenome (GOLD analysis project Ga0228699, IMG submission 178016) | Freshwater microbial communities from McNutts Creek, Athens, Georgia, United States - 2-17_Aug_MG | ecosystem: Environmental > Aquatic > Freshwater > Creek | place: USA: Georgia...
ACGGGCAAGGCCGTGTCGCGGTCGATGCGGCGCAGCGCGGTGCCGGTCACGCTGAGGTCGGGCAGGGTCGCTGCGGGGGCCTCGGCCCTCGCCATCGAGGGCAGGTGCACCCACAGTGCCAACACCAAGATGAGGGGGCGGTTGCGCATGACGTGGCTTTGGGGTGAGCGAAGGGCGTACGCAGTCTAGGGACCTTGTGGCGGTGCCGGCAGTGACGGAGGGCACCCAAACAGGTGGCGAGCCGCTCATGGCTGGCCCGAGAACGTAACATCTCCCACCGGACCCCGTTGGGCCCAGGAGCGATGCAAATGAACAGGGCGGGTGTGGCGCGGCAGTGGCGCCTGGGCGTGGTCGGTGTGTTCTTGGCCGTGCTGGTTGGGTGCGGTGGCGGCGGAGGCGGAGGCGAGGCCACTGGCGCTGCAGCGCAGCCGGCCAAGTTGGAGACGGTCACGGGCGATGTGCAAGGCCAGTTGGCCGCCGCGCAGGTGAGCGTTTACAAAGTGAGTGCCGACGGCGTCCGAACCCCACTCGGCACGACCACGACGGACGCCAAAGGCCACTTTGTCAGCGCCGTCAAGCCTGCAGATGGGGATGTGCTGCTCGTCGAGGTCACCGGCGGGCAATACTTGGACACTTACCAAGGCGCTCGGGTGTCGATGCCGATGGCCCTGCGGGCGACCGTGGTCTGGCACATCGACACGCGCGTGGCCGTCACCGTTTACGCCGAGGCGGTGGTGCGTGGCATCGAGGCGCGCGTTGCTGCTGGGCAGGTCACGGCGGCCCGCGTGAAGTCGTCAGCCAGCGGCGCCTGGACGGCGGCCACGCTGGCGCAGTTGAGTGCAGAGGTGGTGAACAACACGCTCCTGGAAGACGTGACCAATGCCTCGCTGGTTGACCTCAGCCAGCCGGTGGCGAGCAGCACCAGCAATGCCAGTTATGCGTTGTCAGTGTCTGCGGGCAGCTTCGACCATTTCGTGGCCCGCGTTGCGCCGGGCCGCATGGCGGTGGGCATGGACCTGTTGTACAAGTTGCTGCTCGTTGACAACGACGACGACGAGTTGCGCCCGCCTTACTACGCGGCCATCGACGCCTATGTGCAGACCACCTCGCTGGATGCAGAGATGCGCAATGCCGTCCGAGCGTATGCCCTGCTGTATCAAAGCGCAGCAGATGAGGCGCAACTGGCAGAAGCAGTCCCGCGCGGCCAGTCGTCTGGCCAGGCCACCATCAGCACCGACGCACGGCCTTGGACGATGCTCGGCCAGCCCAGCATGGCCTCCAAGACCTTGAGTGAGGCCAAGTTCAACCAACGTGGCGCGCTGGTGGTCTACGACCTGTTCACCTCTCCCTTGACCTATCGCGGCACGCACACCGCCAGCGTGGCAGACGTGTTGGGCGATGCCGATGTGGCCGTGGGCCGCTGGCATGGTGGCACCATGGCCCGCGTGGCCACAGCGCCCAACGGGGACGCTGGTGGGCCCCAGGCGGAAGTTGTCACGCTGCGTGGCGAGGCCTATGCCTTGGTCAAGGCGCCGAGCAGCTTGCCTGGGTGTGGACAGACCCGCATGCCGCTGTGGGGCACCACGGCCAGCGTGGCCGTCTCGAACGATGTGGTGGTGGGCGCACAACCTGAGGTGTCTTCCCAGGGCTACGCCGTGGCCATGGTGGGCGGCCAGGCGCACGTCGGGATGGCCGTGAGCGTGCGGACCTTGTCCGGCGCATCCTTGCAGTTCACCACCTCGGGTGGGGCCGCCTCGGCGTGGCGCAGCGCGATCGTGGCCGATGCCGAGGGCTTCTTCGAGGCCGAGCTGGCCCCCGTCGGTGTCGCAGGAGCCTTGGCCGACTTGCGTCTGGCCGTGAAGGGCCGCATCACCGGGGAGGGCGGCACCAAGCTGGTGATGTGGCAGCGCCTGAGTTCGGGCTGGCTGCGTGTCGTGACCGCCAAGGGCAGTGAGCTGGACAGCAGCTACTGCACGGTCAGCGGCGTGGCTGGCACCGCCGTGTTGACGCCGATCCCGAGGGCGGGCGACTTCGTGCTCGAGGGTTTCAAGACCGGCTATGCCGCCAGCAGCGACATGCCCCATGCCGCCACGTTTGGCAGCCGCGGGCAGCTGCTGAGCTACGACGTGATGGGCGGATTGGTGCTGGGTGCCGATGCGAACGTGTACGACCTGTACGGCGATGACCAGGTCTCCATCGGTCGGGTGGCGGGCAACCTGTTGGTGAACGGCGCGCCGCAGCTTGAGCACAGCACGTACCTGATCGGCACATTGAGTTCGGTGTGGCCGAATGGCCGCACCGGTCCGGCCACCTACAGCCTGCAGCACGCCACGCAGGCCGTCTTCCGCCCTGGTGGCACAGGCGCACCCTTGGGGCGCACGGCGACCATCACCTCGGCGGTGCTCACCATCAGCTACGACGAGGTCCCCTGGTACGGCCGTGTCCGGCTCCAGCTGAGCGGCACCTTTGAAGGCCAGCCGTTCACCTATGCACAAGCGGTGGACAGCAACCAACAGGTCATCTTGGGCACCTTGTACCAGGGCGGTGCCTTGAGCCTGCCTGGCGGAAAGGGCTTCGTGGTCGGGGCGCAGGCTCAGCGCGTGGGCTTGCACCAGTTCATCGAGGTGGAGGGCGGACAGCTGGAGGTCAGCCTCATCCTGACGCGCTGAGCTCAGGCCGCGTCGTACACGTCCTTGAGCTCGATCTGCCAGTCGGCCAGTTCATGGGGCTGGATCTGCAGCCACGCCAGGGCCTGCTCGCCGCAGACCAGCCAGTCCTTCTCGACGGCCAGGCCTTCGCTTTCGCGCATCAGGTGCTCTGCCACCATGCCCATCGCCACCAGGTTTTTCACGTCGGGGTCGGCCAGCTTGCTGTTCACGCAGTGGTCGTCGTGGTGCAGCTTGATGGCCGCCACCACATGCGGGTGCAAGCGCCACATCCGGGCCACCAGGGCGCCCACCACGGCGTGGTCGGTGCGGTGGTTGGCGTTCTCGGTGGCCACGAAGCTGCGGTCGGTGCGCGCCAGGCCCTCGGCGATGGTGCCGGCGTAGCCCTTGCAGCTTTGCATCATCAGGGGGATGCCAGCGTGGCAGAACAGGCCGTAGGTGTAGGCCACGTCTTCGTTCATGCCCGTGAGCTTGCGGGCCATGAAAGCCATGGCCACGGCGCGCTTGCTGGCGCGCTCCCAAAAGCGGGCCAGGTGCGGGCTGTTGATGCGGATGGCACGCTGCGCCAAAAAGCCCGTCATCACGGTGGCGGTGCGGTCCAGGCCCAGCAGGTTCATGGCCTGGCCGATGGTCTGCACCGGGCCAGCCACGGCATACAACGGGCTGTTGGCGGCCTTGAGCAGCGCCATCGACATGCTGACGTCGCTGGTGGCGATGCGGGCCACCTCGTTGAGGTCGGGCTCGGCCTCGGCCATGGCGGCCTGCAGCTGGGCCAGCAGGGCCGGGTAAGGCGGGAAGACGATGCTTTGCAGCGGCGCGGTCTTGCGCAGCTGGTCAAGCACGTCGATGACCGAGGTGGTGATTTCGCTGAGCGCGGCGGTGCGCTCAGCCGGGTTCAAGGTGGCCGTGACCATGCTGCGAAGGCGTCGAATGCGGGACTGCCTTGATGATCGGCCGGCTGGCGCCGATTTGCAGCGGGATCACCCGTGGCGCCGTGCGAAACCGCACGCTTGGCGGCGGTATTTCTGCGCTTGGGGCGTGTCAGATCACCCGCGCTCGCGCCAGCCTCAAGCCGCCTTCAGCATGCGGGCGATCAGCGCGCCTTCGAAGTGCGGCGCCAGCGGCATGCGCACGTGCAGCGGGCTGCCGGGGGCGGCGTCGATGGGCACGCCGTCCATGTTGGTCATCTCTTCCAGCCGCAGCAGCTGGTTGCCGCTGGGGTGGATGATCTCCAGCACGTCGCCCTTCTCGAAGCGGTTTTTCACCTCGACCTCGGCCCAGCCATCGCCCAGCATGCCGCGCACCTCGCCCACGAACTGGCTGCGGTTGAACTCGGAGTGGCCGGTGATGTAGTTTTGGTAGTCCTGCGCGGGGCGGCGCTCCAGCAGCCCGCCGGTGTAGCCCCGGCTGGCCAGGCCTTCGAGCTGGATCAACAGGTCGCGGTTGAAGGGGCGGCCGGCGGCGGCATCGTCGATGGCGTGGCGGTAGACCTGGGCCACGCGCGCCACGTAGTACAGCGACTTGGTGCGGCCTTCGACCTTCAGCGAATCGACGCCGATCTTGGCCAGGCGCTCGACGTGCTCGACGGCGCGCAGGTCCTTCGAGTTCATGATGTAGGTGCCGTGCTCGTCTTCCATGATGGGCATGAGCTCGCCCGGGCGCTCGGCCTCTTCGATCAGGTAAACGTTGTCGGCGGCCGGGTGGCGCTTGCCGTCGCCACAGGCGCTGGGCGCAAAGGCGGCGGCCTGGGCATCGGCTTGTTCTTCCTTGAAGTTGAAGATGCCGTCGAGCTGGATGGGGATGGCCTCGCCGCTGTCGGAGGCTTCGGTGGCGCCTTGGGTTTTGTAGCTCCAGCGGCAGGCGTTGGTGCAGGTGCCCTGGTTGGGGTCGCGGCGGTTGAAGTAGCCCGACAGCAGGCAGCGGCCCGAGTAGGCGATGCACAGCGCCCCGTGCACGAACACCTCCAGCTCCATGTCGGGGCATTCCTGGCGGATGCGCTCGATCTCATCGAGGCTGAGTTCGCGCGAGAGGATGATGCGCTGCACGCCCAGCTTTTGCCAGAACTTGACGGTGGCGTAGTTGGTGGTGTTGGCCTGCACCGAGAGGTGGATGGGCACGTGCGGCCACTTCTCGCGCACCATCATGATCAGCCCCGGGTCGGCCATGATGATGCCGTCGGGGTTCATCTCGATGATGGGCTCGATGTCGCGCAGGTAGGTGCGGATCTTGTCGTTGTGCGCGATCAGGTTGCTGGTGACGTACAGCTTCTTGCCGCGTTGCTTGGCCTCGCTGATGCCTTGCGCCAGCTGCTCCAGCTTGAACTCGTTGTTGCGCGCGCGCAGGGAGTAGCGCGGCTGGCCGGCGTACACGGCATCGGCGCCGAAATCGTAGGCGGCGCGCATCTTGTCGAGCGAGCCGGCGGGCATCAGCAGTTCGGGGGCCGGGCGGCCGAGGGCGTTGGACATGGCGAAATCAGGCGGGAGGACGACGGGCCTGCGCCGTCGGCGCCGCGAGGCACCGCCAGGCGGCGTGAAACGCGGATTGTCGCAACTTTGGCGCCGTCGTGCAGGCCCTGACCCAGGTGGCGACAGGGCTGCTGCGGGCTGCGTGCGATCATCTCCGCATGGCTGCCCCGTTTGACACCCTGCACCCCGCGCCCGTCTGGGCGCATTTTGAGACCCTGTGCCGCATTCCGCGCCCGTCGAAGCACGAAGACGCGCTGCGCGATCACCTGCTGGCCTGGGCCCGCGCCCGCGCCACCAGCCACGGCCTGCGCGCCGAGGTCGATGCGGCCGGCAACCTCATCATCCGCAAGCCTGGCACCCCGGGCCGCGAGCAGGCCCCGATGCTGGCCCTGCAAGGCCACCTCGACATGGTCACGCAAAAGGCCAGTGGCAGCACCCACGATTTTCTGAAAGACCCGATCCAGGTGGTCGTTGACGACGGCTGGCTGCGCGCGCCCGACACCACGCTGGGCTCGGACAACGGCATCGGTGTGGCGCTGACGCTGGCGTTGCTGGCGTCGACCGACGTGCCGCACGGCCCGCTGGAGGCCCTGTTCACGGTGGACGAAGAGGCGGGCATGGGCGGCGCGCAAGGCCTGGCGGCCGGCGCCCTGCAGGCCAAGCTGATGCTCAACCTCGACACCGAAGAGTGGGGCGAGTTCTACCTGGGCTGCGCCGGCGGGCAGGATGTGGACGTGCAGCGCCAGCATGTGGCCGAGCCCTGGCCCGCTGGCCACGTGGCCGTGACCCTGCGCGTGAGCGGCCTGCGCGGTGGGCACTCGGGCGTCAACATCCACGAAGAGCGGGGCAACGCCATCAAGCTGCTGGTGCAGATGCTGGTGGGCCTGAGCCTGGGCGAGCCCGGCGTGGCCGCGCCCTGCCCCGGCCTGGGCCTGGCCAGCCTGCAAGGCGGCTCGGCCCGCAACGCGCTGCCGCGCGAGGCCGAGGCCACGCTGGCGCTGAGCCCCGAAGAATGGGCCGTGCTGCAGTCGCAACTGGGCCTCTGGCAGGCGCGGTGGCAAGCGCTCTTGGCCGGCGTGGAGCCGCGCGTGGAGGTGTCGGCCCAGGCGCTGGACGCCACGGCTGCAGCGGCCGTGCAGCCAGCGGGTGTGCTGCCCGCCAGCGAGCAGCAGGTGTGGCTGCGCAGCCTGCATGCGGCGCCGCATGGCGTGCACCGGCAGAGCCAGCGTGTGGCCGGCGTGGTCGAAACCTCGAACAACGTGGGGGTGGTGAACCTGCAGCCCGACGAGGGCCACGCCAACTTCATGGTGCGCTCGCTGCTCGACGATGGCAGCCAGGCCCTGGCCAGCCAGATCGCCGCATTGTGGGGCTTGAGCGGCAGCACGGTGCGCTGCAGCGGGGCCTACCCGGGCTGGGCGCCCAACCCCGATTCGCCCCTGCTGGCGGTGTGCCAGCGGGTGTACCGCGAGCGCTTCGCGGCCGATTCGCACGTGCAGGTGATCCACGCTGGGCTGGAGTGCGGCATCCTCGCGGCCAAGCACCCGGGGCTGGACATCGTCTCGTTCGGGCCCACGATCCGTGGGGCGCACGCCCCTGGCGAGGCCGTGCAGATCGACACCGTGGCGCACTGCTGGACGCTGCTGTGCGACATCGCGGCAGCCGTGTCGGCGGGTCAGTACACCACGCTGAACCAGTAGCGCTGGGCCTGCTGGCCCATGCCGGCCAGGCGCGAGAGCATGTAGAGGTGCTGCCCATCGGCGGAGTGGTACAGGCCGATGCCATCTTGGCGCCACAGCCGGCCGCTGACCTGCAATGGGGCCAGGGCTTGGCGCGACACCGGGCTGAGGTCGCTGCGCAGGCGCAGCAGGTGGTGGTGGCAATGCGCCTGGCCATTGGGGTTGGTGCAGTCGGCCTCCACCCAGTCGATGGCGGCCACCTCGTCGGTGCTGGGGCTGTCGCTCAGCGCGGTCAGCGTCACCACTTGGCTGAGGTCGGCCGTCACGCCGATGCGGCCCAGGTACTGCAGGTCGGCGTCGCGCTGGCTGCTGGTGCTGAACACCGTGCCGCAGCCATTGAAGAGGCGATCGCCGCCGCGCGACAGCCAGACCTCGCCGCACATGGCGTGGTCGCCGTGGTAAGGCGAGCCCCAGGACGGGCTCACGGCATCGGTGCGCCAAGTGGCGTGCACCAGGTCGTGTGGGGAAGATGAGGTCAGGGCGTAGCTGCTGGTGCCATCGGCGCTGTCGGCAAAGTGCACGTCGCCCGTGAGCCGCACGTTCAGGCTGGGGCGGTATTCGGCGCGGCCTTTGACGTTGACCACGGTCCAGCTTTGCGTGGCCGAGCCGCCATCGGCCACCAGCACCTGGGGCTGCGCCGAGCCGCTCAGTGACAGCGATTGGATCTGGTGGTTGAGGCCGAACTCGATGAGGCTGGCGCCGCCATCGTCCAGGCGCGTCCAGCTCAGGCGGGCGCTGCCCGCTGTGGCCACCCAGGCGTGGCCCACGGCCACCGACAGGCCATCGGGAGCCATCGACAGGGTCTGGGGGGCGCCATCGGCGGCCAGGCCGATGCGGGCTTCTTGGCCCGTGGCCGGATTCAGCAGGTAGATGGCCGGGCTGGGCCAGGCCGACAGCATCACCAGGCGGCCCAGCGCACGGCTGTAGCGCGCGGCCACCACGTCGTGGCTCAGGCCCATGGTGCTGGCCGGGGTGAGTTGGGGCATGCCGGGCTCGGGCACCGGCACGGGCTGCACCGAGGTGGTGACGGCCACGCTCAGCGGGCTTTGCGGCAGGGGCCAGCGGCAGGCCGCATCCAGGCAAAGCTGCACCGCCACGCTGTCGGTGTGGGTGCCGTCGCTGAGGGTGGCCCCCAGGCGCAGGCGCACGTCCACCCGGGATTGCTGGTCGTCGATGCGGGTGGTGCTGATGCCTTCGATGGCGTCGCTGCTGGCGCTGGCCTGCACCGTCAGCGGCGGCACGCCGGCCAGCGCCGAGGTGCGCACCGTGACGCTCACGACGGTGCTGGAGGCGCCCCAGTCGGTGATGGACGACAGCGTGGTGCTGAGCGCGTTGGTGCTGAGCGTGGCGGTCTGCAGCCCCAAGGTCTGGGTGCCCAGTTGGGCCGCACGCAGGCGCAGCGATTCAGGGGGCTGTGCCCAGCTGCCGTCGGCGTGGCGGATGGCGCTGCGGTCGGCGGCCACCAGGCCGATGCCAGCGGCCCAGGCATGCACCTCGCTGGCGGTGGTGGCGCTCAGGAGCTGGCCTTGGCTGGACAGCAGGAAGCCGATGACCAGGTTGGTGCGGAACACCGCCACCGTGCGGCTTTGGCCCAGCACGGCCATCGTGCGCAAGCCGATGAAGGTCTGGCTGAGTTCGAGGCGGAAGTCGTCGCGCACGCCATCGCCGTCGACGTCGGCCCCGCTGTCGCCGCTGCGGCTGAGCGTTTGCACGTCACCGGGGTGCATCACCCGGTCGGGAAACTGCAGCCAGCTGGGCAGGGCCTGGCGCAGGCCGGGGTGGTCGGTGCCGCCCCCGCTGGGGTCATCCAGGCTCAAGCCAGCGCTGCTGCGCACGTACACGGTGTCGTCGAGCTCGGGCTGCGCGGCCGGGCCAGCGTCTTCTTCGATGGCGATTTGGCCTTGCTGGTCGGGCCCGCTGAGCACCTGGCGCCGCAGCCCGGCCACGGTGGTCTGGCCGTTGCGGGTCAGGTCGAAGTGCGCCTGATCGCCTTGCGCCATGTGGAAATAGTCGGCCTGCAGCAGGTTGGCGTCGGCCTCGGCGGCGGCGGGCAGGTCTTCCAGCTCGGAGTGCAGGGTGCGCGCGTCCATCGACTGGGGGGCCGCGGTGGGGTCGCTGGCCGGGCTGCCGCCCCCGCCGCCACACGCGGACAAGCCGAGCACGATCGTCACCACCCACAACCACGCCTGGCCCATCGCGCGGCGAGGGGCTCGGTGAGGGCGCTGGGGCTGTGGACTGGGGTGGCGGCGCATCTTGAGCGGCATTCCTTCACGGATTGCGGGCGATTCTGGCGGTCAACGGTCGGCAGCACAAGTCCACCGCTCAGGGGCGGGGGGCATCCGCCGATAACGTGGCTCCAGTCCGCCTCGTCCGCCCGTTGTGACCCCAGCCGTGGGATTGCCCCCTTCTGCGCCGAACGCGCCACCCCTCGCGGGCGTGGCTGGTGTCGACACGGCTCTGGCGGATGGGCGCCTCGACCGGGTGGCGCCCCAGCTGGCCCAGGCCCTCGCGCGGCCGCGCTGGCGCTTGCGCTTCGAGCCGGAACTGGAAGCCGCTTTCCAGGCCGACACCTTTGAGGCGCGCCGCCGCCTGCTCACGGTGATGGCACTGGCCGGCTTGCTGGGCGTGTGGCTGGTCACCCGGCGGGATGCCATGCTGATGCCCGATCTGGTGCACCGGTTGCCCACCTTCCACGCCTTCACCCTGTGGGGCGGCGTGATCAGCCTGTTGGTGGTGTGGGCGGTGTCGCTGGTGGGCCCACGGGGCCGCCAGGCCTGGCTGTTCGATGCGGCCACGGCCGTCAACGCCACGGGCTTTGGCTTCATCCTCATGGTGCAGGCCGTGCTCAGCCGCACCGATGCCGCGCAGACCCACACCAATGTGCTCGCCGGGGTGCTGCTGTTCAACGGCATCGCCTGCCGGCTGCGCTTCCACTGGGCGGCCTTGTCGACGGTGTTCATCGTGGCGGCACACGGCCTGTGGGTGCACGGGCACACGCCGCTGCAGGCCATGGTGGTCGAGGCCAACACCACCCTGCTGGTGATGGTGGCCGCCTTCACCCTGCTGCTCAACCATGCTTTTGAGCACGCCGAGCGCCGCCAGTGGCTGCTGCGCCGGCTGGAGTGGGCGCAGGCCAGCTTGCTGCAGGCCGATGCCGACCGCCTGCACCGCCTCTCGGGCGAAGACCCGCTCACCGGGCTGGCCAACCGCCGCCGCTTCGATGCCGCCCTGCAGCTGGCCTGGGAGCAGGCGCTCGCCCGCCGCCACAGCGTGTCGCTGCTGCTGGTGGACGTGGACCACTTCAAGGCCTACAACGATGCGCACGGCCACCCCGAGGGCGATGCCTGCCTGCGCCAGCTCGGCCTCGTGCTCGATGCCCACGCCCGGCGCCACCAGGGCCTGGCTGCGCGCTTAGGCGGCGAAGAGTTCGTGCTGCTGCTGCCCGCGCGCCAGGCCGCCGCCGCAGCCACCATCGGGCAAGACCTGTGCGAGGCCGTGGCCGCGCTGCAGCGCCCCCATGCCGATTCGCCCGTGGGCCCGCACGTCACCATCTCGGTGGGGGTGGCCGGTGTGCAGCCGCGCCGCCAGATGGCGGTGGCGCAGCTGGTGCAGGCGGCCGATGCCGCGCTCTACCAGGCCAAACACGCGGGGCGCAACCGCGTTTGCCTCAGCCCGGGGTTGGCGGTCCAGCCCGATGCCCCGGTCAATGCCCAAGCCGCCTGGCCGCCGCAGCGCAGCCTGCTCATCCACCCGGCCGATGCGGGCATGGGCGATGCCACCCAGGCGCGCACGCTGCAGCGCTTGCAGTCCTTGCTCGACAAGGGCCTGTGGCGGCTGCGCTTTGCCCCTGCGCTTGAAGCCGACTACCAGGCCGACCGCAGCCCCGAGCGGCGCCTGCACGTGCGCTGGTCGGCGCTGATCGGGCTGTGCCTGTTCAACGGCTACCTGGTGGGCAGCGTGCCGCAGTTTCCCGATGTGCCACTGGCCGCGCTGTGGGCGCTGGCTTTGCTCAGTGCGTGCATGGTCACCCTGGTGGTCACTGCCAGCCTGGTGGGCCTCACGCCGCGCCAGCGCGAGGTGACCTACAGCCTGGCGATCTCAGTGATGGCCGTGGCCTCGTCGTGGCTGCTGTCGCTCAGCCAGGCGCCCACGGTGTGGAGCTTCATGAGCTGCCTGCTCTTGCTGCCGCTGTTTGCGGGCGCCGGGGCCAGGCTGCCGTTTCGGTGGGCGCTGCCGCCAGCGCTGGTCAACATCGCGGCCATGGTGGCGTGCTTTGCGCCCCCCACGCCCGAGACCCGCCTCATCTACCAAGACAGCCTGCTCAACGTGGTCAGCGCCACCCTCTACCCGCTGGTGGCGGCCTACGCGCTGGAGCATGCCGAGCGCAAGCAGTGGCTGCTGGGGCGCATCGCCAGCCTGCAGCATGCGGCGCTGCAGCAGCTGCGCAGCCAGCTCGCCGAGCTCAGCCTCACCGATGCCCTGACCCACCTGCCCAACCGCCGCCAGTTCGAGGCGCAGTTCGCCCCCACGCTGCACGAGGCCCTGGTGACGCGGCTGCAGCTGGTGGTGATGGTGATCGATGTGGACCACTTCAAGCGCTACAACGATGCGCTGGGCCACCCCGCTGGCGATGCCTGCCTGCAAGCGATCGCCACGCAGCTGCGCCAGCTGGCCCAGGCCCAAGGTGCGCACCTGTGCCGCTTGGGCGGCGAAGAGTTCGGCTGGATGCAGCTGGTCGAGCGCCACCAGGTGGCCGCCCTGGGCGATGCCGTGCTGGGCGCTGTGCGCAGCCTGCAGCTGCCCCACCCCGATGGCGCGCAGCGCGGACAGCCCGTGGTGAGCGTGAGCATCGGCGTGAGCGCGCGGCTGGCCGCGCCCAGCGACACGCTCATCAGCCACCTGGCGCCGGCCGACGAGGCCCTCTACGCGGCCAAGCGCGCGGGGCGCGACCGCGTGGTCATGGTGGGGGAGGTGCCGCCCGTGGCGCCCACGCCGAAGGTGGCATGCCCGTCCAGCGCTTGAAGGCGCGGCGGAAGTTGGCCGGGTCGGTGTAGCCCAGTGTCCAGGCGATCTCTTGCAGGCTGAGCTGCCCGGCTTGCAGGTGCTGCATGGCCAGGTGCTGGCGCACCTCGTCGAGGATCTGCTGGTACGAGCTGCCCTCGTCGATCAGCCGCCGGTGCAGCGTGCGCGCCGTGAGGTTGAACTGCCGCGCCACCACCTCCAGCGAGGGGAAGCCGTGCTGCCGCGCCAGCATCACCCGGCGCACCTTGATGCTCAAGGGCGCATGGGCATCGCGGCGGTCGAGCTCGTCGCGGCACAGCTGGGCGGCGTTGGCGAACGAGGCCGGGTCGGCGCTGCTCAGGGGCGTGTCGAGCGCGGCTGCGCTCAGCACCAGGCCGTTGAAGGGCTGGCCCCAGTGCACCGGGCAGCCGAACATCTGGCGGCCCAGCGCCGCATGGGCCGGCTCGGGCGCGGCCAGGCCCACGCGCTGCACCTCGCAGGCGCCGAAGGTGATCTGGTCGATCAGGTTCTTCACCGTGAGGGTGATGGCGTCGTGGATGAGCGCGGCCAGGTCACCCAGCGGCAAGGCGGCCTCAAAGGTCACCCACACCTCGGTGCCATGCACCTGGCGCTGCACGGTGACCAGGGTGGTGCGCAGCGGCAGGTAGGCCTCCAGCAGCTCCAGCGCCTGGCGCAGCGTGCTGCTGTTCATGGCCGCGTAGCCCAGCATGCCGTGGGTGTTGATGCGCAGGCGCTCGCCCACCAGCAGGCCCAGGGCGGGCTCTTGCGTGGCGGCCACGGCCGCCTTCAAAAAGCGCTCGAAAGGCGCCCAGCCCAGGCCGCGCTGGCTGTCTTGCAAATCGGCCGCCTGCAGGCCCGCGGTGGCCAGCAAGGCAGGCACGTCCGCGCCCATGGTGGACAGCAGGTCGGCAATCAGCCGGACATATTGCAGGGGCAGGGCGTCATCGGTCACGGCGGCGGATTGTCAATAAATGACCTCTTGCTGTCAACCGCACGCCGGGCGGCCAAGGCGGTGGATTTCTACGATCCCAGCCATGGTCCCCCCGGTGCGGGACGCGAAGGATCCCACCATGCTGTCCTGGTTCAAGAAAGCCGGCCCCACCCAGGCCGACATCAACGGTCAAGCCATCACCGTGCAGCCCAAAGAGACGCTGCTGCAGGCGGCGCTGCGGTCGGGCATCGACTTCCCGCACAGCTGCCGCGTGGGCGGGTGTGCCAGCTGCAAATGCAAGCTGGTGTCGGGCCAGGTCAAGGCGCTGACCGAGGCGGCCTACATCCTGTCGGACGAAGAGCTGGATGCCGGCATGATCCTGGCCTGCCAGGCCGTGCCCAAGGGCGATGTGCGCATCGAGGTGGACCTGGCCCGTGCCGCCGCCCGCCGCACCGTGGGCGGCCGCGTGGTGGCCCAAGAGCGCCTGACCCACGACATCGTGCGCCTGCGCGTGCAGCTCGACGAGGCCCTGCCCTACCAGGGCGGCCAGTTCGCCGAGCTCAGCATCGACAGCCTGCCCGGCGTGGCCCGCAGCTACTCGTTTGCCAACGCGCCGCAGCCCGATGCGCAGGTGAGCTTCTTCGTGCGCAAGGTACCCGGTGGGGTGTTTTCGGGGCACGTGCACGCCACCGACCTGATGGGCCAGCGCGTGCAGGTGCAAGGCCCGGCGGGCGACTTCCACCTGCGTGCGGCCGACGCCCCGGTGTGGCTGGCCGCTGGCGGCAGTGGCCTGGCGCCGATCATGGCCTTGCTGCAGGCGCTCGAAGCCACCGGCAGCTTGCGGCCTGTGACGCTGCTGTTTGGCGCCCGCACCCAGGCCGACCTGTACCTGCAAGACGAGCTGGCCGCCTACGCCGCCCGCTGGCCGGCCCCGTTCGCCGTGCACACCGTGCTGTCGCACGAGCCTGAGACATCGGGCTGGAGCGGCCCGCGCGGCCTGCTGCACACCCACGCGGCCCCCCACTGGGTGCCCGGCGCCCACGCCTACCTGTGCGGCCCGCCGCCCATGGTGGACGCCATGGCCGAGGCCCTGCGCGAGCTGGGCGCCCCGGCGGCCCACATCCATGCCGACCGCTTCACCACCCTGCACGACGGTGTGCAGCCTGTCACGCGCGCCGCGTGAGGCTGTCCGCCCCGCCCTGGCATCGCCCCCACCTGTCAACGATAACGAGAGAGACCGCCATGAAGACACCGATGATCTTCCACTACCTCAAGTACTTCCTCTTCCACGCCATCGGCCTGCAGTCCATCGCCTTCATGACGATGGGCGGCGGCTGGGTGACCGTGGGCCTGCTGTCCATCCTCGTCGTCTACATGGTGGGCGATGCGGTGTGCGGCGACGACACCAGCACCCCGAAGTTTGAGCACCCCGGCGTGCTGACCTTCCAGCTGTGGATGGCGCTGCCGCTGCTGGCCGCCATCGTCTTCGTGGCGCTGTGGAGCGTGGCCAGTGGCGACCCGCTGGGCTACGGTGCCTGGGTGCAGCAGCTCACCGGCTACGACGCGCTGGCGGCGCGCGACGCCACCTTCTGGGGCCACCATGTGTCGACGCTGCTGGTGACCGGGCTGATGATCGGCATGGTGGGCACCATCACCGCGCACGAGCTGACGCACCGCACCTGGGACCCCGTCTCGATGTTCATCGGCCGCTGGCTGCTGGCGTTCAGCTTCGACACCGTGTTCTCGATCGAGCACGTCTACGGCCACCACCGCTACGTGTCGACCACCGAAGACCCGGCCACCGCCCCGCGCGGCCGCAACGTCTACGCCCATGTGCTGATCTCGACCGTGCGCGGCAACATGAGCGCCTGGGCCATCGAGGCCAAGCGCCTGCAGCGCGCCGGCCAGGCCGTGCTGGGCTGGCGCAACGCCGTGATCCGTGGCCACCTGATGAGCGTGGGCCTGGTGGGCGCGGCGTACGCGCTGGGCGGCTGGCCGGTGGCGGCCTTCTTCGTGGGCTGCGCGCTGTGGGGCAAGGCCCTGCTGGAGATCGTGAACTACATGGAGCACTACGGCATGGTGCGCGACCCCAAGACCCCCGTGCAGCCGCGTCACTCGTGGAACACCAACAAGCGCATCAGCTCGTGGTCGATGTTCAACCTCACCCGCCACTCGCACCACCACGCCCAGGGCGAGGTGCCTTACCAAGACCTCAAGCCCTTCCCCGAAGCGCCCATGATGATCAACGGCTACCTCACCACCATCGTGGTGGCCCTGGTGCCGCCGCTGTGGCACAAGCTGATGACGCCCAAGGTGCTGGCCTGGGACCGCGACCACGCCACGCCGCACGAACGGGTGCTGGCGGCGCAAGCCAACCGCCGCAGCGGCGTGGCCGAGCTGATGCAGGCCACGGCGACCTCGGCCGAGGCGCGCGCGGCGCGGGCGGCCTGAGGCCGCGCTGGGCGCTCAGGCCTTCAAGTGCCCTGCACCACCTGGCGCCACCGCTGCGCCAGCTCGCTCACCGCGGCGTGTGACTCGCGGTGCACGCCCACGAAGTTGATGAAGGCGTGGCCCAGGCGCGGGTAGTGCAACAGGGTGGTCGGGCAGCCGCCGGCTTGCAGGTGCGCGGCGTAGGCCTGGCCCTCGTCGCGCAGCATGTCGTAGCCGGCGGTCACCACCAGCGCGGGCGCCAGCGTGGCGGGCACCGCGCTGAGCAGGGGCGACACGCGCCAGTCGTGGTCGTGCGCCGGGTTGTGCTGCAGGTAGCTGCCGTAGAACAGCTCGCGGTCCACCCGGTTG
>Ga0228699_1001075_pt1 | contig 15607 bp, 13 predicted proteins | sample McNCre217_Aug_MG_FD_178016 | JGI IMG/M metagenome (GOLD analysis project Ga0228699, IMG submission 178016) | Freshwater microbial communities from McNutts Creek, Athens, Georgia, United States - 2-17_Aug_MG | ecosystem: Environmental > Aquatic > Freshwater > Creek | place: USA: Georgia...
CACGCCCAGGGCGTGGCGGCGCAGCGCGAACGGGTCCCTGTCGCCCGTGGGCAGCTGGCCGATGCCGAACAGACCCACCAGGGTTTCGAGCTTGTCGGCCAGGGCCACGACGGTGCCGGTGTGGTTGCGCGGCAGCGCGTCGCCGGCAAAGCGCGGCTTGTAGTGGTCTTCGATGGCGATGGCCACCCCGTCGCGCAGGCCTTCGTGGCGGGCGTAGTAGCCACCCATGATGCCCTGCAGCTCTGGGAACTCGCCAACCATGTCGGTCAGCAGGTCGGTCTTGGCCAGCAGCGCGGCCTGCTGGGCCTTGCTGTCGAGCACGTCGAAGTGGTCTTTGTCATCGACCGTGTACGGCAGCGTGTGCATGCGCAGCTGGTTGACGATGGCATGAGCGATGGCGCGCACGCGCTCGGTGCGCTCGCCTTGCGTGCCCAGCTTGCCGTGGTAGACCACCTTGGCCAGACCCGGCAGGCGCGAGGCCAGGGTCTTCTTGCGGTCCTGGTCGAAGAAGAACTTGGCATCGGCCAGGCGCGGGCGCACCACGCGCTCGTTGCCACCGATGATGGCGCTCGGGTCTTCGGGGCGGATGTTGCTCACCACCAGGAATTGGTGGGTCAGCTTGCCGGCCTCGTTGAGCAGCGGGAAGTACTTCTGGTTGGCCTTCATCGTGAGGATGAGGCACTCTTGCGGCACGGCCAGGAAGGCCTCCTCGAACTTGCCGATCAGCACGTTCGGGCGCTCGACCAGGGCGGTCACCTCGTCGAGCAGCGCATCGTCGTCGATCGGCTTGAGGTTCGCACCGGCCTGGGCGGCGGCCGCGGCCAGCTGGCGCACGATCTCGGCGCGGCGCTCGGCAAAGCCGGCGATCACGGCGCCTTCGCGTTCGAGCTGCTCAGCGTAGGTGTCGGCCGTCAGCAAGATGATCTTGTCGACCTTGGCCTCGAAGCGGTGGCCATGGGTGATGCGGCCCGACTTCAGGCCCAGCGCCTGCACCGGCACCTCTTCACCACCATGCAGCGCCACCAGGCCATGGGCCGGGCGCACGAAGTTCACGCTGGTCCAGCCGGGCTGGAAGTCGGCGCCCTCGCCTTGCTCCAGCTGGTAGGTCATCACCTTGGGGATGGGCAACTTGGCCAGAGCCTCGTCCAGGGCCTTTTGCAGGCCTTCGGCCAGGGTCACGCCCGGCTTGACGCTGTCGAGGAACAGGGCCTCGGCCTTGCCATCGGGGGCGCGCTGCAGCTGGGCCACGGCGTCTGCGCCCAGGCCCATCGCGCTCAGCTTCTTGAGCAGCGCGGGCGTGGCGGCACCCGCAGCGTCCAGCGCCACGGCCACAGGCATCAGCTTGGTGCGCACGGCCTGATCTTGGGCGCGTTGGGCCACTTGGGTCACGTGCACGGCCAGGCGGCGCGGCGAGGCAAAGGGCGTGACGGCCACATCGGCGCCAGCCAGGCCTTGGGCCTTGAGGCTGTCGGCCAAGGTGGTGGCAAAGCTTTCGCCCAGCTTTTTGAGCGCCTTCGGCGGCAGCTCTTCGACAAACAGTTCAACCAGCAGGTTCGCGGTGCTCATCACGCGGCTTTCTTGTTCAGTTGTTCGATCACTTCATCGGCCCAGGCCTTGGGGGCCATGGGGAAGCCCAGGCGGGCTCGGCTGTCCAGGTAAGACGCCGCCACGGCACGCGCGAGGTTGCGGATGCGACCGATGTAGGCCGCGCGCTCGGTCACCGAGATGGCGCCACGCGCGTCCAGCAGGTTGAAGGTGTGGGCGGCCTTGAGCACCTGTTCGTAAGCCGGCAGAGCCAGCTGTTGTTCCATCAGGTACTTGGCTTGCGTTTCGTAGTTGGTGAACGCACCCAGCAGGAAGTCGACGTTGCTGTGCTCGAAGTTGTAGGTCGACTGCTCCACCTCGTTTTGGTGGAACACGTCACCGTACTTCACGCCCGGCGCGTAGACCAGGTCATAGACGCTTTCCACGCCTTGCAGGTACATGGCCAGGCGCTCCAGGCCATAGGTGATTTCGCCTGTGATGGGCTTGCAGTCGATGCCACCCACTTGCTGGAAGTAGGTGAACTGGGTGACTTCCATGCCGTTGAGCCAGACCTCCCAGCCCAGGCCCCAGGCGCCGAGCGTGGGGTTCTCCCAGTCGTCTTCGACGAAGCGGATGTCGTTCTTCTTCAGGTCAAAGCCGAGGGCTTCGAGCGAGCCGAGATACAGCTCGAGGATGTTGGCCGGCGCCGGCTTGAGCACCACTTGGAACTGGTAGTAGTGCTGCAGGCGATTGGGGTTCTCGCCATAGCGGCCATCCTTGGGGCGGCGGCTGGGCTGCACGTAGGCGGCCTTCCAGGGCTCAGGCCCCAAGGCACGCAGGAAGGTGGCGGTGTGGCTGGTGCCGGCGCCCACTTCCATGTCATAGGGTTGCAGCAGCGCGCAGCCCTGGGCGTCCCAGTAGCTCTGCAGTCGCAGGATGATTTGCTGGAAAGTCAGCATGGCCTGTGTCTTGTTGGGTTGCGGGCCTGTGCCCGATGGGAGCCGACCGCCGGCAGCACGCCGCGATCGCAAACCTTTGATTCTAGTGAATATGCGCGCTGTTCTTGGCCGCATCGCGTTGGCGTTTCACCGCCCACAGCAGCACGGCCCCACCAAACAGCCAGCAAGGCCACAAGCGCCACCGCCCTGCCCACCAGGCAAAAGGCGTCACGCCGGCCATGCCTTGCACGCTGGCGTTCAGCACACCTTGGGTGTTGAAGGGCAAGGCCGCCGTGACGCGCCCCTGCTCGTCGATGACCACGGTGGCACCGGTGTTGGTGGCCCGCGCGGTGGGCACCTGGAATTCGAGCGAGCGCATGCGGGCGATCTGCAGGTGCTGGTGGATGGCCACGCGCTCGCCAAACCACGCCAGGTTGCTGACGTTGACCATCAGCGTGGGCGACTGGCTGGCCACCACGAAGCGCGTGGCGATCTCTTCGCCGTACAAGTCCTCGTAGCAGATGGTGGGCGCCACGCGCTGGCCGTCGAGGGCCAGGCTGGGTGCGGCCAGCGGGCCACGGCTGAAGTCGCCCAGCGGCATGTTCATCAGGTTCACGAACCAATGGAAGCCGAAGGGGATGAACTCGCCAAAGGGCACCAGGTGGTGTTTGGCGTAGCGGTAGCCCTCGCCCGGCTCGCCCTGGCCCGGCTTGCCCTGACCCGATTCGGTCAGCGTGACCACCGCGTTGAGGAAGCCCCGCTTTTCGTCGCCCAGCGGCATGCCGATCAAGGCCACCCGCCCGGGCCGCGCCGCGAAGCCCGCTGCGAACTGCGGCCAGAAAAACTCGGGCAGCTGTTGCGGCAGGTAGGTGATGGCGGTTTCAGGCGCCACCACCAGGCGGCCTGGCGCGGCGATCACCTGCTCGGCGTGCCACAGCACGTGGGGCCACTGGTTCTCGACGGCAAACTTTTCAGACTGTGGCACGTTGCCCTGGATCAGGCTGAGCGACAGCGGCGCGCCTTGGCGCTGCGTGAAACGGCCGGGGCCGCTCCAAGCCAGTGCGGCCACGGCCACCGCCAGCCACAGGGCCCGGCCACCCACGCCGCGCCAGCTCCAATGCGCCCCCGAGGCCCAACTCACCCAGGCCAGCGCCCCCACCCAAGCGGCGCCCATGCCGTACACACCCAGCCAGGGTGCCAGCCCCACCAGCGGGGTGTCGATCAGCACATAGCCGCTGGCCCCCCAGGGGAAGCCGGTGAAGATGTCGGCGCGCGCCACCTCGGCCAGCAGCCACAAGGCCATCCACAGCAAGGCATCTTTGCCCGCATGGCCACAAGACCAGCGCGACCAGGCCCAGCCCGCCAGTCCCATGTACACCGACAAGGCCAGGCACAAGCCCACCACGGCGCCACCTGCCACACCGGCCGGCATGCCGCCATAGGTGTGCAGGCTCACATAGGTCCAGCCGGTGGCTCCCAGCAGCCAGGTGCTGCCGTGCCACCAGGCGTAACGCCCGGCACGGCCAGGGCTGAGCCGGCGCATGGCCAGGGCCCGCAACAGGCCCAGCACGCCCACCGACATCAACACGGCCGGCAGCCAGCTGGCCAGGTCAGCGCACCATGGTGACAGGGCCAGCGCCTGCGCGCCACCCGTCATCAAGGCCCACGGCAAATCTTGGCGCCAGCCTTCGCGCCACCGCACCCAGCGGCTCACGCGCCCTGCCCGCCGGCCAACTCGGCCTCAGCCAGCACGGTGCGCGAGCGCGTCACCTTGAACCAGCGCACCGCGCCGCCACGGGCCAGCATCACCCCGAAGCGCAAGCCGCCCACCTCGACGATCTCGCCGCGGCGGGGCACGCGCCCCAACTCATGCGCCACGAGCCCACCGATGGTGTCAAAGGTGTCTTCGGGCAACTGGGTTTCGAAATTGGCGTTGACGGTCGCGATCGCGGCGTCACCGGCCACGCGCTGGCTGCCATCAGCCAGGGTGAAGATGCTGGCGCCCGCGTCGTCCTCGTCGAACTCGTCTTCAATCTCGCCGACGATCTCTTCGAGCACATCCTCGATGGTGATGAGGCCGGCGGTGCGACCAAACTCGTCGATCACGATGGCCATGTGGCTGCGGTTGCTACGGAACTCGCGCAACAGCTCGTTGAGGCCCTTGGACTCGGGCACGAACTCGGCTGGTCGCAACAAGGCGCGCAGGTTCAGCTCGGGGGCGCGCTGCAACTTCAGCAGGTCTTTCGCCATCAGCATGCCGATGATGTTGTCGCGCGTGCCTTCGTAGACGGGAAAGCGCGAGTGGCCGGTGTCGATCACCGCCGCCAGCATCTGGTCGTAGGGGGTGTCGATGTCCAGCAGGTCCATGCGGCGCACGGCCACCATCACGTCGCCAGCGGTCATGCTGGCCATGCGGATGACGCCTTCGAGCATCGCCCGGCTTTCGGGCTCGATGACGGCGCGCTGCTCGGCATCGGCCAGGGTGGCGATCAGCTCAGGCACCGAATCCGGCCCCGGGTGCAGGAATTCGATCAGGCGCACCATCAGGCTGCGCGGATCGCGGCGGCTGGCGCCAGCGGGCCCAGGGGTTCTGGAAGAGGCCGCGGGGTGACGTTCACCGCGCGGCGGTCGACTGGGAGAGGATTCGGACACGAAAGCAGGTGCCAAGGTTGCAATGCGTTGAGAATACCTCATGGCGGACGGATGCCCACAGGCGGGCTACACTGAGCGGATGAGCATGATTCCCGTCACGATCCTCACTGGTTTTCTGGGCAGCGGCAAGACCACGCTGCTCAAGCGCGTGCTGTCGGAAGCCCACGGCCAGCGCATCGCCGTCATCGAAAACGAATTCGGCGAAGAAAACATCGACAACGACATCCTGGTCGCAGACACCGAAGAGCAGATCATCCAGATGAGCAATGGCTGCATCTGCTGCACGATCCGCGAAGACCTGCGCGCCACCCTGTCAGACCTGGCCAAGCAAAAGAAGGCCGGCACCCTGGCTTTTGACCGCGTGATCATCGAGACCACCGGCGTGGCCGATCCAGGCCCCGTGGCACAAACCTTTTTCATGGACGACGAGATCGCCGAGCAGTTCCTGCTGGATGCCATCGTCACCCTGGTGGACGCCAAGCACGGCGAGCAGCAGCTCAACGACCGCCAAGAGGCGCGCCGCCAAGTGGGCTTTGCCGACGTGATCTTCATGAGCAAAACCGACCTGGTGACCGCCGACGAGGCCAACGCCCTATCGCACCGCGTCAAGCACATGAACCCGCGCGCCCCGCAAAAGCGCGTGAACTTTGGCGAGGTGCCGCTGGCCGAGGTGCTGGACCTCAAGGGCTTCAACCTCAACGCCAAGCTCGACATCGACCCCGACTTCCTCAAGGAAGACGGCCATGGCCACGGTCATCACCACCATCACCATGACCACGCGCACGGCGAGCACTGCGACCACCCGCACCACCATGCCCACGACGACGACGTGAAGTCCTTCGTCTACAAGGCCCAAAAGCCCTTCGACCCCACCAAGCTGGAAGACTTCCTGGGCTCGATGGTGCAGTTCTACGGCCCCAAGATGCTGCGCTACAAGGGCGTGCTGTGGATGAAGGGCATGGACCGCAAGGTGGTGTTCCAGGGCGTGCACCAGATGATGGGCAGCGACGTCGGGCCGAAATGGGCCGCCGGCGAAAGCAAGCTCAGCAAGCTGGTGTTCATCGGCATTGACCTGCCGCAGGACATCTTCAAAGCGGGCCTGGACCAGTGCCTGGCGTGACAGCCATGAAACACACTCGGGATTGCGACAGCGGCATTGGCCCACATCGTGGCTACAATCCGCGCGCTTCCCTGGCCCCTGTGGGGGTTGGCGCACAGCAGGCGCAAAGTCTGCTTGGCTGACCCATCCCCACATGGAAGCAGTTGTCGGCCTGGTCAGCACGCGCACCATTCCAGTGAGCGGACACCGCATCGTGGTCAGGAGGACCCCGTGACAAAGTCGACAAACACGGCAAGCAAGGCCGCCACCAAAACCGCCAGCAAGAGTAGCGTGGCTTCTGCGCCCGCGACCAAGTCCACCAAGTCAGCGTCCGGCGCCTCCGCCGCGGCGTCCAAAACCAGCAGCACCCCCAACATGCCCGCTCCCGCCACCAAGGCTGATGCCAAACTTGCCACCGCCTGGAAATCCAAGCCTGGCCGCGAACTGTCCGAGGCCGAACTGTTGGCCATGCCGGACAGCGAGTACATGAACGACAAGCAACTGGAGTTCTTCCGCGCCCGCCTCGAAGCGCAAAAGGACGACCTGCTGTCCAACGCCGGCGAGACCACCGAACACCTGCGCGAAGACACCTCCATCGTGCCGGACCCGGCCGACCGCGCCACCATCGAAGAAGAGCACGCCCTGGAGCTGCGCACCCGCGACCGCGAGCGCAAGCTGCTCAAGAAGATCTCGCAGGCCCTGGCCCGCATCGAAGGCGGCGACTACGGCTTCTGCGACGAAACGGGCGAGCCCATCGGCCTGGGTCGACTGCTGGCCCGCCCGACCGCCACGCTGTCGCTGGAAGCACAACAGCGCCGCGAACTCAAGCAGAAGATGTTTGGGGATTGAGCCCCGACCGACTGGGTTACATTGAACATCCTCTGATGCCCTACGCCCACTGCCGATGAGCAAGGATCCTGGCAGCTTCTTCCGCAAGGTCGTACGCTTCGTGGCCAACCCGACCACGGACTGGGCGGATCTCGACGCGCCCCCCTCCGACAACGAGGAGGACGAGTACGCCAAGAGCGAGATCAAGGCGATGATCGAGCGCAAGCGGCGCAACGACTTCGTGCGCAAACGCGAACTCGACATGCTGCGCAAGATCCGCCGCGAGGGCCTCAGCCAGGATGCTGCACTGGCATTGGGCGGCGCCTCGAACATGGACCCGGATTCGCGGCCGCAGCACACGGGCGGCGCACGCTCCGACATTGCGGTCAAGGCCAAGATCGACGAGATCGAATTGCAGATGGTGGGCGGCAATGCACGCCAAGCCCCGCCCGGCGGCTACAAACCTGCGGCCAACCCGTCGGTACACGGCGCGCTGACCGACCTGCCCACCACCACGCCCAGCAACCTGAGTGCACCTGCCACCTTGCCGATGGCGATGGTGGACCAGATGGAGGCGTCGGCCAAAGCCAAGGCCAGGGCCGAACGCGAAGAGCACGACCTCACCTCCATCCCGCAATCGGTGCTGGATGCCGCGCGCAGCAACTTGGGTGCTCCAAGCGCCACGACGCCCACCGGCATCGGCCTGGGCATCCACCACGAGCTCAACATCCATGTGACCGAGGTCACCCACGACCCGGACCTGGATGAAGCCGTGATCGCTTTCGCGAACGCCGACTTCGACATGGCCGAGCAAAGCCTGCTGGAGTTGGTGCAGCCGGGTGCCAGGCGCCACGACCAGGCGGAAACTTGGCTGACGCTGTTCGACCTTTACCGCGCCATCGACCTGCCCCAAAAGTTCGACAACCTGGGGCTTGCGTATGCGCAGACCTTTGGCGTGTCGGCCCCACAGTGGTTTTCATTCCCCGAGCGGGTGGCCGCCTTCCTGGCCCGCAAAGAGCGCCATTCCGCTGGCATCTTCAGCCGCCCCGCCCCGCTGGAGTCGCTGCCCTCTGACAACGGTGGCCACATCGATTTCCCGCCCCTGTCTGAAGACGGCCCCGAGGGCTGGATGGCGCCCGCCCGGCTGGACGCCGATGCCATGGCCCAGTTGCGCGTGGCCTTGTTGCAGATGCCCCGCCCTTGGCTGATGGACTGGCGCGAGGTGTCCGCCGTGAGTCCGGACGGCGCCGCCCAACTGGCTCACCTGATCAAGGGCTGGAGCCAGGAGGCGCAGACGGAGCTGGTGTGGACAGGCGTGGACCACCTGCTGCAGGCGCTGGCGGAAGCCGCTCCGACGGGCTTGAGAGACGCTGACCCCAGCCTGTGGATGCTGCGCCTGGAGGTGCTGCGCCTGATCAACCGCCCCGTCGATTTCGACGAGGTGGCCATCGATTACTGTGTCACCTACGAGCAATCGCCCCCATCGTGGGAGCCGGTCAAGTGCCGCGTTCGCCTCGAATCCGAGGTGGTGCACACCCAGACCCGCCCGCTGACCCACGTCAGCGAGGTGACCACCAGCTTCGTCGAATCGAAGCTGGCCGACGATGAGGTCGAGTTCGTGCAGGTGGCCTCGCTGGAGCTGTCCGGCCAGCTGGTGGGCGACATCGGCGTGACCCTGACCCAGCTTGACCACCAGCTCAGCGCCAGCGTGACGCTGGAGATCGACTGCAGCCACCTGCTGCGCGTCGACTTCATCGCGGCGGGCGACTTGCTGAACTGGGTGCTGGCACGCCGGGCGGAAAACCGCCAGGTGGTGTTCAAGAACCCGCACCGACTGATTGCCGCCTTCTTTGGCGCCATGGGCATCAACGAGCACGCCAAGGTTCGGCTCTCGTCAGAGTGAAGCGGGCTTGAAAGCCCGGCCATCGCCCCCAACTGGGTGCGATGAGCGAATCCCCCTCTTCCCCGGTCTTCCACGGCACCACCATCGTCAGCGTTCGCCGCCAGACGCCCTCGGGCTGGCAGGTGGCCATGGGCGGTGACGGCCAGGTCACCCTCGGCCACATCGTGGTCAAGGCCAGCGCCCGCAAGGTGCGCACCCTCTACCGCGACCAGGTGCTGGCGGGCTTTGCCGGTGCCACGGCCGACGCCTTCACCCTGTTCGAGCGCTTCGAGGCCAAGCTGGAGAAGCACCAGGGCCACCTGGCGCGCGCGGCGGTGGAGCTGACCCGCGACTGGCGCACCGACCGCGTGCTGCGCCGCCTGGAGGCCATGCTGGCCGTGGCCGACCGCGAGACCTCGCTGATCATCACCGGCAACGGCGATGTGCTGGAGCCCGAGCACGGCATCATCGCCATCGGCTCGGGCGGCGCCTACGCCCAGGCCGCCGCACGCGCCCTGATCGCCCACACCGAGATGCCCGCCGCCGACGTGGTGAAAAAATCGCTGGAGATTGCTGGCGACCTGTGCATCTACACCAACCAGAACCACACCATCGTCACCCTGGGCTGAGCACCGCATGAGCCTCACACCGCAACAGATCGTCGACGAGCTCGACCGCCACATCGTCGGCCAGCAAGGTGCCAAGCGCGCCGTGGCCATCGCCCTGCGCAACCGCTGGCGCCGCCAGCAGGTCGACGAGGGCCTGCGTGGCGAGATCACACCCAAGAACATCCTGATGATTGGCCCCACCGGCGTGGGCAAGACCGAGATCGCCCGGCGCCTGGCCCGCCTGGCCGATGCACCCTTCATCAAGGTCGAGGCCACCAAGTTCACCGAGGTGGGCTATGTGGGCAAGGATGTGGACACCATCGTGCGCGACCTGGTGGAAGGCGCCGTCAAGCAAGAGCGCGCCCGCCAGACCCAAGCCCTGCGCGACAAGGCTCAGGACGCGGCCGAAGAGCGCATCCTGGATGTGCTGGTACCGCCGCCGCGCACCGAATTCGGCCTGGGGCCGGCCTCGACAACCGACAACACCGCCCGCCAGGTGATGCGCAAGCGCCTGCGCGAAGGCACGCTGGACGACCGCGAGATCGAGATCGACCTGGCCGAAGCCCGTACGCCGGTGGAGATCATGGGGCCTGCGGGCATGGAAGGCATGGCCGACCAGCTCAAGGACCTGTTCAGCCAGATGGGGGCCGGTCGCACCCAGCGTCGCAAAGTGAAGATCGCCGACGCCCGCACCCAGCTGATCGACGAAGAGGCCGGCAAGCTCGTCAACGAAGAAGAGATCAAGGCCCGCGCCCTGGAGCGCACCGAGCAGCACGGCATCGTGTTCATCGACGAGATCGACAAGGTGGCCAGCCGCGCCGAAGGCAGTGCGGGCGAGGTGTCGCGTCAGGGCGTGCAGCGCGACCTGCTGCCCCTGGTCGAGGGCACGACCGTGCAAACCAAGTACGGCATGGTCAAGACCGACCACATCCTGTTCATCGCCTCAGGGGCCTTCCACCTCAGCAAGCCGTCTGACCTGATCCCCGAGTTGCAAGGGCGCTTCCCCATCCGGGTCGAGCTGAGCTCGCTGTCGGTCGATGACTTCCAGGCCATCCTCACCCAGCCCAGCGCCAGCCTGATCAAGCAGTACCAGGCGCTGCTGGCGGCCGAAGGGGTGACGCTGAATTTCGCGCCCGAGGCCATCCGCCGCCTCGCCGAGATCGCCCACGAGGTGAACGAGCGCACCGAAAACATCGGCGCGCGCCGCTTGGCGACCGTGCTGGAGCGCTTGCTCGATGAGGTGTCGTTCAACGCGCCCAACCTGAGCGGCACGACGCGCGACATCACGGCCGCCGACGTGGATCAGCGCCTGGGCGAGCTGGCCCGCAACGAGGACCTCTCGCGCTTCATCCTGTGATGGGTCAGGCCGGCGTGCCAGCTTCCTGGGCCAGCGTGAGCAGCCCCTCGAAGATCAGGTACTCGACCACGCGGGCGGGCAACTCTTCCAGCGGCGCCAGGCGTGAGACCGCCCCGCCAGACATCACCAGCAGCGGCGTCTGCCCGGTGCGCTGTGCCAGGCGGCGCAGGCTGCGCTCGATGGCCCCGGCGATGGCATCGGTGCCGCCGCTCATCAGCGCATCGCTGGTGTTGGTGGGGAAGTCGCGCACCTCGCCGGTGGGCACCTTCAGGCCCGCCGTGCCGCTCTCGAGCGCCTTGTACATGAGGCCGAAGCCCGGCAGGATCAGGCCGCCCAGGAAGTGCCCCTGCGCGTCCACGGCGTCCACCGTCACGGCGGTGCCCACCATCACGGCCAACACGGGCCGCACGGCACCGCCCACGGCCAGCGCCAAGGCCTGGTGGCGCGCGCCGATGATGGCCGCCCAGCGGTCAGAGCCCAGGCGCTGCGGGTGTTCGTAGCCATTGGCCACGCCGCCGCCTTGGGCCGATGCAGACATCCACCGCGCCTGCAGGCCCCAGCCCAGCAGCAGTTGCTCTTCCACCCGGCGCTTGATGGCCTCACCGGCCACCACGCAGCCCAGCATGCCGGTGGGCACGGGCAGGTGCTGCCAGTCGCGGGTCCAGAGCTCGTCGATGTCTTCGAGCGGCACGGCGCCATGCGCCATGAGCGTCGCCCCGGGTTCAGGGCGCGCATACAGGCCCCACTTGAGTCGCGTGTTGCCGATATCAATGACCAGGAAAGACATGCACGGGGGACCGGCTGGACACCAGTCAGGGAGGCCGCATTGACCGCATTGTGCGTCAGGCTCTTCCACTGCCGTTGCGGCGTCACCGCAAAAATGAGCCCATGCTCGCCAAATCGGCCGAACTGATTGGCCAAACTGGACGGTGCGCGCCCGCGAATTCACGCCATCACAGCGCGCACAGCGGGTGCATAACTCGGGCATGCTGCCTTGAAGACCGCCTTGAATGCCGCCCCTTGCGCCGCCCACCACCATGATCACCCGCCCCCTGCCCAACCTGGATGCCTGGACCGCCGCGCTGGCCCAGGCCGCCATCCCGGTGCTGCCAGGCAGCGTGGCCGAGCTGGCCCAGTTGCGTGTGATCGAAGACACCCACGGCACGATGGACGCGCACACCATCGCCGACAACCTGGGCGGCGACCCGCTGATGACGCTGCGGGTGCTGGTGAGCGCCGCCGAGCTCTGCCACCGCCGGGGCGTGGAATCGCCTGAGACCTTCGTGGGCGCCTGCCTGATGCTGGGCATCGGCCCCTTCTTCCAGCGCTTCGAGCAGGTCGACAGCCTCAGCGACTGGCTGCACCCGCACCCCGAGGCGATCAGCGGCCTGCTCAAGGTGATCACCCGGGCGCGGCGGGCCAGTGGCTTGGCCGCGAGCTTTGCCTTGCGCCGCCAAGACGAAGACGTGGCCGTGATCGCCGAAGCCGCCTTGCTGCACGATTTCGCCGAGATGCTGTTGTGGTGCCATGCGCCTGAGCTGGCGCTGCAGCTCGCGCAGCGCCTGGCCGCCGATCACACGCTGCGCTCAGCCGACGTGCAGCAAGAGCTGCTGGGCGTCAATTTGAGCGACCTGACCCAGTCGCTGATGGCCGCCTGGCACCTGCCGCTGATGCTGCGCGAGTGCACCAACGACCGCGACGTGAACGACCCCAAGGTGCGCTCGGTGACGCTGGCCGTGCAGATCGCACGCCACACCCAACACGGCTGGGACGACCCGCACGCCAAGGCCGCCCTGCCCGATGACGTGGCCGAAGTGGCCCAGCTGCTGACGCTGTCGTGGGACAGCGCCCACCGCCTGCTGCTGTCGATGGACAGCTGACGCCCAGGCTCAGCGGATGCTGACCACGCTGCGCGCGGCCTGCACGGCGCCCGCGCCGATGGCGGCACCGAAACGCTTGGCCAGGCGCTCGGCCAGGTTCTCTTTTTCGGTGTAGTCGATCACGTCTTCGGCCTTGACCACGTCGCGCGCGACCTGATCGAGGCTGCCCAGGTGATCGGCCAGGCCTTGCTTGACGGCCTCTTCGCCGTTCCAAAACAGGCCACTGAAGGTGTCGTCCGTGACCTTCAGGCGCTTGCCACGGCCATCTTTCACCACCTTGATGAACTGCTGGTGGATCTGGTCGAGCATGGCCTGGGCGTAGGCATCTTGCTCGGGCTTACGCGGCGAGAACGGGTCCAGCATGGCCTTGTTGCGGCCTGCCGTCATCAGGCGGCGCTCCACGCCGAACTTCTCCATCGCCCCGGTGAAGCCAAAGCCGTCCATGAGCACGCCAATCGAGCCCACGATCGAGGCCTTGTCGACGTAGATCTCATCGGCCCCCACTGCGATGTAGTAGGCCGCAGATGCACACATCTCTTCGCACACCGCGTACACCTTCTTCTTGTGCAAGGCCTTCAAACGGCGGATCTCATCGTTCACCAAGCCGGCCTGCACCGGGCTGCCACCGGGCGAGTTGATGCGCAACACCACCGCCTTGGCGCCCACGTCTTCAAAGGCGCTGCGCAGGGCGATCATCAGCGAATCGGCATTGGCCTCGGTACCGCCATCGATGGCACCGCGCACCTCCACGAGTGCCGTGTGGGGCGTGCTGGGCGCTTTGGCCGCCGGCATGCTCTGCATGGCCCCCCACACCATGGCCAAGGCCGAGCCGATCCACACCAGGCGCCAGAACCAGCGCCAGCGCTGCGCACGGCGCTGCTCGGCCAGGTAGGCCGAGGCGAATTCAGCGAGCAGGTGTTGTTGGGCCTGGTTGAGGGGTTCTTGTGACACGGTGTCCTCTGGATGGTGGGAAGGGGTGCTGGCGGTCAAAAGACCGGCTGGAAGCGTGCGTCAGGATACCAATGGACCTGGCCATCGGCTTCGGCCACGCGCAAGGACTGGAGCTTGGCGCCTGGGCATGGGCCACTGACGCAGCGGCCGGTGTCGGGCTCGTACATCGCGCCGTGCACCGCGCAGATCAGGTACTGGCGCTCCAAGTCCCAGAACTTGCCGGGCTGCCAGTCCATCTCCGTGGGGATGTGGGCACAGCGGTTGAGGAAGGCCACCACCTGCTCGCCATGGCGCACCACGAAGGCGGGCGCCGTGCGGCCGGCATCGGCCAGATCGAGCACATCGAACAGGTGGGCGTCGCCACCGGCTTGCAAGGTAGCCGACGCGCACAGGGGCTGCGGATCGAGGTTGAGCGCACTCATGGCGGTGGACGCCCCACTCAGGCGTGCGCGTTGAGCCACTGGTGCAACTCAGGCACCGTGTGGGCCACGAACCGCGTGGGGTAACGCTGGAAGCTCTCGGGCTCGTGCGCCCCGAAGGACACCGCCACGCTGTGCGTGCCAGCGTTCTGCGCCAGCTGCAGGTCGTGGGTGGTGTCGCCAATCATCAGCGTGCGCTCGGGCTCGACGCCCAGCTCGGCCATCAGCTCGTGCAGCATCATGGGGTGCGGCTTCGAAGCGGTCTCGTCGGCCGTGCGCGTGGCATCGAACAAGCCTTGCAGGCTGACGTGTTGCAAAGCCTCGTTGAGGCCCTGGCGGCTCTTGCCCGTGGCCACGGCCAGCCAGTGGTTGCGGGTCTTGAGCATCTGCAGGAGATCGATCACGCCGTCGAACAGCGTGAGCTCGTGCTGCTTGCGGAAATAGTGGTGGCGGTAGCGGTGCCCCAGCTCAGGCACGCGCTCGGGTGGCAAGGTGGGCGCCACGTGCGCCAGCGCATCGTGCAGGCCCAGGCCGATCACGTACGACGCGGCGCTGCGCTCAGGCACCGGCAGCGACAAGTCGGCACACGCCGCCTGGATGCACTGCACGATCAAGCCGGTCGAGTCGTACAGGGTGCCATCCCAGTCGAACACGACCAGGTCATAGGCGCGGGGGCGCAAGCCGTTGTCGACAGGGGTCACGGTGGGGTTCCTTGCGGCGATCCAGGGGACGAAGCCCCCACTCTAGCGGCGAGTCGGTGGCACCACGGCCGCCAGGGGCTGCAGTGTGGTCAGGAAGCCGCGACACTCGGGCGGCAGCGGCGCCTCGAACACCAGCTCGCGCCCATCCTGAGGGTGCGGCAGGCGCAGGTAGCGGGCGTGGAGGAACATGCGCTCGAAGCGCCCTTCCCCGCGCCCTTCCCCCTGCGTGCCCCCCTGGCGCGCCAGGCGGTGGTTGAGCTCGAAGTCACCGTACTTGTCGTCGCCCACGATGGGGTGGCCACCGTGCAGCAGGTGCACGCGGATCTGGTGGGTGCGCCCGGTCTTGATGGTCACGTCCAGCAGGCTGTAGCCCTCAAAAGGCTGCACCACGCTGACCAGGGTGATGGCGCGCTGCCCCTCCTGGTCGTCCTTCGGGCTGGTGACGGCGCGCACGCGGCGCTCGCCCTCGGCGGTGAGGTACTTGTGCAGCGGCACGTCGATCACCTTCTGGCGGGCCGGCCAGGTGCCCTTGACCAGCGCGGCGTACGTCTTGTGCGCCTGGCGGTGGCGGAAGGCATCTTGCAAGCTGGTGAGCGCGCTGCGCTTTTTGGCGATCAGCAAGATGCCCGAGGTTTCCTTGTCGAGCCGGTGCACCAGCTCCAGGAACTTGGCCTGCGGCCGCGATTGACGCAATTGTTCGATCACGCCAAAGCTCACGCCACTGCCCCCGTGCACGGCGACGCCGGCGGGCTTGTCAATGGCGATCAG
>Ga0228699_1001076_pt1 | contig 15601 bp, 10 predicted proteins | sample McNCre217_Aug_MG_FD_178016 | JGI IMG/M metagenome (GOLD analysis project Ga0228699, IMG submission 178016) | Freshwater microbial communities from McNutts Creek, Athens, Georgia, United States - 2-17_Aug_MG | ecosystem: Environmental > Aquatic > Freshwater > Creek | place: USA: Georgia...
CGACGAGGAGTGCGCACTGACCGCCATGGCGCAACGCCTGGGCTGGTTGCTGGTGCTCTACCACTTCCCGGATGAGGCCTCGCAGATCAAGCGCCTGATGCAAAGCGGCCCGCCGCTGGAAGCCGGTGGCAAGCCCACACCCGGCATGAGCCTGGAGGGTGCAGCCGGTGCCGTGATGGGCATCAACCTCGACGACCTGACCCAGGCCGTGTTGCGCCACTGGGGCTGGGAAGAGCGCCTGGTGCAGGCCGCCAGGCCGCTGGCCACGGCCGGTGGCGTGCGCACGCCCATGAGTGATGACGAGACGCTGCGCACCGTGGTCACCCTGGCCAACGAGCTGGCCAACACGCAAGCCATGCCCATGGACAAGGCCGTTTCGGCCTTGCACCAGATCCAGTTGCGCTATGCGCGGGCCCTGCACCTTGAGGCCAAAGAGTGCCAGCTCACGCTGGAGCACGCGCTCAAGCTGATCGACCGCCCCGTGCAAGCGGGCGCGAGCGGTGCGAGCGAGCCCAGGCCCGCCCTGCGCCCCACACCTGCCGAGACCAGCCCGGCGCCGCTGATGCCTGCGGGCACCTTGCCCTCGCAAGCCGAAGGCAGCAGCCTGCGCGCGCGGCTGCAAAGCCGGCGTTGAGCCGGCGCTAAGCCAGCGTAAGCCGTCAGGGCTGCTTGAGCGCCTGGGCGCATTCGCGCACCAGGGCAGGCCCCTTGTAGATCAAGCCCGTATAGATCTGGACCAGGTCCGCGCCAGCATCGCGCTTGGCGCGCGCATCGGCACCGCTCATCACCCCGCCCACGCCGATGATCGGGTAGCGCGGGCCCAGGGCTGCACGCAGCTGGCGGATCACTTGGTTACTGGCTTCGAGCACGGGCGCGCCGCTCAGTCCACCTGCTTCTTCGGCATGCGGCAGGCCTTTGACCGCATCGCGCGAGATGGTGGTGTTGGTGGCGATCACGCCATCGATGCCGTTCTTCTGCAGCGTGGCCGCGATCACGCCCACCTGGGTCTCATCCAGATCGGGGGCGATCTTCACGAACATGGGCACGCTGCGGCCATGGCGCTGGATGAGTTGCTGGCGACGTGCTTGCAGGCGGCCCAGCAGGTCGTCCAGGGCCTCATCGCTTTGCAGGGCGCGCAGGTTCTTGGTGTTGGGGCTGGAGATGTTGACGGTGACGTAGTCGGCGTGCGGGAACACACCCTCCAGGCCGATCAGGTAGTCGTCCACCGCGTTCTCGATGGGCGTGACCGCGTTCTTGCCGATGTTCAGCCCCAGGATGCCGCCCTTTTGGCGAAAGCGCGCGCGCTTGACGTTGGCCAAGAAGGCATCCAGCCCGTCGTTGTTGAAGCCCAGGCGGTTGATCAGTGCGTTGGCTTCGGGCAAGCGGAACATGCGCGGCTTGGGGTTGCCCGGCTGGGCCTTGGGCGTGACGGTGCCCACCTCAACGAAGCCAAAGCCCATGGCGCCCAGGCCGTCGATCACGCGGCCGTTCTTGTCCAGGCCGGCGGCCATGCCCACGCGGTTGGGAAAGCACAGACCGGCCAACTCAACCGGGTCATCCACCCGGCTTTCGCCCCACACGCAGGCCAGCGGCGTGTTCTGAAAGCGCGCCAGCGCGCCGATCGTCAGATCGTGGGCCGCTTCGGGGTCCATGTTGAACAACACGGACTTGGGCAGGGAGTAGGGCAGAAGGGCCATGGGGACAGCAGAACGCAGGTGACAAACCCCGTATTTTCGCCGATCTGGCCACACCCAGAACTTGAGCCCCCTGGGTGGGGCGGAGTGGACCCGAATCTGCACTTTTTTGGATGCATTCCGGGTTCACCGTTTGCCTAAGCTGCTCTCAATGCGCTCGGTCTGGACGTTCAGGTCTTGGTGCGCACACAGATTCAGAGATCGTCCAAGCCCAAGGTGCCATCGCCCTTGCGCCTTTGCCTTTTTGCCCTCGGAGACCCCCCGTGCCCGCCCTGCAACACCACCAGCCCCGTTGGCTGCGTACTTTTTTCAAGTCAGAAGCCGACCTCCACGCCGAGCAGGCCGAACAGGCTGAGGCGCGTGACAACGCTGCCCAGCTGGCTGCCATCCGGCGTTCCCAAGCCGTCATCGAGTTCAAGCTGGATGGCACCATCCTGACGGCCAACGACAACTTCCTCAAGCTGATGGGCTACCGGCTCGATGAGATCCAGGGGCGCCACCACAGCATGTTTGCAGCGGCCGGTGTGTCCGACTCGCCAGCCTACCGCGACTTCTGGGCGCGACTCAACGCAGGGCAGTTTGATGCGGGCGAGTACAAGCGCATCGGCAAAGCGGGCAAAGAGGTCTGGATCCAGGCCTCCTACAACCCGGTCTTGGGTGACGATGGGCGCCCGGTGAAGGTCGTCAAGTTCGCTGCGGACATCACGGCAGAAAAGCTGCGCAGTGCCGACTTCGCTGGCCAACTCGCCGCCATCGACAAGGCCCAGGCGGTGATCGAGTTCAGCCTCGATGGCCGCGTCCTGACTGCCAATCGCAACTTCCTGGCGGCCCTGGGCTACGAGCTCGGGGAGATCAAGGGGCAGCACCACAGCATGTTTGTCGACCCCGCCTACCGCGATTCGCTGGCGTACAAGCAGTTCTGGGAGAAGCTGGGCCGAGGTGAGTACGATGCTGGCCGGTACAAGCGCATCGGCAAGCACAACAAGGAGGTCTGGATCCAGGCCTCCTACAACCCGATCTTTGACATGAACGGGCGGCCGTTCAAGGTCGTGAAGTACGCGGCCGACGTGACCGCCGAGGTCAAGGCGTCGAACATGCTCAAGGAAGCGGTGGACCAGGCCCAGCGGGTCACCGATGCTGCGCAACGTGGCGACCTGAGCCAGCGCATCCCCATGGACGGCAAGACGGGCCCGATCGCCACGATGTGCGGGGGCGTCAATGCGCTGCTCGACACCAATGCCGGCATGTTTGCCGATGTGGGACAGATTTTCAGTGGCATGGCTTGCGGCGATTTGCGTCACCGCATCCACCGCGATGCGCAAGGCCTCTTCAATCAGGTCAAACAAGATGCCAATGCAGGCTGTGACAAGCTGTCGCAGGTGCTTGCCCAGGTTCGGTCAGCGTCGCAGGCGCTGACCAGCGCAGCGGGGCAGGTCAGTGGCACGGCGCAATCGCTGTCGGTGTCAGCCAGCCAGCAGGCCACGTCGGTGGACGAGGTATCCAATGCGATCGCAGGCATGGCGGGCTCGATCAGCCAGAACCGCGACAACGCCACCGTCACCGATGGCATCGCCACCAAGGCCAGCGCCGAGGCGGTGGATGGCGGCGAGGCCGTGACCAAGACGGTGGGCGCCATGCGCCAGATCGCCCAAAAGATCAGCATCATCGACGACATCGCCTACCAGACCAACCTGCTGGCGCTCAATGCCGCCATCGAGGCGGCGCGTGCAGGCGAGCATGGCAAGGGCTTTGCCGTGGTGGCCGCCGAGGTGCGCAAGCTCGCCGAGCGCAGCCAGCAAGCGGCCAAGGAGATCGGGGACTTGGCGGGCAACAGCGTGTCCACGGCCGAGCACGCCGGGGCTTTGCTTGGAGAAATCGTGCCGTCGATCCAAAAGACCAGCAGCCTGGTGCAAGAGATCTCGGCCGCCTCGCAAGAGCAAGACCACACGGTGCGCGACATCAACCGGTCGATGGGCCAGCTCAGCCAGGCCACCCAGCAAAATGCCGCAGCCTCGGAGCAACTGGCCGCCACCTCGGAAGAGCTTTCCGGACAAGCCACCGAGCTGCAGCAAGCGGTGGGCTTCTTCACCTTCTGACGGCCCTCGCGCCTATGGCAAACTGCGCCCCCTCGATCACTGTGTCTCGTTTGAGGGGGCCTCCGTTTGGACAAGATCCTGCTGCAACTGGCGGATGAACTGAAGGTTCGTCCGGCCCAAGTCAACGCTGCCGTGCAGCTGCTCGACGGTGGTGCCACCGTCCCCTTCATCGCCCGCTACCGCAAAGAGGCCACCGACGGCCTGGATGACACGCAGCTGCGCGAACTCGAAGCCCGCCTGGGCTACCTGCGCGAGCTCGAAGACCGCCGCGCCGCGGTGCTCAAGAGCATCGACGAGCAAGGCAAGCTCACGCCCGAGCTGCGCGCGGCCATCGAGGTCGTGCCCACCAAGCAAGAGCTCGAAGACCTCTACCTGCCCTACAAGCCCAAGCGCCGCACCAAGGGCATGATCGCCCGCGAGGCCGGCATCGAGCCCCTGGCCGACCAGCTGTTTGCCAACCCCACGCTCGACCCGATGGCTGAAGCTGGGGCCTTCATCAACGCCGAGGGCGGCTTTGCCGATGCCTTCGCCGTGCTCGATGGCGTGCGCGACATCCTCTCAGAACGCTGGGCTGAAGATGCGGCCCTGATCGGCAAGCTGCGTGAGTGGCTGTGGGCCGAAGGCCTGTTCCAGTCCAAGCTGATGGCTGGCAAGGACGAGCACAACCCCGACGTTGCCAAGTTCCGCGACTACTTTGATTACGACGAGCCCATCCGCACCGTGCCCTCGCACCGCGCGCTGGCCGTGTTCCGGGGCCGCACGCAAGAGATCCTCGATGCCAAGCTGGTGCTGGACGAAGAGGTGGTGCCGGGCAAGCCGACGATGGCCGAAGGCCGCATCGCCTTGCACCTGGGCTGGAGCCACAGCAAGCGCCCGGCTGACGACCTGCTGCGCAAGTGCGTGGCATGGACCTGGAAGGTCAAGCTCAGCCTGAGCCTGGAGCGCGACCTGTTCACCAAGCTGCGCGAAGCGGCTGAAGCCACCGCCATCAAGGTGTTTGCCGAGAACCTGCGTGACCTGCTGCTGGCCGCACCGGCCGGCAAGCGCGTGGTGATGGGGCTCGACCCCGGCATCCGCACCGGCGTGAAGGTGGCCGTGGTGAGCGACACCGGCAAGGTGCTCGACACCCACACCGTCTACCCCCACGAGCCCAAGCGCGACTGGGAAGGCAGCCTGCACACCCTGGGCCGCCTGTGCGCTGCGCATGGCGTCAACCTGATCGCCATTGGCAATGGCACGGCCAGCCGCGAAACCGACAAGCTGGCGGGCGACCTCATCAAGCGCATCCAGCAGCTGGCACCCGGCACCCACATCGAAAAGGTGGTGGTGAGTGAAGCCGGTGCGTCGGTGTACTCGGCCTCTGAGTTCGCCAGCAAGGAGCTGCCCGAGCTGGATGTGAGCCTGCGGGGCGCCGTGTCCATCGCGCGCCGCCTGCAAGACCCGCTGGCCGAGCTGGTGAAGATCGACCCCAAGAGCATCGGCGTGGGCCAGTACCAGCACGACGTCAACCAAAGCGAGCTGGCCCGCACGCTGGATGCCGTGGTGGAAGACTGCGTGAACGGCGTGGGCGTGGACCTCAACACCGCGTCGGCGCCACTGCTGACCCGCGTGTCGGGCCTGAGCGCCACAGTGGCCAACAGCATCGTGCGCTGGCGCGATGCCCACGGTGCGTTCAAGAACCGCAAGCAGCTGCTCGACGTCACCGGCCTGGGCCCCAAGACCTTCGAGCAGGCGGCGGGCTTTTTGCGCATCCGCGATGGCGACAACCCGCTGGACGTGTCGGGCGTGCACCCGGAAACCTACCCCGTGGTCGAGAAGATGCTGGCCCAGACCGGCCGCCCCATCCAGGACGTGCTGGGCAAGAGCGACGTGCTGCGCACGCTCAAGCCCGAGCTGTTCGCCGACGACAAGTTCGGCGTCATCACCATCAAAGACATCCTGGGCGAGCTGGAGAAGCCGGGCCGCGATCCGCGCCCGGACTTCAAGGTGGCGCGCTTCAACGATGGCGTCGAAGACATCAAGGACCTCAAAGAGGGCATGGTGCTGGAGGGCACGGTCAGCAACGTGGCGCAGTTCGGCGCGTTCATCGACCTGGGCGTGCACCAAGACGGCCTGGTCCACGTGAGCCAGCTGTCCAACAAGTTCGTCACCGACGCCCGCGAGGTGGTCAAGACGGGCGACATCGTCAAGGTGCGCGTGATCGAGGTCGATCTGGCCCGCCAGCGCATCTCGCTGACGATGAAGCTTGACGCGCCACAAGGTGCCAAGGGCGCCGGGGGCAACCGCGACAACAGCTTCAAGCCCGCTGCGCGCAATGAGCGCATGGGCTCAGGCCGTGGCGCGGGGCAGGGCGGTGGCGCACAAGGTGGCGGTCAGGGTGGCCAAGGCGGTGGCCAGTCGGCCATGGCTGCGGCCTTTGCCAAGTTGCAGCAAGGCAAGCGCTGAACCGCACAGGGGTTTTGCCCCAGGGACGCGGGCACAGGCCAGGCCGACAATCGCGCATTCCCATGAATGTGTGAGGGTTGAGCATGCAACTGTCCCGCCTTGTTGCCGCCGCTGCGTTTGCAGTGCTGGCCACGCCGTCCGCTCAGGCGGGCACCTTCGAGGTGAGTCGCACCTTGGCCTGGCCCACCGCGGCTGATTTCCGCGGCTGCGCGGCCAACACCTCTCACCTCAACGATCGGGGGGAGGTGGCTGCGGGCTGCGATTACCAGTTCGTCAAGTTTGGCCTGAACCCGGCCACGCTGCTGTTCGGCTTTTATGGCGTGCAACGCAGCAAGCTGCTGTTCTGGGGCGCTGCGGCCACCAGCGCCAAGGTGGTGAGCAATCCCTCGGGCCACAGCAATGACTCGCTGTGGGTGAGCGGCTTGAGCAACACAGGCCAGGCCCTGGTGTACGCCGGCGCCAACGCCAACTACATGTGGGGCAGCGCGGGCTGGCAGCAGATCAAGTTCAGTGGCGAGCAGCAGGTGCGCAGCCTGGCGCCCACGGGCGAGGTGCTGGGTGATGTGTATGGCCACAACCTGGAGTTCTGGCGCAACGGCGTCCTCACCCCTTGGGCCATCCCGGCGGGCTACTGGTATGCGACGGGCGAGGCCCCCAACGGCCCGCTGGTCCTGAGCAAAGATGGCGACTTCGAGCAGCTCTACACCTGGCGGCCTGGGCGCACACCCGAGCTGATGCCGGTGCCCGAAGGGCGCCGCCGCGAATACGTCTCCGGCGTCAATGCGTCGGGCCAATTTGCCCTGACCACGACCAACCCCGCCGCCGTGCCCGGTTCGTCCGCGGCCGAGTTGGACCGCCGCCTGCACCTCTACGATGGCCAGCGTTTTGTGGACATGCCCGACAACGGCCAGGGCGAGTTCAACCTGCTGAAGCTTTCTGCTGGCGGGCAAGCCCTGGTGCAGCAAACGCTGTTGGCCAGCGGCACGCACGAAGACTGGCTGTACGCCGGTGGTCAATGGACCTCGCTGCGCAGGGCCGTGACCTTGCCCACGGGCGTGGTCTACGACCAGGCCATCACGGTCAATGGCCTGGGACAGCTGCTCATCCAGGCCAAGCAAGGCACGCGCACGGTCTTCTTGGTGTGCGTGCCCAACTGATGCGGGCAGCCGACGCGTAATCTTCCCCTGCGGCGGGCATCCGCTATGCTCGCCGCATGAAGGCCCTGCACATCCACGCAGGCCCTGCAGCCAGAGCCCATCTGGCCAGCCAGGGCCTCAGTCCCCACGACGTCCGCCTCATCCCGGCCGCAGCGGGCGGCCCCAAGGGCCTGATCCTCAAGCACCTCGATCAGCACATCTTCGGCCCCTGGCTCAAGCGCGGCGGGCACAACGTGCACTTGGTGGGCGGCTCGATCGGGGCCTGGCGCATGGCCACGGCCGCGATGGCCGATCCGGTGCAGGGCTTCGAGGCCCTGGCCCACGGCTACATCCGTCAGCATGTCGACCCCGAGCCAGGCCGCCGCCGGCCCTCGGCACGCTTGATCACCGCTGGCTTCGAGGCCAACCTGCGCACCTTCTTCGAAGGCCATGTGGCCGACATCCTCCACCACCCACGCTGGCGCCTGCACGTGGTCACGTCCCGTGGTCGACAGGTGCTGCGCCGTGCTACGCCGGCCCGCACGGTGCTGGGCTTTGCAGGCTTGGCCTTGGGCAATGCGCTGAGCCGCAAGGCGGTGGGGGCCTTCTTGGAGCGCACGGTGTTCACCGCCGGCGACGAGGCCTTGCCCTTGCCGCTGCACGACCTGCCCACGCGCCACGTGGCACTGAGCCCCGACAACTTCCTGCCCGCCTTGCGCGCCTCGTGCAGCATCCCCTTCATGCTCGAAGGCGTGGCCGACATCCCGGGTGCGCCGCGCGGCGCCCACTGGGACGGCGGCATCGTGGACTACCACCTGCACTGGCCCTACACCCGGCTCGACACCGGCCTGGCGCTGTACCCGCACTTCCAGCAACAGGTGGTGCCGGGCTGGCTCGACAAGGCCCTGAAGTGGCGCCACAAGCCCAGCCAGGCGCTGAGCCGGCTGATCGTGCTGGCGCCCAACCCCGAGTGGGTGGCCAAGCTGCCGCAGGGTCGCCTGCCCAACCGCGACGACTTCGCGGGCCTGGCGCTCGATGACCGCATCCGCCTGTGGACGCAAGCGGTGGCCGAGGCCCAAGCCCTGAGCGACGACTGGCAAGCCTGGCTTGCCGCAGGCTGCCCGATGGACCAGGTCCGCCCGCTGTGAGCCTGAGGCTGGCTTGTTGCCGGCTTGACGCCAGCGGCCCACAGCCGAGCTGCATGGCCACGCCCATCGCTACACTGGGTCCATGAGCCCGATGCACAGCCTCTTGTTGATCGCGCTGCTGATCGCCGCCAGCGCCTTCTTCTCGATCACCGAGATTGCGGTGGCCGCCGCCCGCCGCATGCGCCTGCGCCAGATGGCCGACCAGGGCGACGCCCGCGCCCGCCGCGTGCTGCGCGTGCAAGAGGAGCCGGGTGACTTCTTCACCGCCATCCAAGTGGGCGTCAACGCCGTGGCCATCCTGGGCGGGGTGGTGGGTGAGGGGGCGTTCGCGCCCATGTTCGAGCCCGCCATGCTGGCCACCGGGTGGTCGGCCAGTGCGGCAGCCACCGGGGCTTCTGCGCTGTCGTTCGTGCTGGTCACCAGCTTGTTCATCTTGCTGGCCGACCTGATGCCCAAGCGCCTGGGCATGACGGCGCCTGAAGCCGTGGCCGTGCGGGTGATCGGGCCCATGCATGCGGTGATGCGGGTGCTCACCCCCATCGTGTGGGTCTTCAAGCGGCTCAACGACGCGCTGTTCGCACTGCTGGGGCTGCCCGACCGGCGCGACGACGCCGTCACCCCCGACGACATCTTGGCCATGGCCGAAGCCGGTGCCGAGGCCGGTGCCCTGGGTGTGTCAGAGCACGCTGTGATCGAGAACCTGATCGAGCTCGACACCCGGGTGGTCTCCAGCGCCATGACCAGCCGCGACCACATCGTCCACTTCCTGCTCGATGACAGCGAGGCCCTCATCCGCGCCCGCGTGGTGCAGTTCCCGCACTCCACCTACTTGGTCTGCGCGGGTGACATCGACCATGTCGTGGGCTACGTCGATTCGAAAGACCTGCTCAACCGCATCCTCACCCAGCAACCCATTGCGCTGAGCAGCGAGGGGCTGATCAAAAAGGTGCTGATCGTGCCCGATCGGCTCACGCTCTCCGAGATGTTGGCGCAGTTCCGCCAGGCCTACGAAGACTTCTCTGTCATCGTCAACGAGTACAGCCTGGTGGTGGGCATCATCACGCTCAACGACGTGATGAACACCGTCATGGGCAGCCTGGTGGCGCCCAACGACGACGAGCAGATCGTGCAACGCGATGCCAACTCGTGGCTGGTCGATGGCATCACGCCCATCGACGACCTCAAGCGCACGCTCGGGGTGGACGCCCTGCCCGACGAGGGCGAGTACGAAACCCTGGCCGGCTTCCTGATGGTGATGCTGCGGCGCATCCCGCGTCGCACCGACACGGTCGAAGCCGGCGGCCTGCGCTTCGAGGTGATGGACGTTGACCACTGCAAGGTCGACCAGGTGCTGGTGTCGCGCCTGGCCGAGCCCCCGCCCGCCGGCTGATCACATCGACTGCTTGAGCAGATCGAGGTAGTCGTCCGGTGTGGCGATGCGCGGGTTGGTCTTGTGGCAGTGATCGGCCATGGCGCCGGTCACGATCTTGTCGAACCAGTCGGCTTGCACGCCCATGTCGGCCAGGCCCTTGGGCAGGCCCAGGCGGGCGTTCATGTCGCGGATGGCTTCGGGGATGTCGGCCGCGTTGCCCAGGCCCATGGCGTGGGCCATGCGCTCCAGGCGGTTTTCCTTCTGGATGGACTCGGCCGCCGCGTTGAACTTGATCACCTCAGGCAAGAACATTGCGTTCAAGGTGCCATGGTGCAGTTTGGGGTTCACGCCGCCCAGGCTGTGGCTGAGGCTGTGCACGGCGCCCAGGCCCTTTTGGAAGGCCATGGCGCCCTGCATCGAGGCGCTCATCATGTTCAGGCGGGCCTCGCGGTCGCTGCCGTCGCGGGTGGCGCGCTCGATGTGGGCCCAGGCGCGCTGCAGGCCGTCGAGCGCAATGCCATCGGCGGGCGGGTTGAAGGCCGGCGCCATGAAGGTCTCCATGCAGTGGGCGATGGCGTCCATGCCGGTGGCGGCCGTCAACAGCGGGGGCAGGCCCAGGGTCAGCTCCGGATCGAGGATGGCGGCCTTGGGCATCAGGTTCCACGAGTGGAAGCCCAACTTGCGGCCGTCATCGACGATGACGATGGCGCCGCGCGCCACCTCGCTGCCCGTGCCGGCGGTGGTGGGCACGGCGATCAGGGGCGCCGCTTGCGCCGTGATCTTGGGCGAGCCGCCCAGGATGGTGGCGTAGTCGGTCAGCGGGCCCGGGTGCGTGGCCATGATGGCCAGCCCCTTGGCCAGGTCGATGCTGGAGCCGCCACCCACCGCGATCAGGCCATCGCACTGGCCGGCTTGCCAGGCAGCGTGGGCGGCGCGCACGGCGGCCTCGGTCGGGTTGGGTGGGGTCTGGTCGAAGATGGTCACCGGCAGGTCGGTGAGGGCGTCCAGCGCCTTTTGCAGCACCCCAGCGGCCTTCACGCCGGCATCGGTCACCACCAGGGGGCGGCGGATGCCCACGCGTTCGCACTCGCTGGCCAACAGGCGGATGGCGCCGTATTCGAACTGGATCTGGGTCAGGTACAGGATGGTGGCCATGGGGAGGTGCTCGCTGGTGGTCGGTGTGCGCCGGCGCCCCCCCGCAAAAGAGGGGAGGGCCAACGGTGTGGGCCTCACTGTAGCCGCCTGGCGGCGCCGCTTTCGGGGTGATCCGGGGGCATCAGGGCAATCCCCAGGGGCTGGCGCGGGTCCACGTTTTCGCACGAACGTTCGTGACATTCGCGCTTCGGCTATGCAGAAAACGCCACAAAACCGGCCCAAAAGGCATGAATCGCGACAAATTGCCCATCCGATCCCCATTGTCGGGGGGCAAAAGCCGGAAAAAGTCACCGGATGTATTGGGATCCAGCGCGGCTTGTCATACGATACGCCCGCGCCATAAAACGGACGTTTGAAACGTCTGATCGAAGAGACCGTTGGAGACCAAGCCACATGCCTGCGGCCACGACCAAGTTGTCGCCTGCTGACACCAAGACCCGCATCCTCGATGCGGCGGAAGCGCTGTTCGTGACCGGCGGCTTCGAGTCCATGTCGATGCGGCAGATCACCGGCGCGGCTGGCGTGAACCTGGCCGCGGTCAACTACCACTTTGGCAGCAAAGATGCGCTGATCCACGCCGTGCTCTCGCGCCGCCTGGACTCGCTCAACGAGCAGCGCGTGCTCATGCTCGACGCCTTCGAGCGCGAATTCGGCAGCCAGCTCACCTGCGAACACGTGCTCACCGCCATGTTCTTGCCGGCCGTGCGCATCTTCCGCAGCAAGGCCCCCGGCGCCGACCGCTACCTGCACTTCTTGGGGCGTGCCTACACCGAGCCGTCGCCGGTGGTCCGCGACTTCATCAACAACCACTACATCGCCACGCTGGGTCGCTTCTTCTTCGCGTTCCAGCGCACGCTGCCTGACCTCAGCCGCGAAGACCTGGGCTTTCGCCTGAACTTCGCCATGGGCGCGCTCTCGGGCGTGCTGGCCGGCGGCAACACCCAGCGCCTGATCCGCGATTTCACGCAAGGCCACGGCGACGAAGAGTCGCTGATCCTGGCCCGCCTGGCCTCGCTGATGGTGGCCGCGCTCAAGGCGCCGCTGCCCGGCAAGGCTGAGGCCCTGGCCTACGCCCACATGTCCAAGATCCCCGGGGTGGCGCTGCCCACCTTGGGCGAAACGTCTGAGGCCCCGGCCAACGACACCAGCCGACCCGCCGTTGTGGCCGGTCACTCCGCCAACCTGGCCCGCTGAGACTGTTCACGTCCGCGGACACCCACCCCTCCAAGAGCGATACACATGAAAGACGGATACCTCGATTTCGCCAACTCGGCCATGGGCGCCAAGCTCGTCAACGCCCTGGGTCTGCCCAAGCCGCTGCCGCTGGAGCGCTACAAGGACGGCCAACCGGTGGTGAAGGGCTCGGTGCTGGTGGGTGGTGCTGGCGAAGGCGCCATGCTGAGCGCACTGGCCACCATCTTCAAGAAAATCGGCGCGCAAACTGTCGCACACGCCAAGCTGCCCCAGTGGGTGTCGGTGGCCAACAAGGCCGGCCTGACCACGGGCCGCTGGGGCACCGATGGCAAGCCGGGCGAGAAGCTCAAGGCCTTGGTGTTCGACGCCACCAACCTCGACGACTCGACCCAGTCTGACGCCCTGTACTGGTTCTTCCACGACGCCGCCCGCTCGGTGCTGCCTTGCGGCCGCGTGATCGTGATCGGCCGTCCGCCCGAAGAGTGCAAGTCGCCCCGCAAGGCCACCGTGCAGCGCTCGCTCGAAGGCCTGACCCGCTCGCTGGGCAAAGAGCTGAAGAAGGGCACCGTGGCCAACCTGGTGTACGTGTCCGAAGGCAGCGAAGCCAACGCCGAATCGCTGGTGCGCTTCCTGATCTCGCCGCGCGCCGCTTACGTGTCGGCGCAGGTGATGCGCGTGGGCAAGCCCGTGGGCCAGATGGTCGAGCCTGCTGACTGGAACAAGCCGTTCGCAGGCAAGAAGGTGCTGGTCACCGGCGCTTCGCGCGGCATTGGCGCCGCCATCGCCGAGGTGTTCGCCCGTGACGGCGCCCACGTGGTGTGCCTGGACGTGCCCCAAGCGCAAGAAGGCCTCAACGAAGTCGCCAAGAAGCTGGGCGGCACCGCCCTGGCCCTGGACATCGGCTCGGCCGAGGCCCCGGCCAAGCTGGTGGACGCCGCCAAGAAGGACGGCGGCTGGGATGTGGTCGTGCACAACGCCGGCATCACCCGCGACAAGACGATTGCCAACATGAAGGAACAGCTGTGGCAGCTGACCGTCAACGTCAACCTGTCGACCCAAGAGCGCATCAATGACGCGCTGGTCGAGTCGGGCGCCCTCAAGAACAACGGCCGCATCGTCTGCGTGTCGTCGATTTCGGGCATCGCCGGCAACATGGGCCAAACCAACTACGCCGTGTCCAAGGCCGGTGTGATCGGCATGGTCAACAGCACCGCCCCGATCTTCGCCGAGCGTGGCATCACCATCAACGCCGTCGCTCCGGGCTTCATCGAAACCCAAATGACGGCCGCCATCCCGTTCGCCATCCGCGAAGCCGGTCGCCGCATGAACTCGATGAGCCAAGGCGGCCAGCCGGTGGACGTGGCCGAGGCCATCGCCGCTTTCGCCAACCCCGCTTCGGCCGGCGTGACCAACAACGTCATCCGCGTGTGCGGCCAGAGCCTGATCGGCGCTTGAAGCCATGAAAACGATCGAGGTCAAAAAGATCCCCAACCCGGTCACGCTGAACCTCAGCGTGGTCCGCCCGGGGACCAAGATCAAGGCGGTCGATGCCCTGCCGCAAATCACCTACGTGCGCCCGCGCGTGGTGGTCGATGCGAAGAAGCTCGCGGCCTACTCGCGCGTGTGCGGCTTCAGCAAGGCACATGGCGTGCCCATGCTGTTCACGCACATCGAGGCCTTCCCGCTGGCGATGATCTTGTTCGCCAACAAGGCCTTCCCGTGGCCGGGCATGGGCCTGGTGCACTTGGCCAACCAGGCCAAGCTCATCAAGCGCATCAACGTGGGCGATGCCCTGCGCATCGAGATGACCACGGGCGAGCTGCTGGCGCACGACAAGGGCCAGGCCTTCACGCTGAAGGCCCGCGCCCTGCGCGACGGCGACGTGGTGTGGGAGTCGACCTGGACGCTGCTGCGCCTGGGCATCCGCAACCCCAAGGGCCGCAAGTACGAAAGCGTGCTGGGTGACGATGGTCCGCTGTCGCACCAGGCCGATTTCTTCGCGCCGGCAGGCATCGGTCGTGCCTACGGCCGCGCCTCGGGCGACGTCAACCCCATACACATGTTCGCCATCACGGCCAAGTTCCTTGGCTTCAAGAAGGCGATCGCGCATGGCATGTGGACCAAGGCCAAGGCCTTGTCGCTGCTGATGCCGCGCGAAGACGTCGACCACGCCGAAGTGAACGTCGAGTTCAAGACCCCGTTGTTCCTGCCGGCCAAGGCTTCGCTGTGGTCGTCGCGGATCGAGAACGGCGCCAACTTCGAAGTGCGCAACGCCAAGGGCGACCGGCCCCACCTCAAGGGCAAGGTGACCTACTGACCACGGCGTCAGCCAGGTCCGCCACCTCCTTGCCAACTTGCAACGCAACCCATCTTTTCAGGAACTCTCCCCATGCAAACCGTTCGTCGCGTCGCCATCATCGGCGGCAACCGCATCCCGTTCGCCCGCTCCAACACCGTGTACTCGCACGTGTCCAACCAGGACATGCTGACCGCCACGCTGCAAGGCCTGGTGGACCGCTTCAACTTGCATGGCAAACGCCTGGGCGACGTCGCCGCCGGCGCCGTGATGAAGCACTCGCGTGACTTCAACCTGGTGCGCGAGTGCGTGCTCTCCACCACGCTGTCGCCCCAGACCCCGGCCTATGACCTGCAACAGGCTTGCGGCACCGGCCTCGAAGCCATCATGCTGGTGGCCAACAAGATCGCCCTGGGTCACATCGAGTGCGGCATCGGCGGTGGCGTGGACACGACGTCTGACGCCCCCATCGGCATCAACGAAAAGATGCGCAAGATCCTGATGGAAGCCAACCGCGCCAAGAGCACGGTCGAGCAGCTCAAGATCATCTCGAAGATCCGCCCCAGCATGCTGATCAAGCCCGCCATCCCTAAGAACGGCGAGCCCCGCACCGGCTTCTCGATGGGCGAGCACGCCGAGCTGATGTCGCGCGAGTGGTCCATCCCCCGCGAAGAGCAAGACCAGCTGGCCTTCCAATCGCACCAGAACCTGGCCCGCGCCTACAAGGATGGCTTCTTCTCGGACCTGATCACCCCGTTCAAGGGCGTGAGCAAGGACAACAACCTGCGTGAAGGCCTGACCCTCGAGAAGCTGCGCTCGCTCAAGCCTTGCTTCGACAAGAAGATCGCTCCGGGCCAAGGCACGCTGACCCCGGGCAACTCGACCCCCCTGACCGACGGCGCCTCGGCCGTGCTGCTGGGTTCGGAAGAGTGGGCCAAGGCCAACAACCTGCCGGTGCTGGCCTACATCACCTTCAGCGAAGTGGCTGCCGTCGACTTCTACGGCCCCGAGAAGGAAGGCCTGCTGATGGCCCCGGCCTACGCCGTGCCGCGCATGCTGGCCCGC
>Ga0228699_1001077_pt1 | contig 15593 bp, 14 predicted proteins | sample McNCre217_Aug_MG_FD_178016 | JGI IMG/M metagenome (GOLD analysis project Ga0228699, IMG submission 178016) | Freshwater microbial communities from McNutts Creek, Athens, Georgia, United States - 2-17_Aug_MG | ecosystem: Environmental > Aquatic > Freshwater > Creek | place: USA: Georgia...
CGGAGTCTGGCCGATGGCGGCGCCTGAGCCCCTCGGCCACCCTGACGCGCCAGCCACCGCAAGGGCGACCCGCCGGGTCGCCCTTGGTGTTTCGTACGTCGGCACGGCCTACAAAGGCTGGCAGAGTCAGCCCAGCGGCGGCACCGTGCAAGACGTGCTGGAGGCCGCGCTGAGCCAGTTCGCTGTGCAGCCCATCAAGGTGCTGTGTGCGGGCCGCACCGACGCGGGCGTGCATGGCATCAACCAGGTCGTGCACCTCGACACCACGATCGACCGCGCGCCGTTCTCGTGGGTGCGGGGCACCAACACCTTCTTGCCGCCCGACATCGCGGTGCAGTGGGCCGCCGAGGTCACCCCTGATTTCCACGCCCGCAACAGCGCCCGGGGCCGCCGCTACGCCTACGTCCTGCTGGAGGCCCCCGTGCGTCCGGCGCTGGAGAGCGGCCGCGTCGGCTGGGTCTTCCGCCCGCTCAACCTCGATGCCATGCGCGAGGCGGCTGGCCACCTGATCGGCGAGCACGACTTTTCGTCGTTCCGCTCGTCGATGTGCCAGTCGCCCACGCCCGTCAAGCACCTGCGCGCCATCCACATCCGCCGCATCGATGCCGGGGCAGGGCAGCCCGGGCAGGCGTATTGGCGCTTCGATTTCGAGGGCCAGGCCTTCTTGCACCACATGATCCGCAACATCATGGGCTGCCTGATCATGGTGGGCACCGGGGTGCAGCCGCCGCAATGGGTGGCCCAGGTGCGAGACGCCCGCGACCGCAAGGTGGCGGCGCCCACCTTCAGCCCCGATGGCCTGTACTTCCTGGGGCCCCGCTACGACCCCGGATGGGCCCTGCCAGAGCAGGTGCCTGCCATGAGCTGGTTGCCCGGCGGCGCGCCGCTTTAGCAGCAGAACGCGGCCATGCAGGGCTGTCCGGAGAAAGAACTGGGCGTTTTCCCGGAACTTTGCGACAATCCGGCCCAGCATGACCGAGTCCCCTTTGCACCGCACCCGCATCAAGATCTGTGGCCTGACCCGCGAAGCGGATGTCGACGCCGCCGTCGAAGCCGGCGCCGATGCGATCGGTTTTGTGCTCTATGAAAAGAGCCCCCGCCATGTGACGGCCGCCCGCGCGGGCGAGCTGGCTCGGCGCCTGCCGGCCTTCGTCACGCCTGTGGTGCTGCTGGTCAACGCCGGCCCCGAGTTGCTGTCCGCTGCCCTCGATCACGTGCCGAATGCCTTGCTCCAGTTCCATGGCGACGAGACCGTGGCCGAGTGCGAGCGCGCCGCAAGACCCTACCTCCGTGCCGCCCGCATGGGCCCCGGTTTCGATTTGTTAGACTTCGCCCGCGCGCACGCCACGGCCCAGGCCGTGTTGGCCGACGCCCTGGTGGAAGGCTACGGGGGCGGTGGCCACGTGTTCGATTGGTCCCTGATCCCTGCCGATCTGCCGGGGCGCCTGATCTTGTCGGGCGGCTTGCATGCCGGCAACGTGGGTGAGGGCGTCGTGCGACTGCGGCCGTGGGCCGTGGATGTGAGTTCGGGCGTGGAAATCGCCAAGGGCGTCAAGGACGCCGACAAGATGCGTGCGTTTTGCCAGGCGGTGCGCCAGGCAGATCGCCAGTGTGCGGACGCGGTCGTCCGCCAGCCTGACGCAGGTGGCCACTGAGGGCCCCGGTCGGGCCCGTGGTGCTGAAGAAAGATCAACGAGAAAGACATGCTGAAATACGACCAGCCGGACGCACGGGGCCACTTTGGGCCCTATGGCGGCACTTTCGTCTCCGAGACGCTGATCTACGCGCTCGAAGAACTGAACAACGTGTACGAGCAGTACCGTCACGATCCGGAGTTCCAGGCCGAGTTCCGCCGCGAGCTGGCGCACTTCGTCGGTCGCCCCAGCCCGATTTACCACGCCGCGCGCCTCAGCCGCGACATGGGCGGCGCCCAGATCCACTTCAAGCGCGAAGACTTGAACCACACGGGCGCCCACAAGGTCAACAACACCATCGGCCAGGCCCTGTTGGCCAAGCGCATGGGCAAGCCCCGCGTCATCGCCGAAACCGGTGCTGGTCAGCACGGTGTGGCCACGGCCACCATCTGCGCCCGCTATGGCATGGAATGCGTGGTCTACATGGGTGCCGAAGACGTCAAGCGCCAGTCGCCCAACGTCTACCGCATGCACCTGCTGGGCGCCAAGGTTGTGCCGGTTGAATCGGGCAGCCGCACCCTGAAAGACGCGCTGAACGAAGCCATGCGCGACTGGGTGACCAACGTCGAGAACACCTTCTACATCATCGGCACGGTGGCGGGCCCGCACCCGTACCCAGCCATGGTGCGCGATTTCCAAAGCGTCATCGGCGAAGAGTGCCTCAAGCAGATGCCCGATCAGATCGGCCGCCAGCCGGATGCCGTCGTGGCCTGTGTGGGCGGTGGCTCCAACGCCATGGGCATCTTCTACCCCTACATCCCGCATGAAAACGTCCGCCTGATCGGCGTGGAAGCGGCGGGTGAGGGCGCCGCCAGCGGCAAGCATTCGATGTCGCTGCAGATGGGTGTGCCGGGCGTGCTGCACGGCAACCGCACCTACCTGCTGCAAGACGCCAACGGACAGATCACCGAGACGCATTCGATCTCGGCCGGCCTCGATTACCCGGGCGTGGGCCCCGAGCACGCCTACCTCAAGGACATCGGCCGCGCCGAGTACGTCGGCATCACCGACCAAGAAGCGCTGGCTGCGTTCCACCGCCTGTGTCGCACCGAAGGCATCATCCCCGCGCTGGAATCCAGCCACGCCGTGGCCTACGCCATGAAGTTGGCCGCCACCATGCGCCCCGATCAGCATGTGCTGGTCAACCTGTCGGGCCGTGGCGACAAGGACATTGGCACCGTGGCCGACTTGACCGGTGCCGAGTTCTACTGCCGCCCGTCGTGCCGCGGCCAATCGGTGAAGGGCGGTGCAGCATGAGCGCCATCACCCCTAGCGTCACCCGTTTGGACGCCACCTTCGCCACCCTGAAGGAACAAGGCCGCAAGGCCCTCATCCCTTACATTACCTGTGGCGACCCCTTCCCCGAGAAGACCGTCGAGATCATGCTGGCCATGGCCGAGGCTGGCGCCGATGTGATCGAGCTGGGCGTGCCGTTCTCGGACCCGATGGCCGATGGCCCGGTGATCCAGCGTGCCGCCGAGCGGGCACTGGAGAAGGGCATCTCGCTGCTGGACGTGCTGGCCACCGTGAAGGCCTTCCGCGCCAGCAACGCCAGCACCCCGGTGGTGCTGATGGGCTACGCCAACCCGATCGAGAACCACGACCTGCGCCACGGCGCGGGCAGCTTTGTGCGCGACGCCAAGGCCGCCGGTGTCGATGGCGTGCTGGTGGTCGATTACCCGCCGGAAGAGTGCCAGGAGTTCGCCGCTGCCCTCAAGGCGGAGGGCCTGGCCCCGATCTTCCTGCTGGCGCCCACCTCGAAGGAATCCCGCATGGAGCTGGTCGGCCGCATTGCCGCCGGCTACGTGTATTACGTGTCGCTCAAGGGCGTGACGGGTGCTGGGCACCTTGACACCGCTGCCGTGGCCGACATGGTGCCCCGCATCAAGGCGCACGTCAGCGTGCCTGTCGGTGTGGGTTTTGGCATCCGTGACGCCGAGACCGCCCGCGCGGTGGCGGCCGTGTCGGATGCCGTGGTGATCGGTTCGCGCATCGTGCAGTTGCTCGAAGCGCAGACCCCTGACACCGTGGTGGCTGCAGGCCGAGGCTTCATCGCCGAGATCCGCGCCGCCCTGGACCAGAAGTGAAAGGATAAGCAAGCATGAGTTGGCTCGAAAAGCTGTTGCCCCCCAAGATCCAGCCCACCGACCCGGCCGAACGCCGCTCGGTGCCGGAAGGCCTGTGGGTCAAATGCCCCTCGTGTGAGACCGTTCTTTACAAGAACGACCTCGAGGCCAACGTCAATGTCTGCCCCAAGTGCGGCCACCACCACCGCATCGGTGCCCGTGCCCGCCTGGATGCTTTCCTCGATGCCGAAGGCCGCTTCGAGCTGGGCCAGGAAGTGCTGCCCATCGACGCGCTGAAGTTCAAGGACAACAAGCGCTACCCGGATCGCATGAAGCAGGCGATGGAGGCCACCGGCGAGACCGATGCGCTGATCGTCATGGGTGGCTCGGTGTGCGCCATCCCCGTGGTGGCGGCGTGCTTCGAGTTCGACTTCATGGGCGGCTCCATGGGCTCGGTGGTGGGCGAGCGCTTCGTGCGTGGCGTCGAGGCGGCCGTGGCCCAGAAGACCCCCTTCATCTCGTTCACCGCTACCGGTGGCGCCCGCATGCAAGAAGGCCTGCTGAGCCTGATGCAGATGGCCAAGACCAACGCGGCCCTGACCTTGCTGGCCAAGGCCAAGTTGCCCTACATCAGCGTGCTGACCGACCCGACCATGGGTGGCGTGTCGGCCTCGTTCGCCTTCATGGGTGACGTGGTGATCGCCGAGCCCAAGGCCCTGATCGGCTTCGCTGGCCCGCGCGTGATCGAGAACACCGTGCGCGAAGTGCTGCCGGAAGGCTTCCAACGCGCCGAGTTCCTGCTGCAAAAGGGCGCCGTCGACATGATCATGGACCGCCGCGAGATGCGTGAGCGCGTGGCCCGTCAGTTGGCCATCATGCTGCGCCAACCGGCCGACGCCGTGTCGGCCTGATCCTGCCGCCTGGTGGCACCGAGCGGGCTGCGCGAGCAGCCCGTTTGCATTTCCGGCGGCCGCCCCCATCTTCCTGGCCAAGCGCACCCGCTGCATCCCCGCTGAAACCATGAGCACCACACCCCACACCCTGGCCGACTGGCTGGCCCATTGCGAACGCCTGCACCCCGCAGCCATCGAGCTGGGGCTCGACCGCGTGGCGGCCGTGTGGCAGCGCGCAGGTGTCACCCTGGGCACGCCCCTGGGCGCCGAGGTGGCCGATGGCCAGCCCGTGGTGTTCACGGTGGCCGGCACCAACGGCAAGGGCTCGACCTGCGCGATGCTCGAAGGCATCCTGGGGCATGCGGGCTTCCGCACCGGCGTGTACGGCTCGCCCCACCTGGTGCACTTTGAAGAGCGCTGCCGCATCAACGGCCAGTTGGTCACCGCCTCAGACCTGTTGCCGCACTTCGCGGCCATCGAGGCGGCCCGTGGCGACACCGCACTGACCTACTTCGAGTTCACGACCCTGGTGATCCTGCGCCTGCTGGCCACCAGCGGCCTGGACGCCGTGATCCTGGAGGTGGGCCTGGGCGGACGCCTCGATGCCGTCAACGTGATCGACACCGATTGCGCGGTGATCACCAGCATCGACCTGGACCACATGGACTTCCTTGGGCCCGATCGCGACAGCATCGGCCGCGAGAAGGCCGGCATCATGCGTGCTGGTCGGCCTGTGGTGGTGTCTGACCCGCAGCCGCCGCACACCGTGGTGGCCCACGCCGAGCAGCTGGGCGCTGACCTGTGGCTGTTCAGCCGAGATTTCAACTACGCGGGCGATCGCCAGCAGTGGTCATGGGGCGGGCGCAACAAGCGCTTCAATGGCATGGCTTACCCCTCGCTGCGTGGTGCCAATCAGTTGCTGAATGCCGCGGGTGTGTTGGCCGCGCTCGAGGCCATGCGCCACCGCTTGCCTGTGTCGGCCCAAGCCGTGCGCACCGGCCTGGCCACGGTGGAGTTGCCTGGGCGCTTCCAGATCATCCCGGGTCAGCCCACGATGATCCTGGACGTGGCCCACAACCCGCACGCGGCGGCCACCCTGGCCGTCAACCTCGACCAGATGGGCTTCTTCCCGCGCACCTTCGCGGTGTGGGGCGCGATGGCCGACAAAGACATGGCCGGCATGGTGCAGCGCCTGCTGCCCTTGGTGGACCACTGGTACTGCTGCGACCTGCCCACGGCCCGCGCGGCCAGCGCACAAGACCTGATCCAAGCCTTGCCTGAAGCTGCGCGCAGCAAGGCCTCGGCCCACCCTGAGCCCATGGCCGCACTGCACGCGGCGCTGGCTGCGGCAGACCCGGCGGATAGAATCGTGGTCTTTGGGTCGTTCTACACGGTGGGCGGCGTTTTGCACGAGGGCTTGCCCCGGCTGAATGCGCCGCATTTGCCTCAAGCGTGACCCTGGGCGCGTGCCCACAGGCTTCTTTTTTGCGTCCCCGTGGCGCCGAATCACCCCCAGCATGCCGCTGCCATCGTTCCTCCAGCGTTTTCGCCGCTCCGGCCCCGACCATGCTGCGCCCGAGCTGAGTGCCACCCCGGCCATGGACGTCGAAGCGGCGCGCACCCGTGCGCGGCGTCAGCTGATCGGCATGTTGGTGCTGGTGGTGGCGGGCGTGTTGGGCTTCCCCTGGCTGTTCGAGACCCAGCCGCGCCCGCTGTCGCAAGACGTGCAGGTGGTGCAAGCCGGCTCAGACGGCATGGTGGATGCCAGCGGGGCAGGGCGCGCGCCCATCGCTGGGCGTGTGGGGGTGGCGGCCATCGAGGCGCCAGCCGCGCCGGTTGAGGCGGCCGCAACCAAGCCCCCTGCGGCACAGGACATCGTGGAGACGGAAGAGACCGCGCCGGTTGCGCGTGCTGCCTCTGCCTCTGCCTCCGCGGCCGCGCCCAAACCCGATGCCAAGGCACTGATGAAGGACCTGCCGAAGCCGGCGGTCAAGCCCGTCGCTGCCGTGGCCGAGGCCGAACACAAGGCGGCCGAGCGCGCCGCCGAGAAAAAAATGGCAGAGAAAAAGGCGGCGGACAAGCTGGCCGCAGACAAGAAGGCTGCAGAGAAAGCCGCTGCAGAGAAGGCTGCCGCCGACAAGAAGCTCGCCGAGGCCCGCAAGGCCGACGCAAAGCGCGCCGAGGCGGCCAGCACCAAAGACACGGCCAAAGACGCCGCCAAAGACAGTGCCAAAGAGCCCGTGCGCTACGTGGTGCAGTTCGGTGCCTTCGCCGACAACGCGGCGGCCCAGGCGGCCCGCGCCAAGGTCGAGAAGCTGGGCATCAAGACCTACGCCCAGACCGTCGACACCCCGGCAGGCAAGCGCACCCGCGTGCGCGTGGGGCCGTACGCCACCAAGGCCGAGGCCGACAAGGCCAACGCTGCCATCCAGAAGGCCGGCATGAGCGGCTCGGTCCTCACGCTGTAAGCGCCCATGGATCCTGCGATCGCCGCCCCCGCACAGACCGCCTCCTTCATCGACCTGGTGTTGGGCTTGGGCCTGCTCGTGTCGGTGGCGCTGGGCGCCTGGCGGGGCCTGCTGACCGAGATGCTGGCCCTGGCGGGCTGGGGCGTGTCGTATTTCTCGGCCCAATGGATGGGCCCCAGCACCGGCTCGCACCTGCCCATTGGCGAGCCTGGCACCCGCCTGAACCTGCTGGCGGGCATGCTGGTGGCTTTTGTGTTGACCTGGCTGCTGTGGACACTGGCCGCCTGGTTGTTGAGACAGATTGTCCAGGCCTCGGGCCTGGGGGGCACCGACCGCCTGTTGGGCGGCGTGTTCGGATTGATGCGTGGACTGTTCGTGATCCTGGTGATCGTGACCCTGGTGAGCATGACCCCCCTGCGCGAGTGGGGTGCGTGGCAAGCGTCACGCGGGGTGAACTGGACTTTGGGCCTGTTACACGGTCTGGGGCCCATGCTGCCCGATCAGGTGGTCCAATTCCTGCCGAAGCAGGGCTGATGTTTTTTATCGATTGAGTTAGAGGTGAACCATGTGCGGCATCGTGGGTGTGATCTCCAAGACGCCTGTCAACCAACTGATCTATGACGCGCTGTTGCTGCTGCAACACCGTGGTCAAGACGCCGCCGGCATCGTGACAGCCGGGCCTGATGCGCATGGACGCAAGTTCTTCATGCACAAGGCGCGCGGCATGGTCAAGGACGTCTTCCGCACGCGCAACATGCGTGCACTGTCGGGCACCGTCGGCCTGGGCCAGGTGCGTTACCCGACAGCGGGCAATGCGTTCAACGAGGAAGAGGCCCAGCCCTTCTACGTGAACGCGCCCTTCGGCCTGGTGCTGGTGCACAACGGCAACCTGACCAACGCCCACGACCTGCGCGGTGAGCTGTTCGACATCGACCGTCGCCACCTCAACACCGACAGCGACACCGAGGTGCTGATCAACGTGTTCGCCCACGAGCTGGAGCTGGCGGGCCGCGACCTGCCGCTCACGCCGGCGGCCGTGTTCACCGCCGTGAAGGCCGTGCACAAGCGCATCAAGGGCTCGTACGCCGTGATCTGTCTGATCGCGGGTTATGGTCTGGTGGCCTTCCGCGACCCGTTCGGCATCCGCCCGCTGAGCTATGGCGAGGCCGATCTGCCCGAAGGCCGCGAGGTGATGGTGGCCAGCGAATCCGTGGCCCTGGAAGGCACCGGCCACCGCTTCGTGCGCGACGTGGCGCCCGGCGAAGCCCTGTTCATCGACCTCGACGGCGTGGTGCACGCCGAGCAGTGCGCCGAGAAGACCGTGCTCAACCCGTGCATGTTCGAGTACGTGTACCTCGCGCGCCCGGATTCGGTCATCGACGGCGTATCGGTCTACCAGGCCCGCCTGGAGATGGGCGAGACCCTGGCCCAGCGCGTCATCAACATGATGCCGCCGTCCGAGATCGACGTGGTCATCCCCATCCCCGAGTCCAGCCGCCCCTCGGCCATGCAGCTCGCGCAGAAGCTGGGCAAGCCCTACCGCGAAGGCTTCGTCAAGAACCGCTACGTGGGTCGCACCTTCATCATGCCGGGCCAAGGCGTGCGCAAGAAGTCTGTGCGCCAGAAGCTCAACGCCATCGGCCTCGAGTTCAAGGGCCGCAACGTGCTGCTGGTCGATGACTCCATCGTGCGCGGCACCACCTCGAAAGAGATCGTGCAGATGGCCCGCGAGGCTGGCGCCAACAAGGTGTACCTGGCCTCGGCCGCACCGCCGGTCAAGTTCCCCAACGTGTACGGCATCGACATGCCCACCAAGAGCGAACTCGTGGCCCATGGCCGCACGCTCGAAGAGGTGCGCCAGATCATCGGCTGCGACGCCCTGATCTACCAAGACGTCGACGCCATGAAGAAGGTCGTGGCCCAGCTCAACCCGGCGATCAAGGGCTTCGAGGCTTCGTGCTTCGATGGCGTCTACATCACGGGCGATGTGAGCGCCTCGGACTTCGCGGCCATCGAGTCGCAGCGCCTCACGCAAAAGGACGAGGAAGAGGCCGTCAACTCGCGCCTGGCGCTGCAGAACCAGCCGGACTGAACCGGCTGATGACGGCCAGCGGGTGGGCATGCTCACCGCTGGCTTGACTTGTCGCCAGGGCAGGGGAGCCGTATCCTGATCGGCCCGCTGCCCTTTGTTTTTTGTTGATGACCCGGGGGCCTCGCGCCCCACAGCCGGAGCCCCACATGGCCGCCGACACCCCTGAGAAGAAGCGCCTGCCGCGCAAACAGTTCGCCGAAGGCACCCACCTCGACACGCTGGCCGTGCGCGAAGGCATGCCCGCCACGCCGTGGGGTGAGAACTCTGAAGCGCTGTTTTTGACCAGCAGCTTCAACCACCCCGATGCGGCCACGGCCGCTGCGCGCTTCGCCAACGAAGAAGAAGCCTTCGTCTACTCGCGCTTCACCAACCCCACCACGATGATGTTCGAGCGCCGCCTGGCCGCGCTCGAAGGCACCGAGGCCTGCATCGCCACGGCCAGCGGCATGAGCGCCGTGCTGCTGATGGTGATGGGTCTGCTCAAGGCGGGCGACCACGTGGTGTGCTCGCAAAGCGTGTTCGGCTCGACCATCACCTTGCTGCAAACGCAGTTCGGCAAGTTCGGCATCGAGACCACCTTTGTGTCGCAGACCGACGTGAGCGCCTGGCGCGCGGCCGTCAAGCCCAACACCAAGCTGTTCTTCGCCGAGACGCCCAGCAACCCGCTCACCGAGGTGTGCGACATCCGCGCCCTGGCTGAAGTCGCCCACGCGGCGGGTGCACTGCTGGCTGTGGACAACTGCTTTTGCACCCCCGCGCTGCAAAAGCCCGTCGAGCTGGGCGCCGACCTCATCATCCATTCGGGCACCAAGTACCTCGATGGCCAGGGCCGCGTGTTGGCCGGTGCCATCTGCGGGCCCGACGCCATCATCAACGGCCCGCTGATGACCACGCTGCGTGGCGCGGGCATGACGCTGTCGCCGTTCAATGCCTGGGTGGTGCTCAAGGGCCTGGAAACGCTGGGCATCCGCATGGCCGCACAAAGCGCCAATGCGCTCAAGCTGGCCACCTGGCTGGAGCAGCAGCCTGCGGTGGATAAGGTGTATTACCCCGGCCTGCCCAGCCACCCGCAACATGCGCTGGCCATGGCCCAGCAAAGCGACTGCGGGGGCGCCGTGGTGTCGTTCACCACCAAGCCGGCCGCCGGCCCCATCACGGTCACGGGCAAGGCCCTGGGCGACGATGCCCTGCGCCTGCGCCAGGCCGCCTTCCACGTGATCGACCACACCCAGCTGTGCTCGATCACCAGCAACCTGGGCGACACCAAGACCCTCATCACCCACCCGTCGAGCACCTCGCATGGCCGCCTGACGGAAGACCAGCGCCTGGCCGCTGGCATCACCCAAGCCATGATCCGCGTGGCCGTGGGCCTTGAACACATCGACGACCTGCAGGCCGACCTGGCCCGTGGTCTCAGCACCCTGAATTTCTGATCGCCATGACGACCACCGTCCGCACCCCTGTCCGCACACGATTTGCCCCGTCGCCCACTGGCTTCATCCACCTGGGCAACATCCGCTCGGCCCTGTATCCCTGGGCCTTTGCGCGCGCCAACCAGGGCACCTTCATCCTGCGCATCGAAGACACCGACGAAGAGCGTTCGTCGCAAGCCGCGGTCGACGTCATCCTCGAAGGCATGGCCTGGCTGGGCCTGAACCACGACGAAGGCCCGTTCTACCAAATGCAGCGCATGGACCGCTACAAGCAGGTCGTGCAGGAGATGCTGGACAAGGGCCTGGTCTACCCTTGCTACATGAGCTCGCAAGAGCTGGATGCCCTGCGCGAGCGCCAGATGGCCAACAAGGAAAAGCCCCGCTACGACGGCACCTGGCGCCCCGAGCCCGGCAAGACCCTGCCGCCGGTGCCCGCGGGCGTCAAGCCCGTGCTGCGCTTCAAGAACCCGCAAGGCGGCAGCGTGGTGTGGGAAGACAAGGTCAAGGGCCGCATCGAGATCAGCAACGACGAGCTCGATGACCTGGTGATCGCGCGCCCAGCCGCTGAAGGCAGCGACAGCATCGTGGGCACGCCCACCTACAACTTCTGCGTCGTGGTCGACGACATGGACATGGGCATCACCCACGTCATCCGGGGCGACGACCACGTCAACAACACGCCGCGGCAGATCAACATCCTGCGTGCCCTGGGCCAAGAGCCGCCCGTCTACGCCCACTTGCCCACCGTGCTCAACGAGCAGGGCGAGAAGATGAGCAAGCGCCATGGCGCCAAGCCCGTCACGCAATACCGCGATGAAGGCTACCTGGCCGACGCCATCGTGAACTACCTGGCCCGCCTGGGCTGGAGCCACGGCGACGACGAAATCTTCTCGCGCGCCCAGTTCATCGAGTGGTTCAACCTGGACCACCTGGGCCGCAGCGCCAGCCAGTTCGACGAAGCCAAGCTGCGCTGGGTGGCCCAGCAGCACATGAAGACGGCCGACGACGCCTTGCTGGCCCGCCTGGTGCGCGAGCAGTTCGCCCGCCGCGGCGTGACGCTGCCGGCCAGCCTGGACGATGCCCGCCTGCAAGCCATGTGCGCCTTGTTCAAAGACCGCTGCGCCACCACCGTCGAGCTGGCCGACTGGCTGAGCATGTACGTGGCCGACGTGGCCCCGCCCGCACAAGAGCTGGCCGAGAAGCTGACCGATGCCGTGAAGCCCGCCGTGGCCGCACTGGCCCAGCGTCTGGCCACCGTGAACTGGGATGCCCCCAGCATCGCCCAGGCCCTCAAGGACACGCTGGGCGAGGCCGGCTTGAAGATGCCGCAGCTGGCCATTCCCGTGCGCCTGCTGGTGTGCGGCCGCGCCCAGACGCCGTCGGTGGATGCCGTGCTGGCGCTGTTCGATCGCGCTGTGGTGCTGTCGCGACTGGCCCAATGATTTTGTGGTTCGCGTCACACAACTTGCGCGAAAACAAAAAATCGGGCTATACTCTCATTCTCGCTTGAACGACGCCTTGCAAACAACAAGGCAGCCGGGCACCGAAGCAAAACGAAGCAGTAGACGTCAGTCGGTTGCCTAGTGAATGCGGGGGTATAGCTCAGCTGGGAGAGCGCTTGCATGGCATGCAAGAGGTCAGCGGTTCGATCCCGCTTACCTCCACCACCTTCCAAGGTGTGGTGACGGTTGCAGGTTGATGTGATGCGTCGGTCGGGTGTGACGAAGAATTCAGTCCCCTTCGTCTAGAGGCCTAGGACACCACCCTTTCACGGTGGCTACAGGGGTTCGAATCCCCTAGGGGACGCCAAGTTTTGACGGCACTTGGCTGGCAGCAATGTCAGCGCAGTCGTCAGCCACGCGGAGTGGTAGTTCAGTTGGTTAGAATACCGGCCTGTCACGCCGGGGGTCGCGGGTTCGAGTCCCGTCCACTCCGCCAAGCTCTTTATTGGGCATTGCTGGTGACACAGCAGTGCCGTTGATGGAATCAGTCTCGGTGCCAGTTTGGCTGCCTGAGTGACCGCGAGGACACGGGGGTATAGCTCAGCTGGGAGAGCGCTTGCATGGCATGCAAGAGGTCAGCGGTTCGATCCCGCTTACCTCCACCAATTTTCCTCTGTTGAGGAAAACGGCATGACCAAACGGCAGCGAGGTGGGTTCGCGTCAACGACAATTGAAACCGATGAAGTCCCCTTCGTCTAGAGGCCTAGGACACCACCCTTTCACGGTGGCTACAGGGGTTCGAATCCCCTAGGGGACGCCAAGTTTTGACGGCGCTTGGATCGAGCATTCGATCGAAGTCGTCAGCCACGTGGAGTGGTAGTTCAGTTGGTTAGAATACCGGCCTGTCACGCCGGGGGTCGCGGGTTCGAGTCCCGTCCACTCCGCCAAAAATGTGAAAAGCCCTGATGCGCAAGCATCAGGGCTTTTTCGCTTTCAGCTTGCCAAGTCAAAAGCCCACGGCAAACCAGTCCGGGTGGCGCTGCCGCAGATCCTTGAGCAGGCCCATGGTCTGCGGCACCAGGCCGTGGATGGCGTACCAGATCTCTTCGCGCCGGGGCTGGATGCCGCGCCGCAGCTTGTCGTGCAGCACGGCCCAGCCGTTCCAGTCCACCTGCAGCAGGCGATCGTGCAGCTGCGCGGTGAAGTTGCCCAGCGTGTGGGACATGATCAGCAGCTGCGCCTCGACCGCGCGCAGCGTGTTGGCGCTGGCGAACAGCTCGGCCTCGCTGTGCATCTCCCGCGTGAGCGTGCCCACCTGCTGGCCGCAGTCCATCACGATGTCGAACAACGAGCGTTGGTACATGGCAGCGTCCTGGGTGCAGGGCTGGTGGGTGCGGTGATCAAACCGGGCGGTTCTCGTTGGGGTTGCGCACCGGCCCCATCAGGGTCAGGCCTTCGGCGTAGGTGATGGTGTCGAAGGTGACGTCGTACTTCATGGCGGCGTCGGCAATGGCGTCGAGCTTGGCGCCGGTGTCGAGCTTCTTGAGGTCATTGCGCTCCAGGTACAGCAGCTCCAGCAGCTCGTTGTAGACCGTGGCCTCGTCGATGGGCAGCACATAGAACATCGCGCCCTTGTACGGCACCTGGTATTTCTTGCTCAGGTCGATGTTGTTGCAGAACAAGAAGTACTTGCCGCCGGCCGTCAGGGCCTCGCCCAGCACCTCGGCCACGTCCTTGAGGTAGGCGAACGACAGCAGGTAGCCGGCGAAGAAGGGCAGGGTCTTGTCGCCGGTTTGGGCCACGGCCATGAACTGGTCGCAGGTGAGCTCAGGCGGGCGCGCTTCGTCGGCCATTTGCGTGGCGAACTTCAAGGCCAACTCACCACGGAAGCCCACGCGGCCCGCCTTCTTGGTCGGGCCTTTGTGCACGGGGTTCTGCAGGTGGTGCTTCTGAAAGAGGGGCTCCAGCACGGTGTGCTCGAACGGAGAGGCGGTGGCAACAGTCATGGCATGTCCTTCGTGTGTGCGTGCCTTGTCAGGGACCACGCGTCGGGGTTGGCACAAGCGCGACAAGTCCGACAGAGATGCGCGCTCAGAGGGTGACAACCAGCCTGGTCTGCAATCGCCATACCACGCGCATGAAGGCCGCTCACACCGTGCAGCAGAGCACACCGACGCCCTGTGTCGTTCACGACGACAACGCGCTGTTTGTCGGCTTTCACACAGCGGTTTGTGGGGCCGGCTGGTGCGCGCTGAATCAAGAAAAAGTCAATTAAAACAACGGCTTGAGTGTGGCGTGGCGAGGTGGCACGCCGGTTGCGAAGGAAGGCCCTGCGCAGACCATGTCTGGCCAAACGTGGCGACCAAAAGAAGACCGACATCGGCACCGAAGGCACCAGGGTCGCGGCTACGCAACCTGCTTTTCAACCTCGCTTCTATCGGAGAACTGCAATGGCTTCTTTGAGACAGATCGCCTTCTACGGCAAGGGTGGCATCGGTAAGTCGACCACCTCGCAAAACACCCTGGCCGCACTGGCCGAAATGGGTCAAAAGATCCTGATCGTTGGCTGCGACCCCAAGGCCGACTCCACCCGCCTGATCCTGCACGCGAAGGCCCAGGACACCATCCTGTCGCTGGCGGCCGAGGCCGGCTCGGTCGAGGACCTCGAGATCGATGACGTGATGAAGATCGGCTACCGCGACATCCGCTGCGTGGAGTCGGGTGGTCCGGAGCCGGGTGTGGGCTGCGCTGGCCGCGGCGTGATCACCTCGATCAACTTCCTGGAAGAAAACGGTGCCTACGAAGGCGTGGACTATGTGTCCTACGACGTGCTGGGCGACGTGGTGTGCGGTGGCTTCGCCATGCCCATCCGCGAGAACAAGGCGCAAGAGATCTACATCGTGATGTCGGGCGAGATGATGGCCATGTACGCGGCCAACAACATCTCGAAGGGCATCTTGAAGTACGCCAACAGCGGTGGCGTGCGCCTGGGTGGCCTGGTCTGCAACGAGCGCCAGACCGACAAGGAGCTGGAGTTGGCCGAATCGCTGGCCAAGAAGCTGGGCTCCAAGCTGATCCACTTCGTGCCGCGCGACAACATCGTGCAACACGCCGAGCTGCGTCGCATGACGGTGCTGGAGTACGCGCCGGACAGCAAGCAAGCCGGTGAGTACCGCACGCTGGCCAACAAGGTCCACGCCAACGCGGGCAACGGCACGATCCCTTCGCCCATCACCATGGACGAGCTGGAAGACCTGCTGATGGAGCACGGGATCATGAAGTCGATCGACGAAAGCCAAGTCGGCAAGTCTGCCGCTGAACTGGCAGCTTGATCGAGCCCACCCCCGAGCGCCTTGGGGGCTCGGGGATGAACACCCCACACCGCTCGCGTTGGCGAGGCTGGAGATTCACATGAGCATGACCGTAGAAGAACGCAAGGCCACCAACAAGGCCTTGATCGATGAAGTCCTCAAGGCCTATCCTGAAAAGATGGCCAAGCGCCGCG
>Ga0228699_1001079_pt1 | contig 15583 bp, 10 predicted proteins | sample McNCre217_Aug_MG_FD_178016 | JGI IMG/M metagenome (GOLD analysis project Ga0228699, IMG submission 178016) | Freshwater microbial communities from McNutts Creek, Athens, Georgia, United States - 2-17_Aug_MG | ecosystem: Environmental > Aquatic > Freshwater > Creek | place: USA: Georgia...
CTCGCCGTCGACGTCGGCGATCTCGATGATCGAGACGTCGAAGGTGCCGCCGCCCAGGTCATAGACGGCGATCTTGCGGTCGCCCTTGCCGCCCTTGTCCAGGCCGAAGGCCAGGGCCGCGGCGGTGGGCTCGTTGATGATGCGCTTGACGTCGAGACCGGCGATGCGGCCGGCGTCCTTGGTGGCCTGGCGCTGGGCGTCGTTGAAGTAGGCCGGCACGGTGATGACGGCCTCGGTCACTTCCTCACCGAGGTAGTCCTCGGCCGTCTTCTTCATCTTGCGCAGCACTTCGGCGCTGACCTGCGGAGGCGCGAACTTCTTGCCGCGCACTTCCACCCAGGCGTCGCCGTTGTCGGCAGCGGCGATGGTGTAGGGCATCAGGTCGATGTCCTTCTGCACTTCCTTCTCGGAGAACTTGCGGCCGATCAGGCGCTTCACCGCGTACAGCGTGTTCTTCGGGTTGGTCACCGATTGCCGCTTGGCCGAGGCGCCGACGAGGATCTCGCCGTCTTCCTGGTAGGCAATGATGGACGGCGTCGTGCGAGCGCCTTCGGCGTTTTCGATCACGCGGGTCGTGTTGCCTTCCATGACCGCCACGCACGAGTTGGTGGTGCCGAGGTCAATGCCGATGATCTTTCCCATGTGGAACTCCTGAAGAATCTGTTGAATGTGTTCGAGTTGTGGATAAGTCTTGCCGTTTCAAGAGCACGGCAGCTTGTGTCTTACTTCGGCGCGGCAACCGTCACGAGTGCGGGGCGCAGCACGCGGTCGGCGATCAGGAAGCCCTTTTGCAGCACCGTGACCACGGTGTTGGCGTCCTGCTCGGCCGGCACCATGGAAATGGCCTGGTGCTGATGCGGGTCGAACTTGGTGCCGGCGGCGGGGTTGATCTCGATGACCTTGTTGCGCTCCAGCGCGCTGGCCAGCTGGCGGCGTGTGGCGTGCACGCCTTCCAGCACCACCTCCACGGCGGCGCCGGGCGTCGCGATGGCGCCTTCCAGACTGTCCATCACCGGCAGCATGGCTTCGGCGAAGGCTTCGACGGCGAACTTGCGCGCCTTGGCGACGTCCTCATCGGCACGGCGGCGCACGTTCTCGGCCTCGGCCTTGGCGCGCAGGTAGGCGTCGCTCATCTCGGCGAGGCGCCCCTCCAGCTCGGCAATCTTGATCTCGGGGTTCAGGTCCGCGGCGGTGGGTTCGGCAGCGCCGGCGGCGTCTTCGGGCAGGGGGTTTTCGGTCGTCATGGCATGAAAGGATCGAATCGCGCCGACATTGGGTGCGATGTCCCGGTTTCAAGAGGGGGATTGCGAAAGTTTGCTCGGGGTCAACCCGGATCGTCGGCCAGCGAGGCGGACCACCGGTCCCAGTCGGCCAGGCGGCGGCGATCCTGCTTGGTGGGCCGCCCCTGCTCGATGCTGGCGGCGGGCTCCGGGGCGAGCCGTCGCGCCTCGGCCGCCGCCTCGCGCGCGGTGATGCTGGCGGCGGTCTCGGCGTAGAGCGCTTGAGCCTGCGGCGCCGGGCCGCGCTGGTTGGACAGGCCCTTGACCTCCACCTCGCGCGCCACCGCGCCGATGCGGATGCTCAGCACGTCGCCGACCTTCACGTCGCGCGCAGGCTTGACCGGCTGGCCGCCCACCCGCACGCGGCCCAGGTTGATCTCGTCGACGGCGAGGGCCCGCGTCTTGTAGAAGCGGGCGGCCCACAGCCATTTGTCCAGCCGCATGCCGGCCGGCGGCGTACCGCTCATTCGCGCGCTCCGGCCGCGAGCGCCCGTTGGCGCTGCAAGGCCAGCGTGTCGGGGTGGGGCGCATCCAGCGGCCAGCCCTGCAGATGCCGCTGCGCAAGGCTGGTGAGCGCACGCATGCCGGCTGTGTGGTCGTTCAGGCAGGCGATGTAGCCGAAGCGCTGGCCGCCGGCGGCGAGGAAGGCGGCGCGGGCCTCCTGGTTGATTTCTTCCAGCGTCTCCAGGCAGTCGACCGCGAAGCCCGGGCAGATGACGTCCACCGTCTTCAGGCCGGCCTTGGCCAGCTTGACGAGGCTGGGTTCGGTGTAGGGCTCCAGCCACTTGGCCTTGCCGAAGCGGCTCTGGAACGTGACCAGCCACTGGCCGTCCTTGAGGCCCAGCGCCTCGGCCAGCAGCCGGCCGGTCTTCAGGCACTCGCAGTGGTAGGGGTCGCCCAGCTGCAGCGTGCGCGCCGGCATGCCGTGAAAGCTCATCACCAGCTTGTCGGCGCGGCCGTCGCGCTGCCAGTGCTCGCGCACCGTCTGCGCCAGCGCGGCGATGTAGGCCGGGTCGTCGTGATAGCGGTTGATGAAGCGCAGCTCGGGCACGTGGCGGGTCTGCAGCGCCCAGCGGGCCACGTCGTCGATGACGCTGGCCGTGGTCGCCCCGGAGTACTGCGGGTAGGCGGGCAGCACCAGCACGCGGCGCACGCCCTGGCGCTTGAGGGCTTGCAGCGTCTGCGCGATCGCCGGCTGGCCATAGCGCATCGCATGCGCCACCCGCACGCGCAGCCCGCGCTCGCCGAGCATGCCTTGCAGCAGCTTGGCCTGCTTTTCGGTCCAGACCTTCAGCGGCGAGCCATCGGTCGTCCAGACGGTGGCGTATTTCGCCGCCGACTTGGCCGGCCGCACGCGCAGGATGATGCCGTGCAGGATCAGCGCCCACAGCAGACGGGGGATCTCGACGACCCGCGGGTCGGCCAGGAACTGGCCGAGGTAGCGGCGCAACGCGGGCGCGGTCGGTGCGTCGGGTGTGCCGAGGTTGCACAGCAGCACGGCCGTCTCGACGGCGGAGCCGGCGCCGTGGCGCTGCGGCGGTTCGGGGAGGAAGGGCATATCGCGGTAGGGGCGGGCTGGCGGTCAGCGGCGCGGTCGCGTGCTGCTGCCCAGGCCTTGCGGCACGGTGTCGGCGAAGTGCAGCACCTCGAAACGCACGACGGGCGATTGTCCGTCGGTCGGCGGGCCGCCCAGCCCGATGACGCCGCGCCCGTGCAGCGTGCAGCTACCGCGCTTGAGGCTCAGCAATTCACCCGAATCGCCGAAGCGCACGTAGGTGCCGTTGTAGGAGAGGTCGGTCAGCTCGAAGCTGCTGCCCTGCCAGTCGATGCGGGCATGGGAGCGCGACACGCGGCCGTCGGTGATGCAGTAGGTGGCCTGCACGCTGCGGCCCAGCACGATGGGCATGGCGCCGATGTCGAACACGCGGTCCAGGTCGTGCCACACGAGGCGCATGCCGTCGGGTTCCACGGAGCGCATGGGCTCGCCGAACTGCGTCGCCGTGTCGTCCGCCTTGACCAACGGCACGGCGTCGAGTCGGTAGACGTGCACCGGCTCCAGGCGCCCGCGCACGGAGATGCGGTCCAGGCTGCGGAAGCGCCCCTTGGACGCATGGTGCAGGCCGGCCAGCACCTCGTCGGTGATGAGGATCTCGCCGTCGCCGGCGTGGTCGATGAGCCGGGCCGCGACGTTCACCGCGTCGCCGAAGCAGTCGCCGTTGAGCTCCACCACCTCGCCACGGGCGAGCGCCACCTGCAGGCGCAGCCCCAGCATGGCCAGGTTGCTCTGCCGGCGTGCGCGCTGCACGGTCTTCTCGAGCAGCTCCTGCATGCGCTGCGCGGAACGCACGCCGTCGCGCGGTGTCTCGAAGGCGGCCATCAGGCCATCGCCCAGCGTCTTGATCAGGTGGCCGCCGCTCTCCAGCACGGCCTCGCTGATCTGGCTCACCGTCTGCGTGACCAGCGAGCTGGCTTCGGCGTTGCCCAGTGACTCGTAGAGCCCGGTGCTGCCACGCAGATCGGCAAAGAGAACGGTTCGCTCGCGGATCGCGGTCATGTCGAAAGTTTATAGGCGCAAAAAAGGCCGGCGAGCCGGCCTTTGACGCGCAGCTATCAGAGGTTGTCCGAAGGGATGACGCATCTTGCTGCGCAAGCCGCTGCGCCACCTTGCGGTGTCGCCTGGCCGCAGGAGCGGCCAGACCCCTTCCGGCAATCTGTGATCACCGTCGTGATCACAGATTGTCCAGATAGGTGCGCAGCTTGTCGGAACGACTGGGGTGCTTCAGCTTGCGGATGGCCTTGGCTTCGATCTGGCGGATGCGCTCACGCGTCACGTCGAACTGCTTGCCGACTTCTTCCAGCGTGTGGTCGCTCTGCATCTCGATGCCGAAGCGCATGCGCAGCACCTTGGCTTCGCGCGGCGTCAGCGAGTCGAGGATGTCCTTCACCACGTCGCGCAGGCCGGCCTGCATCGCGGCCTCGATGGGCGCCGTGTTGTTGGTGTCCTCGATGAAGTCGCCCAGGTGGCTGTCGTCGTCGTCGCCGATCGGCGTCTCCATGGAGATCGGCTCTTTCGCGATCTTCATGATCTTGCGGATCTTGTCTTCCGGGATCTCCATCTTCTCGGCCAGCGTCGGGGCGTCCGGCTCGTAGCCGAACTCCTGCAAGTGCTGGCGCGAGATGCGGTTCATCTTGTTGATCGTCTCGATCATGTGAACCGGGATGCGGATCGTGCGGGCCTGGTCGGCGATGGAGCGCGTGATGGCCTGGCGAATCCACCACGTCGCGTACGTCGAGAACTTGTAGCCGCGGCGGTATTCGAACTTGTCCACCGCCTTCATCAGGCCGATGTTGCCTTCCTGGATCAGGTCGAGGAACTGCAGGCCGCGGTTGGTGTACTTCTTGGCGATGGAGATCACGAGGCGCAGGTTGGCCTCGATCATTTCCTTCTTCGCGTCACGAGAGGCTTTTTCGCCCTCGTTCATCTTCTTGTTGATGTCCTTCAGGTCGTCCAGCGGCACGACGGCCTTGGCCTGGATGTCCGTGAGCTTTTGCTGCAGTTCCTGCACGGGCGGCAGGTTGCGACTCAGGATGACGCTGTACGGCTTGCCGGCGGCGACTTCCTTCTCGGCCCACTGCAGGTTCAGTGCGTTGGGCGGGAAGGTCTTGATGAAGTGTTCCTGCGGCATGCCGCACTTGTCGACGACGATCTTGCGCAGCTCGCGCTCGTAGCGGCGCACGTCGTCCACCTGGCTGCGCAGGATGTCGCACAGCTTCTCGATGGTCTTGACCGTGAAGCGGATGGTCATCAGCTCGCTGCTGATGGCCTGCTGCGCCTTGTTGTACGAGGCCGACTTGTAGCCTTCCTTCTCGAAGGCCTTGCGCATCTTGTCGAAGGCGGCGGACATCGAGTCCAGCTTCACCAGCGCGGCGTTCTTCAGCTCTTCGAGCTTCTTCGTCAGCGCCTTGGAGCCGCCGTTGCCGTCGTCGTCGTCTTCCTCGTCGAACTCGTCGAAGTCTTCCTCGGCCACATAGTCGTCGGCCTCGTCTTCGGCGACGAAGCCGTCGACGACGTCGGAGATCTGCATCTCGCCGGCGCGGATCTTGGTGGCGAACTCGAGGATGTGGGCGATGGTCGTCGGCGACGCCGAGATCGCCAGCATCATGGCCTGCAGGCCGCCTTCGATGCGCTTGGCGATCTCGATTTCGCCTTCACGCGTCAGCAGTTCGACCGTGCCCATTTCGCGCATGTACATGCGCACCGGGTCGGTCGTGCGGCCGAATTCGGAGTCCACGGTGGACAGCGCGGCTTCGGCGGCTTCCTCGGCTTCTTCCTCGGTGGACGTGGCCGTCGTGTTGCCCTGGATCAGCAGCGTGGCGGCGTCGGGTGCCTGCTCGTACACGGCGATGCCCATGTCGTTGAGCATGGACACGATGGCTTCGAGGATTTCCTCGCTGACCAGCTTCTCGGGCAGGTGGTCGTTGATTTCCTGATGCGTCAGGAAACCCCGCGTCTTGCCCATCTTGATGAGGGTCTTCAGCTCGCTGCGGCGCTTGAGGGCTTCTTCCTCGGTCAGCGCGGTCTCTTCGAGGCCGAATTCCCGCATCAGCGCGCGCTCCTTGGCGCGGCTGACCTTCATGCGCAGCGGCTTGGCCTTCACCGTCTCTTCGGCGACGGCCGTGGTTTCCTCAACCTCGGCCTCTTCGACTTCGCCTTCAACGTCCGCATCGACGTCGGAGAAGTCCTCGTCTTCGTCGGCGTCCTTCTTGCCGGCCTTCTTGGACGTGGTCTCCGCCTTCGGCTTGCGGCCGCGCTTGGGCTTGTCTTCGTCCGCCACCGCCTTGGCGGTCTTGGCGGCCGCAGCCTTGGCGGCGGGCTTCTTCTTCAGCTCTTCGGCGGGAGCGGGGCTGGCCTTGGTCGCGGTCTTCTTGGCGGTCATGCAGGTCCTTCGGGAGGTGCGCGGGCGGTTCTAAGATTCAGATCGGAAATGCAGCAGCCACCGCAGCCTGCCCGGGCGGGTCGTCAAGACCGGCGGGGCTGGGGCGGTGGCTTTCATCACCGGGGTATCGACCGTCAAGCGGTGGAGGGACCCTGGCGTGCCGCGAACAAGCTGGCGTGATCGTTTGGTATGCAGAGCTGGCGGATGTTTTGGCCATCAAAACTCTTGAATGAGTTGCCCAGTTTCGATGGGTGGCCGGGTCCGGCATTTCTCTGCCGTCACTCTTGTTGACGCGCGCGGAAAACGCAAGATTATCTGCGAAATCTGCCGGCAGTTCAAAGATCGGGCGGTTTTGTCGCCGCGATGCCGTGCCGCTCGCGGGTGCGCGCCAGGGCTTCGAGAGCCCGGCGGCGGTCTTCGTCGGAGGCGCCACTGCCGCCCGGCAAGGGGGCCGACGTCTGCGAGCGCAGGCGGGACACGGCGTGGCTCAGGTCGCCGGCGGGGTCGGATTCCTCGATGCCGAGGGCCTGGACGTGGCCCACCAGCCGGCCCATCGCGTCGCCGAAGCCGTCGGCGGCCAGGCCCGCCTGGATGACGGCCCAGGGGCTGGCTCCGTGGTGGGTGAGGTGGCGCTCCAGCCAGTGGATCAGGTCGCCATGCGTGCCGGTCAGCTCGTGCAGCAGCGACCGGTCCTCTTCGGGCAGGGCCTCCCACAGCTCGCTGTGCTGCAGCAGCAGCCGCACGGCGTTGTCGGTGGGGGTCACGGGGGTGGCGCGCGGGCCGGCCGGGCGCTGCTCCTCATCGCGGCGCTTGCCCTTCCAGTCGCCCTTGGGTTTCCATTCCCCTTTGGGCTTCCACTCGCCCTTGGCCTTGGATTTCCACGGGGGCGGGCCGTCCGGGGCACCTGCCTGCTCTGGCGCGGCGGCCGGTGCAGATGCCGGCTCACCCAGCCATAGTGACTGCAGCTCGGCCTCGGGCATCTGGCCCTGGCGCGCCAGCTCGCCCAGCAGTTGGCGGCGCAGCAGGCCATCGGGCAGCAGGCTCCACAGCGGCCGCGCCTGGTTCAGCATGCGTGCACGGCCTTCCGGCGTGCCGAGGTCGCAGCCTTCTGCCGCGACGGTGCCGAGCTGGCGCGACAGCGGCACGGCGCCCTCCACGCAGCGCTCGAAGGCTTCCGCGCCGTGATCGCGCACGTAGGAGTCCGGGTCATGCTCGGGCGGCAGGAACAGGAACCTGACGGTGCGCGTTTCGGTCACGTGGGGCAGCGCGGCCTCCAGGGCCCGCACGGCGGCCCGCCGGCCTGCGGCGTCGCCGTCGAAGCTGAAGACGACGCTCTCGGTGAAGCGAAACAGCTTGTGGACGTGGTCGGCCGTGCACGCCGTGCCCAGCGTGGCAACGGCGTTGCCGAAGCCGTGCTGCGCCAGCGCGACGACGTCCATGTAGCCCTCGACGACCAGCGCATAGCCGCGTTGGCGCAGGGCGGTGCGCGCTTCATACAGCCCGTAGAGCTCGCGCCCCTTGCTGAAGACGGGGGTTTCGGGGGAGTTCAGGTATTTGGGCTCGCCCTTGTCCAGCACGCGCCCGCCAAAGCCGATCACGTCCCCCTGGACGTTCCTGATCGGGAACATGACGCGGTCGCGAAAGCGGTCGTAGCGCTTGGCGTCCTGGCCCGGTTCGGCGTCGGGCGTGATGACGAGGCCGGATTCGACCAGCTGCGGGTCGTCATACGCCGGGAATCCGCTGGCGAGCGAGCGCCAGCCTTCCGGCGCGTAGCCGAGGCCGAAGCGGGCGGCGACCTGCCCCGTCAGGCCGCGCCCCTTCAGGTACTCGACGGCACGCGGCGACTTGCGCAGCTGCGCCTTGTAGAAGTCTGATGCGCGGGCCAGTACGTCGGTGAGGCTGTGCTGCTTTTCCTTCTCGGCCTTGGCACGCTCCCGCTGCTCGGGGCTGCGCTCGTCCTGAGGCACGAGCATGCCGACCTGCTGGGCCAGGTCTTCCACGGCTTCGACGAAGCTGGCGCCGGTGTGCTCCATCAGGAAGCCGATGGCATTGCCGTGCACGCCGCAGCCGAAGCAGTGGTAGGTCTGGCGGCTGGGGCTGACGATGAAGCTGGGCGACTTCTCGCCGTGGAAAGGGCACAGGCCTTTGTGGTTGATGCCGGCCTTCTTCAGGTCGACATGACGGCCGACCACCTCGACGACGTCGACGCGTGCCAGCAGATCGTGGATGAAGCCTTGGGGAATCACCCTGACAGTTTAAAGACCGGCCTGGGTGGGCGCCTTGAGTTGGCCGGCCCAGTTGTCGGCCGCAAACCCGTGGATCCAGCCAGGCAGGCTGGCCGGCGGCATGGCAGCGGCGATGCCATGGCCCTGGCCGAGGCGGCAGCCCAGGCGCAGCAGCTCGCGCGCATGGGCGCGGCTTTCGATGCCTTTGGCCAGCACGGCGCAGCCGATGTTGCGTGCCAGCCCGATGACGCTCTCCACGAGCGACAGGTCCTGTGCGTCGCCCAGCATGCCCTGCACATAGCTGCGATGCAGCTTCAGCGTGTCGACCGACAGGCGCTTGAGCGACGCCAGGTGCGAGTAGCCGGCGCCGAAGTCGTCCAGCGCGATGCCCACGCCGAGGTGCACGCAGCGCTGGATGAGCGCCTGCGTCGCGTCGGTCTCGGACAACGCGTCCGACTCCAGCACGTCGATGTTCAGCAGCCGGGCGAGGCCGGCGTCCTGGCGTTGCAGCAATTCCTGCAGGCGCTGCGGGAAGTCGGTGCGGTTGAGCTGACGGGCGCCGACATTCACGCTCACCGGCAGGCCGCGCCCGCCATTGAGCCCCTCGCGCCGCCAGGTTGCCGCCTGGGCCAGGGCTTGCTCGATGACCCAGTCGCCCACCTGCACCGCCAGCCCGGTGGCTTCGAGCTGAGGCAGGAAGTGCGCGGGCGCCAGCAGGCCGCGCTCCGGGTGCTGCCAGCGCAGCAGCGCCTCCACGCCCATCACCTGGCCGGTGCGCAGGTCGATCTGGGGTTGGTAGTGCAGCAGCAGCTCGCCGCCGTCCAGCGCGTGCTGCAGCCGGGCGGTGGCAATCAGGCCGGCTTCGTCGCGCTGGTCCAGCGTCGTGTCATGGAACTGCACGCGGTGGCGGCCGGCGTGCTTGGCGCGGTAGAGCGCATGCCCGGCGTGGCGCAGCAAGGTTTCCGGGTCGGCGTCGTCCAGCGGGTACACGGTGGCGCCCATGCTGGCCCCGATTTCAAGCACGAGGCCCTGGCCGATGCGGCTTTCGCGGATGGCCAGCGGCATGGACAGCTGGCCCAGCAGACGGTCGACCGCACGTTGCGCCTCCTCGGGCGTCTGCACGCGCAGCAGCACGCCGAACTCGTCGCCATGAAAGCGCGCCAGGTGGTCGGCCGTGTCGGGCCAGTTGCCGCGGGCACTGCGCAGCGTGGCGTGCAGCCGGTCGCTGAGCTGCATCAGCACGGCATCCGCGACGAGCTGGCCGTGTTCGGCGTTGAGCCGGCCGAAGTCGTCGAGGTCGATGATGGCGACCACGAGCTTGAAGTTGTCCCGGTTCGCCGCCGTCATGGCCTGCTGCATCAGTCGCACGAATTCGTCGCGGTTGGGCAGCCCGGTGGCGATGTCGTAGCGCAGGCTGCGGCGCAATTGCTCCTGCAGACGCAGGCTCTCTCCGAGATCCGTGACGCTGAGCAGGCGCCAGCGCGGGTTGGCGCCTGCGGCTTCGGGAACGGGGCCGAGGCGCGTGGCGAAGACGTGTTCGCCGCCGTCCTCCAGCGTCACCTTCAACTGGCCGCTCCAGGCCTGCCCCTTGTTCAGCAGGGCCTGCAGTTCCGACGGGTCACGGCCGCTGCGCTGCAGGTTGGCGGCGGTCAGTGGCGCAGCCGGGCGGCCGACGAGCGATTCGCGCGAGGCATGCAGCAGTTCGCAGAACGCGGGGTTGGCGTCGACGATGCGCCACTGCAGGTCCACGACGGCCAGGCCTTCGGTGGTTTGCTGGAACAGCGTGGCAGACAGCCGTGCGCGGTCTTCGGCCGTGCGCCGCCAGGTCAGGTCGGCCAGCGTCAGGATGAGGTTGCGAGCGCGCCCCTGAGGGTCACGCTGGGCCGCGTGGGCTTGCAGTTCGTGCCATTGCCAGTCGCCGCCGTCGGCGGCCAGCCGCAAGGACATGACCAGGCGCTCGTCATCAGGGCATGAGATCAGCTCGCGCAATGCACGGCGCACCGGCTCACGATCGCGCGGGTGGGCGGAGCGAATCCAGTCCAGCGGCGCACTGCCGGCGCTGGCCTGGGGGTCGATCGGTGCTGTCAGGGTCAGCCAGCGGGCCGAGGCATGGCGCCGCCCCTCGGGCAGCTGCCATTCCGCCAGGGCGAGGCCCTGGGCGTCGAGCGCGCCGCGCCAGGCATCGCGATCACCCATCTGGCGCTGATTGAGCGCGATGATCGCCAGCGGCACCAGGGCCAGCAGGGTTCCGGCGACCCAGGACAGCGGCGATGCCGGCGTGCCCAGCGCCCAGACCGCCAGCAGGCCGAGCCCGAGCGTGGCGTTGTGGCGCGGTGACGACTGCAGCGCGTGCAGGCACAGCAGCAGGTGTGGCGCGAGCAGGGCCGCCGCGCTGCCGGGTAGCCAGGACGAAGCGGCCTGCGCGGCCATGGCCGCCGCAGCGATCAGGTGGCCGGTCCACCGCTCGTTGCGTCGCGGTCGCAGCGTGCTGGCCTGCAACAGCGTCCCGGTGCTGAGCAGGGCCAGCGCCCAGGCGCCGGCGAGCACCAGCGCCCCCGATTGGGCTTCTGGCCTCAGCACGCCGCCGGCAAGCAGCAGGGGCAGGCCGAGCAGGCCGGTCAGCAGCGGCACCGCCACACCGGCCAGCAGCGCAAAGCTGGCGAGCTCCTTGCGGGTGGCGAGGCGCCCGCTCAGTCCCAGCCGGTGCAGCAGCCGACGGTTCAACAGCGCCGCCAGCAGCGGCAATGCCAAGGTGCCGAGCACGGCGCCCGAGCCGAGCAGGGCAGAAGCCTGCAGTTCGGGGTGGCTGAGCAGCGGCAGGGCGCACCCCGCCAGCAGGCCGGCGATGACGAGCGGCAGCAGCCAGGCGCCGAGTCGCCACAGCGTCGCCAGGCCCATCGACGCCAGCAGCATCGGCACGAAGAGCTCCGATGCGGGCATGGCGCCGTTGGGCTGGGGCGGGCGCAGCGTCGCCGGCAGGTCGCCCGCGCTGAGGGCCCAGGCAACGACGGCGCCACCGGCGATGCCCGTCAGCGCGGCAATGCCGGCCCGGCGCCAGCGGCGCAGGCCGCGACGGTCCTGGATGCGCCTCGGCCCGGGTGGGAGCGTCGTGGAGGGCGGTGCGTCAGACATCGTCGACCAGGACGACGGCCGTGTTTCGAGTGTGTCGCCGAGGCTGCTGTGCGGTGCCATGGGTCAGCGCCGACTGCGGGTGTGCGCCGGCGCCTGGGCGCGGGCGGAAGACGGAGTGGCGCTGGAGGCAGTTGGCATGGCGGCAATCTCATCGCGGCGTCATGGGGGGGGGGCGGTTGTGGGCTCAAGCCCGTATCCAAACGTTGCGTATGGAACAACCGGTGACGCGACTGAGTTTAGGGGCGGTGCCGCCGCAAATGAAAAAAGGCCACCGTGAAGGTGGCCCTTGATTTGAGGGGGGGCTTTGAGCTGCCGCCCCGAAGAGGTGCAAAGAAAAGCGCGCGGAGGTGGCGGCGCTTAAACAGCGAAATCGGTCAGCTTGGCGCCGCCGGCAATCGCCGCCTTCAGCCATTTGGGTTGCAGGCCGCGGCCGCTCCAGGTTTCGCCGGTGGCTTCGTTGCGATACTTTGCAGCGACCTTCGAGACCTTGGCCGGCTTGGGGGTGCGCATGCTGAGGTCGGCAATCGACAGGCCATATTCGCTCATCAGCGTCTTAACCTTGTTGATGGCTTCGCTGCGTTCGCGTTCCTGGGTTTGATTGATCTGTTCATCCAGGGCGGCGCGTTGGGCCAGGAGATCCTTGAGACTGGACATGCTGCTATTCCTGTTGCGATTTGAGCGTTGAGACTCGCGGCGATGGCCGCGTGGCCTCGGAGGCCTCGAGCTTATGTCATGCCGAGTATTTCCGTACCCGAATTAAATCGCGATATTGGGCATAAATGCAAGCGGTTTTCGCTGCTGCTTTGCAACTGTATGCCCGGCGCCGCAATAAATGGACATATGCGGGGCACCGCTTCTGGGCGGTGGCGGCGACGCGCACTTACCTTTGGAAACTGCAGATGTCGACTCGCAGCGGTGCGGGTTGGGTATTCGCCCCGGCGGCGGCGGAGGTATCACCTGGTGTTGCAGTGCCTCTGGTCGCCAGGCGGCCGGCGGCCAGTGGCCTGCAGGGCAGGCCGGGCGAGCTTCGCCTGCACGTGAATTGAAAACCGCGTGTGCCGTCAAAACCCCGCCGCATGGCAAGGGCCAGGCAGCGATGCGCCCACGAGCGCGGCAGTGGTTTTTGCCTGTGGTTGTCAGTTCGCCGGCGGCACGTAGCCGGCGACGGTTTCGGCGCCCGCGCCGAAGAAAAACTGGTCCGCCTGGCGCATCAGGTATTGGCGGGCGCGCAGGTCGGCGAGGTTCAGGCGGTTTTCGTTGACCAGCATGGTCTGGTGCTTCATCCAGGCTGCCCAGGCTTCCTTGCTGACGTTTTCCCAGACCTTCTTGCCGAGCTCCGTGTGGACGGGATAGGGCGGGAAGTCCAGCCCTTCGGCTTCCTTCTTCAGATAGGCGCATTGAACGGTGCGGGGCATGACGGGACTCCTGAGACGCGAGAAAGAAAAACGGCCCGCACTTTAGCGCGCGGGCCGTATCCAAGGGGATGGAGGGCTTAGTTGAATCGTTTGACGAGGACCAGCGAGCGGCGGTCCCAGTTGTATTTGCGCTTGCGCTCCTCGGGCAGCCATTCGGGGTCGACCTGCTGGAAACCCCGTTTGATGAACCAATGCATGGTGCGCGTCGTGAGCACGAAGATGCTGTCCAGACCCATGGCCTTGGCGCGCTGCTCGATTCTCTTGAGCAATCGATCGCCATCGCCCTGGCCCTGCACTTCGGCCGATACCGTCAGCGCCGCCATTTCGGCGGTGCGGGCTTCAACATAGGGGTACAGGGCTGCGCAGCCGAAGATCACGCCATCGTGCTCGATGACCGTATAGAGCTCGGCATCGCGTTCGATTTCCGTGCGGCTGCGCTTGACCAGCGTGCCGTCGCGCTCGAAGGGTTCGATGAGCTGGATGATGCCGGCCACGTCGTCGGAGCTGGCCTCGCGCAGGCTCTCCAGCTTTTCGTCGACGACCATGGTGCCGATGCCATCGTGCGTGTAGACCTCCTGCAGCAGCGCGCCATCCACCGCGAACGGGATGATGTGCGAGCGCTCGACGCCCGCGCGGCAGGCTTCGGCGCAATGGCGCAGGTAGAACGCCACGTCGGTCGGGTCCGGGGCCGGGCCCGCGCTGGCGACCATGCGTTCGGCATCCGCTAGGGCCAGTTCGGTGTCGATGGGGCTTTCCGGGTCGGACGGGTCTTCGCGCACGCCGGCCACCTCGCAGACGAACAGCAGCTTGTCGGCCTGCAGCGCGATGGCGGTGGACGTGGCGACGTCCTCCATGCTGAGGTTGAACGCCTCGCCCGTGGGCGAGAACCCGAACGGCGACAGCAGCACGATGGCGCCGATGTCGATGGCGCGCTGGATGGCGGCGCCGTCCACCTTGCGGACCAGCCCTGAATGCTGGAAGTCGACGCCGTCGACGATGCCCACGGGGCGTGCCGTCAGGAAATTGCCCGAAACGACCCGTACGGTCGCGTTGGCCATCGGCGTGTTGGGCAAGCCCTGGCTGAAGGCGGCCTCGATCTCGAAGCGCAGCTGGCCGGCGGCCTCCTGGGCGCAGTCGAGCGCGACGGCGTCGGTGATGCGGCGGCCGTGGCTGTAGCGCGGCTGCTGGCCCTTGGCGGCCAGTTGTTCGTTGACCTGCGGGCGAAAGCCGTGCACCAGCACGAGCTTGATGCCCATCGCGTGCAGGATGGCCAGGTCCTGCACGAAGTTGTTCAGCTTGCCGGCGGCCACCAGCTCGCCTGGCATGCCGACGACGAAGGTCTCGCCCCGGTAGGCATGGATGTACGGCGCCACGGAGCGGAACCAGGGCACGAAGGTGTGAGGGAAGACGAGGCCGGTCATGGCGCCGGATTGTCCATGGCTGCGGGACAATCGCGCTCAATGAGTTCAGAACGCAGTGAGAGCCGGCGCGCGCCGGCGCCGGGCCGCTCCCAAGGCGGCGCAGCCCCCTCGGGGGGCAGCCCGTCGGTAGACGGGCGTGGGGGCCGACAAGCCGTGCCGGCGCCGGGCCGCTCCCAAGGCGGCGCAGCCCCCTCGGGGGGCAGCCCGTCGGTAGACGGGCGTGGGGGCCGACAAGCCGTACCGGCGCCGGGCCGCTCCCAAGGCGGCGCAGCCCCCTCGGGGGGCAGCCCGTCGCAAGACGGGCGTGGGGGGCAAACCACCCTGCCGGCGCTTTCCATCACCTTCCCCGAAAGCCTGCCGGTCTCGTCGCGCCGCGACGAGATCATGGCCGCGCTGGCCGAGCACCAGGTCGTCATCGTCTGCGGCGAGACCGGCTCGGGCAAGACGACGCAGCTGCCCAAGATAGCGCTGGCGATGGGGCGTGGCCGCGTCAACGGCGGCGGCCTGATCGGCCACACGCAGCCGCGGCGCATCGCCGCCAGCAGCGTCGCCAAGCGCATCGCCGAGGAGTTGAAGACGCCGCTGGGCGACGTCGTCGGCTACAAGGTCCGCTTCCAGGACCGGCTGACCAAGGGCGCGTCGGTCAAGCTGATGACGGACGGCATCCTGCTGGCCGAGACGCAGAGCGACCCGCTGCTCAAGGCCTACGACACGCTGATCATCGACGAGGCCCACGAGCGCAGCCTGAACATCGACTTCCTGCTGGGCTACCTGCGCGAGCTGCTGCCGCGCCGGCCGGACCTGAAGATCATCGTCACGTCGGCCACCATCGACGCGGACCGGTTTGCGAAGCACTTCGAATCCAGCAAGGGCCCGGCGCCGGTGCTGATGGTGTCGGGGCGGCTGTTCCCCGTCGAGCAGCGCTACCGCCCGTTCGAGGAAAGCCGCGAGTACGACCTGAACAACGCCATCTGCGACGCGGTGGACGAGCTGTGGCGCGAGGGTGGCGGCGACGTGCTCGTCTTCCTGCCCGGCGAGCGCGAGATCCGCGAGGCGGCCGAGGCGCTGCGCAAGCACCACCCGCCGGGCGTGGACATCCTGCCGCTGTTCTCCCGGCTGTCCGAGGCCGACCAGAACAAGGTCTTCGAGCCCCACGGCGCGCGCCGCATCGTG
>Ga0228699_1001081_pt1 | contig 15548 bp, 14 predicted proteins | sample McNCre217_Aug_MG_FD_178016 | JGI IMG/M metagenome (GOLD analysis project Ga0228699, IMG submission 178016) | Freshwater microbial communities from McNutts Creek, Athens, Georgia, United States - 2-17_Aug_MG | ecosystem: Environmental > Aquatic > Freshwater > Creek | place: USA: Georgia...
ACTGCACGCTGACACGCCTACGCAGCTCACCTTGTTTGATGAAGTAATCTTTTTTTGGCGTGCCTGCGGCAATAAAATTCAAGTCTTCGGCGCGTAGACCCCACTCCTCGGTGTAGATCTTGGCCAAGCTACCGCGATTGGCTTTGTCGTTCGGTGTCCATATGGCAGTGGGTAAGTTGTCGCGGAACGCCGCAAACTCGTTCGATTCCACCAATTGATCGGGTGACTGCGTGTCAAAGAACATACGCACACCGAGTTTTCGAAGGGTCACAAGGTCTTCACCGAGTTGTGCCTCAAAATGCTTGTTGCGTAGGAAATAGCGCAACTCAGGGATATAGATGAAGGTCGGCTGAATAGCCACCGCATCCTGATTGCGCATGTTCTTACGGAGCGAAACGCCAATGCGATAAAACGCTTGGCTCATATAGGGTGCGGACAATTCATCGCTTTGCAGGATCGAACCGTTTTCGATACCAACTAACGAGGTGAGCTCGAAATCGTCTTCCTCGTTATCAAAATAATTGCCGTTCAAATTACCCTGAATCCAAGGCATCAGATTTTGTGCAAGCGCTGTTTGATGATTCAAAAATGAAATCACAGAAGATAGGCGCAGTAGCTTAGGATCGTTCTTGCCCATTTGCGCTGTGGTGAACAAGGCACGCTCCAGCTCGATGCGATCTGCGGCGGACGGCATATAGCCACGCTGCTTAACCAGCAGCTCAATCCAACCAATCAAAAAGCCAATGTGCTCAGTCGCTGAGTCCTCCAACAAGCCGCGAATCGGATTCATGCGTGCGCGGCCATTGCTGACCGATTCAGGATTCAAGTCGATGTACTTGCCACCCTGCAACAAAATGGCAGGACGTACTGAGTAATTTTTGTCGAAGCAAATCACCCGCGCTCTTGGGTACTGACGAAATGCCGTCCAGCACATATTGGCAAACGTCGTCTTGCCACCGCCTGTGCCACCCAGAATAATGGCGTGCCCTACGTCGCCCACATAACCCGTGAAGTGATACGGCGTGCGTTGATTTGTTGGCAAAATCAACAATGCAGGGCAATGAACCTTCAGTTCTTGTGTCAGGTATTCGCAGACAGGCTCACCATGTGAGACTGTGAGCAGTGGCGCCAAATCCACCATATTGCTGGTCTCAATCTTGCTCCAGCGTGCGATCTCTTCGTGCGAACCAGGTATGGTTGCTGCAAAGGTAGAAAGCTTGTGTAGGGTTTCCCTAATCGGGGACAATTGGCAGCTGTTGAAGATGTTTTCAATGCGCTGTGTATTAGCCTCTAATTGACGCAAATCCTGCGCATGTACGACCAAACCACCGTACCAAAGTCCAACACCCTTGTGCCCAACCTCCACAGCATCTTGTAGTGCCTGTGCTTCATCCGTGAGTTCCGCCCTCACCTCATTGCGAGTAGCTTCCGACACTTCACCGTTGCCACTCAGTCCCGCAGCCAGATAGGCTTTTAGCGGAAACTTGCGAATCTTATGGTAGCGGGTCATCTCTGCCACCAAAGACACGCCTTTGCGTGCTGGTTGAAAGCGAAAGACATGCGTGAGGGTGAACGCAACAGGCGCAGACATCAACTCAGCAAACATATCTAACTGGAGCGGACGCTTCTTGCCGCGCTTCATCAAACCAAAACTGATCGAAGACAAATAACTACGCTGCATCCCACTGATCTCGATGTGATCGCGGTGGCTGTTATCAAAGGCATCGACCGTGAAGCCTGTATCCCATAAATGTCCTTCATTAGGCAATTGTTTAGGCGCAAACGTGCGCGTAGGGGAGACGCACATCGTGAGAAATCCGCCGAGTTGTTCGCCAATTAAAGGGCGCAGTCCAAGGCGCTGGACGGACGATGCAAACTGCGCAAGCACCTTTTCAAACTGAGCGGCTGCATCTTCTAAATCTTGTAAAGTCTCATGCGAAAAATCAGAGTTGCCCGTCACCATGTCACGCAGTGAGCGCAAAATTGAGCGCAACGTAACACCTAGTCCACCATGACCGCCCGAACTGGATGCCCTTGCAATACGAGCCAACGCCCTAGAGCTACTGGCAGGCGGCTCCATCGCCAAACTAACCGTGTGGAAGTTTGTGAACTGCGCATTTGTAAGAAAAGCTTCGTGCTGACTATCGTGGATCGCCTGGCTGACGGGATCAGGAAATAGCGTTTCTGGAAAGTCAGTGGTGAGTCGCCTGCGCACCTGCCACCACATGGTGATCGGCAGCTCCTGCATAGGCTTGTACGCATAATCTAACTGACCACGCAAAGCGTTGATAGTGCTGATTTCGGTTGAATCAATATCTACACCATCAAACACAAAATTTGCCAACAGTGAACCGTCTTTTTGAACCACGATGTGTTCGTCCCAGTCGAACAACCACTGTACCAACTCGGCCACAGGCTGTCCCGCCTGATCTAGCCAAGTTTGCGTGCGCTGTGCAATAGACATCGAGGGCTTAAACATCAGCGCAGCACTCCACGACCAAAACCAACAGGACGCAAGCCGCGTCGTTGGTTGATATTCGGATACGGGTCATAGCGATTAGCTTGCCGCGAATACTTCAAGTAGCAACCAATCAAATTAGGCATCAACTTGGTCACCATCATCAACACGAAGTGAAAGGCAAACGACAGCATCACCCAACCCCACCAACGAGTCGCAGCGGTGATGTACATGCACTGCAACAAATTGAATGTGAACAGCCAGTCATCGACCCCAAGCGTTGTCATCGGGTGCAAGATGGAGGTGTTGACCTCGGATGTTTCTAAAACGTCCATGACGATGATTTCAATGGCTAGGTCTTAGCCACAAACGATGGAGCGACCTGTTACTGAAGTCACAATGGCCTCAATCGACAGCGCAACGCCAAGGCAAGCCAAAAGAACCAGGCCTTTGCCCAGCGCCGTCTTGCCACCATCAAGCTTGGCGGCAATCACAATCACTGTAGCCACCACAATCGTGACCCACATAAAAAGCTCGTCATCGACGATCTTCTTGTATGGGCGACAAATGGATTGACTCAAAAATCCAGCGTGCGCCTCGACGACGCAGAACATCGAAAGTCCTGTCGTGAGGAGTAGATCGAGTGCCTTTTTAAACATTTGAAGTTGTTTCATAGTTCAGTTCCTTGGTTAAAAATAATTGATGAAATCAAGCGGTCGCTTTGCTTTTTTTGAATAAAGACTCAGTGAGGTATTCGCCGCGCTCGTTAATGCCCATGACTTGGATCAATTCACTCGGGCCTCGTGCGCCGTCCACCGTAGCGGCGTGAATCACATACGGGAAAGTTGCTGCAATTTGTCGGCGTAGGTCGTGCAGCGGCCAATTAGCGGCTTCGGGTGCCATGCGCACCATGTTTTCAAAGCGATAAAGTCCCATGAGGGCGCTATCGCTGTGCATACTGAAGCCTGAGCCTGGATGTCCTGTGTTGTAGGCATCGAGCACATCAAATGCCTCAGCCCCGCGCACCTCCCCGACCATGATGCGGTTAGGTCTATAACGCAGCGCGTGTTTTACTAAATCCCGAGTGCTAACGCCTAGGGAGGCGTTAGCCTCAAAACCGACCCAGTTTGGAACAATGATTTGTAGCTCGTGCGGCTCTTCAATTGTCAACAACCTATCACTGTGAGGTATCTCACGCGCCATCGCATTGAGCAGCGTGGTCTTGCCTGATGAGGTCGATCCGCACAGCATTTGGTTGTAATGTTCGTAAATCAAGTGCTGAAACATTTCTTTGAGTGCTACGCCGCCCTTGGCAATATCAGCTCGTTCGGGCCGCGAGAGCGTGACAAGCTTGCGCCCGTCTTTTGGCTGTGGCCAATGCGCGTCAAATGCGCCCGATGCGACATAGTGATCGAGATCAAAGACTCGTGCCGAATGGCGACGAATGGACATCGAGGGTCCAAGGTGCGATATCGGTGCAAGCGCCGCTGCAATGCGAAGCCCTGGCAACCTGCAATTGAGCAGTTTTGATTCGCCACCACTGCCTGTTTGATTCAAATTAGCAATTGTCGTGATAACACCCGTGACACGCGAAGCATCCAGTTTCATGTCCAATTTTTGATACACGCCACTCTTTTCAATCCAGATGTTCGTTGGATCGTTAATCATGATCTCCTGCACGTCGGGCAAATCAAAGTAACGGTACAAATCACCAAGCTGTGCGGGCAGTATGACTTGGCTCATGTGCTGTTCTAAGGCGGCTGCGCCTTGGCGAAGGTCACTCATAGCTACCCTCCCACACATTCATGTTAGAGGCCGTCACCACCTCGGTTGCTGATCCTTGCGAGTAAGCTACTGTCCGCATAGGCTGGGCATGAATCATGCCGTTAGCGGCAAAACGACGCTGTAATTTTTGATACACACCAGTTGCGTAGCGCACGCGTTTCCACTGTGTGTGCGCGTTGTATGCGCCTACCGCATTCCACGTCACACCAAGGCGCTTGAAGTTGTTAGCCAATATCCAAGCGCCGATGTCTGCATTCACGCAAGGCTGGAACAAATGGCTGGCTGTCACGCCGTATTGCCTGAGTGTTGGCAACCACGAAGAATTGATTTGCATCAGACCATAGTCAACCGATCCATCTGAATTACCTGCTGCCATCGGTTTGCGCACGGCGTTCGGATTAAAGCTACTTTCTTGTTCGGCAATTGCAACAAGCAAGGCATAGGCCACACCGTGTTTATTCGCCGCTTGCTGCAAGCACGCATCCACCTCTCGGGAAGGAGAAAGACTTGCAGACATCACCATCAAAGGCAATGCTGCAAGTAAAGAGGCGATCAAACCTCTGAGAGGACGACTGACAACGAACAAAACTGAAATCCCGTCTGAAACTAAGACCGATTGGAGAAGCTGGGGAAGCAACTGGAAATCCAGCAGCCTCCCCGCCTCACGGTTACGGTGTCGATCACGGATGAGCCAACACTTGCACGCTCGGTCAAAAACGCACAAGAGCTAGTTTCAGAAATTTGTCAAGTGTCCGCCTTAATTCGCGTGAATTATTTGCAAAAAATAATTCACCCTATGATTACGCCAAACTTACAATAAAAATCATGGCTATAAACATCTAACTAATTGTTATTAAACGATAAAAGATGGATAAAAGGGGATAAGGGGCTTATCTAAAGGACTTTCGCTTATAAATATCAGCGAAATTTTAGAAGGACTAAGGCTGAATGGGGAAAAGCCTTAAATTTCAAATAAAACAAGGACTTAATGGAAAAAATCCCTAAATGAAAAATGATTTAATCTCGCAGGCGAGATTTCAGTGATTGACACTTTACCACAAAAAATTCCACAGTTCGCGTGAATTATCTTTTCAAAATAATTCACGCGACTTATTCACAGTAATTGGAGCGTTCTTGACAATAAAGTTTATGAGCTACAAATTCGTTCAATTCACTGCACCGCCATGTCACCACCACTAAATTTCGATTTAATTCAGAGAGTTATCTACAACGCCAAAGGTTGGTGGTGTGATTTCTCTGGTGAACATGATGATCTAAGCATCCTCCAACTTGCCGAAAATCCACAGCAAGCAGATATTTTGAAATTACTGTTGTTATTTTGCGACATAAATCAGTGGTCTGCTATTGACCCCATGAATTTGTCAGGAATTCAATGGAGTGCTGCTATTGAGCCGTATGAATCCTTCAAGCTCAAAGCGCCCAATGCTGTGCCATTTATTAAGGTCTGAGGTGGTTGGACTACACGTAAGTGGCGTGGCAATTGGTCGTATCTGTCTCTAACCAATCAAGGAAAAATTTGTGAATGCAAAACACCTGCGGCTTATTGGATTAGCGTTCACTTTAATTCCCGTGGGTATCGGCGAATTGCCGCTTTATTAACCAATTAATTTAGATAAGAAAAGTTGTACATGTTTGATGCAATTTTGGTTGGCGTTCTATACGTTGGTGCAATGCTTTCATTGTGGATGTTTTGGCGGAATCGCAGTAAGTCAGTTCATGCTGGGGAAATTGCAACCATTCGCACTCGTGTTGCCGCAGTGCCCTCGCCACGGCCTGCGGATCAGATATTGATTCAAAACGCGCAGGCTCTATTGGATGCAACAGGTACTAGCGCTTTAGTCGAAGAAATACGCACATTGCTAGGCCTCAGCCCGCAAAACTACGAGCAAGATGTGCTCGCAGTTTTGCATCGGTATGCTGAATTTGTCCAGCTTCTGCCAGCAAGCGAATCGCATCATCACGCTCAGCCTGGCGGATTGCTGGAGCACACCTTAGAAGTGGCAGTGAATGCCCTCAAACTTCGACAAGGCTACAAGCTGCCCCTGCAATCCGCCGTTGAAGATCAGATTCGTTTGGGTTCGGTATGGTCGTATGGCATTTTGATTGCAGCTTTGCTGCATGACATTGGCAAGCCAATTTCTGATGTGGTGGTGCAACTCTATGGAACGGATGCCGCGCAGCCTTTGCTGCGCTGGAATGGACAGGCAGGTTCGATGTTGGAGCAATCTAACGTGAGCTACTACAGCGTGAGTTTCCCGTCCAATAAGTCCTATGGCATCCACGCAAGACTTCCTATAACCTTGATTCAATCTATGCTCGCCAATCACTCCCGCGCTTGGCTTGCTACAGACCCCGCTTTGTTTAATGAGTTGGTGCAATACCTTGACGGTCAACCTCTGGCAGGAAGCATCATTTCCGAAATCGTCGGCAAAGCTGATTCTTTGTCAGTTGCGAGAAACCTCAAAGCTGGCAGTCGTGTGCGGTTTAGCTCTAGCCGAACACCGCCACTCATCGAGCGCCTTATGGGCGGTCTGCGTGCCCTTTTGATTGAGGGCTTAGTCCCGTTCAATCGACCTGGAGCCGCAGCCTTTGTGGACTCTGACGGTGAGCATATTTGGTTAGTAGCGGGCACAGCAGCCAATCAAGTGCGAGATCTACTCAATTCACGTGAACAACGCGCTGGGCAATCCTTGGGTTTGCCTACCGACAACGCACGTTTCTTCGACACTTGGAGCGAATATGGCGCTTTGGTTATCCCGCCACCTGAGTTTGGACGTGGCTCAGTGTGGTGGGTGCGTGTTGAATTTGAGAGCTGGCAAAAAATTTTGACGATGCTGAAATTTCCGCTTAGCAAGCTCTTTGTGGATGGCCAACGACCTCCAGTGGCCAATGTGGCCATGACGCTGTGTCCCGTATCGCCCGATACGGATCGTGATCTTCTCAAGTCAGAGGATGTGACTCCTGATGGTGCATCAACCTTGGACAGCACGGCAAATGTAACCGCTGAGAGCACCACGAATGCGCAGATCTCACCTCCTTTATCGCCTCCACTAGCCGTTGCCATAGATTCGCCGCCAGTCGTCTCGCGTAACTTAGAGTATTTAGATGACTCACAAAGCGCCAGTAGTGCGCTACAGGCAGTGCAAGCTACGCCAAGCGGTGCAGGTGCGGTAAAACCTCATGCCCCTACCCGACTACCTAAAGCATTGTTTAAAGCACCTGGCGCGACTGCGCCCAGGCCGAACGCCGACAGCTTTATCAATTGGGTCAAGGTTGGATTGAGCTTAGACCCCGATGGTGACTCGAATGCACTCAGTTTTAACCGTGTGGACTCCATGATTCATTTTGTGGATGATGGCATGGTACTTGTGACTCCCAAAATTTTCAAAACCTTTTTGGAGCAACACACCTTCATAGGCGATGTAGGCGTGTCAAAAGATCCGTTGCGAGCTTTGCAAAACGAATTAAACAAGGCAGGCTATTTTGCTAAAGCCTCTGGCAGTAGTAGCTTCCATCGATTTCAAACCAAAAGTGAGGACGGCACGCTGGGCACGCCCTTCAACGCTTGCCTCATCCCAAATCCGCACGCTTACGTTCGCCCTGTGCCTGCATCGAACCCATTGCTAGCGAAGGTAACAACGCCGCCAGCACCGCGTCGCGTGTTTAGGCCAACACCCGAAAAATTAATAGGGGCCGTATCCGAATGAGTTACCCCATAGAAAATAACTTTCGCAAGCCCGTAGAGTTCGTATCGGCTGTGATGTGCATTGCGTGTGCCATTGGTGTCATCGTCTATCACTTCGCGCTTGGCGGCGTAAGTGCGTGGGTCACGCTCTTTACCGCTCTGCTCTTGTTGGCAAACGCCGTGCGCCGCACAAAACAAGGTTTGGCGATATTCAAATTCCAAATGAATTTGCGCTGGCTACCAACCTACAAACTCAAGAGTGACGACATTCCGTGGTCGAAAAAAGAGTTATTTCTTGGCATGGGCTTTTACTGGGATCAAAGCCACACGCAGCGCTTGTTTCTTGCGCGTCAGCCGCAAAACAAGCACCTGCGTGCGCGCAATGCCAACTACGAAACTGCGCGAGGATTTGAGCGTAAACACCCCGATCACTGGCGGTCCAAATTAACTAGCAAGCAGGTATGGTGGAATCCCGTTTCACCACTGCCCAATGTTGGCGGTGATCCCGCCATACACGGCGTAGAGCCGCATGAACGCGAAGTCTGGATGTCCATCTTGGAGCGAGTCGGCCATACCGTGGTTCTAGGCACAACTCGTGTCGGCAAAACACGCTTTGCCGAAATTCTCATCACACAGGATATTCACCGTGGCGATGTGGTGATCGTGGTCGATCCCAAAGGTGATGTTGAGCTACTGAAGCGCATGTATGCGGAAGCCGCACGCGCTGGGCGATCCAAAGACTTTTGGTTCTTCCATTTGGGCTATCCTGAAATTTCGGATCGCTACAGCCCCGTGTCCTCTATTGGACGCATTACTGAGGTGGCCACACGCCTTGCTAATCAATTGCCAGGCGAAGGACAAAGCGCGGCATTTAAAGAGTTTGTATGGCTCTACGTGAACATCTTGTCGCGCACGATGTTTGCGCTTGGCATGAATCCAACCTATGAGTTATTGGCTCAATACGCAGCAGATATTGACACTTTGGCCGAGAAGTATTTTAAGGCTTGGCTGAACAAAGCCTATCCAGATTGGCTCAATTACTTTGAAGGTAACGACCAAGAGGTCGATGGACAGGTTAAGAAAACAGGGCGCAGCCGAGTTGCCGTTCAGTTCTTGGTGATGATGCGTAAGAAGGGTTGGAGCGATCCGATTGCCGATGGCCTCAGCTCGATCTTGGCCAACGACAAAGCGCGGTATCAAGCGCTCATCAATTCGCTCTACCCTTTGCTACAAAAACTGACTTCGGGCAAGGTAAGTGAGCTGCTCTCACCCAAGTGGGAGGATGTGAACGACAAGCGGCGCATTTTTGATTGGGACAAGATCATGAATATGGGGGGTATTGTGTACATTGGGCTTGATGCACTTTCTGATCCCGAGGTTGCCGCAGCGGTCGGCAATGCCATGTTTGCCGATTTGACATCCACAGCTGGCCGCCGCTATAAATTTGGGACAGCTTATGGGCAAAGCACCAGCGAGAACGTTACCAGCTCGCGCAAGGTCTCGATTCACGCCGATGAGTTCAACGAGCTCATCGGCGATGAATTTGTCCCGCTACTCAATAAAGCGGGCGGTGCAGGCTATCAAGTGGTCGTGTACACGCAAACTTGGTCAGATGTAGAGGCACGCCTTGGCAGCGCCGCCAAGGCGGCGCAAATTGGTGGCAACTTGAATACGATGATTATGCTGAGGGTCAAGAATACCGAAACCGCCGAGCTTTTGACGGATCAACTCCCCAAGGTCAATGTGTACTCCAGCACCTTGGTATCGGGCACAACGGGTGTTCAAAATCCCGAGGATTTTGCGGATTTTGGCGCGAAGACGGAAGACCGTTTATCGACCACTGAAGTCCCTATGCTACAGCCCACCGATTTGGTGCAATTACCCAAAGGGCAAGCATTCGCGCTGATTGAAGGCGGTCAATTAGTCAAGCTCAGACTACCTTTGCCAAGCGACGAAAGTGACAAGTACTGGCCAGCATCAATGGAGGCCGTATTCACGGGGATGCAAGCAAAATATCAAGGCTATTTACATCAAGCTGAGGCGCAGGATGTCCCCGTCAATTTTGAAGGCGGGACGGCTTCAAAATTGACCACTGAAGGAGTAGGCAGTGGCTTCTAGTTCTCAACCTCGCGAGCACGCGGTTACACACGCAACATTTGCGCCTTTCAAGTTTGCATGGCATCTTTTAGCCTCAGGGCTGTTGGTCTGGTTTGTGAGCATGATGATTCAAATCTCCTATGTTCGTTACTACCACTTAAACCCTGATGCACACATGGAGCAGCAAATCAACTACTACGTCGATAAAGCACCATCCAAGGGTTTGGTCGAAGCTCTAGCATTTAAGGCTTACTGGTTGGTCTTTGAAGCGACATCATTTCAACGACTGGTCAGTTCTGCACCTAAGCCAGCGGATGCGTCTACGCAATACCAAGACCCATTAGGTAAGAGCGTGCATCGCACGATCTGGGCAGCCTATCGGCAAGATTTGATTGTGGTGGCTTATGGCACCGTGCTATTCGGTGTAAAGGCGGCCATTGTGTTGTTCGTCATTCCGCTGTTTTTTATTTTGCTTGTTGCCGCTGGCATCGACGGCCTCGTGCAGCGAAGCATTCGCCGCGCATGTGGTGGCAACGAGTCGGATACGCTTTATCACCGAGCTAAGCTCTACGGTACCAAGCTTTTGCCACCATTTGCGATTGTGATTTTCTTTTGCAGCCCAGTGGCGTTTGAAGCTGCCTGGCTGTTTGTGCCATGTGCCTTTGTCAGCGCGGCTTTGCTACGCATACAGGCCACCTATTACAAAAAATACATCTAGCTTGAAAAAGTGAACCTATTACTTGAGCAAACCAAAAATGCGGATGTGCGTTCAGACGCACGCCGCATGGTCAGACTCATGGAGCAGGAGCGCATCCTTTATCTTGGACGCGATCAACGGCAACGTGCGGCTTAACCAAAGCTAAACGTGTGTTAGCGGTAGGCTTTAGCCTGTCCAATAACACTGGGAAATCATCTGGTTGAGTGAAGATGGCATACAAAGCCTCTCGCTCAATCAGATGACGTCCACCTTCGTGGACTTGGAGCTTCGTCGTAGTCATTATTCTTCATCCCTTTTATTTTGCATAGGCTAATCGGGTGGATATTTCCGTGAGGTATGAATCACACCCAAAATGAGAACTGTGTCATCCGTAATTTCAACAACAACCATATAAGGCAATCGGCTCACTATGTACTCTTTGGTGCCTGCGATTTGGCCAGGGCGGCAGCGATGCGGAAATGTTTTTAGCGATGCTACTTGTGCTTTGATCCGACCGTAAATATCCTCGGCAACGCGCAATCCTGCCTTTTCGAGATAGTAGTCAATAATGCATTCAAGGTCTCTCTCAGCCTCGTCCATCCACACAACTTTGAACTGCATAATTGGTTTACACAGCTACAGTGTGGTGCTGGGCTTTTGTTTGAAGACGATTCCACACTCGATCCATGACTTTGTCGTGATCGTGATACTGACTTATGCCGTTTTGGAGGTTGGCACGAGTCCGCTGAATTTTTACTTGTAGCCACTCATCGTAGCCCGCTTCTTTTTCCATATGTAATTCTGGGATCAGAGAATCTGCCGCATCTTCAATTGAAATCATTATCCCAACAGGACGATTGTTTTTTGTCACCAATACAGGCTCCCGCTGCATGGTGTCTAAAAGTAAGCCAAAGTGTGTTTTAGCATCACGCGCAGTCATGGTTTGCATTGTTAGACTTTCAAGTAGTGATTAATGTAATCATTGTAATCACTATTTACGCATTAGGTTTAGTCTTCGACTGATTCATTAAAATCTGCCGCAAATTATTTTCAAGTCACCGTGACCGTTGACGATTGATGACGGTGACATGCTCAGAACTGCTAGACGAATTCATTTCCGATATTTGCTACTACCGAGGACTCTCCCCAGCCACGCAGAAGTGCTATCGCTATGCGCTTCACAATTTCTACAACTGGCTTGCGCCTCGGCAAATCAAAGTGCTCGATGTTTCAATCGACCTGATGACGCTCTATATTCGAGATCGAGCCAAGGCACTAAAAACAGCAACGCACAACCTGCAAATCACTATTCTTAGGCAGTTTTACCGCTGGTGCATGGTCGAAAAACACGCTGCATTTGATCCAACCATTCGACTTGTTTTTGCAAAGCAATCCTCGCGCAGCATAACTCCTCTCAGTGAGCATGAAATTGATCTCTTGCTGGCGTCACCAGATATTAAAACGCGAGATGGCATACGCGACCGTGCGATGCTTGAAATTTTGTATGCAACAGGCATTCGATGCTCCGAGCTGATCGATTTCACGCTCTACTCGGTTTTACGCAAAGAACGTGCGCTACTCATCGTGGGCAAAGGGCGCAAGGAACGTGCGGTCATTTTTGCGGAGTCGGCGGGCCAGTGGTTGGATCGCTATTTGACTGTTGCCAGGCCACAGTATTGGAATGCACGCGCCAGTCACCAACTGTTTTTGATGGCGGATAGAAGAGTAATGACGGCGGCGATTTTCCGAAAGATATTCAAAGTCATGATTCAAAATGCTGGAATCACGAAACCCGCAACGCCGCACACAATTAGGCATAGTTTTGCGACGCACATGATGAATCACGGCGCGGATATTCGGGCAATCCAATTGTTTCTCGGCCATGAGGACATAACAACGACCGCGATCTATACCTATGTAGCAAGAGACCATTTGAAAGAGGTTGTTCGACTTCACCATCCTCGCGGCGGTGATTACCAGCCGATCCAAAGATTGCAAAACAACCCTGCTCAGAAACGGTGGGCATTTTGAGCATCTTTTCTCAATGTGTCTGTATAATAGGAATTGTAGCGATTAAAAGGAGGTTTTATGCTGATCGTCGCATCAAGAGAGTTTCAAACACAGTATGGTCTCATCCTCGACAAAGTGCGAAGTGGCGCTTGCGTGAGCGTTACCAATCATGGCAGGCCTGCGTTTTACGTATTTCCTCATAACGAAGACACTGCGTATATTTTGCGCCGCACAGCGGGTCGTCGGTTATCTCAGAAGCTAAAAAACCTCACACCGAATGCCGAAGCCGAGGCTTTAACACCCGATCAAATCAATCAATTGATGCATGATGCCTAACGATCCTAAGCCGATTGTTCTGGATAGCAACCTAATTGTGAGTGCAATCTTAAGTCCTCGCGGCGTGGCAGCAAAGGCTTTTGAAATTGCAGATGAGAATTTTGAATTATTTGCGACTCAAGAGACGCTTGATGAGTTGCAGGGTGTTCTTGCCCGCGATAAATTTGATCGGTATATATCAAAATCAGATCGATTGACTCTCTTTGAGGATTACACGCAAGTCGTGAAAGTAGTCCAAGTTGATCTCCGCGTTGAAGATTGCAGAGATCCAAAAGACAATAAATTTCTCGCTCTGGCAATTGCCATGCAAGCCATAGCAATTGTTACGGGCGACAAAAAAGACCTGCTAAGTATGAATCCGTACAAAGGAGTCAAAATTATTGGCTTGAAGTCGTTTGTCGAAAATTACCAACTACTTTTGTAGAGATTTTGTTAAAAATCCTTGAAATGGTGGAATATGTGCTATAGTAGTTCTTGAATCTGTCGGATTGTGGCTAAAAATTAACACTCATATATCGAGCACCAGCGCATCTTCATGCGTTCGACAATATAAATTGTGATAGATTTAAAAGCCTCCGATGTATTGCTAGCCTGTTAACACCCCTCAATCGGACACAGCTCAGAGACTTACACCGCTTGCGTCGATTTCTTTTTCGGTTTATTGGGTGGTGGCTGATCAGCCGATTTGATATCAAGCACCACTTCGCCTTTTTCATCGATATCAACATTCAGGCTGCCGCCATTCGTTAATCGCCCAAACAAGAGCTCATCCGCCAAGGCTTTACGAATGGTATCTTGAATCAAACGCTGCATCGGACGGGCGCCCATGAGTGGATCAAAGCCTTTTTTCGCCAAATGCGCACGGAGTTTGTCACTAAACGCCACTTCTACTTTTTTATCTTGCAATTGAGTCTCAAGTTGCAGCAAAAATTTATCGACTACGCGCAAAATAACGGTTTCGTCCAGCGCTTTGAAGCTCACAATAGCGTCCAAGCGATTCCTAAATTCAGGCGTAAACAAACGCTTGATATCGGCCATCTCATCACCTGCTTGGCGCGAGTTGGTAAAGCCAATCGTGGCCTTATTCATGGTCTCGGCTCCCGCATTGGTCGTCATGACGATGATGACGTTTCTAAAGTCCGCTTTGCGTCCGTTGTTATCGGTCAGCGTGCCGTGATCCATCACTTGCAAAAGCACATTGAACACATCGGGATGTGCTTTTTCAATCTCGTCGAGCAAGAGCACGCAGTGCGGCTTCTTGGTGATGGCTTCCGTCAGCAAGCCACCTTGATCAAAGCCCACATAACCTGGGGGCGCACCAATCAAACGGCTCACCGCGTGACGCTCCATGTACTCAGACATATCAAAGCGGATAAGTTCAATACCCATGATGTAGGCGAGCTGCTTAGCGGCTTCAGTTTTGCCTACGCCCGTCGGTCCCGAGAACAAGAATGAACCGATTGGTTTGTCCGTTTTACCAATGCCTGAACGAGCCATCTTGACCGCAGATGCGAGTGCATCCACGGCTTTGTCTTGGCCAAACACCACGTTCTTGAGGTCACGCTCTAGTGTTTGTAATTTGTTACGGTCATCGTTAGACACGTTGGCAGGCGGGATACGCGCAATCTTGGCAATGATGGCTTCAACTTCGGCTTTGTCGATGATCTCTTTACGCAATTCGGGCTTGGCAATACGCTGGGCAGCGCCTGCCTCATCAATCACGTCAATCGCTTTATCTGGCAAGTGACGATCATTGATGTACTTGGCAGACAGCTCGGCTGCTGCTTGTAGCGCATCTACGGTGTAAGTGACACTGTGATGTTCTTCGAAACGCGATTTGAGGCCTTTCAAAATTTCTGTGGTTTGCTCGACTGTTGGCTCATTCACATCAATTTTTTGGAAACGGCGAGAGAGAGCTGCATCTTTTTCAAAAATTCCGCGATATTCAGTAAACGTGGTCGCACCAATGCATTTGAGTTGGCCATTTGCTAGCGCTGGTTTGAGCAAGTTGGAGGCATCGAGCGTGCCACCAGAAGCTGACCCCGCGCCAATAATGGTGTGAATTTCGTCAATAAACAAAATTGCACTTGGTTTTTCTTTGAGTTGCTTCAAAACGCCTTTGAGACGCGCTTCAAAGTCACCGCGGTACTTCGTTCCTGCTAGCAAAGTACCCGTATCGAGCGAGTAAACCGTTGCATCCTCAAGCACCGATGGCACATCTTTTTGTGTAATACGCCACGCGAGGCCTTCAGCAATCGCGGTTTTACCGACCCCCGCCTCACCCACCAATAAGGGATTGTTTTTGCGGCGGCGGCAAATGATTTGAATGGCGCGCTCGACCTCGTGTTCACGACCGATCAAAGGATCAATCTTGCCGTCCTTTGCCATCTGATTCAAATTTTGGCAATATGTATCCAGTGGTGATGATTTATCACTCTTCTCCCCTGACTTGCTTGGCT
>Ga0228699_1001083_pt1 | contig 15544 bp, 8 predicted proteins | sample McNCre217_Aug_MG_FD_178016 | JGI IMG/M metagenome (GOLD analysis project Ga0228699, IMG submission 178016) | Freshwater microbial communities from McNutts Creek, Athens, Georgia, United States - 2-17_Aug_MG | ecosystem: Environmental > Aquatic > Freshwater > Creek | place: USA: Georgia...
CCGGCGTTAATGGATATGCGGGCACTGGCGGCGGCGGCGGGGGTGGTTCGGCTGACAGCAATGGATATAGCCATAACGGTGGTGGCGTAGCTATCTATGGCCAAGGCGCTAGCGGTATTGGTGGTCCTTATAACGGCGCTTATGGCACTGGCACCGGCGGTATTGGTTCCTACATCGCATACATGCCAGGATTTGGCGGTGGCGGTTCCGGTGGCGGTTCCGGTGCCGGCGGAACTGCTGGTGGTACGGGTGCCGTCCGCATCATCTGGGGTGCAGGCCGAGCATTCCCATCGACTCTGACAACAGATCAGTAATTGTAAAAACGCCACCAACCTCAAAAGGGTTGGTGGTCGTCTGGGCCTTCCATGAAGATTGCAAATTGTTGACGCAGTTTGCAATATTGATGCTGGCTCGTACCAATGGTCAGCGCATTGGTTTATCACATCCTCCTGATGTGGTGTTGCGACAAAGCTGCTTCATGCTAAATGAGCCAGCATCAACCAAGAAAGTAATGTTCAACGGCATTTGAGGGTTCAATGGCATTTACAACTCAACAGCAAAACGCCATTGACCATGATGGTCATTTGTTGATCGTGGCTGGCCCCGGCTCTGGCAAAACAACAACCTCTGTCGCAAAGGCATTGCGAATCCTCAAAGACCCAAGCCGAAGCCTGATCATGGTGACCTTCACCAAAGAGGGTGCTGTGGAAATGCGCAGAAGACTGGACACAGCTCAAGAAAAAGCTGGTGGCAGGCCCTTTGATGATGATCGTTTGATCATCTCGACATTTCACAGTATTGCCATTCGCCATCTGTCCCGACACACAGGAAAACGCAAGGTCTTGAGCCCTTTGCAGCAGGGCGTTCTACTGCAAGACTCCATCAACGCGGTTGGCATGGACCAGGACGAACAAAAAGAAGTCCGTCAGCACTTTGAGAGCTACATGTATGCGATAGACAGATCTCAAGTGAGCTTTCCTGAGCGCTCCATGAGGGTCATCGAGGGCTATCTGACAAAGTTGAGGTCAACGGGTCACACAGACCTCTACACCATCATGCGTGACTGCGCCCTTAAGGTCCATGATGGTTCGATCCCTCCGATGCCTTACACCGACATGCTGGTCGATGAGGGGCAAGATACCGATGCATTGCAGAAAACATGGATTTTTGCTCATGCAAGGGCAGGGTGTTCCGTAACAATTGTTGGGGACGACGATCAGTCCATTTATGAGTGGCGACAGGCCTTGGGGTATGAGGGCATGAAATCCTTCATGGACACCTTCAAAGCCCGGCGAATTGAGCTTGGCGATAACTTCCGCTGCCGTCAAGAAATCCTCTCTCATGCGGTCACCTTGGTGCAACATAACGTCAACCGCCTGGACAAAACGCTCGTGGCCAGAAGGGGGAAGGGTGGGGGGGTTGCCGCAATCCGTACGCCTGGCACAGATGATCAGGCTCAAATGCTGGCCGAGTTGGTGGAAGGCACTCAAGAGCAGCATCAAAATGCGGTCGTGCTGGCCAGAAAGAACAGATCGCTTGATGTTCTCGAAATGCAGTTGCGCTCGCGTGGCATTGAATACAAACGACTTGGCAAGAGCATTTGGGAAAACCCAAACATCGCAGGCTATCTCGGGTTCTTGCATACCCTTGTTGACAACTCCCCTGTGGGCGTTCTAGGAGCACTTCGCCACTTGGGCATTGATGAGTCGTTGAAGACCGAGCTGCTTTCAGCCATGAATGGCAATGCTGCATCATTTTTGGATGGCAACTTGCCTGACTTGGAGCATTGCACCAAGGAAGACAAATCCCGCTTGAGCGAGTTCGTCAAAGGCAGCGCCTATTGGCGCAATCAATTGAGGCGTGGTGCTGCGGGCAGTGGCTCCGTTCGTGAGGTCGTGCTTGAAGTGGGAGAAGTCTACGCTGGCTGGATGAGGGCTAAATCGACCAAATCGTTGGTCGAGCTTTGCTCAAGAATTTTGGGTGACATGGGCGGCACATTAAGCACCAGGCTTAGATTTGTCCAAGAAAAGAATCACGACTTGAGCAAGGCCAATCTGATTTTGATGACCATGCACGGATCAAAAGGCCTGGAATTTGAAACCGTCCACATCATTGATGCCAACTTGGACGATACAGATTCGATGGTCGTCAACTTTGAGTCAGAGCGCCGATTGATGTACGTGGCTCTCACCAGGGCCAAGAACAGATGTGTTGTCTGGTTTTCTGGTGACATGCATCCCACGGTCAAAGAGGCTCAAATCCCTTTAAAACACAGAATGGCCGAGATCAAAGAATTGGTCGAAAAGGCAGGCTAATGCGGACTGTGCAGGATGTCGGAGAAATAGAGTTCCGCAGCAAAAAGCACCGACTTCTCGTTCTCGAGTCGGACACGCAAGAAGAGTTGGGCGCAATGGTGACAAAGGCCAAAGAAAAAGGCTGGTTGGATTACGCCGATGGGTTTTCTGTCGCGACAGAGTTCTTCTCGGCCTGGATGCTCAAGCCAATCTAGTCGCAAAAAGACTGCGCCGCAAATTCGGACCGCTTCGCTTGCGCGCAATCCACGCCGGCCATAAAATCATTCCCGTTTAGCAGAAATGCTTTTCGCAGCTCTTGTGGCTGCATTCAACGCTTCACTTGAAGCACATCACCATCCTCACGGGAACTCATCCCGTAGGGGTTTTGAGTTCCCATTTTTCATGGAGAACTCAAATGTTTGCAAATCAAAATCTTGCAGCCGCACCTCGCGGCCAAGGCTTTTGCTTGCCTGGGATCTCACACGAGATTCCCATCGCACTGAACGATAACCACAAGCAACAACGCCTGCTCGCAAGGCTGGCCTCAATTGCTGAAAAAAATGGTTTGTATTTGCCTATGGGTAAGTGCGAATCAATCACCGATCTTTTGGCTCGTCAATGGTCTGGATATGTCGCAAGGCAGCATCCCAACGCTGTGAAGAATCAATGGCAGGCTCGTCCTTCCATCTCTTTGACAGATGATCATTTGACAGTGGAAATAGGGGCCGAGGGTGGCATTGAAATCTACCGACTGAAACCCGTGATTGAGGCCCTTGAGGCTGAAAAATCTGGGCTCGGTTGGTTTGTGTTTTCGGCCATCAGGGTCTCTGACAGCTATGGACTACCAGTTTATTTGCCCGATCAAATTGGCTATCAGCTGGGGTGTCACTATGGCTATGACAGTGATGAGTTCACCGACGAAAATTATTGCAAGCATCTGATGGCAGAAGAGGGCCAAACCTCACCGGACATCATCACGCCTGAAATGATCTCGGAGATGAAAGAGCAATATGACCATTGGCCTTCTGACCTACTGGAAGACGTTGATGGGCATGAGCACCTGCTCGGTGTTGGGTACGGCAAAGGTGCAAAACACCCTCTCGTACTGACTGACAAGCAGGCAAAAACATGGATTGCTTCACACAAGGACCACCCTCTGGCCACTGTCGTGAATCTTGCAATCGAGTTCAAAGCTTCTGTTGCAAAGCCTAACGCCAAAGCCTTACTCTGGGATTGCCAGGATGACTATGGCGAAGAGTCCGAAAGGATTGGGGCGCTTGCGATCGTTGCATGGGATTCGCCTGACCTTTTGATGGAGATGATCCAGCATCACGAAGAGATGGCATACCAATGCGGCTATTGCTATGAAGCACTTGGCCGCGTATCAATCGACCTGAAAACTGACATCACTGATGCGCAATTGGCTCAACTGGTGAAGCAGACACAGGAATATCTAAAACGCATGGATTTGCTCACAGAACTTCTGTCGCAATTTCCTCTCTGGGAGAGAAACAATGGAATTTGAAGCTTCAATTCATGGGGATAGCTTTAACTTGTCCAGTGCGGTGCTGTTGTACAGCGATTCCAACAACCGTACGTATGCGACAAAACATGTCGTCGAACTCATGGACGGCAGGCCAATGATCCGTCCTGGACGGCCATTGACTGAGGGCGATTACAAGCACTTGGTCGATGGACTTAAACCGGCAGAGCGGCCGACGATTGAGTGGAACGATCCCAAAATCCTCGCAAAGGGTCTTGGTCGAACCATTTGGTGGTCGCCTCCACAACAGCGCACGCTCTTTTTTAAGGAAAGTGGGCTGGCTAGTCGCTCTTTCGAAGGCAAGAACACCTGTCCCACACCGGGGCTTGTTTTCATGGTCATCGATGGGTCTATGTACATCTATGCCTTCAAAGGCGCTCAGGCCCCGGGCAAAACAACCAAGCTATTCCAAGCACCATTCTTCAATGTGTGGGCGAGCGGAAAAGTTTGTGATGGAAATGCCCAAAAGCCCGATGACGACCAGCAGGTGAACTTGGATGCATGGGAGAGATTCTTTTTTGGATCGAACTTCACGCATCCCAACTTTTCAGAAAAAGACAGATTGACCAAACGGATCGATCCAGCCTTGTTTTGGAAAAAGCAAATCCAAAGTCCATCGCCGACCTTCCCTGAGAAGGTTTTGGTGGACATCAATTTAACCGTATCCGACATGCTGCAGATCGATTTCATCGAGACCGCAAATCGGATTACTGCTCGTGGAGAATTTTGATGAGCATTGACAAAGTTATCCAAAGTGCTTTTGCACTGATAGCCGCGCCCAAAGAGGATGAGTTGACGTTTCCAGGCAAATCAGGCATCCGTTATATTGCGGCTGCCAACGGTTTGTTTCGAGAAGTGAACTTGCCATGGATCAGGGCGTTTCACAGGGTCGCACAGATGACTGAGCCATTCGTCTTGCCTTATGGACAGATGAGTGACAAGTTTGATTTGTTTTGTGCACCCGTACCAAAAGCATTGATTAAACGCTTTGCCGAAGATTCAAGGATGCATGCACCTGATGAAATCGCCTCGGCATTGGTGTGGAATCAAATGACGCAAGAATGGCGATATGCCCGCAGAAAATCTCTGCAGGCCTCGCCAGGTCATGTCATTTATGAGGAGGTTTTTCTGGAGGATGGAGAACACATAGTGGTGGACATGCACAGTCATGGCAACTTCAAAGCGTTTTTCTCTGAAAGGGACAACCAGGACGATCACGGATCCATGAAATTCAGCCTCGTGCTGGGTGACGTGCAAACGGATCTTCCTAGCTCGGCTTTTCGCTTGTGCCTTTGCGGGTTGTTTTTGAGGGCTTTCATGGACGCTGACGGTAACCTGTCCGTTCAAAGTACGGAGGCTTCAAAATGAACACGCCTCAGCCGCACATGCTCAAGGGCGAGTTGTTGAGCCGAACCATCAATGTGCTGCTTGTCGGCGCAGGTGGTACCGGCAGTCGCATGCTGGAGAAGCTCGTTGCCTTGCATCGCGCCCTCAAGGCCTTGGGTCATCCCAAGGGTTTGAGCGTGACGGTCATGGATAACGATGTGGTTTCTCCTGCAAACATTGGTCGCCAAGCCTTCTACCCTGGTGATGTGGGCTCCTTTAAGTCAGACGTGCTTGTCAATCGAGCAAACATGGCACTGGAGGACACTTGCTGGGTGAGCAGCGTATCAAAGCTTGATACAAGCTCATCTCTGGGTAGTTTTGACTTGGTGATCGGTGCGGTTGATAACCGGCGTGCGCGCCTGGCTATTCTCCGCTCGCTGGAAAACTGTTCTGGTGGCGTTCGCTATTGGTTGGATACGGGTAACCGCTCCAGTGATGGCCAAGTGGTGCTGGGACAGGTTCGGTCCAGAAAAAACAAGACAGATGATGTGAATCGTCTGCCCCATGTCGCTGAGTTCTACCCTGAACTTATCGATCCTGCGGCAGAAGACTCGGACGATACCCCGTCCTGCTCACTTGCTGAAGCCTTGCAAAAACAGAGTCTGTACATCAACACGACAGTCTCAGACTTTGCCTCCAACCTGCTGTGGATGCTGTTCACGGAAGGTAAATTGGATACGCATGGTGCTTTTATCAATCTCAAACGAATGATGGTGACCCCTTTGCGGGTTGACCATCAGGTTTGGGAAAGATTTGGCATTGTGCGAGATGGACGACGCCATAAGGTTGTCAGGCCATCAGCCAAGAAGGAGAAAGCCGAAAAACAAAATCAAGCAGCTGTCGCCGCCTGATAAAACCGCGAAAGCCGCCGACCTCAAAAGGGTCGGCGGCTTTTTTTTGGACTCCGCACAGGATCGGTTGACGGATTGCATGCTTTGAATACAATCAAATTATCTATAGCTGTTGTTGTGACGTCTGCGTCTTTGATGCGATGTGAACAAGAGCGCCTTAATTCCACCTGTCGTTGAAAGTCAAAAGATCATGCAAGCCATTCCAAAGTGGAAGAAGATCGTCTTGGTATGGTCTTTGCTGTCGCTGCAATTGCAGCCTGTTTTGGCTCAAACCACCTCAACCAGCACTGCGACGACGACTTCGACCGCGTCAACGGCGACTCCGTACACGTCAAACCCAAATGCAGGCACGATCGGAATTGGCCCATCCCCCATTATGTTTGCCAACAGCACGGTAATTGGTGGAACGCCGTTGAGCATGCAGGTGCGTGTATTTAATAAGTCGACCAGTCCAGTCAGCAGACTTACGATCGGCATTACCAGTGGCGCAGAAAATTTCAGCCAAACAAACAATTGCCAAGCCACCTTGGCGGGTAATCAATCTTGCACTGTCACGATCAAGTTTAGTCCTCAATTCGTTGGTGGATTGCGTGGCACTTTGTTCGTTGCAAGTGATGCTTCGAACGGGGCACAATCCGAAACTATTTATGCAATCGCTTCTGCGCCAAATTTGGATATCTCTGCGGATCCAGTCAAGAACACAACGGTCGGCCAGCAAAGCACTTCAAAAATTACGCTCAAAAATACCAGCCAAATATCTGTTGGGGTGACTTACCCAACAGTACGTGCTCCGTTTTCAGTGGTCGATGGCACCTGCCCAAGCGGCACATCCACACTGGTTGGCGGTGCCTCTTGCGTTTGGACCGTTGCTTTCAATCCAACTGCGGCGGGAAGCTTCAACTCAAACTTCGCGGCACAAATTTCGGCTGGTTCAACCACCTACGCCAAAGCTGTAACCTTGACCGGCATTGGCTTGGCAAACAGTGCAACATTGAGCGATGTCGTCTTTTCTCCGACTGCATCGGGTCAGCAAGCATCTGCCAAGGCAATCCTCACCAATACGGGTGCTGGGGAAATTTCAATTGGCCAAGTCACATTGAAAGGGGATGCCGGCTTTACGCTTGGTAATGGCACATGTGGCCTCACTCTCGCAAGTGGTTCAACTTGCACATATTCCATCAACTACAGCGCAAGTGGAGCTAAAACAAACACGGGAACTTTGGATGTTGTCACCAGTGTGGGTACCAAATCAGCAAGTCTGACTGCTTTGAGTCAGAAGGCGGTTTTGACTGTCAGTCCTTTGCTCGATGCCTTTGGTAACGTAGAAGTTGGTAGTGCGACGATCTCTGGTGTTCACACAGTGACCAACTACGGAAACATCACAGCCGCTGACTTGTTGGTTAAATCTGATTCAGGCTTTGAGATCACACAAAGCAGCTGCGGCACAACGCTGGCCGCTGGAAGTAGTTGTGGATTCAAAGTCAAATTTGCACCAAGTGTCGCGCAAGACTACATTGGGGGGGTCACTGTATCTGGTGCTGCAACATTCACATCCATTGGATTGACGGGTACAGGTACGGCACCAATCCAGAGCACTTCGGCAACATTATCGGCAATCGATTTTGGGAACGTTGCCTCCAATTCATCGACCATTGGCACAGCCACGCTGAGTAACATGGGGGCGGGGCCATTGCGTGTTGGTCTTGCGACAGTATCAGGCTCTGGGTTTGCACTGGCCTCTGGCGGCAGTTGTGCCACAAGTTTGGCTGCAGGTTCGTCTTGCTCAATCAAAGTGAGCATGCTCGGATCTGGTGCGAGCGCGATGAGTGGCCTTCTCACCCTGGACACAGGCGCTGGCTCACTCAATGCTGCACTATCTGGCCAAAGCCAAAAAGCCATCGTGACCGTCACTCCAGTTATTGACAGCTTTGGTAGCGTTCAAGTGGGCCAGTCCACGATGTCTGGTGTCCACACCGTGACAAACAGTGGCAATATAACTGCCACAAATTTGATCGTAGAGACGCAAGATGAAGGATTTGGCGTAGCTAGCAGCACTTGTTCGAGCAATTTGACACCAGGGGCATCGTGTACTTTCGTCGTTAAATTTTCTCCTGTGACGGCAAAAGTTTATACCGGTGGCGTCTCGGTCAGATCGGCCAGTAGTTACACCTCAGTGGGTCTTGTGGGGAGCCTTGCTGAAGGCGGCATTGGTGTCAATCAATCGGGATCATTGAATCCAGTCGACTTTGGCAATATTGCGGCGGGCACTACTGGCAGTGGCACAACACTTGTCAAGAACACTGGCATTGGCCCATTGAGCCTTGGTGTTGCGACGGTCACTGGAGCTGGATTTGCTTTGGCTTCGGGTGGAACGTGCGCGGCGACACTTGCTGTAGGTCAGACGTGCACGATCATGGTGGCGATGACGGCAGTTGGCAATAGTGCCATGACGGGCACATTGAGTTTGGCTACAGGCGCAGGTGTGCTGACAAGCACGCTGACGGGACAAAGCCAACAAGCGGCAGTGACTGTTGCGCCGGCCTCAGACAGTTTTGGTGCTGTTCAGGTGGGTCAATTGGCGGTATCTGCTGTGCACACGGTGACGAACGCGAGTGCAGTAGCGGCCACGGGCCTGAGCATCAGCACATCGAGCGTTGGTTTCAGCGTGACGTCGAACAATTGTCCTGTGAGCCTTGCTGCTGGGGCGAACTGCACATTTACAACGACCTTCAAACCCATTGCAGCACAAGCGTACAGTGGCTCAGTGTCGATTGCGTCAAGCGCTCCTGCTCAGACGGTGGCTTTGAGTGGTACGGGTGCAACCCAGTCGAGCACTCTGGCGGGCATTGATTTTGGCAACGTCGCTGCTGGAACGACAAGCACCAAAGCGGCAACGCTGACCAACACCGGCGCAGGTCCGCTGACAATTGGCGCAGTCACCGTGACTGGTGCGGGTTTTTCTGTAGGAACTGGAGGTTCCTGCGCTGCAACTGTGGCTCCCGGTGCATCTTGTTCACTGAATGTTGTTTACACAGCATCGGGCAGCAATGGAGCAAGTGGCAGCTTGAGCGTGATCACAAGCTCAGGCACTAAAACTGCCAACCTGAATGGTCAGAGTCAGCAATCGACTGTGACCGTGACACCGACATCGGACACATTCGGCTCGGTTCAAATCGGTCAATCTTCTGTGTCTGGTATTCACACAGTCACCAACAATGGCAATATTGCCGCGTCCAGCCTGGGCATCACGACGACGGATGCTGGATTCGCTGTGACCAACAACACGTGTGCGTCGATTTTGGCCGCAGGCGCTTCGTGTACCTTCACTGTGACCTTCGCACCTGCCTCCGCACAGGTGTACGCTGGCGGCGTCTCGGTGAAGTCGGCCAGCAGCTATACGGCTGTAGGCGTTGCTGGTTCTGTTATTCAATCAGGCACAGGCGTCAGTCAATCGGCCACCCTGAGTGACATCAAGTTTGGTTCCTTGGCCTCTGGCACCAGTACCACCGCTGCGGCAACCTTGACCAACACGGGTATTGGACCGCTGAGCGTGGGTGCGGCCACTGTCTCGGGGACGGGCTTTGCGATGGCTACAGGTGGCACTTGCTCTGCAACGCTTGCCGTTGGTGCTTCATGCGTTATCAATGTCACCATGACTGGCTCGGGAACAAGCGCCCAAACGGGTGCGTTGAGCGTTGTCACGGGAGCTGGCGTTAAATTGTCTGCTTTGAGTGGCCAGGCACAACAAGCCGTCATTACTGTCACACCAACAGTGGACAGCTTTGGACCTGTTCAAGTGGGGCAGTCCGCTGTCTCGCTTGTCCATAAGGTCAGCAACAGCGGCAACGTGGCCGCCACCAATTTGAAAATTACCCCTCCAGCCGGGTACTCCATCACTGGTAGCACTTGCTCTACAAGCTTGACTCCAGCTGCCTCCTGCTCCTTTAACGTGACGTTCTCTCCAACAGCGGATAAAGTCTTTGCAGGCGGCATTGACCTCACTACAGACACAACTTACGCCTCTATCGGTGTAACCGGTACGGGCGTTGCCCAAGCCGCGAATTTGACATCTATCAACTTCGGAAATTTGATCTCCGGCACCGTTGGAAATGCAACAGCCACATTGACCAACACGGGCGGTGGTCCGTTGGGCGTTGGTGCTGCAACAGTCGCAGGTAATGGCTTTGCGCTGGCGTCAGGCGGCACATGCACGGCAACACTTGCGGTCGGTCAGGCATGCACGATCAAGGTGGCGATGACGGCTGCTGGAAATAGTGCGATGGCAGGAACACTGAGTCTGACGACAGGCGCAGGCGTGCTGACGAGCGCTTTAACAGGGCAGAGCCAGCAAGCGGCTGTGTCAGTTACGCCAGCGGATGATAGTTTTGGCGTTGTCCAGGTCGGCCAATCGGTTGTATCTGCCGTGCATACGGTGAAAAACACAAGCGCAGTGGCCGCAACGGGCCTGAGCGTGACAGCAACGGGCGCTGGTTTTGGTGTAACGGAAAACAACTGCCTTGTGAGTCTGGCCGCGGGTGCAAGCTGCACATTCACGACGACCTTCAGTCCGGTGGCGGCGCAATCGTACAGTGGCACGGTGCTGATCGCGTCGAGCGCTCCTTCACAGACGGTGACTTTGAGCGGAGCAGGAGCTAACCAGTCGAGCGCGCTGACGGGCATTGACTTTGGCAATATCGCTGCAGGCAGTACCAGCACGAAGGCGGCAACGCTGACCAATACAGGCACGGGACCTGTGACGATTGGTGCAGTCACGGTAACTGGTGCGGGTTTTTCTAGTGGCACGGGCGGCTCTTGCGCAACAACTTTGGCTCCTGGTGCAAGTTGCACCTTGAATGTCACAATGATCGGCTCTGGAACCTCGGCTGCCAATGGAAGTCTGACCGTTGTCACCGGCGCGGGTACCAAATCAGCCGCATTGACTGGACAAAGCCAACAAGCTGCGTTGACAGTAAGCCCGACGTCCGATGCATTCGGTTCGGTTCAGGTCGCTCAATCGGCCGTGTCTAGTGTTCATGCGCTCACCAACAGTGGCAATATCCCAGCTTCCAGCCTGACAGTTGTGTCCAATGATCCCGCATTCAGCGTGACTAACAGCACATGCTCAACGGCCTTGGCTGTTGGTGCGACATGTAACTTCAAAGTCACATTTACGCCAACTCAGGCAATCGCATACACATCCGGCGTCTCCGTAACTTCTGCTACCAGCTTCACGACTATCGGTGTGAGTGGTACGGGTGTCGCTCAAGTGGGCGCACTTTCTTCCGTGAACTTTGGCTTCGTGCCAGCCGGGACAACCGTGACGCGTCCAGCTACGCTGACCAACTCGGGTGTTGGCCCGCTGACTGTTGGTGCGCCTTCCGTGACAGGTGGCGGCTTCGCTGTAGTTCCTGGCGGCTCCTGCGGCACGTTGTTGGCTGCAGGGTCTTCGTGTACCTTGAACGTGAGCTTGACAGCCTCTGGAACAACATCTCATTCGGGGGTCCTAAGCTTGCCAACAAGTGCTGGCACGAAGACTGTTGCGCTGTCTGGTGTTAGTCAACAAGCTGTGTTGTCGATCACCCCTATGAGCGATAGTTTTGGCAATATTCAAGTGGGGCAGACGGCCACATCCAAAACACACACGATTTCCAACACTGGGAACATCGCCGCAACGACCTTGAAAATTGCTCCACCTGCCGGCTATTCAATCGCTGCAACCACTTGCGCTGCTACTCTTGCTTCAGCCGCCTCGTGTACCTTCACTCTCACATTTGCTCCGACAGCGGTAACGTCATATGCCGGTGCGGTTTTGATTACATCTAACCTCCCAGCTCAATCGATTACCGTCTCGGGCGCTGGTGTGGCAGCTGCCGGAACCCTCAGCAACATTGCCTTTGGAAATATCGCATCGGGTGTGACAAGCACTGGTGCCGCGACATTAACCAACACAGGTATTGGCCCGATGACCGTTGGGACAGCCGCTGTGACAGGTGTGGGATTTGCCTTGGCGAAGGGCGGTACTTGCACAACCACACTTGCCCCTGGTGCCTCGTGCACTTTTGCTGTGAGCATGACCGCTTCTGGTACAAGCCAGATGGCAGGATCCTTGAGTGTCGTCACGGGTGCTGGCACGAAAACTGCGACACTGACTGGTCAAAGCCAGCAGACAATTTTGACTGTTACGCCAACCAACGATGCATTTGGAAGCGTACAAGTGGGTCAGACGGCGGTGTCTGGCGTTCATACGATCAAGAACACCGGTAACATCCCCGCGACGGGTCTTGTGATCACGGCTCCCGTTGGTTTTGTGATTACCAGCAATTCCTGCCAAGCGAGCCTCCCGGCTGCAAGCAGCTGCACTTTTGCGGTTTCCTTTACGCCAGCTGCTGCCAACCTGAACTCCGGTAACGTATCTATCACTTCCAACGCCGCGCAGCTTGCAGTGGCTTTGAGCGGTACAGGGGTTGCCCAATCGGCAACTTTGAGTGCCATCAGCTTTGGAAATGTTGCTGCAGGAAGCACTACCACTTCTAAGGCCACTTTGACCAATACGGGCATCGGGCCATTGACGGTTGGACAAGTATCAGTCGCTGGCTCTGGCTTTGCTGTCGCCGCAGGTGGTACTTGCTCAAACAGCCTCGCTGCGGGCGCAAGCTGCGCTGTCAACGTGGCCATGACCGCTAATGCCATGGACGCAATGACGGGTACTCTCAGTGTCGTAACAGACGCGGGTACTAAAACGGCGGCAATCACAGGTCAAAGTCAGCAGGCATTGCTTTCAGTAACACCCACATCTGAAAGTTTTGGGTTTGTCGAGGTGGGTAAGTCTGTTGTGTCCGTCGCGCATACGTTGAAGAACAGCGGAAACATGCCGGTGACTAACTTGAAGATCACGTCTTCAAATCCAGACATCGTCATTAGCCATACTTGCCGAACTGCCTTGAATCCACTTGAAACATGTGCCATGAGCATTACTTTTGCACCGAGTGCTGAGAAAAGCTACATTGAAGGCGTGTCGATTACATCTGATTCGGTTTTTACATCGATTGGAGTATCTGGCGCGGGCGCAATTGCCAAAGGAACAATTACTCAGAATATGGATTTTGGGGCAATTGGTACAGCTAGTGCAGTAGAGTTTGTTGCAACAGTAACCAATACTGGTGTTGTCGGTTTTGTTGTCGGAAAGCCTAGCGTGGCGGCACCCTTTAGTGTAACCAAGACATATTGTGGAACTTTACTCCCATCGGAAAGTTGCACTATCAAATTGATGTTCGCATCATCAACGGCTGGAGACTTCACTGGCTCAATTACCGTGCCAATTGGGTCTGGTGACATCACTGCACAGCTTCATGGTAAAGCGATAACCCCTCAGGTGGAGATCTCAGCAACTAATTTGGATTACGGTTCTATCACTAAAAATACGACGGCTGTGCGGGTTGTTACGGTAAAAAATACAGGTATGGTTGACGTCATTTTCTTGGGGACTCAATTGAAGTCGCCGGTTATACCAGGTGTTACGACGCCATTCAATGATTCGAATAAATGCGCGTTTTACGCACTCATCCCACCGTTGGGAAGCTGTCAGATTGAAGTTTCATTTCACCCTATAGATACGCTTTCTTACATTGCAACACTTACTGTGGCGACGTCTGCGAGTTCTACTAATGTGGCGCTTTCTGGCACTGGTGTGGCTGCTGCGTTGTCATACCCGACCGCGATAGCATTTGGGGACATGGGACCAGGCAGCACCAAAACGGCCAGCTCAACTTTCACCAATAGAGGTGTCTCCCCGATAACCATTGATACGAGCTCTATAAGTGTCACTGGCGCTGGTTTTGCGCTGGCCTCGGGCGGCACATGCGGCAGTGTGCTTAACCAAGGTGAAAGCTGTACTGTTAACGTAAGCTTGACAGCCTCTGGTTCAGGCGATCAATTTGGTACCCTGTATTTGAGAACAAGTGAAGGCGTTAAGTCGGCTTACCTATCAGGGCGAGTTCAACAAGCAATAGTAACTGTAAGCCCGACCACTGACAGTCTTGGCAGTATTCCGGTAGGACAGATTGTCACCTCTGGAGTGCACACTGTGAAAAACAGCGGAAATCTTGCTGCAACTGGCTTGAATGTCAGCTCTTCAAGCCAAGGTTTCAGTGTGACGAATAATAATTGTCCAGCTACTTTGAATGTAGGGGGCACTTGCTCTTTCACTGTGACGTTTGCCCCAACGGCGACTCAGTCCTATGTTGGTGGTGTATCGATTAGCTCTGGCAGCACCTATACTTCGATTGGGTTGACTGGGACTGGTACGGCATCAACAGTAGCAGCGACATCGATAAACGGTGTTGTTACGATCTCTCCGCCAACAGTGACAATGCCACCAAGTCCTACGGTAGAGATTAATACGAGCCTCAGGAACACCCAAACCACAATGTCGTTGTGGGAAGCAAGTGCCTATTACAACTTCAAGCCGAGCTTGCCAGTATCAATTCCTGTGCAAAATTCGCCTGCTGTAAACATCACAAAAATTGCAACTGCATATACGGGTCAAACTGCGCAAAGTGTCAATGGGAATTGGCAGCTTCCGGTGTATGCGTGTTACATAACCGTTCAAGGTACTGATCCCAGTGCATTGGTTGGAAAGACACTTAATTTTGACGGGGTACCGAAATTCTCAATCAAGAGTCCAGGGGTGGTGAATGGGGGGGAGGTAACATACTCTCAAAATGAGACGGCTGATGCATGTGGCCTGATTGAATATCCGAAACCATATGTGAAAACTGTAAATCTGTCGATGACGTCAACGCAAGTTATTGCTGCACCAACGTCAACGCAAATCATCGTGGATAGGGCGATTGCTGGGAATGCGTCTGGTATAGGTTGGAGTGCATTGTGGAATGCAGGTGAAAAATATTCACCGAGTATCTTGAAGTTGGCGCTTCCTGGTGGTGGTGATGTGACGATTGATTCGATTCTTACGGCAACTCCAACTGTGCCAGCCTTCCCAGCTGTGCTCCAACCAAATATGGGGTGGTTCCCCCCTGAGTATCCTGGTGGTTTTTTAGTTCCGTATTATTGCGATCTATTTGTGAGGGGTAGTGATGTGAACCAATTGGTGGGTAAAACGCTTCATATTGGATCGAAGTCTATGAGTATTACAAGACCAGGTAAGCTCAATTCACTTGGAGGTGTTACATACCATGAAGTTAGTAGTTGCAGCATCATGGATCTTTCAAACGGTTCAGTGAATACCGTCTCCTTCTAACCAAAGAGGATCCCACCAAAGACCGCCAACCACAAAATGGTTGGCGGTCTTTATTCTGTGCCCGAAAAGCGAATGGCCAGGAAGACCCCGGCGGCCACCCAAAGTGCTCCACTTATGGCCACCCAAACTGCTCCACCCGGCCAGTGGTGACCTGATGCATTGATTGGTGCGTGGCGGTCACTCTTTGGCCGACAGGCAAGACGTTACTTTC